>Ga0335083_10004998_pt1 | contig 16808 bp, 15 predicted proteins | sample Lox_Sample_42_FD_206716 | JGI IMG/M metagenome (GOLD analysis project Ga0335083, IMG submission 206716) | Soil microbial communities from Loxahatchee National Wildlife Refuge, Florida, United States - Lox_Sample_4.2 | ecosystem: Environmental > Terrestrial > Soil > Wetlands | place: USA... | reverse complement strand
CGCCGATGTAGTGCACCGACACCGCGGCGTCCTTGCCGAACGCGTCGGCGAACTCCTTGGCCGCGAGCATCGCCTTCGTCCCGTACGGGCAGTGCGACATCACGAACAGGTCGAGTGACTTCTTGATCTCGGGCCGACACGCCATCGCTTCCTTGCAGGCCGCGTCGTCGCAGTCGATCTTGCCGTTGCCGTCGTCGTCGACCTTGTTGTCGCAGATCTCGGCGGTCGGATCGAACGTGCCGCCGAGCGCGACCGCCTGGTACGCGCCGAGCGGATGGATGTAGCGCGCGACCTGTTGCTTGCCGTCCTTGTCGTCGTCGAGCGAGCTGTCGAACAAGATCACCGGCAGCGCCTTGAACGACGGCTCCGCCGCCTTGAGCTCGGCGTAGAGCGCCTTGCCCTCGGGCGTCATGTAGTCGACCTTCTTGACCTGCAGCCCGTCGAAGAACTGGCCGAGCTGGGCCTCGAGGCCGTCGATCTTGCACTTCGCGCAGCGCGCGTCGGTGAAGAACGTCGCGCGGACGGCCACCGGCGCGGGAATGCTCTGGCACGCGGACGGCTTCGCGCCGTCGTACGAGTTGCAGATCGCGCGCAGGAAGTCGTTCGGCTTGCGCCCGCCTTGATACGCCTTGCCGTTCAAGAAGATCGTCGGCGAGCCGTTCGCGCCGCGCTGCTTGGCTTCGTCGAACGACGCCGCGAGCAGCTGCTGGCCTTTGCCGTCCATGCACGCCTTCACCGCGGCGGTGTCGATGCCGGCCTGGCTGCCGCACAGCTCCCAGTTGGTGTCGACGTGCGCCGCGTCCTTGTCCTGGCACTCGATCATCTTCACGTACTTGTCGGGCGCGACCTCGTGCGCGCACAGCTGCGCGATATCGCCGGTGACCTCGCCGGGCCCGTGCATCGAGGTCAGCTGGTCGCCCTGCTTCTGCCCGATGTACGCGATGTGAAAGTCGACGTTGCCGCCGAGCTGGTCGAGCACCGGCGCGACCGCCTTCTCGACCTGCACGCCGTACGGGCACTTCGACATCACGAAGAAGTCGAGCTTCGCGGGGTGTTCCACGCTCCGCGGAACCGAGGCGACCGACGTTCCGGTCCCCTGGTCGAGCTTGCTGGCGTTTTCGCAACCGCTCGCCACGGCGAGCAGCAACACGGCGGATGACAAGATCGATCTAGTCAAGGGACCTCCGGAACCGAACCGACCGGGTTCTAGCATTTATTTCCGGCGAATCCTCTCGATCACGACCGCGGTGTCGGGCGCGTCCTTCGAGAACGGGCCGTGGGCGCCGGTCTTGACCGCCTTGATCTTGTCGACGACGTCCAGGCCGCTCGTGACGCGGCCGAACACGCAGTAACCCCAGCCCTTCTCGTCCTTGGACTTGAAATCGAGGAACGCGTTGTCGACCACGTTGACGAAGAACTGCGACGTCGCCGAATGGGGCTCGCCGGTCCGCGCCATCGCGACCGTGCCGCGCACGTTCTTCAAGCCGTTGTCGGCCTCGTTCATGATCGCGACGCGCACCGGCCGCTTCTCGTATGCCTTGTCGTAGCCGCCGCCTTGCACCATGAACGTCGGGATCACGCGGTGGAAGATCGTGCCGTCGTAGTGGTTGGCATCGACGTACTCGAGAAAATTGTCGACCGTCTTCGGCGCGTGCGCGTGATCGAGCTCGATGACGAACGTGCCGAAACTGGTCACTACTTCGACGACGGGAGCGGCCATGCCCGCGAGCATAAATGGTAACTTTCGCGCCGTGAAGCCGACCGCGACCCTGTATTGGAAGAGCACCTGAACGACCTGCCGCAACGCGAGGAGTTCCTTGCGCGGACGCAGGTTCGAGATGACCGAGATCGACTACGCGAAGCAGCCGCTGGACGACGCGACCGTGCGCGCGATCGTGGCGGCCGCCGGCTCGGTGGCCGCCGTGCTCAACACGAGGCACGCGACCGTGAAGGCGAAGGGCTGGGCCGACAAGCCGCCGGACGTCGCCGCGTTCGTCAAGGCCGTGCTCGCCGAGCCGAACGTGCTGAAGCGGCCGATCTTGCTCGTCGGCAAGCGCGCGATCGTCGGCTTCGACGAAGCCGCCTATGCGAAGCTGTAGCCGTGCGCGTCGTGCTCGCGCTGGCGCTGGTGGCCTGTAACGGCAACGCGCCGGCGCCGCCTGCTCCTCCGCCTCCGCGCGACGCGCGCCCCACCGCGCCGACCGGTCTCGTGCGCGGCTCGATCGCGATCGACGGCGGGCGGGCGTGCGCGATCGAAGCGACGCGCAGAGTCGCGTGCTGGGGCCGCACCGGCGACCGGTTCGACGCGACGCCGGTCGAGGTGCCCGACCTCGACGATGTGGTCGGCCTCGCCGCGGGCCCGAGCATGACGTGCGCGTGGACCTCGCACGGCCGCGTGAGGTGCTGGGGCGGCGAGCGGTTCTCGCCGCACCTCGACGACATCGTCCAGGTCTCGGTCGGCATCGACTCGGCGTGCGGGCTGCACGCGACCGGCCGCGTCTCGTGCTGGACGAACGGCAAGCCGCTGCTCGAGGTCGCCGGCCTGACCGATGCCGTCGAGATCGCGGGCGCGTTCAGCTTCGGAGCCGAGCAGCTATGCGCGCGCACGAAGTCCGGCGAGGTGATCTGCGGCAACCAGGTCTCGGCGTTGAAACCGATCCCCGAGCTCGCGGGTGCGACCAGCCTCGCCGGCGCCGGCGCACGCTTCGCGGTGCTCCTGCCCGACCACCGGCTCGCCAGCTGGGTCGGCTGGACGGGCCGGCCGATGCCGACGTTCATCAGCGGCGTCGCCGGCGAGCGCGTGATCGTCGCCGGTCATCTCAGCGCCGACGCCGAGCTGTGCGTGCTCGGCACGCACTCGCACTGCGCGGCGTGGGCGAACGAGCCCTCGCTCGCGATCTCCGCGCCGCGACCGCTGCCCGACGGCGTGCGCGACCTCGCGACCGATCTCGAGGCGACATGCATGCGCATCGCCGATCGCGTCACCTGCTCGGGACGAGTCGGCCGGCTCGGCGACGGCGCGCCGGAGTATCCGCGCGACTTCGTCGCGGTCCGAGGCATCGCGGACGCTCGCCAGCTCGCCGCCGTCGGCCGCACGATGTGCGTGCTGCGCGGCAACGGCCACGTCGCGTGCTGGGGCGAGCGCGTCGGCGGCGGTGCGATCGACCGCGAGCCCGTCGAGCTGCCCGACGTGACCGACGCGACCGAGATCGCGATGCAGGGCGACGACCGCGGGGATGGCGCGATCGGGATCGCGGTCGCGGTCTGCGCGCGCCGCGCGCACGGTGCCACGTGCTGGACGAACCAGGACGGCCGGCTGCAAGCGACCGACCCACCCGAGCTCGCGCCGGCGACGAAGCTGTACGCGGGCGCGGCGATCTGCGGCGTGTCCTCGGCCGGAACCGTCGGCTGCGTCCGGTTCGGGGAGAATCGCGGCTACATCCCGGGCTTCTCGCCGTCGGACTACGAGACGTTCGTGTACCGCGGATCGGCGAGCGCCCGCGGCCGTCGCATCGCCCACGCGCTCGAAGGTCGCTTGCAACGGGCGCTCCGCTCGCACCGGCTGTCCCCGGGTTTTCGCGACCCCGAGGCGAGCGGCTCGCCCGGCCGTACCACGCCGGCATTCCAGCCACCGGCCGAGGCTCGAACCGATGTGGTCGAGGTCCGGTGGATCGAATGGTTGCGCGAAGGCGACTACAACGACGTGCGCGGCGCTCTTTGCGAGCGCCGCGCCGATGGGACCGTAGCTTGTTGGGGCGAGCGCGACTATCTCGGCGCCGGCCACCACAGCACGCGCGACGACCAGGTCTCGGTCGCCGGGTTCGCGACTACTGGCAGAGCAGATTGACCGTGCCGCTCTTGCCGCCCGAGGTGCTCCACGTCGCGACGTCGGAGCCATCGAACGTCACGGTCAGCGTCTGGCCGCCGAGGAACTTGTGCTCGAGCGTGCCGGTCGGGCAGCCGCCGGCACAGCGCATCAGGTTGACGTCGTTCGAGCGCGACGCCGACGCGACCGAGCTCGAGATGTCGGTCGACCACTGGCCGTCGATCGAGCCGCACTGCGAGTTCGTGTCCCACGTGATCGTGTAGTTGCCGTTGTGATCGATCGCGTTGCCGCGCGGGCCGGTGCCGCTGCCCTGGGTCTGCACGGCGAGCGTGTGCGTCGTGCCCATCACGCCGTACGTCGCGGTGACCTGGAACGTGAGGTCGGCCGCGTTGACCTTGAGGTCGCTCGAGTTGCCGGTCACGGTGATCACGCCGCTCGAATCGACCGAGACGACGAGATCGATCGTGCCGCTGACGTGCACGAGGCCGCGCGGGCCGGTGCAGTCGTCCAGCACCACGGTGATGTCGTCGCCGCTGACCGTCGTGGTCGCGGTGCCCGACGAGCACGTCCAGCGCAGCGGGATGTTCGCCTTCATGTTCGCGATCACGGTGGGCGCATCGAGCGCGGTGATCGACTGGCCATCGGCGCCATCGGTGAACGCCATCATGACGTTGCCTTCGGCCTCGACCGAGTCGGACGAGTCCACGGCGTCGGCAGCGCTATCGATGCTGCTGCTCGAATCCGACTTCATGCAGCCGATCGCGGTGAGCGACGAACCGAGCAGGACGAGACTACCTAGGTGGCGCATGTTCCAGTTCCTCCTGGTCGCTTCCTAGAGCAAGGTCCTTGCCGCGCGCAGGTCCGCGGAATGTCGAGGGCGCCGGCACCACGAGGTACCGGCCGGGATGGCCCGCCGGCACCGAGCGGTACCGGCCGAGATTACCTACCTTTCCACACCGGCTTGCGCTTGCCCAGGAACGCCGCGATGCCCTCGGCCGCGTCCTCGAGCGCGAGCACGCGACCGAGCTCGCCTTCGAGGTAGCGCAGCGCCGGCTCGTACGCGAGATCCTGCGCGCGGTAGAACGCGCGCAGCCCGAGCGCGAGCGTGGCCGGGCTGCGCTCGGCGAGCGCGCCCGCGAACGCCATCGTCTCGGCTTCGAGCGTCGCGGCCGGCACCACGCGCGTCACCAGCCCGCAGGCGGCGGCCTCGGCTGCGTCGAGCTTGCGGCCGCTCAGCATCATGTCGAGCGTGCGCTTGCGGCCGACGTTGCGTGCGATCTCGGCCGTGATCATCATCGGCCACAGCCCGACGGCGATCTCGGTCGTGCCGAACTGCGCGGTGTCGGCCGCGATCGCGACGTCGCACGCGACGACCAGCCCGAGTCCGCCGGCGAGCGCGTGGCCGTTGACCATCGCGACGATCGGCTTGCCGAGATCGTGCATCGCGGTGAACAGCTCGACCAGCGTGGCCGGCGGCGGGCCATCGGCCCGGGCCCCCATGCCGGCGAGGTTGCCGCCGGCCGAGAACACCGGCCCGGCGCCGGTCAGCACGATCACGCGCGCGGCCATCGCGCGCAGCGCGTGCACGAGCTCGCCGCACATCGCCGGATCGATCGGGTTGCGCTTGTCGGGGCGGTTGAGCGTGATGCGTCCGATCGCACCCACGTCGTCGACGAGGATCGTGGAGTACTCGGCCATGCCATGTCCTAACACGAGTCATGTTAGGCTCGCGGCGATGAGACCGTTCGCGGTGGTCGTGGTGCTCGGCACGCTCGCCGTGCGCGCCGCGCCGGCCGCGGCCGATCCGAACGATCTCGTGCTGTCGCGCCTCGGCTACCCGCACACCGACGCGATGGGCAACATCACGACGGTGACCGGCGAACCGCTCGAGTTCCGCGAGCTGGCGTCGCAGCTCGGCGTCGTGCTCGCGCCGCAGCTGCTCACGCCCGCCGATACGCTCGGCTTCTCCGGGTTCCAGTTCACGGTCGACTACGCGTCGACGACGATCGACCAGCACGCGCCGTACTGGCAGGCGCTGCAGGGTACGCCGCCGCCGTCGATGAACACGATCGGCTTCTTCGCGCGCAAGGGCATGTGGTTCCCGGTGCCGTCGATCGAGGTCGGCGTCGGTGCCGTCCACTTGATCGACTCGCACGACTGGATGGGCCAGCTCTACACGAAGCTCGCGCTCAACGAGGGCTATCACGACCTGCCGCTGCCCAGCCTCGCGGTGCGCGGCGCGGTGTCGCGGCTGATGACGCAGAGCGAGCTCGACCTGACGGTCGCGTCGCTCGACGTCGAGATCTCCAAGCACGTCGGCATCGGCGGGACCTGGCGGTTCGATCCGTTCGGCGGCTGGAACATCCTCATGATCGTGCCGCGCTCGCAGGTCATCGACGGCACCCCGAACATCGACTCGCTGAACAATCCGACGGACTCGTTCAACAACTTCGTGTTCCGCGACCAGTCGACGATCTATCGCAACCGCTTCTTCGTCGGCGCGAAGTTCCAGTACTACGTCTTCCAGCTCACGCTCGAAGCGATCTACGCGCTCAAGGGCAGCTCGGTCGACAACGAGCCCGGCACGTCGATGCCGTGCACGCTGAAGTCGCCGACGTCCGCGTGCGACGCGACCGACGCGGCGGCCGCGCAGACCACGCTGTCGATGTCGGCGGGGTTCGACTTCTAAGGGGCCCTCAGTACCAGGTCAGCTGCACGCCGAGCCCGGTCGAGCGGCCGGTCGAGCTGCCGCCGGAGTCATTGGTCGAGGTGCCTTGCGCGACCTGGAACACGACGTCGAGATCCCAGTTGCGGCCGCGCAAGACCTCGACGCCGGCGCCGACCTCGCCGACCGGTACGTCGCCGCTCGCCGCGGCGAATCCGTCGACGTGGACGATCGCGTGGCCGTTGCCGAGACCACCTTGCACCCACAGGATCGGCAGCACCCAGAACCGAACATCCACCGTGCTGGTCAGGAACGTGAGCCCGACGTTGCCACTCTTCGAGGTCAACGCCCAGACGTCGATCAAGATGCCGAGCTGGCGATTGAACATGTAGCCGAGGTGGCCGCTGCCACCGCCCGCCGCGGAAAAGCCGCCGCAATCGCTGCCGTTGCACGAGATGTTGCCGCCCCACGCTCCGAAGCCGCCGAAGATGCCTTCGCGCGGGATCGGCGGGCGCGGCGCTTCGATCGCGGGTGCGACCTGCGCGAACGCCGTCGAGCCAGCAAACGCGAGCGCGAGAACGACGAGGATCGCGCGCTTCATCATTGCACCATGATCGTGCCGTCGAAGCCGTGCACGCTGCAGTGAAAGCCGTACGGTCCGGCGAACGTGAACATCTTGCACGCCGTCGTGCTGAAATCGACGGACAGGCCCGGGTCGGCGATCGTGGAATCGGCGCTGAAGTGGCCCGGGGTCACGTTGTGCGTGCTCGTCGTCACGAACTCCACGACCTGGCCCTCGTTGATCGTCAGTGGTTGCGGCGAATAAGCCATCCCGACGATCGTCACGGTCGCGACCGGCGTGAACGTGCCGCAATCGACCGTGCCGACCGTCGGCGCGCTCGCGCCGTCCTTCTTGGTCGCCGCGTCGTTCTGACTGTTGCTGCTGCCGCACGCGGCCAGCGTGCATACGAGACCGATCGATCTCCATCGAGCCATGAGTCCCCCTGCTGCGATGTTATCTCACTCGAGCTGCGACGGCGCGGTGACCGGACCGACATCGCTCGCGGTGCTCGCCGCGCGCTGCGCCGCCGGCTTGCCGCGCCGCGCCCGCGGTGTCTTCTTCCACTGCTCGTCGGCGCGCGCCGACCGCGACGGATCGGCGACCTCGTAGACGATGATCTTCTGGCCCTTGTCGAGCACGGTGTCGTACGAGATGCGGTTGATGCGCGCGAGATCGTGCGAGCCCATGCCGAACTTCTTCGCGACGTCGGCGAGCTTCTCCTTGCCCTCGGCGACGTACTCGCTGCGCACGCGGCCGGTGCGCGCCTCGGCGAGATCGAGGTGCTCGGGCGAGCCGCGCGTGACGACGAGCAGATCCGCCTCGTCGAGCAGCGCGACGTGGTGCGCGTCGGCATCGAAGTCGGGCGCGACCCACGCTTGCACGACGAGCTTCGCGGCGAGCTTGGCGTCGTCCTCGAGCCCGTTCCACTCGACGAGCTGCGCCGCGCGCACGCCGAGCGCCTTCGCGACGCCCGACAGCGTGTCGCCCGCGACCACGCGATAGAACACGCGCTTCTTGCCGGCGACGATCGCGTCTTTGTCCGGCACCGGCACGATCAGCTGCTCGCCGTCCTTCTGATCGACACCCGAGCCGAGCAGCTTGGCCTTGGCCTTCGCCTTGTTCCTCGCGCGATCGGCTTCGGTCACGCGCGGCACGACGAGCACCGTGCCGCCGTCGAGCTCGGCGTCGCGATCGATGCCGTTCAGCTTGCGCAGCTGCGCGAGCGAGACGCCGTACACCGTCGCGACGTCCTCGAGCCGCTCGCCGTGCGCGACGACGTACGCGTCGTAGCCCGCCCACTCGGTCTCGAGCTCGGTCAGCTTGCGCTGGAACTCCGGCTTGGCACCGGCGGGCACGCGCACGGCGTAGCCGGTCTCGCCCGGCGGCGTGCGGCCGTGCTTGAGCTGCGGGTTGAGCCGCTTGATGTCGGCCTCGCTCGCGCCGGCCGCGCGCGCGACGATCGCGAGCGAGACCGACGTCGGCACGACGACCTCGTCCCACGCTTCGGGCGCCGCGTCCTTGACGTCGGCGTAGCCGAACAGCGCGCGGTTGTGGCCGACGATCGCCGCCGCCAGCACCTTCGGCGTGTACAGGCACGTCTCCCACGGGATGCCGTTCTCGTACTCGCACAGCTGGTAGTAGTCGTTCGTGTTGTAGCGCGCGATCGAGCGCAGCATCGCGCCGTAGCCCATGTTGAACGCGGCGAGCGCGACCTCCCAGTTGCCGAAGCGCTGGTACAGGTCCTGGAAGTAATCCATCTGCGCGATCGTCGAGCGCAGCGGATCGCGGCGCTCGTCGACCCAGTGGTCCTCGCGCAACCCGTAGATCTTGCCGCCCTCGGGCATGAACTGCCACAGCCCGAGCGCGCCCGCGCTCGACTTGTCCTCGGGGTCGTACGACGACTCGATCATCGCGTCGTAGAGCAGGTCCTCCGGCAGGTGCGCGGCGCGCAGGTGCGAGACGATCAGGTCGCGATAGCGGCCCTGCGCGGCGAGCCAGCTCGCCATGATCGAGTGGCCGCGCGGATCCGACTTGTAGAACATGAGGTAGTCGATCAGCTTCGGCGTCCACGTCACCGGCAGATCGGGCATCGCGAGCTTGTCGAGCCACGGCTGGTCCGGGCGCAGCTCGCTGGGGCGCTTCGCCTTGCGCGGCTTGCCCGCCTCGAGCCGGCTCGGCGGCGCCGACCGCTCGTCGAGCCACGGCGAGCCGCCCGGCCTCGGAAACATTTCGAGGTCGATCTCGCGCAGCTGGTCGGACGGCCGCTCGCAGCTGTCGCCGACCGCGCAGCCGCGCACGTTGCGACGCGCGTCGAGGTCCTGCTGGAGCGCGGGCTCGGGGGCCGCGACCGGCGGCGATGCCTGCGCGCCCGGATGCACCGGTTGCTCGGGACCGGCCGCAGCGATGCGCGCGATGAAGGCAACCGCGAGGGCTCGGCGCATCCTCTGGAACATAGGCGCAGGGAGGGAATTTCACCAAGTTTTCGGAGGGCTTTTCACCGCCTGAATGGTGCTACAATTTCGAGCAAGGAATCGCCATGCCCGGACTACCCGAGTTCGCTGACCATCCGCACGTGCAGATCGCTCGTGCCATGTTCTCAGTGCCCGAACTCCTCATCATGCTCGTCATCGTGCTCATCATCTTCGGCGCGAAAAAGCTTCCGCAGGTCGGCGATTCGCTCGGCCGCGCCATCAAGAACTTCAAGCGCGCCTCCGCCCCCGACGAGGGCGAGGAGCCCGAGTCCGAGCCTGCGCCTGCGCCCGCGGCGGCCAAGAAGCAGGTCGCCGCGAAGGAGACCAAGCAGCTCGGGAGTGAAGAGAAAGCCGAGCAGGACGGCGACGACGAGGAGTGGGAAGAGGTCGTCGTTCGCCGCAAGAAGAAGAAGAGCGCCGCGGAAGGCTGAGCCGCGCTGCTAGGCGCGTGGCCGCGACGACAGGTTCGCGAGCACGTCCGCCGCGTGCGTGCGCAGCAGCTCGGGCAAGGAGTGCTCGCCCGCGATCTCGGCCAGCTCGGCCCGGCGCAGCGTGGTCGCGATGCGGATCGCGTCCGCGAGCGGCGTCGACGGATTGAACACGAGCGCGCGCTTGACCGCGTGCCGCACCGACCACCGCGGATGCGCCGCGATCTTCGCGAGCGACTCCGATGCGGCGGGCCGCAACGCCGCCATCTTCACGATCTCGGTCTCGGTGACGTGCGGGTTGTCGAGCAGGATGCTGACGACCGCCGGGTGCGGATCGCGCGCGAGCAGGAGCAGCTGCTCGCGATCGTGCGTGCGGGCCAGCGCCTTGCGCTCGCCGAGCGTGAGCGGGCGATCGGTCGGGCGCAGCGGCCGCTCGGGGCCGAGCTGCTTCGCGAGCTGGCGTGGCACGTCGGCCGGAGGCGAAGCCGCCAGGAACAGCCGCGCGATCGCCGGCAGGTTGCGCGCGACCGCGGCCTCGTACAGGGCCTGGCGGGTCGAGTAGTGCAGGCCCGGCTCGGCGGCCGCGTGAGTGATGCACTCGAGCGTCTCGGTGGCGTCGGCGTCGTCGACGGTGTGAGCGCGCGCGACGATCGCCGCGAACACCTCGACCCACTCGCCGGGCTCGCCTGCGCCGAGCGCGTCGACCAGCGCGAGCACCCGCATCCGCGCGTCGCGGATCGCGATCAGCCGCGTGACCAACAGGTCGGGGCCCACACCCCCAGCATCTCACGTTGAGGTCATGCCGCGGTGCGTGATACTTTCGGAATCATTGGGAGCGGCCATGCCGGAAACGCGGATCATCAAGCGGTATGCGAACCGCAAGCTCTACGACACCGAGCATAGCCGGTACGTCACGCTCGATCAGATCAGCGAGATGATTCGCAACGGCGACGACGTCAAGATCGTCGACAACAAGACCAAAGAGGATCTGACGACCGTCACGCTCGCGCAGATCATCTTCGAAGAAGAGAAGAAGCAGCGCAGCTTCCTGCCGCTCGGCGCGATGCGCAACATCATCCAGAGCGGCGGCGAGTGGTTCGCGGAGGCCCAGCGCCGCGTGCAGAGCATCCTGCCCGGCAAGCGCAAGGCCGAGGACGGCGAGCACGTGCCGCCGACACACGACGAGCCTCCGCCGGATCCCGATGACGCGGCGCAGTCAGAGGAAGCCGCGAAGAAGCGCAGCGTCGCGGCGCTGCGCGAGTGGGTCGATCACTCCAAGCATCGCCTCGACGAATGGCAGCGGCAGGTCGACGGCAAGATCCGCGGCGCGCTCGAGAATATTCAGACGTCGATCAGCCCGTGGGCGGGGGTGCAGAAGGACGTCAAGGCGCTCACCGAGCGCATCGCCGAGCTCGAATCGAAGCTGCGCGAGCTCGAACAGCAGGAAGCGAAGTAGTACGCGCTGGGGCTGGGACAGCCCCTACTCCAGGTCCTTGGACATCGTCTCGGTCTGACCCGACTTGATGACGACCGGGTACGTGAAGCGGTCGTCACCGATCACGAATGTCACCTTGTGCTTGCCGGCGGGCAGCGCGAGCGAATGGCCGGACACGGGCGTCGATTTGCCGGTGTCGTTGCCGTCGATGATGATCTTCGCTGCGGGCTTGCTGAACACCTGGAGGTAGCCCTGCCCGGCGGCGCCGGTGGTCACGGGCGCATCGGGCACGGTCACCGGCGCGGACGGCTTCGGGGTCGGGGTCGCCGGCTTGACGACCTCGCTCGTGACCACCGGCTTGGTCGGCGTGTCGACCTTGACGGCCTTGGTCTCGGGCTTGGGCTGCGGCGTGACGGTCTTGACCTCGGGCTTCGCGGTCGCGGTGACAGCCGGTGCCGCTGCGGGTGCCGGTGACGCTACCGCGGCCGATCCCGCCGCCGGTGCCGTGGCCGATCCCGCCGCCGGTGCCGCTGCCGATCCCGCCGCCGGTGCCGCGGCCGATCCCGCCGCCGGTGCCGCGGCCGATCCCGCCGCGGATCCCGAAGTCGTCGCCGCCCCCGATCCGGCCAGCATCGTGCACTCGACGGTCGTGGTCTGCCCCGCCTCCAGCTTGATCGGCTCGTCGCACGATTGATTGTTCGGCCCGACGAGCTTCACCCGCCGCAATCCTGCGGTGACTGGAACCTCGTCCTTGTCGCGCACCGCGGCCGCCGCCACCTTGCCGTCGACGACCATCTGCACGGTCAAGCCTTGCGGCAGCGACAACCTCACGGTCGCGATCGACGACGAGGCCGCGGCCGAGCCCGAGCCCGAAGCGCTGCCGCCCGACTTGTCGTCGCTGTCGAGCACGAAGATCTTCACGACGAGAAACCCGACCAGCACGAGCGCCGCGATCGCGACGCCGATGCCGATGTCGCGCACCAGCGTCGACTTCTTGCCATCGGCCGGCGCCTCGGCCGCCGGCTGCGGCGCGACGCCCGCCATCGGCATGCCCGGCGCCATGTAGCCCGGCGGATAACTCGGGTACTGCGCGTAGCCCATCATCGGCTGCGACACGCCCGGCTGCATCGGCATGCCCGGCTGCATCGGCATGCCCGGCATCGGCTGCAGCGGCTGCGGGCCCGACGGGCGATAGCCGCCGTAGTTGCCGAGCCCCGGCGGCGCCTGCACGCCGAGCACGGTGCGCCCGGCCGGTGCGTTCGGCGCGAGCCCCGACATCTGCTGCTGCATCGGATCGTTGCTCATCGGCATCGAGCCCGGCGTCCCGAGTGCCATCGGCTGCGAGCCGACCGGCGCGGCGTAGCCCGGCTGCGCGTACGGCTGCTGCGGATACGCTTGCGGATGCATCGGCTGCTGCTGCATCCCGGCATCCGGCATGCCGAGCGGCATCGGCCCGCGCGCCATCGGTGGCGGCGTGCTCGGCGACGCCGCCATCGGCTGCGAGTAGCTCGGCTGCGGCTGCGGCCGGCCGCCGGGCGGCGGCTTGGGCGGCCGCGAACCCATGCCCGCGGTCGGCGGGCGCCCGGCCGCCGGCGTGTTCACCGGCTCGGGCGGCAGCGCTGCCTGATCGAGCTCGCCGAAGATCTCGGTCGGCGCTTCTTCGCCGAAGTCGCCGCCGTCCTCGAGATCGTGCGGCATCGACTTCTTGCCGGCCGGTCCGGGCGACTGGCTCGGATCGGGCGCGGCGCCCGCGGCCTGCTCGATGTCGTCGAAGCTCGGGCCGCCGAGCGTGGTCGCGTCGCCCTCGGGCACGCCGGCGGCGCCGAGGTGCTCGTTGACGTCGAGCTTGGCCTCGGCCGCGGGCACGCCGGCGATCAGGCCGTCGCGGCCGACCCGCTTGTACTGCTCGAGCTGCTGGCGCTCGCGCTCGATCTCCGGCGAGAACGTCTCCTTGAGCCAGCCCGACAGCGACTTGGCGGTGAACACCGCCTCCTGCGCCATCAAGAACTGCTGGAGGTCGGCGAGCATCTCGCTGCACCACTGGTAGCGATCCTCGACGTCCTTCGCGAGCGCCTTCAGGATCACCGCCTCGACCTGCTCGGGGATCGCGGGATTGACCGCGCGCGGCGCGGCGATGTCGACGTTGCGCACCTTCTCGAGCGTCGAGAAGTCGGTCTCGCCCTGGAACAGGCGCTCGCCGGTCAGGCACTCGTAGAGCATCGTGCCGAGCGCGAAGATGTCGCTGCGGCGATCGAGCGGCAGGCCGCGCACCTGCTCGGGCGACATGTAGCCGAACTTGCCCTTGAGCACGCCGGCCATCGTGCGCGAGTTGCGGCTCGTCGCCTTCGCGATGCCGAAGTCGATGACCTTGACCTCGCCTTCGTACGATACGAGCACGTTCTGCGGCGAGCAGTCGCGGTGCACGATCTCGAGCGGCCGGCCGAGCGGGTCGCGCTTGCGGTGCGCGTAGTCGAGACCCTCGAGCACCTTCGCGATCGCGAAGCATGCCATCGGCACCGGCATCATCTGCTTGAGCTTGCGCAGCCGGTTCTGGATCTGGAGCAGGTCCTTGCCCCAGATGTATTCCATCGCGATGAAGTGCGAGCCGTCGATGCGGCCGAGCTCGAAGATCTGGCAGATGTTCGCGTGCGCGAGCTGCCCGGCGATCTTCGCCTCGTCGATGAACATCTTGATGAAGTCGCGGTCCTCGCCCATCGTCGGCAAGATCCGCTTGATCGCGATGATCTTCTCGAAGCCCTCGACGCCGTAGCTCTTCGCCTTGAAGACCTCGGCCATGCCCCCGACGCTGATGCGATCGAGCAGCAGGTATTTCCCGAAGGGAACGGGCTGCCTCACCTGGAAGAAAATCGTATCACGAAGCGGCCTGTGCACCGCAGGCGATCGACGACAGTGACGCGCCTGCGTGCGCGTGCAGTGGTGAGCGGGCCATGGGCTGTCGCCCCCGAAATTCAGAATCTGCCGACGACGCCGACCACGCCACTGGGAGTTGCGTAGGGCGCGAGTGAGTGTTCGCGCGACCACCGGTGATAGCCGACGACACCGTCGTACACGCCGTACGCGTACGTCGCGAGGAACGCGATGCCGGTGACGAGGTTCGCGGTGCGCACATCGTCGGACGCGTGCACCGAGTGGCCGTCGCACGTGAGCTGGCTCGACGAGCACCACGAGCTCAGCACGATGTAGGTCGACACGTTCGCGATCGCGAACGCGCCGAGCGCGCCGGCGAGGATCCAGCCTTTCGTCGGCTCGTGGTTCTGGAACTGCCCGAACGGCGGGATGAGCTCGAGCACGAAGCGCGGCCGGGCTTGCGGCCGCGGCCGGACGGCGCGCAGCTCGGCCGCGTGGCGCGCGCGGACGTCCTCGAAGAACGTGACGGCCTCGGGCGGCACGAGCGCCGGATCCAGGCGGCCGTCGGGATCGAGCCGGAGGTACGCGAGGAAGTGCGCCTCGGCAGCAGCGCGATTTCCCGGCTCGGTCTCGCGATGACCGAAGAACGCGGCGAGCCCGGCGAGGCGATGCGCTTCCGCGAGGTCGGGGGCGGCGAGCTGCTGCGCGAGCAGCGGATCGACGAGCGCCGCGACGCGCGCCCAGTCGCCGGCGGTCGCGGCCGCGTTTGCCTCCTGCAGCGCGATGACACGGGGCGCCGGCTGCGCGAGCGCGACGCGCGTCACCACGATCATCACGATCGCGACGCGCACGGTCACCGCCAGGACGCGACCGCGTGGCGCATGTGCGGCTCGACGATGTCGAGCACGGCGCGCGCGGTGCGCGCCGCGAGCTGCTCGGGCGCGATGTTGCGATCGCCGACGACCGTGTCGGTCACGACCACGCGATCGAAGTCGGCGCCGATCTTCACGTGCACGCGCGCACGCGCGGTCGGCACGACGCCGGGCGTGACGTCGTACGCGAGCACGGTGACGACCAGATGTGCTTCGGTCGCGGCGGTGGCCCCGGTGGCGAGCGCGGCGCGCCAGTGGTGATGCTCGGCCCACGCGGTGAGCTCGGCCGGCAGGCCGCGATCGAGCGGCGTCGCGACGTGCTGCGGATCGGTCGGCAGCTCGATCGCGACCGTCTTCGGCTGCGCGGCCGTGGCGGCGGTCGGCGGCTGCGCGGACCGCCTCGGCGCGTCGCGCTGCTTGTGCGCGGCCGCGAGCTGCGCCTTCACGGTCGGCAGCACGCGCGCGGCGACATCGGACGCGACGCGATCGATCGTCTGCAGCGGACCGCCGCCCTCGACGCGATCGAGCGTCGAGCCGGTCGCGCGCTCGCGGATGCGCACCGCGAGCGCGACCTGATCGCCCTTGCCCGCCGTGATCGTGCCGTCGATGACGAGCAGCGCCTTCTCGGGCACCGCCATCTTCGGCCCGACGACCACGACCTCGATGCCGGCGGCGCGCAGCTCGGCCGCGACCTCGGTCACGAACGGCTGGCTGTAGATCTCGGTGCGCTGATCGGCGTCGAGCGGCAGGAGCGCGACGGTGTCGGCGGCCGCCGGCGGTGGTGTCGGCTGATCGGCGCGCGCGACGGTCGCCGCGGCGAGCACGAGCGCGATGGCGAGGGCGCGAGGCTGCATGCTCGCCGATCTTACATCGTCCCGGGATCGGGCACCGCGAGCTGGTAGCTGCTCGTGCCGTCGCTGGCGGTCTCGGCGAGCGGCCGCGACGCCGCGATGCCGCTGCAGCTCGTGCACAGGATCTGCACCGACGCGCCGACGACCGGATCGGCGCTGCCCGAGATCGCGAGCGAGCCGGCCATGTGAATCGCCGGGGCGAGCATGACGGTCGCGGGCGGCGACGCCGGGGCGACCGAAGCGACCGTCACCGGCGCGGCGCGGCCCTGCGGGTCGTTGTAGTGGAGGTCGTACGTTCCGCCGGCGGCGAGCGCGAACGTGTACGTGCCGCTCGATCCGGACATCGTCTGCACGTCCGAGACGCCGGCGGCCGCGAGCGCATCGTCGCCCGACGCGTCGACCTGCACGCCGACGAGCTGCGCCGAGCTCGGATCGAGCACGACGCCTCCCACCGCGACCTGCGCGGGCGCGTCGATCGATGCCGGCGCCGCGCCCGTGAGATCGATCGCGGCGACGGCGAGATCGCCGGGTGTCACCGCGATCACCGCCGACAGCGACGCGCGCGGCGCGAGCGTCGCCGGCAGCTTGCCGGTCGCGTCGGCGGTCGCCGCGATCGCGACGGTGCCGGTCGCGTTCGCGGACGTCGTGCCGGCCACGACCGTGCCGGCGGTCGCCGCGAGCGTGCCGACGATCGCGACCTGCGCGCCGGGCTGATTCGCGCCGCCGCGCGTGATCGCGGTGCCGGCCAGGCTCGTCGTCGCGATCGTCGCGTAGTGGATCTGCATCGGCTTGGTGAGATCGAACGCGGCGGTCGCGGCGAGCTTGGGCAG
>Ga0335083_10004996_pt1 | contig 16810 bp, 16 predicted proteins | sample Lox_Sample_42_FD_206716 | JGI IMG/M metagenome (GOLD analysis project Ga0335083, IMG submission 206716) | Soil microbial communities from Loxahatchee National Wildlife Refuge, Florida, United States - Lox_Sample_4.2 | ecosystem: Environmental > Terrestrial > Soil > Wetlands | place: USA... | reverse complement strand
GCGCTGCTCTTCGCCGGCACCCAGGCGCTCGACGAGAAGGAGCTGGCCGATCGGCTGCCCAACGACGCCAACATCCCGGTGCTGCTGTCGGACCTCACCGAGATGTACGCCAATCGCGGCGTGAACGTCGTGAAGGTGGCGGGCGGCTATGCCTTCCGCACCGCGCCCGACCTGTCGGAGAAGCTCAAGATCGAGCGGCCGGTGACACGCAAGCTGTCGCGCGCCGCCATCGAGACCCTGGCCATCATTGCCTACCACCAGCCCGTGACCCGCACCGAGATCGAGCAGGTGCGCGGCGTGGGCTTGAGCAAGGGCACGCTCGATCTGCTGTTCGAGCAGAACTGGATCCGGCCTATGGGCCGCCGCCGCGTGCCGGGCCGTCCCGTGACCTGGGGTACGACCGACTTCTTCCTCGAGCATTTCGGCCTCGCCTCGCTCGACGACCTGCCGGGCCAGGAGGAAATGAAGGCCGCCGGCCTCTTGGACCCGCGCGCCCAGCCCCCCATATTCCGTCCGGAGGAGCCCGATCTGCCTCTGGAGGCGGAGGAAGATGAGGCTGCGGAGCCTTTGGCCGCCGAGGAGCAGGGCGGCTGAGGCCGCAATACCGCCTTATTAGACAGGTTGCCGGCCCTTCCGCGCGGATGCGATAATGGTGCCCGCGCGATCGAAGTCATTTTAGGAGCATTTTCTGATGGGTAGCATGAGCCTCTGGCACTGGATCATCGTGCTGGCCGTTGTGCTGCTGCTGTTCGGCGGTCGCGGCAAGGTCTCGCAGCTCATGGGCGACTTCGGCAAAGGCCTGCAGGCCTTCAAGAAGGGCGTGGGCTCGCAGGACGATGCCCCGACGCAGGCCGGACAGCCGGGCGACTCGGCCAAGCCGATCTCGGCGCAGACCACGACCACTCCCGGTGGCCAGGTCCACCAGGACACCGCCGCCAAGGTCTGACGAGGTGCGGCCCTGCACCTGCAATACGCCTTGTTCGGCATAGACAGTCCCGAGCTCCTGGTCATTGCCATCGTCGCGCTGGTGGCGATCGGACCGAAGGAGCTTCCCGGCCTCTTGCGCACCTGGGGCAAGTGGATGGCCCAGATGCGCGGCATGGCGTCGGAGTTCCGCGGTCATGTCGACGAGATGATCCGCCAGTCCGAGCTGGACGAGGTCAAGAAGTCGCTCGAAGGCAGTTCGGGCGGTCTCGACCTGAAGTCGCTCGACCCGACCCAGCAGATCAAGGAGCACATCCAGGAAGGCATCGCCGAAGGCGAGAAGGCCATCGCCGAGGCCAAGAGCTCGCTCGACGAGTCGCCGGCGCCTCCGGTCGACAATCCGCTGGCCGAGCCCGAGTCGGCGCCCCAGATCGCCGCGGAAGCCGCGGCCGAGCCCGCCACTGAAGCTGCCGCCGTACCGGCGATCGAGCCGCCGCCGGCAATGCCCGCCGAGCACAAGCCCGACAAGGCGGCCGCCGAATAGGGCAAATAGCACTTTGAACTGCCGGCCGAAGGGCGGCATAACCCGCCTCCAATGACCGCAGCCCACGACGGACCCGAAGACGACAAGCCGATGCCGCTGCTCGATCACCTGATCGAGCTGCGCAAGCGGCTGATCTACGCGCTGATCAGCTTCTTCGCGGTGTTCTTCATCACCTTCTACTTCGCCAAGCCGATCTTCGACTTCCTGATCGAGCCGGCGAAGGACCAGGGCTACAAGCTCATCGTCCTCGACATCTTCGAGTTCTTCTTCGTGACGGTGAAGCTCTCGGCCTTCGTGGCGCTGATCGTGGGCTTTCCGCTCATTGCCGCGCAGCTCTGGCTGTTCGTGGCGCCGGGCCTCTACCGCAAGGAGAAGCGCGCCTTCCTGCCGTTCCTGGTCGCCACGCCGTTCATGTTCTACGCCGGCTGCGTGATCATGTACTACGTCGTGCTGCCCTACGTGATCAACTTCATGCTGACGCAGTACGCACCGCCCGACATCGAGAAGACGCTGCGCTCGTCGGACTACCTGCAGCGCGTGCTGCAGCTCGTCTTCGCCTTCGGCTTCGCCTTCGAGATGCCGGTGCTGCTGACGCTCATGGTGCGGGTCGGCATCGTCTCCGTGGCGGGCCTGCGCTCCAAGCGCCGCTATGCCGTCGTGCTGTGCTTCATCGTCGCGGCCGTGCTGGCGCCGCCCGACGTGATCAGCCAGCTCGCGCTCGCCTTCCCGCTGCTCGCCTTCTACGAGATCAGCATCCTGATCGGCGCCTCGATGGAGCGTAAGCGCGAGGAAGAGCAGAAGGCCGAGGACGCCGCGAACGACTCGTCCGGCAGCTAGCCATGCACGACATCCGCTTCATCCGCGAGAACCCGGCTGCCTTCGATGCCGGCCTGAAGAAGCGCAACCTCGCGCCTCTCTCCGCCGAGATCCTGGCCGTCGACACGCGCCGGCGCGCCGCCATCACCGAGAGCGAGCAGGTCCAGGCCAGGCGCAAGCAACTCAGCCAGCAGATCGGCATGGCCAAGCGAAAAGGCGAGAACGCCGATGCGCTGATGGCCGAGGTCGCGGGCCTCGAAGACTCCCTCAAGAAGGGCGAGCTCCTTGCGGCCGAGCTCGATGCCGAGCTGACCGCCAGGCTCGAGGTGCTGCCCAACCTGCCGTTCGACGACGTGCCCGACGGCACCGACGAGACCGGCAATGTCGAGATCCGCCGGGTCGGCAGCCAGCGCAACTTCGCCTTCAAGCCCCGGGACCATGTCGAGCTGGGCGAGGCGACGGGCGAGATGGACTTCGCCTCGGCCACCCGCATCTCCGGCGCGCGCTTCGTCTTCATGAAGGGCACGCTCGCCCGCCTCGAGCGCGCGATCGCGCAGTTCATGCTCGACCTGCATACGTCGGAAGAGGGCGGCTACACCGAGGTCAATCCGCCGCTGCTGGTGCGCGACAATGCGGCCTACGGCGTGGGCCAGCTGCCGCGCTTCGCCGAGGACATGTTCCACACCGACAACGGCTTCTGGCTGGTGCCGACCGCCGAGCTGCCGCTCACCAACCTGGTGAACGACCAGGTGCTGGACGAGAAGGCGCTGCCGCTGCGCTTCACGGCGTTCACGCCCTGCTTCCGCTCCGAGGCCGGTGCCGCCGGCAAGGACACGCGCGGCATGATCCGCATGCATCAGTTCCCCAAGGTCGAGCTGGTCTCGATCACCACGCCCGAGCAGTCGGCCGCCGAGCACGAGCGCATGACCGCGCGCGCGGAGGAAGTGCTGAAGCGACTGGACCTCCCGTTCCGCACCATCGTGCTGTGCGGCGGCGACATGGGGCCGGCCTCGCGCAAGACCTTCGACATCGAGGTCTGGTTGCCGGGACAGGGCCGCTATCGCGAGATCTCGAGCTGCTCGAACTGCGGCGAGTACCAGGCCCGCCGCATGGGCGCGCGCTTCCGGCCCAGGGAAGGCAAGGGGACGCGCTTCGTGCACACGCTGAACGGCTCGGGCCTCGCCGTCGGCCGCACGCTCATCGCCATCCTGGAGAACTACCAGAACGAGGACGGCTCCGTGACCGTCCCCGAGGCGCTGCGTTCCTACATGGGCGGGCTCACGACGATCCCGGCGCCCAAGAAGTGACGCCGGAGCAGATCGCCAGGGCGCGCATCCTGGTCACCAACGACGACGGCATCCATGCGCCGGGCCTGGAGGCGCTGATCGAGATCGCGGGCCAGCTCTCGGGCGACGTCTGGGTCGTGGCGCCGGAGACCAACAACAGCGGCGCGGGCCATTCCCTGTCGATCACAAAGCCCTTGCGCGCGCGCGAGGTCAGCGAACGCAAGGTCGCCATCGAGGGCACGCCGACCGACTGCGTGCTGTTCGCGATCAAGCATCTGCTCAAGAGCCGCAAGCCGGACCTCGTTCTGTCCGGCGTCAACCGCGGCACCAACATGGCCGACGACGTGACCTATTCGGGCACCATCGCCGGTGCCATGGAAGGCTGCCTGCTCGGCGTGCCGTCGATCGCCTTCAGCCAGGCCTACACCCATCCGCATCCCGTGAAGTGGGGCACCGCGACGGCGTTCGGCGCCGATGTGGCGCGCCGCGCGCTCGCCGTCGACTGGCCGCGCAACGTGTTCGTGAACGTGAACTTCCCTGACGTCGTGGCGGCCTCGGTCAAGGGCATCAAGGTGACGCGCCAGGGCGTGCGGGAATTCGGCAGCTCGATCGTCGAGCGCGTCGATCCGCGCGGCGGCGCCTACTACTGGAACTCCTATTCGGCGGGCGACCATGAGCCGGACGAGGAGGGCGACGTGTCGGCCATCCGCTCCGGTTGGGTCTCGGTGACGCCGCTCCATCTCGACCTCACCCACGAGGCCACGCGCCGCAAGCTCGCGGCCCAGTTCGCGACCTGAACGGGATGCGGGCGCGATGAACGTCCCCGCCATGCAGCGCCTGATCGCGGAGCTCCGCCAGTCGGGCATCTCCGACGAGAACGTTCTGGCGGCCATCGGCGCCGTCGATCGCGAGCGCTTCGTCTCGGCGCCCTTCGCCGAGCGCGCCTGGGAGAACACCGCGCTCCCCATCGCCTTCGGCCAGACGATCAGCCAGCCGCTGGTGGTGGCGGCCATGACCGAGGCGCTGCGCGTCGGCCCGCGCATGAAGGTGCTCGAGATCGGCACGGGCTCGGGCTACCAGGCCGCCGTGCTCGCCAAGCTGGCGCGCCGCGTCTACTCGATCGAGCGCTACAAGCCGCTCTCCAAGGAGGCCGAGAAGCTGCTGATCGATCTCGGCGTCTACAACGTCGTGTGCGACGTCAGCGACGGCAGCAAGGGCTGGCCGGGCCAGGCGCCGTTCGACCGCATCATCGTCACCGCCGCGGCGGAGGAGCGCCCGCAGGCGCTGATCGACCAGCTCGCCGTGGGCGGCATCCTGATCGTGCCGGTCGGCCGCGACCCCACCTCCCAGGTCGTCGAGCGCATCGTCAAGAGCGAGCACGGGCTGCAGCGTGACACTTTGATGCCGGTGCGCTTCGTCCCGCTGGTGGCCGGTGCGCTGCCCGTACTGGGCGAGGGATAAGAGCGCGGGCGCTATTTTCGCCCCATTCGCGATGCAGTAAACTGGGGGCATGAAGTCAGCCCCTCGCTTCCCCTCGCGATGGGCGTGCCGGACGCGCACACTGGGCATAACAGTGGCGCTGTCGGCCGCGCTCGGCGCTTGCCAGTTCGACCCCTTCGCCGCCCGCGAAGGCACCATCGAGTATCCCGGTTCCGGCGCCGCGCCCGGCGCGGCGGCCAGCTACGTGGTCAAGTACAAGGACACGATCGACGGCGTCTCCGAGCGCTTCGGCGTCAGCCGCGACACCATCATCGCGAGCAACAAGCTCCAGCCGCCCTACACGCTGGTACCCGGCCGCACGATCTCGCTGCCGGGCGCGCGCGTGGTCGAAGGTCCGCGCGACTCCGACGTGGCGACCGCGGCCCCGCCGCCGCCGTCGCGCGGGCCGATCCAGAAGGAGCAGCTGCCGCCGCCGGGCCAGGGCGAGGCGCCGCGCTCGGCCGCCCCGCAACAGCCGCCCCAGCAGCCCCCCGCGGGCGAGCCCACGCCGCTCAGCCCGGCCGCGTCGACGCAGCCGCCGGCCGGTCCGCCGCCGCGCTTCGAATGGCCGATCCGCGGCAAGGTCGTCTCGGGCTACGGCTCGCATGACGGGCAGAAGAACGACGGCATCGACATCGCCGTCGTCTATGCCGGCAGCGAGGTGCGCGGCATGGGCAACCTGCTGCTGGTGAGCCACAGCGGCGGCTACATCACGGCCTACGGCTTCAACGACTCGCTGCTGGTGAAGAAGGGTGATGTCGTGAAGAAGGGCCAGCCGATCGCCAAGGTCGGCACCTCCGGCAGCGCGCCCGATCCGCGGCTGCACTTCGAGGTCCGCCGCGGCAACAAGACGGTCGATCCGGCAACGGTGCTGCCGGGCGGCTGATACCCGCGGATCGCTATCTCGCCTTCGCCACCAGGGCGTCGAGCGCGGCCCAGTCCTTCTCGTCGAAGCGCTCGACGCCGGGGCAGGCCGAGCGATTGTCTTTCCCCGCGCGCATGCGGTCGGCCACGATCGCGATGTCGGGCCCGGTGGCCGCGAGCCGGCCGTTGGCCATGATCCCGCGCGCCACGTTCGAGCGATCCCAGGCCTGGACCATCTCCGACGGCGGCTGGCAGACAAGGTCGGCGAGGAACGCCGCCAGCGACTTGCCGGTGGGCGCCGGCGCGGTCCAGGTGCTCGCCGGCGTCGCATCCGCCGGCTCGGGCTTGGCGGGATCGAGTGTCGCGAGGCGCCGCGCCTGTTCGTCGCTCCAGGGATAGTTCGCCGCCTCGCGACGGATCGCCTCGACGTCGATCGGGCTTCCGGCCGCACGATCCACACCCGTGGCGTCGGCGAGATCGAGCCGCGGCTCGTTCGCGGTCCGCCAGACATGCGCGCCCCTGAGCGACGCGCCGGTGAACAGCACGCCCTTGAGGTCGGCGCCGCGCAGGTCCGCACCGTCGAGATTGGCGCCGTCGAGACGGGACGTGCCGAGATCGCTGTCGGGCGTGTAGTTGGTGCTGAACGTCACGCCGGCGAGCCTGGCGCCGCGCAGGTCCGCGCCCTGCAGGAAGACGGTCTCGAACACCGTGCCGTCCAGGTCGGCGCCCGCGAGGTTGGCGCCTTCGAGATGGGTCGGCACGCCGAAGCTCAGGACGGCGCCGCGCAGATGCGCGCGCTGGAAGTTCATGCCCGGCAGGATGCCGTTGAACAGCGTGCGCTCGGCATGGACGTCGCTGAAGTCGGCGCCTTCGAGCCCGCCATTGCCGAAGTCGGCCTCGCGCAGGAACGCCGCCGTGAACTTCGCCCCGCGCACATCGGCCTGGACGAACTTCGCGCCGTCGAGGAAGGCGCCGCTGAAATCGGCGTCGCGCAGATCGGCCAGGAAGAAATTGGCCTTCTCGAGCCGCCGGCCGCGCAGCGACGGCGCCCCGCGCAGCGCGCTGTAGGCGGGAACGGCGAAGGATTGGCCGGCGAGATCGAGGGTGTTGGAGAAGGGGCCCCACGCGTCTCCGGGAAAGCGGCCGAACAGGAGCGCCGACGGCGACAGCCAGTCGTCGCGGTCGGGGTTCAGCTTCTGCGGAAAGAGCGCGGCGTTGCCGACATGCTCGTCGGCCCACTCGCCGGGGAACGTCGCGAGGCCCAGGCTGAAGAGCAGCGCGGCGGCGCCTGCCACGCGCGAGCGCCAGACCGGCCAGGCGAGCGCGAGGCCGAGCACGACGAAGCCGCGCTGCGTCCAGGTCACGCCCGGCGAATGCAGCGGCAGGAAGGCGAGCTGCGCCTGAAGCAGGATGAGCACGGGCACGACGGCGAGCAGGAGCCGGGCGCCCGGCCGAAGCTTCAGGAAGAGCGCGCCGCCCACGGTCGCGAGCAGCAGCGCCGGCGCCGCGATCGCGAGCACCTCGGGCGGCACCGGGACACCGAGCAGCGGCAAGGGCACGGGCGACAGCAGGAAGAGTTCGCGGTGCGTGACCGAGGCCAGGGTGATGGCGATGTAGAGCTCGACGAGGGGAACGATCGCCCACCAGTCGCTGCGCTTCATACGATCTTTCCGTCGAGCTTGTACTGCCCCCGCCGGTCCTCGATCTCGAGGACCCAGACGTCGGGATCGTACTGCACCTGGCGCGCGATATAGGCGTCGGCCTCCGCTTCCGCAACGGGCGCAGGTCCCGTGCCGCGGCTCCAGGTCGGCTCGTCGTTGGTGCTGCTCGCCTGCACGTAGACCGTCACGCCCTGCTCGAAGCGGTTCAGCTTCAGCAGCACCGTGCCCGCATCGGGATCGCCGCGCCGCACGACGGTCGCGGGGATGAACGCGCGGTCGCAGATCCGCACCTGGGCGGAGACCCAGAGGCCGGTGGTGAGGCCCATCACCATGGGATCACGCCAGCGCGTCGTCGAGGCCGTCGAACACCGCGCGTGCGCCGCGCCAGGAGTAGCGCACGCAGGCGAAGGGCAGCGAATCGAGCGCGGCGCCATCGCCCTCGGCGAGGGCGGCCGGCGCCACCAGGATCGGCCGCACGTCGCGGCCGCCGCGCGCGGAGGCGAGCGACAGCGAACCCACGGCGAGCGCCAGCTCCTCGGGCCTGTCGTCGGCCACCAGGGCGAACAGCGGCTGCGGACGCTCGCCGCGCAGCGAGAACAGGTCCTCGTCGCCGCCGAACAGGCCGCGCTTGGAGAGCTCCTCGTGCAGCGCCACGTCGACCAGGCTGCGGTCGCAGGCGGCGGCGGCCGAGGCATGGGCCGAGGGCTCGACGCAGAGGCCGGTCTGGTGGTCGGGCGTGTCGCCCGCCTTGAAGCGATGCACGGCGTCGACGAAGCGGCCGATCAGGCGCGTGAGGCGGGGGCTGTCGAGCGGCGCCACGATCAGCGCCTCGGTCTCCTCGCCGTCGGGCCATTGCACGGAGCGCCACACGCCGTCGGCCAGGAACTCGCGGAAGCCCGATTTGCTGAGGCGGCCGGAATGGGCGAGGTAGAGCGCGCCTCCTTCGTCGCTCGCGACGATGCCCGCGACCTTCCGGTCGGCGCCCTCGCGCGGCAGGTTGATCTCGCAGGTGATGCTCTCGCGCCGGGTCGGCGCGTCGGGCGCATGGCCCAGCACCAGCGCGTCGCGCTGATGGCGCGGCTCGACCGCCCACCAGAAGGAGTCGTCCCGCACCCAGTGGATGGTCGTGCGCAACTCGCCGCCGCGCCAGGTGAGGCGCACGCCGCGCGCAGGAACGCCCTTCAAGGCGCCGTGCAGGCGCTTGATGGCGCGATCGATGCGCTTGGGGTCCCCCACGACCTGAAGCATGGCGATCCAATCTACCTGCATAGTTATCCTTGCCCCTGTGGACAGGTTCGGGCGAAAACCTCCTCCCCATTCGCATGGGGAGGTGCCCACGATGACGTCGGCACCTCCCCTTGGCGGAATCCGCCAAGGGGAGGAAGAGTTCGAAATGGCCACCGCCCCGCTCCTGACCCTCTCCGGCATCCGCTTCCACCTGGGCGACCAGACGATCCTGGACGGCGTCGATCTCGCGATCGAGCCGGGCGAGCGCGTGTCGCTGGTCGGCCGCAATGGCGCGGGCAAGTCGACCCTGCTGCGCATCCTCGCGGGCGAGCCGATCGCCGACGGCGGCACGCGCTTCGCCCAGCCCGGCGCCACCATCGCGACCCTGCCGCAGGAGCCGGATTTCTCCCATCACGGCACGATCGCGCATTATGTCGCCGCGGCCCTGCATGACGGTCATCATGAGGGTCATCACGGCCACACGGATTACCGGGTCGAGGCGATCCTCGACGAGGTCAAGCTCGACGGCACGCGCGCGCCACACGAGCTCTCCGGCGGCGAGGCGCGGCGCGCGGCGCTGGCCCGCGTGCTGGTCGCCGAGCCCGACGTCATGCTGCTCGACGAGCCGACCAACCATCTCGACCTGCCGACCATCGAATGGCTGGAAGCGAAGCTCGGCCAGTGGCGCGGCGCCTTCGTGCTGGTGAGCCATGACCGGCGGTTCCTCTCGAACCTCACCCGCGCCGTGCTGTGGCTCGATCGCGGCATCGTGCGCCGGCTCGACCGCGGCTACGACGCCTTCGAGGAATGGTCGACCGAGATCCTGGAGCGCGAGGCGACCGAGCGGCACAAGCTCGACCGGCTGATCGAGCGCGAGACGGAATGGGCGGGCAAGTCGATCCGCGCGCGGCGTACGCGCAACGAAGGCCGCCTGCGCGCCCTGCGCGATCTGCGCAAGCAGCGCCGCGAGCAGATCGGTCCGACCGGCCGCGCCACGATCGAGGTCGGCGAGGCGGAGAAGTCCGGCGCCCTCATGATCACCGTGCGCGGCATCTCCAAGAGCTTCGGCGACAAGGCGATCGTGAAGGACTTCTCCACGCGCATCTTCCGCAAGGATCGCGTCGGCCTGATCGGTCCGAACGGCGCGGGCAAGACGACTCTCCTGCGCATGCTGATCGGCGAGCTGGAACCGGATACGGGCTCGGTGAAGCTCGGCGCCAACCTGCTGCCCGTGGTGATCGACCAGCGCCGCACCGCCCTCGATCCCGACAAGACGCCGTGGGAGATCCTGGCCGACCGCAACGACCACGTGCTGGTGCGCGGCACGCCCAAGCACGTGATGACCTACCTGCGCGAATACCTGTTCAAGGACGAGCAGGCGCGCCAGCCCGTGCGCACGCTCTCGGGCGGCGAGCGCAACCGGCTGCTGCTCGCCAAGGCGCTGGCCGCGCCGTCGAACCTGCTGGTGCTGGACGAGCCGACCAATGATCTCGACGCCGACACGCTCGACCTCCTTCAGGAGGCGCTGAGCGACTATGACGGCACAGTCCTGCTGGTGAGCCACGACCGCGACTTCCTCGACCGGCTGGTGACCTCGACCATCGCCCTCGAAGGTGACGGCACCGCCATCGAATATGCCGGCGGCTACAGCGACTATCTCGTGCAACGCGGGCCCCGCGAGGCGCCCATGGCAGCCCCGGTGGTGCGCAGGGAAAGGCCGGCCGCGCCGCCCCGCGAGCAGAAGCAGCGGCTGGGCTACAAGCGCGAGCGCGCGCTGGCCGAGTTGCCGAAGAAGATCGAGGCGCTGCAGGCCGAGATGGCCGCGCTCAACGAGGCGTTGGCCGACGCCGGCCTCTATTCGCGCGATCCCCAGGGCTTCGCTGCAAAATCCTCCCGCCTCGCCGCGGCCCAGGCCGAGCTGGAGGCCGCCGAGACCGAATGGCTCGAACTCGAGATGCTGAAGGAAGAGCTGGGCGGTTGACGCCGGCCCGCAGCCTTCTCGATACTGGCCTGCCTCTCGACGCGCCAGGAGCTTTCGGATGCTGAAGCCTCCCCTGCCACAGAACGAGACCGAGCGGCTGCGCACGCTCCATCTTTACAAGGTGCTCGACACCGGCTCGGAGGAGATGCTCGACGACCTGACGCGGCTCGCCGCCAATATCTGCGGGACGCCGATCGCGCTGATCTCGCTGGTCGACGAGAAGCGGCAATGGTTCAAGTCCAGGGTCGGCCTCGACGCCACGGAGACGCCGCGCGATATAGCCTTCTGCGCCCACGCGATCCTGGGCGACGAGGTCTTCGTCGTCGAGGATGCCACGCGCGACGATCGCTTCTTCGACAATCCCCTGGTCACCCAGGCGCCCAACGTCCGCTTCTACGCCGGCGCGCCGCTCAAGGTGGAGGATGGCAGCGCGCTCGGCACGCTCTGCGTCATCGACCACGAGCCCAAGCGTCTGAGCGGCCGCCAGCAGGAGGCGCTCGAGACCCTGCGCCATGCCGTCGTCACCCAGCTCGAGCTGCGCCGCGCGCTCGACGACTTCAAGTCGGTGCAGAAGATGCTCCGCATGTGCGCCTGGTGCCGCAACGTCCAGAACCCCGACGGCACCTGGCGCCCGCTGCACGAATACGTGCAGAAGATCGAGAGCGTGACCCACGGCATGTGCCCGACCTGCGCCAAGCAGGTCGAGGAGGAGTGCTAGAGTCTTTCCGGCGCAAGTCGAAGCGCTCCTCCCTGCGCGCAGCGCGGGATCTCGCGGGCGGAGGGGTCATGAGCACCAGTCGCGTTGCTCATGACCCCTCCGCCCCTTCGGGGCACCTCCCCAGCGTCGCTGGGGAGGAAAGCGATTCGGCCTACGTCGCCATGACTCCGGAGGCCCAGTTGTCTCGAAGCGGAGCTTCTGGCAACAGAGGCCATGCACTTCAATTCTCCGTTGCGCCGTTGGGGCCGGGCTCTTGGTATCGGATCGGAAAAGTTCCCCCTCGGGCCGCGACGGGTCGAGTTCATCAATCCGCGGCCCGAGCAGGAAAAGGCCGTCGCGAAGAACAACATCCTCGCCAAATACGCTCGCCCGGTGACCTCGCAGGACGGCGAGGAGGGCGTGCTGCGGCACATCGTGGAGACGCTGGGCATCTCGGAGGGCTGGTGCGTCGAGTTCGGCGCCTGGGACGGCACCCGCGATTCGAACGTCCGCGACCTGATCCACACGTCCGGCTGGCACGCCGTCCTCATCGAGCCCCACAGCGCCGCTTTCGCGCGGCTGGTCGAGACCTATCGCGACCGGCCGGACGTCCATTGCCTGCATGGCTTCGTGGGCTTCGAGGGCGACATCGCGCTCGATGCGCTGCTCGCCAGGACGCCGATCCCCACCTCGTTCGACCTGATGGTCATCGATGTCGACGGCGACGACTGGCACATCTGGGAGGCCTGCACGCGCTATCGCGCCAAGGTCGTGATGATCGAGATCAATCCCTTCTGCCCGACCGACCTGCCGTTCGTGAAGGAGAAGGGCGCGCCCGGCCTGGGGGCGGCATCGCTGCGCTCCGTCTGCGAGCTCGGCAAGGCCAAGGGCTACGAGCTGGTCTGCGCCATGGGCAACAACGCCATCCTGGTCGAGCGGGAGTATTTCGCGCGCTTCGCCATTCCCGACAATCGCCCCGAGGCGATGTTCGCCTCCTACGCCTTCACGCGGCTGTTCCAGGGCTATGACGGCACCCTGCATTTCGCGGGCAACCACGAGCTGATCTGGCGGCATCAGAAGGACGAGGCGGGCAGGATCGGCCGCGTGCAGGTCGCGGACGAGGACATCCAGCCGCTGCCCAAGGGCCTGCGCGTGTTCCGGCCGCGGCTCACCTACGACAATCCCTTCCTCGCCGAGCAGGCCGGCAAGATCGACCGCGCGCGGGTGCCCTCGAACCGGCTGCTGGAGCATCAGGCCAACCGGACCTCCGAATGCGGCGAGGACGGGATCCTGGCGCACATCTTCGGTGTGCTGGGCGAGGGCGGCCGCACTTGTGTGGACGTCGGCGCCAATGACGGCGTCGCCTTCTCCAACACGCACACGCTGCTCGAGGAGCGCGGCTGGAGCGGAACGCTGATCGACAAGGATGCCGACGCCGTCGCCCGCCTGCGCACGCTCTACCAGGGCAAGGCCGGCATCAGGATCGAGCAGGCCGAGGTGCGGTCGCGCGGGCCCAACAGCATCGATGCCCTCCTGTCCCGCGCGGGCGCGCCGCGCGACATCGACCTCTTGTGCATCGACATCGAGGGCAACGACTATCACCTCTGGGCTTCGCTGCGCCGCCGTCCGCGGGTCGTGGTCATCGACTTCAACCCGACCGTGCCCAACGACGTCCTGCTCGTGCAGCAGGACGATCCCACGGTCCACGACGGCGCCTCGCTGCGCGCGCTGATCGAGCTCGGCCAGGCGATGGGCTACGAGCTGGCGGCGGCGACAAGCTGGAACGCGATCTTCGTCCGCGCCGACCTGTTCGGCCAACTCGGCGTCACCGACAACACGATCGACCGCATGTACTATCCCGTGTTCGAGACGCGCGCCTTCTTCTCGATCAATTCCTACATGAGCATCGCCGGCTGCAACCGGCTGTTCCGGCACAACTACGTCTTCCAGGCCGACGCCATCCAGCCGATCCCGCCCGACTTACGGAACCTGCCGTTCCAGGAAGGGCCTGGTGAACCGGTGATCAGTACTTTCTTCTGAAGTTTCGTATGACGCTCAAACCCAGCCTGTGGCTTTTTCTGCGAACGGTCCTGGGTATTCTGATTGCCCTGACCGTGTTCGGGTATTTCTGGCAGGGGTATGGCGAAGGCCACTGGTGGTCGTATGACTACGACCTTAGCCTGGCCGTTCCTCTCACGGTTGTTCCGTGCTTCATGTGGATTGCATTCGTTCCGTTGGAACTCACTATTTCGGACGAATGTCTCAAGATCCGCTATGCCTTCCGTAGGGCTCGCGAGGTCCGTTGGACCAGGCTCATGTTTTGGGGAAACGGCGGCGAAGCCACGTTCCTTTTGCAATTCAGTGGCGTCACGTTTCAAATCGCCCTTTTTGCTTTTCCTCGGGACCAGCGCGAACAGCTGATCGATCTTCTTAAGCGCCGCTTCCCGTTGCATAGAGCAAAGGGGTGGTCCGGCATCTCGGGCTTTCGTTGATCAATCCGACGGGCGCCTGTTGACGGGCCTGTTCCCCTCCGCTACCCCACCGCTCCCCTCGTCCCGGTTCGAAAAGTGCCCGATTCCGCCGTTCCCACTGTCGCGTCCGATTCCGCCCTGGCCGGCCATCCCGCCGGGCTGCGGCGCACGTTCGCCATCATTTCGCATCCGGACGCCGGCAAGACGACGCTGACCGAGAAGCTGCTGCTGTTCGGCGGCGCGATCCATGTCGCGGGCGCGGTCAAGGCGCGCGGCGAGGCGCGACGGGCGCGGTCGGACTGGATGAAGATCGAGCAGCAGCGCGGCATCTCGGTCACGACCTCGGTCATGCACTTCGAGTACGGCGGTGCGGTGTTCAATCTCCTGGATACGCCGGGCCACGAGGACTTCTCGGAGGACACCTACCGCACGCTGACCGCGGTCGACTCGGCGGTGATGGTGATCGACGCTGCCAAGGGCATCGAGGCGCGCACGCGCAAGCTGTTCGAGATCTGCCGGTTGCGCGACGTGCCCATCGTCACCTTCATCAACAAGATGGACCGCGAGGCCAAGGACCCGATCGAGCTTCTGGACGAGATCGCTTCGACGCTCGCGCTCGACGTGGCGCCGATGACCTGGCCGACCGGTTCGGGGTCCGCCTTCAAGGGCACCTACGATCTCGCCCACAGCCGCATGCTGGTGTTCGACAATACCGACCGCAGCCGCATCGGCGAGGTGATCGAGAACTACGAGATCACGGATGCCAGGCTCGCCGAGGAAGTCGAGCTGGTGCGCATGGGCTATCCCGCCTTCGACATGGAGGCCTATCGTGGCGGGCATCTCTCGCCGGTCTTCTTCGGCTCGGCCTACAACAATTTCGGCGTGAAGGAGCTTCTGGACGCGATCGCCGCCTGGGCGCCGCCGCCGCGGCCGCAGCCCGCCGAGCCGCGCGCCATCGAGCCGACCGAGCCCAAGGTCGCGGGCTTCGTTTTCAAGGTCCAGGCGAACATGGACCCCAACCATCGCGACCGCATCGCCTTCCTGCGCCTCTGTTCGGGCAAGTTCCGCCGCGGCATGAAGCTGACGCAGATGGGCACGGGCAAGACCTTGTCGGTGAACTCGCCGATCCTGTTCTTCGCCCGTGAGCGCGAGATCGTCGACGAGGCCTGGCCGGGCGACATCATCGGCGTGCCGAACCACGGCGTGCTCCGGGTCGGCGACACGCTGACCGAGGGCGAGACGATCAAGATCGTCGGCATCCCGAACTTCGCGCCGGAAATCCTGCGCCGCGTGCGGCTGGAAGACCCCATGAAGAGCAAGCAGCTGAAGCGCGCGCTCGACGATCTGGCGGAAGAGGGCGTGACCCAGGTGTTCCGCCGCGTGATCGGCGGCGACAATATCGTGGGCGTGGTGGGCGAACTGCAGCTCGACGTGCTCAAGACCAGGGTCGAGGCCGAGTACAACGTGAACATCGATCTGGAACCCGCGCCCTTCGAAACCGCGCGCTGGATCTCTGCCGACAGCAAGGCCGATCTCGAGGCCTTCATGGCCGCCAATCGCGGCGGCATGTCCGAGGATCGCGACGGCTCACCGGTGTTCCTGGCCCGCAACGCCTGGGAGCTGGGCTACATCGCCGAGAAGAGCCCCAAGGTGAAGTTCTCGGACATCCGCGAGCGGGCGTAGCTAGTGGTTCCGAGGCTTTCCAACCTCTACGGGTTGGCATAGCGTATCGTGCATGGAACGGAAGCTCGAAAAGCTGAAAATCAAGGGCTTTAAGTCAGTTCGCGATCAGGAACTACGACTTGGCAATCTGAACGTCTTCATCGGCGGTAACGGATCGGGAAAGTCAAACCTGATCGAAGTATTTAGATTTTTACGAGAAATTCTTAGTGAAAATCTTCAGCAATATACTGCACAAAAAGGTGGGGCGGATGCCCTGTTATATTTTGGTCGAAAGACCACCGATCGCATTTACTTGTTTCTTGAATACTCTGAAGGGCTAGATGCTGAGACCTCGAATTCCTATCAGATTGAACTAGCCCCAACTGATGAAGATAGTCTCTACGTCGCCTACGAGGACGCTTACTATCACGAACGTAGGCGATATCATCAGCCGTTTGATCTGCCGATTTCGAGAGGGGGGGCAGAATCTAAGCTTCGCCGCAATGTGCACATCGCAGCCCAGCAGATAGCGTCTGATCTGCAGGAATATCTCGTATATCATTTCCACGATACTAGTGATTCTGCACCAATGCGTGGCACAAGCGACGTGGAGGATAATCGTTACTTAAGACCGAAAGCCGAGAATCTTGCGGCATTCCTGTACTATTTGCAGCAGGCTCACGGCCAGCACTTTAGAAATATAGAATCGGCAACCAGACTTGTGGCCCCGTTCTTCGACAAATTCCGACTTTCTCCTTCACGATTAAACGCTGAGAAAATTCGACTTGAGTGGGCGGAGAAAGGCGACGACGGTTATTTTGGACCATCGGCTCTTTCGGATGGCACGTTGCGCTTTATCTGTCTGGCAACGCTTCTTCTGCAACCTACGCCTCCGCGGTTAGTCTTACTTGATGAGCCAGAGCTTGGTTTGCATCCGGCAGCAATTAACGTTTTAGCGGGGCTTCTTCGCTCAGCTTCTGCAAACACTCAAATCGTAGCTGCAACTCAGTCAGTCACGCTCGTCAATCAATTGGAGCTGAGCGAGCTTTGGGCCGTGGATCGTGAGGAGCATCAAAGTACATTTCGGTCTCTTCGCGATGCTGACATGTCGGCGTGGCTCGATGAATATTCCATCGGTGATCTTTGGGAAAAGAATCTGCTCGGGGCTCGACCGTGAAGCGAGTCCTCGTGTTGGTCG
>Ga0335083_10004995_pt1 | contig 16810 bp, 16 predicted proteins | sample Lox_Sample_42_FD_206716 | JGI IMG/M metagenome (GOLD analysis project Ga0335083, IMG submission 206716) | Soil microbial communities from Loxahatchee National Wildlife Refuge, Florida, United States - Lox_Sample_4.2 | ecosystem: Environmental > Terrestrial > Soil > Wetlands | place: USA... | reverse complement strand
GCCCACGCGCGGTTCGCGAAAGCGTCTCAATCCCAGGTGCATTGTCCCTAAGTAACGCTGTTCTGTGACGATCGTGTCGGCAGCATGCTGCTGTCAGGAATAATTCGGCTGCCAATTGTTCAGATTCAGTGCTAACGTAGCTGGCAATTTCGGTTACAGGCTACCTCGGTGCGGGGCGCCGTTCGTTTCTCGCCATAACCAGTTCAACTCCGCTGCACCGAAAGCGTCGGCCATTCTTCAAAAAAATCCGTTAGGAGCTTGTTATGCAAGGAGCATGTCTTAGAAGTGCGGTTTCCGTCGTTCGCAGACAAAGCCCGGTGTTGCTCGCAATCGCGGCAATTGTTTTCGGCCTGACTATAAGTGCCCGGGCGCAATATGTATCAACGCATCATGTTCGCGATGCCGTTCGCGATGGTGTGGCAGCGCCTGTAGGACGGCTGCCCGCGAATCAGGTCATGACCCTGAACGTTGTTTTACCGCTGCGCGATGCAGCAGGGCTCGAAGCATTCCTGGAAGAAATCTACAACCCGTCCAGCCCCTCTTATCGGCACTTCCTTACTGTTCCCGAGTTCACGGAAAAATTCGGCCCCAGTCAGGCCGACTATGACGCTGTGGTCCGGTATGTGAAGGCCAATGGCTTTACCGTGGTTGGCGGCTCGCGCGACGGCATGAACGTCGAGATCAAAGGCCCGGTGTCGGCGATCGAAGCTGCTTTCCACGTGAGCATGATGAGCTACCGGCATCCCAGCGAGAACCGCGTTTTCTACGCTCCGGACCGCGAGCCGACAACTGGCCTGTCGTTCTCCCTCTGGCACATCTCCGGCCTGGACAACTATTCGCTCCCTCACCCCATGCTGGCGAGGAAGAGTGACTACGCGAAAGCCCACGGCATCAGTCCTGAGTCCCTGGTGAAGCACGCCACGACGGGCTCCGGCCCATCAGCTTCCTTCCTGGGCAGCGACATGCGCGCGGCCTATTACGGCGCAACATCTCTGACGGGCTCCGGCCAGAACCTCGGCCTGCTTGAGTATCTGGGCACGGACCTCGCCGACCTGAATACCTATTACAAGAATGTGGGGCAGACCAACAATGTGCCCATCACGCTGCTTTCGGTCGACGGAACCAGCACATCCTGTCTGTACACAAGAAAAGGGAGATACTGCGACGACACCGAGCAGACGCTCGACATGACGCAGGCCCTCGGTATGGCTCCGGGGTTGTCCAGCCTTGTTATGTACATCGGCTCCACGGATACGGCAATCATCAGCGCCATGACGACACACAAGCCGCTGCCCACCACCATTGGCTGCTCCTGGGGATGGACGCCGGCGGACCCGAGCACGCTTGACCCGTACTTCGAGAAGATGGCGGCGCAGGGTCAGACCTTCTTTGCCGCGTCCGGTGATGCTTCCACCTGGTCGCGGAGAAACGAGGCGTGGCCGGCAGACGATGCCAATATTGTCTCCGTCGGTGGCACGGATTTGACCACCGTCAGCGCGGGCGGAGCCTGGGCATCGGAGACTGCATGGGTAGACAGCGGCGGCGGTATTTCTCCGGATAAAATCGCAATTCCTTCGTGGCAGAAGTTGTCCGGCGTCATCAACTCCAGCAACAAGGGTTCGACGACTTACCGCAACGGTCCCGATGTTTCAGCCAACGCCAACTTTACCTTCTATACCTGCGCCGACCAGACCGCCTGCCTGGCGAATGAATATGGTGGCACCAGCTTCGCCGCTCCCATGTGGGCCGGATTCATTTCCCTGGTCAATCAGCAGGCGGGAAGCCCAGTCGGCTTCATCAACCCGACGATCTACGCGCAGAACATTACGTCCAGCTACAGCACTGACTTTTACGACATCACCAGCGGCAAGTCAGGCAGCTATTCCGCCGTCACTGGCTACGATCTTGTAACCGGATGGGGCAGCCCCAAGAAGGGTTTAATCAACGCTCTCGCTCCCTAGCCGTCTGCGGGAGAACGGGACCATGCCAGGGAGGCCGGACGTTCCAGTCCGGCCTCCTTACTTCTTTCTATCCGAGGGTGCGAATCCGGGACGATAATGGCTTGCGCTCCCGCTCGGAGGGGGAAGACTCGTGTCGATTCGACGCTTCACCAGACAAGTAGCCTTTGTGCTGTTGGCCGCGGCGGGCTTCATCGGGACTGGCTCGCTCGGGCAGATGCCCGGCTCGCAGGGATCAAAGTTCGTCGGGGCGTGGTGCGCTCAGGGGGATCCCACGAAACACGCTTCGATCAGCGATACCGGCGCGTTTCTGAATCTGACCAACGAGAACGGCGATACCTCGATCGGCAACTATCAGGGCTCGAACCAGATCGTCGCGCCGGGATGGCAGTTCGTCACCGGCACTCTGAGCAGTGATGGCACGCAGATCAACTGGTCGAACGGGACCTATTGGGCGCGATGCCCTTCTGGCGGCGGTGGCGGACACAGCAAGCTGAACCTCAACGGCATCTGGTATCCGAATGGGAACCGCTCGCTGCAGTGCTCGATCCAGCAGCGTAAGAACGTCCTGAATTTTCAGAATGAGACGGGCGATCGAGCCACTGGCTCCTTCAACGGGAAGTATCACCTCTCGACCAACTGGTCAGGCACGCAGATCGGCGGCACAATCAGCAAAGACGGAAACCGCATCAACTGGGACAACGGAACGTACTGGGTCCGATATCGCGTCTACGGCCAGTGAACAGTCTGCGGGAAGCGGCAGGAGATGTCCACGGATGCCTGCGTCAGATACTTAGCACTGGAAACGGTGAGTCGCGAACCATGGCGTAGGTCAGATCGCGCAGGCGACCATGAGCGCCGGGCCGATGGCTTCTGCCGATCATGAGCACGTCGGCATCCGACTGCCGGGTGGTCTCAAGCAGCGCCTCTTTGACTGAACCGACTGCAATGCGAACCGGAACATCCGTTCCAGCGATCCGCTGCAGCTCAGCGATGCGCCGGCTCGCCTCCTGCCGTTCGGCGGAGTGAACTCGCTCTCGAAGGTCCAGTTGAATCGGCAGGTCCGGATCTCCGCCTTGCACCGCATGAATGATCGCGAGCTTAGCGCGCGCTTCCACCGCTCCGCGGGTGGCAAAGCGAAGCACTCTTTCCGAATTGGAGCTCAGGCCAATGGCGCACAGCCATTCCCGGTGCTCCAGAGGTCTCGGAGCGATTGTCTGAGCATGCGTGCTCGTCAATACCGGGCAATCCGCGTCGTTAAGGACCTTGGCTGTCGTTGAGCCAAGCAGCATCTGCCGGAAAAAGCCCGCGTGCGTGGGCATGATGATGAGGTCGAATCTGCCGTCCCGCGCAACTTGCGCGATCTGTGTCGCCGCGTCTCCCGAAGCCAGAATTCTCGGGCACTGGGCAACGGGAAACTCGTTTGTGAGGAACGAATCGAGTCTTTCGCGGCCAATGATTCGATGGTCCTCGGCAACCTCGGGGTATGGTCTTGAGTAGAGTTCGAAGCCGCTATAGCTGGCGGGATCGACGACATGAACCAACGACACCCTGGCGTCAAGCATCATCGTCGCTCGTTTGACGTAAGCCGCCATGGCAACGCAGGAGGCGGAGAAGTCTACCGGAAAGAGGATGTTTTCGATCAAGGCCATGCGCGTCACCCCGCGGCGTCTTCAAAACCATTCATTCAACCAGACGCCGCGCGACATGACAAGCCGCAGCGCGGTGCTTACAATCATCTTTCACCCTTTCACGTCCAAGGAGCATCGTTTTGAGCGGCAACAAGAAGATGCGGCGCGCGCTTTTGAGCGTTACGGATAAAAGCGGGCTGGTGGAGTTTGCGCAGGAACTGGCCAGGCATGATGTTGACCTGGTTTCCACAGGCGGCACGGCGAAGGCTCTGCGCGAGGCTGGCCTTGCGGTGCGCGATATCTCTGATCTGACGGGCTTTCCCGAGATGCTCGACGGCCGCGTCAAGACTCTCCATCCGAAGGTGCACGGCGGTATCCTGCACATTCGCGAAAACGCGCAACATGTTGCTGCGGTGAAAGAACACGGCATCGAGCCGATCGACATGGTCGTTGTGAATCTTTACGCCTTCGAGAAAACGGCTGCGCGTCCCGGCGCGAAATTTGCAGAAGTAATCGAGAACATCGATATCGGCGGCCCTTCGATGGTGCGCTCGGCTGCCAAGAATTTTGAGGATGTCGCGATTGTCACTTCGCCCGGCGATTATGCCGCGCTGTCGGAAGAACTGACGGCGCACCACGGTTCGCTGACGCGTGAAACGCGCTGGCGGCTGGCCAAGAAGGCCTTCTCAGTGACTGCGGCATATGACTCCGCCATCGCCAACACGCTCGAGCAGATCTGGTCGCCTGATCCCGCAGAAGCGCCGGTGCAGTTTGTCGATCCTGCGACTGCTCCGTTCCCCAAGGCGCTGCGCATCCATTACCCGCGGGCCATGAGCCTGCGCTATGGCGAGAATCCGCATCAGAAGGCGGCGCTCTATGCCGATGGCTCAGGAACGGGCATTGCAGGCGCAAAGCAGATTCAAGGCAAGGAACTAAGCTACAACAATCTCGTCGATCTCGACGCCTGCTGGGACCTGGCACAGGAGTTTGACGAGCCGGGCGTGGCGATTATCAAGCACACCAATCCCTGCGGCGCGGCAACCGGAGCAACGATTCTCGAGGCGTACCAGAAAGCATTAGCCGCTGATCCGGTTTCGGCCTTTGGCGGCGTGATTGGAATCAATCGCGAAGTCGACGAGACAGCTGCAGTGGAAATCGCCAAGCTCTTTGTCGAAGCCATTGCTGCGCCTTCATTTACAGAAGCGGCGTGCGCTCGTTTTGCGGCGAAGAAGAATTTGCGACTCGTAGAAGTAAAGTCCGCACAGACGCCGCGCGTGATCAAGCAGGTCTCAGGCGGATTGCTGTTGCAGGATGTCGACCACGGCCATGTTATCGCGTCGGAGTTGAAAATTGTCACCGAGCGCGAGCCGACGAAAGACGAGCTTGCGGCGCTGCTCTTTGCCTGGCGTGTCTGCAAGCACGTGAAGTCGAATGCCATTGTCTATGCGCGCAACGGGCAGACGATCGGCGTGGGCGCAGGGCAGATGAGCCGCGTGGATGCGGCGAAGTTCGGCGCAATGAAAGCGGTGTTGCCGCTTCAAGGCTGCGTCGCGGCTTCTGACGCATTCTTTCCCTTCGCCGATGGGCTGGAGACAGTCGTCACGGCGGGCGCAACCGCGGTGATTCAACCGGGCGGCTCTGTTCGCGATGACGAAGTAATTGCGGCCGCAAACCGTCTGGGCATCGCCATGGTCTTCACCGGCATGCGGCACTTCCGGCACTGATGAAATGCGTCGCGTGGGCGTGGATGCGTACTACGTTCGTATTAGTGCTCCCTGATTACATCCTCTTGTGAATTGTGAAAGTCGGAGGCAGTGCTAGAGTTTGCCTTGTGCCGGTGACAGTTTAGCCCTTGTGGCCTAGCCTACCGCCGAAAGGAACTAAGCACATTCGGTTGAAGTTCCTGCGCACTTCAAGGAGGATTCATGCCTGCGGCTACAAATCAGGCAGTCGTCCCCTACCGACTGCGTCTCTCTCATCGCGCCTTGGTTCTCTGTTGGTTTTGCTTTCTCGCAACCTTCTTAGGAGCCTCCGCAATCACTCTATCGCTTTCATTCGTACTCCAGGCGCAAGACGTCGTTCCGGCGTACTGGTGGATGGCGGCCCCGCTGCTCATCCTCTGGTTCGCGTCACTGGTCAACATGTACAGGCTCACAATCGAAGCCATTCTTGTTGAGCGGTGACTCCCGGACCGACCGCAGTGGCACGGCCGGGCTGACGATGCTGTCCGGGGCAGAATCTCGCGCCGGCGGCGGGTGGAACGGCAAGGGGGACGTGTTACGGCGGTCGGCCGGGAGGATTTTTGCCTAAGTGGGTTTGGGAGCCCTCAAACCCACCTTCTTCTGCCCTTGCAGCCGATTCCGGTTTACAATCGTCTTAAGTACAGGTAAGACGCCGCCCCGATTCTAAGGGCGGCTTCGACATATTTCAGGCCGAAGTCGCATGAGCACCGGCTGCCCATTGCTCCGACGCCTCTGGCAGGGGTCTTCCTTGAAAGCATCTCGCAAGGTTCCTTTCGTTCGCAATCATCGCCTTCTCTCTGTAGCTACGCTGGCCCTTGCGGTTTTCGGCGGCACGCAAACATACGCACAGAGCAAAACACCCCCTGCAGCTATCGACGACAAGACAGCTTCGACGTCTGACCGCGCTTCGGCGTATTACCACTACACCCTCGCGCACAGTTATGAAGAGATGGCCACGACCTACGGCCGTCCCGACTATGCCAACCGCGCCATCGAAGAATACAAGCTCGCGCTGAATGCCGATCCTGAGTCCTCCTACCTGAACTCACACCTGGCCGAGTTGTATTTCCAAACGGGCCGCGTGCGGGATGCTATTTCCGCGGCGCAGGACGAGATCAAGAAGAATCCGGACGACCTGGACGCGCATAAGCTACTGGGCCGCATCTACTTACGGTCGCTCGGCAACATGCAGAACGGCGGGCCCTCGGACCAGATGCTGAAGCTGGCCATCGATGAATACGTCAAGATCGTGCAGTTGGAACCAAACAGCACGGAGAATCGGCTGCTGCTTGGGCGTCTGTACTCGTTGAACCATGACTCGCCCCACGCCGAGGAGCAATTCAAGGCAGCGCAGAAGCTCGATCCTGATTCTGAAGACGTTGTGCTGAACATCGCAGGACTCTACAGCGAGCAGGGCGACTACAAGCGCGCCATCCAGGTGCTGACCGCGCTGCCCGATGACGACCAGACCGCGAAGACCCTCTACGCGCTCGGCCAGACCTACGATCAGGAAAAGGACACCAAGAACGCGCTGATCGCCTACCAGAAGGCATTCGATCTTGAGCCCGACAACCTCGACGTGGAGCGCGCGCTGGCCCAGGCGCAGCTGACTGCCGGGCAGGAAGATGCGGCGCTGAAATCCTTTAAGGACGTGGCTGCGGGCGACACCAGCGATCCGCAATCGCTGCTGCGCATTGCCGAGATCGAACGCCGCCAGGGCAAGTATGAAGATGCGCTGGCGACATTGAAAAAGGCCAAGGACCTTGTTTCCGATTCGCTCGAGATCAACTTCAACGAAGCGCTGACCTATGACGCGCTGGGGCAATATGACCAGGCGACGCAGATCCTGGAGAAGCTGGTCACCGATTCCGAACATGTGACCGGCCAGTACACCGAGAGCGAGAAGAATAACCGCGCCATCTTCCTTGAGCGGCTGGCAAACCTGTATCGTGAGCAGGGCAAGACCGATCAGGCGGCGGCCACCTACCAGAAGATCGCCGACCTGGGCGGTGACTACACGCTGCGCGGCTACCAGAACATCGTTGACGCCTACCGCGATGCGCATCAATACGATAAGGCCACCGCGGCAGCGCGTGAGGCCGTCGCCAAAACAGCCAAGGACAAGGACGCAAACCGCGACGCCAAGCTGATGCTGGCCAGCCAGCTCGCTGATACGGGCAAAGGCAACGAAGGCATCGAGATGGCCAGGGGCATGCTGAACGGCACTCCCTCTGACGATCGCACCATTGAGCTTCGGCTCGCCGAAATGTACACCCGGCAGAAGATGTGGAAAGAAGCCGGCGAGGCCATCGACAAGGCCGACGTCCTTTCCAGCCAGCCAGCGGACGGCAAGACCGGTTCCGATGCGTCTGCCAGCAAGCCCGAAGACAAGATCTACATTTACTTCCTGCGGGGCGCTCTCGAAGAGCGGCAGAAGCACTATGACGAAGCCGAAGCGCAGTTCCGCAAGGTGCTCGCCATCGATCCCAACAATGCGCTCACGCTCAACTACCTGGGCTATATGCTGGCTGACCGCGGCGTGCGCCTGAATGAAGCGCTGACGATGATCAAGAAGGCGGTCGAGCTGGACCCGCAGAACTACGCCTATCTCGATTCGCTGGGCTGGGCCTACTACAAGATGGGTCAGTACACGCCCGCGGAAGAGAACCTGACCAAGGCGGTGGCGCGCAACAGCACCGATCCCACAGTCCACGATCATCTGGGCGAGCTGTACGAGAAGACCAACCGCCTGAAGCTGGCGGCGGCGCAGTGGGAGCAGTCACTGAACCAGTATGCGCGCACGGTCCCCGCAGACGCCGATCCCAGTGACGTCAGCAAAGTGCAGAAGAAGCTCGACAGCGCGCGCATTCGCCTCGCCAAGGAGTCGTCCGGCGCGCTTGCAAACGGCGCCACCAAGCAATAGCAGGCTCCATGCAACTCCCTTCAGGCTGCAGGGTGTCTGAAGACAGCCCGCTTGTGGCGCGCGTTTTCCCGGAGCCGCCGCATCCGTACCGTTCGCCTTTTCAGCGTGATCGCGGACGCATTGTTCATGCGCGCGCTTTTCGCCGCCTTGCAGGCAAGACGCAGGTTTTCACCCACCGCTATTCGGACCACTTCCGCAGCCGCCTGACGCACACGATGGAAGTCGCGCAGATTGCGCGCACGGTCGCGGCGACCCTTGGCCTCAACGAAGACCTGACGGAAGCGCTTGCCCTTGTGCATGACATCGGGCATCCACCCTTCGGCCATGCGGGTGAACGCGCGCTCGATGATGCCCTGCGCGCCCACGGCCTGCGCTTCGATCACAACCTGCACGCTCTGCGCATCGTGGAGCACTTCGAGCTGCGGTACGCCGGGTTTCGCGGGCTGAATCTGACGCTCGCTGTGCGCGAGGGGATCGTCAAGCACTCACACGACTACTCGGCTGCCGAGCATCCGGAGCTGAGCGAGTACTTTCTCGATCAGTTCCCGCCGCTGGAAGCGCAGTTGATCGATCTCGCCGACGAGATTGCCTACCTCACCGCCGACCTCGATGACGGCATGGAAGCCGAGATACTCAAACTCGAAAACATCCGCGGAAACGTCCAGCTCTTCGAACGATTCTATGTGCCCATGGCAGCGGAATTTCCAGGTGCGCCCGTCAAACTGGTCTTCAACGAGGCGCTAAAGCGGATGCTGAACGCGCTGGTGGACGATCTGATCGCTGAAACATCCCGACAGGTAAACACCGCAGGCGTCACCACACTGGAAGGCATTCGCAAAGCCCCGCATCGCCTGGCCGCCTTTTCACCGGAGATGGAGGCGCTGCGGCTCGAAGCCAAGCAGTTCCTCTATCGCGATCTTTACAATTCCCCTGAAGTGACTCAGGATCACGACGAAGCCGCGCGCGTTATTCAAGAACTATTTGAGACATGGACCAGGGATCCGTCGCTGCTGCCACCGAGCCACGTTTCGCGCATAGCCGAAGAAGGCGCGCCGCGCGTAGTCGCCGATTACATCGCCGGGATGACGGATAACTTCATTCTGGCGCAGTACGCAGATTGGCGAAACAGGATGTCGCGAATCTAATGCAGTTATGGTCCCCATTTATGATCCCACGGCGGTCTCAGACGGCGCCGGATACCAGAGTAATCGCCCAACCTATAAATCTTGATCAGTTCTCCTGCGATGATCAGACCGAATGCGGGAAAAAATAGTTCGAACAAGCACTGCGAACGGCTCTCGTCCTGCTCAGTACCGTATCGCACTGGATGAGTCCAGGTCAGGCCGGTCGCAAAGCCTTGTTTCGGTTGAGGCACAATTGGGCGAGATGCCTCGTAGTACGCAAGCATCGCGAAATGGGAGATAAAGAACACGAAGCAGCAGACGAAACCGACAACCCGCATCCATTTTGCTACGCGTCGCCAGAAGAAATCCGATCTCTCGCTCACAATCCGACCCCCGGGAAGCATGGCAGTTAGCTCACTGCACCTTGCCCTGAGGCCGCAGCCTGCGCAGCTCCTGAGCGCACGCCAGCGCATTCGTCGCGCTAAGCTTCAGGTTATCGAGCGCGGCCCACACCCAGAAGCGCCGCGTCGCCAGTTCGCTGCCGTCCGCCGTGCGCGCCCGGATCAGAATATCTTCCTGCCCCGCGGAGCTGAGATTGCTCGGCGGGTCGACGTCTCCCAGCACAACATCCACATGCTCGCCATTCAGCGCCGCTTCCAGATGCTCCAGGCTCACCGGCTCATCCAACGTGAGCGCCAGCGAGATGCCGTAGCCATGAAAAACAGGCGCGTGCAGAAGCTGAATCATAACCTCAGGCAGATGGCCCGCGGACAACACATCATAGTGGCGGCGGATGCGCGCCTCGCTCGCACCCAGATGCACCTTGGCCGCCTCGCCCAGCGACGGCAGCAGATTGAAGGCCACCTGCGCGTCGTACATTTCCTTAGGCAGGGACTGGAAACTGAGCAGGCTTACCGTCTGCTGGTGCAACTCGTCCATGGAGGCGCGGCCGTATTCCGAGGCCGGCTCAAGCACGGTTGCCGAAGCGGAGCGCACCCCTGCGACTCCCCTGGCGCGCAGCAGCATGAGGGCAAGCGCAAGAGCGGCGGGGTGAGCGGGCACCACTGCGGGCGTCTGCAAATCGGGCGCCGACTCGGTGGCTTCTCCGTTGGCTTCTTCCCGGATCTCATCCTGCACCCAGGGAGCGCGGACAAGTACTCTTGCTTCGCTCTCAAGCGCATAGCTCATGTCGATGATGCTCGAGCCGGCCTTTTGCGCGCTGTGCCAGTGCTTGCGCGTCACGTCCGGGCCGCCGGCGAAGAAGGTGAAGTCGACGTTCGCAAATGAGCTGGGCTCAATGCGCTGGATGAAGGTCACCTCGTCGCCAACGGATTCCAGCTGGCCCAGGGACGCCTCGTCATCCATCAAAAGAAAGTCTGAAGAGCCGAACGGCGACTCGCTCAGCGCGTCATTCAGTTCCTTGCCGCGCAGAGAGGCTGCTCCTACGATTGCAATCTTGTATGTATCTAGCATCAATTTGTTGAACTCGCTGAAGGTGCGGGAAGTCTTTTGGCACGGCGCCACGAATACGCGACTCGCGCCAGAATACCGGAGAACATGTACATGAGCGCCATCAAAATCAGAACGTATTGCGAAAAGAAGACCAGCGCGTAAATCACCAGGCCGATCAGCACCATCCACTGAAATGGATGGCGGTTAAAAAGGTTGATTTCCTTGCCGCTCCAGAAGCGCCAGGTGCTGACCATGAGAAATCCGATCAGCCCGACGAGCGCCATCCAGACGATCGCAACCCATCCAATCGAAATGGGTATGCCGCGGAAAAAGTGGATGATTGCTACGATGACCCCAGCCGCAGCCGGGATGGGCATTCCGACAAAATATTTTCTTCCCGGGCGGCCCGGATTCTTCGGCACCGGATCGGCGCTGATGTTGAAGCGCGCCAACCGGCTCGCTCCGCACAATAAAAACAGGAAACAGATAAAAGCACCCAGTTGCACGATCTGCTGCCGGTGCGCGCTATCCGCCATGGCCGGCAAGGTGCGGAAGCCCCAGGTGAAAGCCAGAATGCTGGGAGCGACGCCGAAGGTAATGACATCGGCCAGCGAATCGAGTTCTTTGCCAAAATCGCTGGTCGTGTTGGTCATGCGGGCAATGCGGCCATCGAGCGCGTCGAAGGGGATGGCCAAACCAATCGCCAGCGCGGCCCAGTCAAAGTGGTGCGGTTCCTGCACCGAGCCCTGCAGGCTCTGTGTGATCGCGAAGTACCCCGCGGCAATGTTTCCCGCCGTAAACATCGACGGCAGGATATACATGCCACGACGGCGGCGCTTCAGATTCGCCTTCAAACCAGGGACTCCACTTCCAGTTCGGCCAGCATCGGCTCGGCAACAAGGTCAGGAATGTGCGCCAGCACGGTCGATCCACCCTTGACGATGTCGCCTTTCTTCACGCGCAGCTCGGCGTAGCCCGGCATCAGCACATCGACGCGCGAGCCGAACTTGATCATGCCGATGCGCTCGCCGCGCTCCACCCGGTCGCCCACCTTGGGCCTGAAGACGATGCGCCGCGCCAACAATCCAGCAATCTGCTTGAAAGCGATTTCATGACCGTCATCGCTATCGACGACTGCCAGATTCTGCTCGTTCTTTGCGGCGGAATCGGGATTGAGCGCATTGAGAAACAGTCCTTTCTGATAACGGACTTCACGCAGCGTGCCGGAAACCGGCGAGCGGTTTACATGCACATTGAAGACACTCAGGAAAATGCTCAGGCGCAGACTCTCGCCGGAGGGTGTTACGACGCGCTCGATGGCCGTCAACTTGCCGTCTGCGGGCGAGACAATCAGGCCTTCGCCCTGCGGGATCGTGCGTCTGGGATCGCGGAAGAACCACAGAAAGAAAGCAGCCAGCAGGATCGGGATCAACGTCCAGATCCAGCCACCGGTGAAAAAATACAACACTGCCGCAACCGCGAGCAGGGTCAATCCGTAGAGATAACCGTCACGAACCATGAGAGATAATTCTCTCATTATTAATTTTTTGCTGCTGACTTTGTCCCTGATTACAAGTGCAGCTTAGGCAGCAGAAGGTAACGACACCACACCCGCTGTCGCCTCAGCGGCAGGAAAGAACGCGGCGGCAGTTTTACGCTACGTGATGAAGAACGCCGTGACGCAGCGCTTCCATCTGGTCTTTCACGTATAGTTTGAGTTTTTTCAATCGGACTTCTTCGAGTTGTTCCTCGGCTGAAAGGTAGGGCTTCTGGAGCATGCTTTCCAGTTTCTCCGAATAGTGGCGGTGCTGCTCTTGTAGACGACCTATTTCCTCACTATTCGGCGACCCGAACGTTTCCATATCCATGGAACATACCTCCTGCTTACTGACTACTACTCTAAGACGAAAAAACTAACACTCAGGATTGACACTGGCAATGCGTTTTTCAGGAAAGTTTTCCACCAACGTCACAGGACATGCCCATTAGTAACGCGTCTTCCTGGGGGGAGTGATAGTAGGCCGGTCTCAGCCCCTCGGGTCGTAGACCCGATTGCTCATAAAGCTTGATGGCTCTGCTATTTGAAGCGCGAACCTCAAGTTCCATGCGATTGGCTCCGTTTACCCGTGCCCACCCAATCAGGGCTTCAAGAAGAGCCCTGCCCATCCCCTGCCCCCGGGTTTCCGGGACCACGGCAATCGATTCCAACTCGCAGATTCCCGCCACCAGCTTTCCCGCAGAAAACCCCAGCAGGCGGCCCGAGGTCTCGGCAACAAACCCGACACGCCGCAATGGCGAAACCTTGTCGGGGATACAGCAGCGCTCGTAATCCTCGCGGCTCCACTGCGGGGCCTCCGGAATCGCTATAGCGAGCGAAACCACCCTATCGATATCACCGGCGTTCATGCGGCGAATGGTCCAGCTCATTGCGCCTTTCCGGCAAGCGCTCCGGATTTCTGTTTTGCGAAAAGCTCGGCATCGGAACGGCGAAGATAATTGCCGTCGAGAGTTGCCAAATCGTCGAAGTCGCGGGTCAGAAGTCGAGGCATCGCTACCACGAGCGCATCTGAGGCAGTTGGCGGATCGACCAGACGCGAACCCGGAAATGCAGCCGCAACTTTCTCCTCGCAGACCGCCAGCGCACCACCCGCAGCCAGTGAAGGAAGTTCGTCCTGCAATTCACTCAGAGACAAGAGCAACTCGCGCGATGCCGCCGGATCATCATCGCAAAAATAGAATTCGCCGCGTCCCGCATCGAGCGCGGCGTATCGTCTCTGGGCCTTGTGTGCCAGTACGCGCAGTCGCGACAGAGCGATAACCGGCGTTGCGAGGACTTCGGCCAATCCCTTCACTGCGCTTACGCCGACACGCACCCCGGTAAAGCTTCCCGGCCCGTTGACTACCATGATGGCCTCGACCTGCTGCATGTTGGCATTGTGCGTCTCGAGAAGCTCGTGGAGACGCGGCACCAGCATGGCGGAGTACGTCTTACCGGCAAGCTCGGCTGTTCCGAGCACCGTGATCTGTTCGCCTTCTCTCCGGGCGAGAGCGATACTCCCGCTGTTTCCGCATGTGTCGATCGCTAGCAGCATCTATACATCCGCAATGGGGTCCTGGCAGATTTCCAGCAGCACTCCACCGGCGCTCGATGGATGCACAAAGAAGTAGAGGTGCCCTCCGGCGCCAATCTGTATCTCATCGGAAATCAGCCGCGCTCCCTTTGCCTTCAGCGCCTCAAGCGTGGCCGAGATGTCATCGACATGCAGCGCCACATGATGCAGCCCTTCGCCTCGCTTCGCCAGAAATTTCCCCACAGGCGAATCATCTTCTGTCGGCTCCAGCAATTCGATGCGGCTCTCGTCGACCGGAATCATCGCCACCCGCACTTTTTCATGCTCGACGGTTTCTTCCTGAACGATGTGCAGTCCCAGCGACTCATAGAAGCCACGCGCAGCCGCGATACTCGTTACCGCAATACCAAGATGGTCAATCTTCGTCATAAAGCTCTTAACGCTATCGGAATTGTCATCCTGAGCGCAGGGAAGGATCTGCTTTTACTCCACATTCGGCCACGAATGCTGCTTTACGCCTTCACTACCCTCGCCACCAACACCGGCACCAGCTTATAAGGATCTTCCTGCCCACTTGTGACCCGTTCCGCCAGCGCATCGAGTTCCGTATCGCTCAGCCCGTGTTTGCGCACCTGCCGCATCAGCGCGTACCGAATCATTTCAGTGAGGCGCTCGCGCCAGTATTTCCTGCGGCGGCCCTCCATACGTCCGTCCACCTGCAACCATTCTTTCATTTCTGCGATGGCTTCGGTCAGTGTATCGATTCCCTGCCCTGTCGACGCAATCGTCTTGATGACCGGCGGAATCCTCTCGCCGTGGCTCATCGCCAGGGACTGCATGCCGCGCACTTCTTTCTCGACGCGGTCCGCGCCCTCGCGGTCGGCTTTGTTCACGACGAATAGATCGGCAATCTCCATAATGCCAGCCTTGAGGCTCTGCACGTCGTCGCCCATCCCCGGAACCAGCACGACGATGGTCACATCGGAAAGCCGCACGATATCGATCTCGTCCTGGCCCACGCCCACTGTTTCAATCAGGATCACGTCTTTGCCGCTTGCTTCAATCACTGAAGCAACATCGGCAGTCGCCCGTGCCAGCCCGCCCAGCGAGCCGCGCGTCGCCATGCTGCGCACGTAGAATCCCGGATCGCCCAGATTCTCCTGCATGCGGATGCGGTCGCCGAGGATCGCCCCGCCCGTGAATGGGCTGGTGGGATCGACGGCGATCACGCCCACCGTCACTCCCTCGCCGCGATAATGCCGCGCCAGCTTATCGACAATCGTGCTCTTCCCCGCACCCGGAGCTCCGGTAACGCCAATACGCAAAGCGCGTCCGCTGTTAGGGAAGCAGCCCGACAGGACTTCGGCAGCGCCTGCCGCATCATTCTCCACCAGCGAAACCGCACGCGCCAAAGCACGCACATCGCCCGCGCGAAGCCGCTTAATCAGTTGCTCGACACTTTGCTCATTACCTATCAGCGACTCTCTCATCAATCGGTCAATCATCGGTCAGCGGGTCACGCCAACGCAGCCCTCGAAACTTCGCAAAGTCGCGATCTGAGGAACACAACTCAGCATTATGCTCAATGGCGAGTGCTGCCAGGTGTGCATCCGAAGTCAAATTCCCGGCAGTCCTTGCTTGCATGAGAAGAGTGCGCAATATCAACAGATGGCGAGCACCTGGCTCAACGATCGAAACCGTTGGAACCTTAAGCCAATCTTCAACTACATCGAAAGCTTCACCAATCGGCACAGCCGTCATTCCTATGCCCGACCGCGTAGTCAGACGGATAAACCCCAAAATTGTGGTCCAAGGCAGTCCGATCGTTTCGCCACGTGAAAGAACATCTTCCCACCACTTTTTCGCGTCGCGATGGTGTGTTGAGAGAGTATTGACCGCGTATACCAGCAGATTGACATCAACAATGATCACTTGCTGAGGCCCATCTTTCTCAGCAACTCCTGATCCTCAAGCTCTGCAGCAAATGAGAGCGCTTTATCGCCACCCAGGCTCTGGTCAGAGCCAATTGCAAACGTCCGTTGTCGGAAACGCTTTAACCGCTCCGGCTTAATTCTTAATCCGTTCCTCAGGCCATCATTCACGGCCTGCTTGAACGTTACATCGCGTTCGCGCATCACCTTGAGCAAAAGCTGCTCGACGTCTGGATCGAGTGTGATTGTAGTTCTCATGAAAGCATCATAGCATCATTTGTTTGATGCTTTGATGTTCAACCGCGCGACGGCACCACCTTGAGAATCTCGCGCGCAATCACCATGCGCTGAATCTCGCTCGTTCCCTCGCCGATGGTGCAGAGCTTCACGTCACGATAAAACTTCTCCGCCGGGTAGTCCTTGATGAAGCCATAACCACCGTGCAGTTGCACCGCTTCATCGCAGATGCGCACCGCCACCTCGCTCGCGTAGAGCTTCGCCATCGATGATTCACGAGTTACGCGCTGGCCTGCGTCTTTTAAAACCGCAGCCCGCAGAGTCAGCAGCCGCGCCGCGTCGAGTTCCGTGGCCATGTCGGCAAGCTTCCACTGCACGCCCTGAAACTCCGCGATGGCCTTGCCGAACTGCCTGCGCTCCTTCACGTAGCGCAGACTCGCCTCCAGAGCACCGCGCGCAATACCCAGCGACAGAGCAGCAATCGAAATGCGCCCCCCATCGAGCACACGCATCGAGTCGATAAAGCCCTCGCCCAACTTGCCCAGCAGATTCTCGGCCGGAATCTCGCAGTCCTCAAAAATCAGCTCTGACGTATCGCTCGCCCGCAGCCCCAGTTTGTTTTCCTTCTTGCCCGGGCGAAATCCCGGCGTGCCCTTCTCCACCACAAAGGCCGACAAGCCATGGGTACCCTGCGTCTTGTCGGTGACGGCGATGACGACAGCCAAATCGGCATAGTGCCCG
>Ga0335083_10004994_pt1 | contig 16812 bp, 13 predicted proteins | sample Lox_Sample_42_FD_206716 | JGI IMG/M metagenome (GOLD analysis project Ga0335083, IMG submission 206716) | Soil microbial communities from Loxahatchee National Wildlife Refuge, Florida, United States - Lox_Sample_4.2 | ecosystem: Environmental > Terrestrial > Soil > Wetlands | place: USA... | reverse complement strand
CGGCCGGTGAGTTCGAATCCCAGCGGCTTCACCAGATGCAGCACGCAACCGGCGTTGGCGCACAGCCGGATCACGTTGCCGGTATTGGGCGGAATCTCAGGCTGGAACAGGACGACATGCAGCATGAAGGGAGGCATAATGCCCTGCATGAGTTCCGGTCAGCCACCCGCACGCGGCGCCCCGGGCGCGCCCCCGGGGCCGCGGGATCCACGCGACAGTGGCGCGACGCCGGATCCGACCGCCGGGGCGGATGGATCGTCGCTGCGCCTGAATTTCTGCGGACTCGACTTCGCCACCCCACTGGTACTGCTGTCCGGCTGCGTCGGATTCGGCGAGGAATACACGCGGATCGAGGGCTTCTCGAACCGGGATGCCGGCGCCATCGTGCTCAAGGGCACGACCGGCAAGCCAAGACTGGGTAATCCTCCGCATCGCGTCTGCGAGACCCCGGCCGGCATGCTCAATGCCATCGGCCTGCAGAACCCCGGCGTGGACCATGTGGTGCGGCGCATCCTGCCGCAGCTCGACTTCTCCGAAACGCGATTCATCGCCAACGTCTCCGGCTCCACGGTCGAGGAGTACGTCGAGGTCACGCGCCGCTTCGACCAGTCCCCGATCGATGCGATCGAAATCAACATCTCGTGCCCGAACGTGAAGGAAGGCGGTGTTGCCTTCGGCAACTATCCGGACATGTCCGCGCAGGTGGTGGAAGCCTGCCGGCGCGTCACGACCAAGCCCATCATCACGAAGCTGTCGCCCAACCAGACCGACATCCGGGAGAACGCGCGGCGCTGCATCGAGGCGGGCTCGGATGGCCTGGCGGTGATCAACACAATGATGGGGATGGCGATCGACGTGCGCACGCGCCGTCCTGTCATCGGTAATGTGCAGGGCGGCCTGTCGGGCCCGGCGATCAAACCGATCGCGCTTCTGAAGGTTCACCAGGTGTACGAAGTGGCGCGCCGCCACCATGTTCCGATCATCGGTCAGGGCGGCATCACGACCGCCACGGACGCCCTTGAGTTCATCGTCGCGGGTGCGACGGCCGTAGGTGTCGGTACCGCGCTGTTCTACGACCCGATGGTGTGCAAGAAAATCAACGCCGGCATCACCGAGTATCTGCACGAGAATGGGCTGCGGAACGTGGCCGAGCTCGTGGGGACGCTGCGCACGGCTGCGGAAGCGGTCGTGGAAAAGGTGGACTGACGCGCTACCTGGGCGGCGCGGTGACCGGGTTGGCTGCCCCGGCGGTCGCGCCGGCCGTTGCGGCGGCGGTTCCGGCAGCCCCGCGTGCCGCCGGGTTCTCCACATATAGAAGAGCGCGCGTGGGTGGGGCCAGCTGTACCTTCATGCCACGCAGCTGCTCCAGCAGCGCCAGGTTGATCGCCTGCTGCACGTCCGCGTAGGAATTGAAATCCGGCCGCGTGACGAAGTAGACCAGCTCGAACTGCAGCGCGGTATCGCCGTAGGTCAGGAAATGGCAGCGGTCGAAGCGGGTGTTGGGCTGCGCCTGCACGATCCGCTTCACCTCGGCCGGGATTGCCGCGAGCACGTCCGTCGGCGTGTCGTAGCCAACACCGAACTGGAACACCGCGCGCCGTTCGCTCATGCGGCCGAAGTTGCGGATGCGCGTCTTCACGATGTCGGCATTGGCGATGATGATCTGCTCGCCGGAGACGCTGCGCAGCTGTGTGCTCTTCACGCCGATGTGCTCGACCGTGCCCTGGAAGTCCCCCAGCGTGAGGAAGTCGCCGGCCCCGAACGGTTTGTCGAGCGCGATGGACATCGAGGCGAGCAGATCGCCGAGCACGGTCTGCACGGCCAGCGCGATCGCGATGCCGCCGATCCCCAGGCCCGCCAGCAGGGGCTTGATCTCGACCCCCAGATTGTCGAGCGCGAGCAGCAGCACCATGGCCCAGACGATCAGGCCGGCCGAGAACAGGATGATGTCGGTGGATCCGGTCAGCACGGCATCCAGATCGCTCGACAGCGCGCGCCGCCGGTCCATGCCGAAGCGGATCGTGGCCATGGTCCACAGTCCGACCTGGAACCAGAACAGCACGACGATGATGACCGTCAGCACCCGCTCCAGGCGTGGCGTGAAGGTCAGGTAGCGGGAAGCCAGGTAGAGGGCCACGGCCCACAGGAATACCCGGCTGGTGCGGGCCACGAGCAGGGTGGTGAGTTCGACGGCCCGGGGCAGTTCCTGCCGCTGCGCCGCCCAGTGGCGGCGGCGCGCGCCGATGAATCCCTTGATGATGGGCAGGACGGTGAGCGTCACCAGGAAGGTGGCGAGCCCCAGCGCCCATTCGGTGATGGGGTTGCCGAGAAACGGGAAACTCAACAGATCCTGCCAGTGCAGCATGGCGCGCATGTTCTCATGCGCTGCGCGCAGGATTAAAGCGGGTGACGGCGCGACCCGAAAGCAGGGTGGCGGATTTCCTCGGGGATACCGCTGCAGCGCTCGCTGCGGGCTCGCGCCGAACTATTCGATCGAGTCCATCCCCAGCTCCTTGAGCTTGCGCGTCAGCGTGTTGCGACCCCAGCCGAGCAGCTTTGCCGCCTCCTGGCGGTGCCCCTGGGTGCGCTTGAGCGCGGAGCGGATCAGGACGCGTTCGAATTCGGGCTGGGCCTCATCGAGCAGGGGCCGCTTGCCGTTCACGGCCTGACGGTCCGCCCAGCCGGCGAGCGCCTTGGCCCAGTCGGCTTCCGCGGGGCCGCTCGAAGGCGCGGCTCCCAGCTCGGGGGGCAGATCCTCCACGCGCACCTCGCTGCCGGGAGCCAGCACCGAGAGGCGTCGGCACAGGTTGACCAGCTCGCGCACATTGCCGGGCCAGCCGTAGGCACTGAGCTTGGCCTCGGCTTCGGCCGCGAGGATCTTCGGCTCGACACCCAGCTCGTGCGCGGCCACGGTCATGTAGTGACCGAGCAGCGCCGGGATGTCCTCCGCGCGTGCGCGCAGGGGTGGCAGTTCGATCCGGATGACATTCAGGCGGTGATACAGGTCCTCGCGGAACAGGCCGCGGTTGACCCGGTCCTGCAGATTCTGGTGGGTAGCGGCGATGACCCGCACATCCGTGCGGATCGGCGTCTGTCCGCCGACGCGATAAAACTCGCCTTCAGCGAGCACCCGCAGCAGGCGAGTCTGCAACGGCGTGGACATGTCCCCGATCTCATCGAGAAACAACGTGCCGCCGTCCGACTGCTCGAAGCGACCGCGGCGCTGCGAATCGGCCCCGGTGAAGGCGCCCTTCTCGTGACCGAACAGCTCCGATTCCAGCAGGTCCCCCGGAATGGCCGACGTGTTGAGTGCGATGAACGGCTTGCCCGCGCGCGGGCTGTGATCGTGCAGCGCGCGCGCCACGAGCTCCTTGCCGGTACCCGATTCACCGGTGATCAACACGGTGACGCTCGAGCGCGCGAGTCGGCCGATGGCACGAAACACCTGCTGCATGGCAGGTGCCCGACCCAGCAACTCGGGAATGCGCGGAGTGCTGGCCGCATCCCCGCCGACTTGCGGGTGGGCATTGGCGGCCCGCCGCACGAGGGCTACCGCCTGATCGATGTCGAATGGCTTGGGAAGGTACTCGAACGCGCCGCCTTCGTAGGCCGAGACTGCGCTTCCCAGGTCAGAATGTGCCGTCATCACGATGACAGGCAATGCCGGCCGCGCGTCTCGGATCTTGCGCAACAGCTCGAGCCCCGACTGACCCGGCATGCGGATGTCGGTGATGAGCACATCGGGAGACTCGCGACGCAATGCATCCAATGCAGGCTCTGCTGCTTCGAACGCGCGTGGTGCCATCCCGCCGTTGCGCAACGCCCGTTCCAACACCCAGCGGATCGAGGCATCGTCGTCGACGAGCCAGATGCGCAGTGCCTGGCCGTTCATGAGTTTTCTCCCAGTGGCAGGAGCAGAGTGAATACGGTGCGCCCGGGCTCGCTTTCGAACTGGATCAGGCCACCGTTGCGTGTGACCAGTTCCTGGGCGACTGCAAGTCCCAGACCCGTGCCGTTGGTACGCCCGGTGACCAACGGATAGAAGATGCTGGAGCGGAGTGCGTCAGGAACGCCGGGGCCGTTGTCCTCGACCTGCACGCTGGCAACGAGCCGATGACGCGCGGACCCGATGGAGACGTTTGAAAGAGCGCGCGTACGCAGGACCAGGTGCCCGATCTCGCCAACAGCCTGAAGTGCGTTGCGCGCCACGTTGAGCAGAGCCTGGATCGTCTGATGACGGTCCAGCATGGCGTTCGGAAGACTCGGATCGTAGTCGCGATCGATCGCGACCGCGGCGCGCGCTTCGGCGCGCAACAGGTGATACACGTGCTCGCAGATCTCGTGCACGTTCAGCAGCACTTTCTGTGGCGCGCGGTTCGGGCCCGCCATGGAATCGACGAGTGCGGTGAGCCGGTCGGCTTCGCCGATGATCACGCGCGTGTATTCCTTCAGCCCGGCTTCCTGCAGCTCGCGCTCCAGCAGCTGCGCCGCGCCGCGCAGACCCCCGAGCGGGTTTTTGATCTCGTGCGCCAGCTGCCGGATCATCAGGCGGCTGCCATCGAGACGCGCGAGCAGGTCGTTCTCGCGGGAGATCTTCTGGCGCTGGGTGGTATCCGCGAGTTCCAGCAACAAGTGGGTGCCGGTGATCTGTCCAGCCAGCGGAGTGATCGTGACATCGAGAATGCGGCTGTCGCGCGGCGTGCCCAGCGGGCGCACGACCAGCTCGCGGTCGGCGATGCCTTCGCCGGTGTCGAGCGCGCGGCGCAGGATGGCGGTGAAGCCGTTGGAATCCTGCAGGAAGTCGCCGAACGGCCGGCCGCGCGCCTTGTTGAGACTGAAGGCGAGCAGATCCTGCGCCGCGACGTTGGCGTAGATGGGGCACAACTGGGCATCGAGCATGACGATGCCGGTGGAGAGTGCGTCGAGCAGATCGGTCGGATCGAAATGCGACAGCGCCGACGGCAGGTTGCTCTCAACTGCCACGGCGCACCCGGTGGAAGCCGGAAGCGGGGAGATGGTGCGGGCGGCCCTCGCGGGCCGCCGGCGCTACTTGGGTCTGGGAGCGGTGGGCACGCCGGGAGCGGTCGGCACACCGGGGGCCACAGGTACGCCCGGAGCCGTCGAACCGCCGGGAGACACTGCCGTCGGCTGCCGTACGTGGAACGTCACACTCGCGGACTGGCAGACGTTCTTGCCCAACGGATCCTGCACGTAGAGCTGCAGCGAGTGCGAACCCCGGTCGATCGGCGAGATGGCGAATGCACTGCCATCCGGGGGAACACCTGGAACCCGCTGGCCATCCAGCGTCACGACGACCTTGTCGCCGGGGCGCACCGGCGGAACGATGGCCGCCGAAGCAGCGATGGAATCCACGTTCACGAACGCCTGCTCCGGCGTCGGCGACGTCAGGGCACAGCTCTGATACGTGGGACCCGACCTTCCCGACGTGGACGACTGGCTGCCCGGCGAGACCCGTGGTGCGCTGTAGGTCTGCGGAGCCTTCAGCTCCACCTTCTGTGCATTCTCGTGCGGTTGATCGCTGTAGTGAACGACGCCGTCGTCGTCCACCCACTTGTAGACCGTCGCCGCCAGAGCCACCGTGCAGCCGAGCGACATTAAGGTAAACAGCATGGCGCGCATAGGCGTCCAGCATATCCCCCTGGAGCGAGAGCCACAAAACCGGGTGGCGATATCCGCAAAATACCGCCACCTCCGCCCCACAGGAGGTCCTGAATGTCACATGGCTCCCATCAGCAGCTGTAATAGAGCTCCAGCTCGATGGGATGGGTGGACATGCGCAAGCGCGTGACCTCCTGCATCTTCAACCCCATGTAGGCATCGATCACGTCGTTGGTGAAGACACCGCCGCGCGTGAGGAACTCCCGGTCCTTGTCCAGGTGCTCCAGCGCCATGTCGAGCGAATGGCACACGGTCGGGATGTGCCTGGCTTCCTCCGGCTCCAGGTCGTACAGATCCTTGTCGGCCGGATCGCCGGGATGGATCTTGTTCTGGATGCCATCCAGTCCCGCCATCATCATGGCGGTGAAGGCGAAGTACGGATTGGCGCTCGAGTCCGGGAAGCGCACCTCGATGCGGCGCGCCTTCGGGCTCGACACCCACGGAATGCGGATGGAGGCGGAGCGGTTGCGCGCCGAATACGCCAGCATCACCGGGGCCTCGAAGCCCGGCACGAGGCGCTTGTAACTGTTGGTTCCGGCGTTGGTGAAGGCATTGAGCGCCTTGGCGTGCCTGATGATGCCGCCGATGTAGTAGAGAGCCAGGTCGGACAGGCCGCCGTACTTGTCGCCCGCGAACAGCGCCTTGCCTTCCTTCTGCAGCGACTGGTGCACGTGCATGCCGCTGCCGTTGTCGCCCACCAGCGGCTTCGGCATGAAGGTCGCGGTCTTGCCGTAGCCGTGCGCCACGTTCATGACGGCGTATTTCAGGATCTGCACCTGGTCGGCCTTCATCACCAGTCCGCCGGCGCCGATGCCGATTTCGCACTGGCCGCCCGTCGCCACCTCGTGGTGATGGACTTCAACCTTCAACCCCATCTCTTCGCAGGCCAGGCACATGGCCGAGCGGATGTCCTGGAATGCATCCACCGGCGGCACCGGGAAGTAACCGCCCTTCACGCCGGGCCGGTGGCCCTTGTTGCCGTCCTGGTATTCGGTGGGGGAGTTCCACGCACCCTGCACCGAGTCGATGGAATAGAACGAGCCGCGCATCTCGTTGCCGAAGCGCACGCTGTCGAAGATGAAGAATTCGTTCTCGGGTCCGAACAGGGCGCCGTCGGCGATCCCGGTGGACTTGAGATAGGCCTCGGCCCGCTTGGCCAGGGAGCGCGGGTCGCGCTCATAACCCTGCATGGTGGCGGGTTCGATCACATCGCAGCGGATGTTGACCGTGGTCTCCTCGAAGAACGGGTCCAGGACCGTGCTGCCCGCCTCGGGCATCAGGATCATGTCGGACTCGTTGATGCCCTTCCAGCCGGCGATGGAGGAGCCGTCGAACATCTTGCCGTCGCGGAACAGGTCCTCGTCGACCAGCTTCGCGGGAATCGTCACGTGCTGCTCCTTGCCGCGCGTGTCCGTGAAGCGAAGATCCGCGAACTTCACGTCTTTTTCTTTTATCAGCTTGATCACATCGGTGGGTGTCATATCGCCTCCGGAAAAAAGTGGTGCCCAACCGCCGGCCCCCGGGCCGACGTCGCCAACAGCCCATCGCCGGCCATCGCGCGGTAGAGCGGAGTGACAGTGCAGGCGCTGTGCCAGCGTGGTGCAGCTGATAAATCAACCGCTTACCGGATCTCGAGGCGTCCGCTGCACCTGATTGGTGCGTCTGGCCGTCATTCTGCACCATAAATGGGCGTCACGGCGGCGTGATGCTCGACCAGACCCCTCGCGGCGAGCCCGAGTCTGGGGTATGCGCCTGATCTTGGTGCGGGAAGGCAGTCTACTTGTAGATGATCCATGTGATAGAGTCTATTTATGGACTCACTCCCTTCCGCCCGAGACCTGCCCGAGAACGCCGGGGCGGTTGGCCTGCGTGCGTTCATCCGGATCGCCGAACTCTGGCACCTCAGCGTCGCGGAGCAGCTCACGCTGCTCGGACTGTCGTCCCGCTCGACCTATTTCAAGTGGCGCAAGGACGCCCAGGTGCGTCTGCCGCGCGATACGCTCGAACGGATCTCTTACCTGCTCGGAATCTACAAGGCGTTGCAGCTGCTGCTGCCCGACACCCGCGCGGCGGATGAATGGGTGCGCCGTCCCAACGAAGCGCCCTTGTTCGGCGGGCGTTCGGCGTTGCAGCGCATGTTGTCGGGTCAGGTCGCCGACCTGTACCTCGTCCGCCAGTATCTCGATGCGCAACGCGGCTGAGGGAACCTCCCTGGCCACCATCCCAGACACCGTTCCGGTTCGCGAAATCCGCTGGCAGCCTTGCTTCCGCACGATCTCGAGCCGCTATCCCACCATCCATCTGTTCGAGCGCCTGAGCGACCCGCAGGACTGGGACACGCTCTACGCACTCGAGTCGCTGACCAATGCGCGACTGCGCGAAGAGTCCGGCGAGCTCGCTCGAGTGCCACTGGAAGACCGCATCAGCGGTCCGGGCTCGACGGTGATCATGGCGCCCTTCACGCATCTGGACCCGGCCGGCAGCCGCTTCACCGACGGCACTTTCGGAGCGTTCTACGCGGCCGCCAGTCTGGCTACTTCCGTGGCGGAGACCCGTCATCATCGCGAGCGCTTCCTGCGGGCCACGGCGCAAGGTCCCATCGAACTCGACATGCGCACCTACCTCGCCGATGTCGACGGCCGGTTTCATGACATCCGCGGTCTGCGGCCGAGCCTGTCCGCGATCTACGATCCTGACAGTTACGTGTCGTCGCAGCTGTTCGGGCGTGAGCTGCGACTCGGGGGATCGAACGGAATCGCCTTCGACAGTGTCCGTCATCCGGGCGGTCAGTGCCTGGCCCTTTTCCGGCCGCGCCTGGTCCGCAACCTGCGCCAGGGAGCGCACCTGCGCTACGTCTGGGACGGCAACTCCATCAGCCGCGTGTACGAGCTGCGCCTGCTCGAGCACTGAACCGGACCCGAGCCGCTATACTCGCTGGCCGCCCGGGTGCGAGCACCTGGAACGCGCCCGGGTGCCAGGCACCCGGTACGGCAGAATGTCCGACCCGCAGGTTGATGCATGAAGACCGGCACCGCGCCGCGCACTTTTCAGGATCTGATTTTCACGCTGCAGCGCTACTGGTCCGACCAGGGCTGCGTGATCCTGCAGCCCTATGACATGGAGGTCGGCGCCGGCACCTTCCACACGGCCACCTTCCTGCGCTCGATCGGACCGGAACCCTGGAGCGCGGCCTACCTGCAGCCCTCGCGCCGCCCCTCCGACGGCCGCTACGGCGACAACCCGTTCCGGCTGCAGCACTACTACCAGTACCAGGTGGTCATCAAACCCTCGCCGCTGGAGATCCTCGAGCTGTATCTGGGGAGCCTGCGGGCGCTGGGCCTGGATCCGCTGGTGCACGACGTGCGGTTCGTGGAGGACAACTGGGAATCGCCCACGCTGGGCGCGTGGGGACTGGGCTGGGAGGTATGGCTCAACGGCATGGAGATCTCCCAGTTCACCTACTTCCAGCAGGTGGGTGGGCTCGACTGCCGGCCCGTCACGGGCGAGATCACGTACGGCCTGGAACGGCTGGCGATGTACCTCCAGGGTGTCGAGAGTATCTATGACATCGTGTGGGCGCAGGGAGCGCGCGGCACGGTCACCTATCGCGACGTGTACCACCAGAACGAAGTGGAGCAGTCGATCTACAACTTCGAGCTGGCGGATGTGCCGACGCTGCTGCGTCATTTCGAAGAACATGAGAGCGCCTGCCGGCAGTTGCTGGAAGCAAGGCTGGCTCTGCCCGCGTACGAACAGGTGTTGAAGGCTTCGCACACCTTCAATCTGCTGGATGCACGGCGGGCCATCTCGGTCACCGAACGGCAGCGATACATTTTGCGAGTGAGGACTCTCGCGAGTGCCGTAGCGCAGACGTATTACGCCAGCCGCGAGGCGCTGGGCTTCCCGATGCTGAAGCAGGCCGGCGGCGCGCCTGCGACGGGTCCCGCGCCGTCCTCGGCTCGCACGCCAGCGGCGGGAGCCGGCGCATGAGCGTCGAGCGTCGCGACTTTCTGGTCGAGCTGGGGACCGAGGAACTTCCCCCCAAGGCGCTGCGTGGCCTGGAGCAGGCTTTTGCGAACGGAATCCGCGCGGGTCTCGGGAAGGCCGGGCTCGCGCACGGGGACATCGCATCATTCGCGACACCGCGGCGTCTCGCCGTGTTGGTTAAACGGCTGGCGCACCGGCAACCTGACCAGGACATCAGGCGGCGCGGCCCGCCACTGTCTGCGTCTTTTGATGGTGCTGGCGCGCCGACGCGCGCTGCGTCTGCGTTTGCTGCAAGTTGCGGGGTGCCGGTCGAGCAACTTCAGAAGCTCGAGGAAGGCAAGGGCACGTTCCTGTTCTTCATCGGGACGAAGCCGGGCGCGCTGGTGAACGAGTTGATTCCGCAGATCGTGCAGGCCTCGCTCGATGCGTTGCCCATTCCACGACGCATGCACTGGGGATCCGGTACCGCGGAGTTCGTGCGGCCCGTGCACTGGCTGCTGATGCTTTACGGCAAGAATGTCATTCCGGCGACAATCCTGGAGACCGTTTCGGGGAATCTCACGCGGGGTCACCGCTTTCATGCGCCCAAGCCGCTGCGCATCACGACGCCGGGAGCGTACGAGCGCGCCCTGCAACAGCGCGGCTTCGTCCGGGCTGCCTTCGGCGCGCGGCGCGATCTGATCGCAGCACGGGTGGCCGAGCTGGCGCAGGAAGTGGGTGGCCGCGCCGTCATCAGTGAGGATCTGCTCGAGGAGGTCACGGCACTAGTGGAATGGCCCGTGCCACTCGCCGGGCGATTCGAGGAACGCTTCCTCAGCCTGCCCCGCGAGGTGCTGATCTCGACGCTGCAGGATCACCAGCGATACTTCCCCGTGGAGGACTCGCAAGGGCGCCTGCTCCCGAATTTCATCGCGGTGAGCAACATCGAGAGCCGTGAGCCCTCGAAGGTTCGCGAGGGCAACGAACGCGTGGTGCGTCCGCGACTCGCCGATGCCGCCTTCTTCTTCGAACAGGACCGCAAGCAGCCGCTGGCCGCCCGCCTGGCCGCGCTCGACAAGGTCACCTACCACGTGAAACTGGGCTCGCAGGGTGACAAGACGCGGCGCGTGAGCGCATTGGCCATCGACATGGCCGCGGCACTGCAAAGCGATCGCGTTCGCGCGGGGCGTGCCGGCGAGCTGTGCAAGTGCGACCTGCTGACGGCCATGGTTGGGGAGTTCCCTGAGCTCCAGGGCATCATGGGGACTTATTACGCGCGCGCCGATGGCGAGGACCCGGAGGTCGCCACGGCCATTCGCGAGCACTACCTGCCCCGCGGCGCCGGCGATGAACTGCCACAGACTCCCAGCGGTGTCGCCGTGGCGCTGGCCGACAAGCTCGACACGCTCGCCGGCATCTTCGCCATCAACGAAAAGCCCACCGGCACCAAGGATCCGTTCGGATTGCGCCGCGCCGCCATCGGCATCCTGCGCATCCTCATCGAGAAGGGACTGGACCTGGATCTGCGCGACTTCATCGCCCAGGCGCTCGAGCGGGTACGAACGGACATCACGCGGTTGCGTGGCGCCGCGGTGCCGGTCGACGCCGCGGCCGGCGCGACGCCGGTTTATGAATTCATCATGGAGCGGCTGCGCGCCTACTACCTGGAGAGCGCGTCCGTGCCGGGCGAGACAAGCCCGGTACCGGATGAGTCCAGCGCGGTCCCGCTGACGGGTGAGATGTTCGACGCAGTCCTGGCGACGCGGCCGGCTTCGCCGCTGGACTTCGATGCCAGACTCAAAGCGCTGAGCGTGTTCCTGCGGCTGCCGGAGGCGGCGAGCCTGGCTGCCGCCAACAAGCGCACGGCCAACATCCTGCGCAAGTCGGGCGTGGCCACCTCCACCGAGGTCGACGTCGAACACTTGCGCGACCCCGCGGAAGTGCGCCTGTTCGATGCGATGCGCTCGCTGCGGGAATCGGTCACCGGCGCGGTCGCGCAGCGCGAGTACACCCGGGCACTGGGGACTCTTGCGCAGCTGCGCCCGGCCGTGGATGCGTTCTTCGAGCAGGTCATGGTCATGGATGAGGATCCGCAGTTGCGCGCCAACCGGCTGGGTCTGCTGGCGCAACTGCACGGCCTGTTCGGCGGGATCGCGGATCTGTCCCGTCTGCCCGGCTGAGCGGCGCGCCCATGCAGTTCATCCGCTCGCTGCTGTTCACGGTGTTCCTGTTTGTCTGGACCTTCGGGTACGCCATCTTCTTCGTGATCGCGTGCTCCTTCCTGCCGTTTCCCAAGCGCTTCCTGCTGGCGCGCGTGTGGGGAGTGGTACTGCTCACGGTGCTGAAGTGGACGTGCCGGCTGGACTACCGCATCGAAGGGCGCGAGAACCTTCCCGAGGGCAACCACATCGCGCTGTGGAAGCATTCCTCCTCGTGGGAAACCATTGCCATGACGGTCGTGTTTCCACGGCAGGTGTGGGTGCTCAAGCGCGAGCTGCTGTGGATTCCCGCCGTCGGCTGGGGTATTCGCCAGATGCACGCCATCGCCATCGATCGCAGGTCGGGTCACTCAGCGGTGAGCCAGGTGGTGGAACAGGGTCGTCAGCGGCTGGATGAAGGCGACTGGATCATTATCTTTCCCGAGGGCACTCGCATGCCGCACGGCCAGACGCGGCGCTACGGCGTGAGTGGCGCTTTGCTGGCCTCCGAGACCGGCAAGATGATCGTGCCGGTGGCGCACAACGCGGGGAGCTTCTGGCCGCGCCGCGGATTGCTGAAGAAGCCGGGCACCATTCGCGTGGTGATCGGACCGCCCATCCAGGCAAAGGGAGGCGACGTGCGCGAGCTCAATCAGCAGGTGCAGGACTGGATCGAAGCCACGGTCGCCTCGCTCACGCCCGGCTGACATGGCAACCGCCTGACATGGCAACCGTCGCCTGACATCGCGACCGCCGGCTGACGAGTCAGCAGGATGCCCGGATTGAATTCACTGCCCGCCGCCGTTCTCACCCTGCTGGTTTCCGCCGCGCTGGTTTACTGGGCCTGCGAGTACTTCGTCAATGGCATCGAGTGGGTGGGTCGCAAGGCGGGCCTTTCGCAGAATGCAGTCGGTACCGTACTCGCGGCTTTCGGTACCGCGCTGCCCGAGAGCGTGGTGACATTCGTCGCCGTCGTATTCGGTCATGACGCTGCCTCGCAGAACATCGGCATCGGCGCGGCGCTGGGTGGCCCGCTCGTGCTCGCCACGATCGCCTATCCGATCGTTGGCGTGATGCTGTTGCTGACCCGGGCGCAACCGGCACGCGCACCCATCGACCTGAACCGCGCGCGCCTGAGCCGCGACCAGGGTTGGTTCCTGCTGATCTTCGCCTGCAAGATCGCGCTCGGCTTCGTGGTGTTCGCGCTGAAGCCGCTGCTGGGCTGGTTGTTCCTGGCCGCGTATGCCGCCTACACCGGGTCGGAGATGCGCGATCAGTCGGCCGAGACCGAGGGTGAACCCGGGCCGCTGCGATTTCAGCCGCGCAGCGCCACACCATCGGGCACGCTCGCCTGGCTGCAAAGCGTGATCGCGCTGGTGGTGATCTTCGCGGCCTCGCATCTGTTCGTTCAGCAACTGGGCGTCGTGGGACCGGCGCTGGGCATCCCGTCTACCGTGGTCGCGCTGCTGCTGAGCCCCGTGGCCACCGAGTTGCCGGAGACGCTCAACGCGGTGATCTGGATCCGTCAGGGCAAGCACCGCCTGGCGCTGGCCAACATCAGCGGTTCCATGATTATCCAGGCGACCGTACCCACCGCACTCGGACTGCTGTTCACGCCGTGGTTGTTCGACGGCGCGCTGGCGCTCGCCGCGGCGATTACCGCACTGAGCGTGGCGGGGCTCTATATGCTGCTTCGCGGCAACGCGCTGTCGCCCGTGCGACTCGCCTCGTTCATTCTTTTCTACGCGGCATTCGCCGCAGGTCTCGTGCTGCTGCACAGGCTGGGACTTTAGGCCCCGCCACCAGCGCCTGCGGCGGCGCAGCGGCGCGGACCGACGCTGGGACAGTAGTCGCAGTGCAGCAAGCCGCCTCCAAAACTGAGAGACGCAGCGAAGTTCGCGCGCGTCGCGAGCGCCATAGTCGGATGCCTGCCTGTTACAGGAGTAGGCCCGCACCGGCCGATACATCGATCGAATGGACCGCGCGAAATTCTGGAGCTTTATGAGACGGCATCGGACCAGCATTACGGATCTCTCGATCCTGGGCATCTGTATGCTCGTAGGGACGTTCTACGCGTGGCAGGTCGACATCTTCGTCAACGAGAACCACGCGACGCTGCACGAGCAGACCATCGAGCTGGACGAGGTTCTGCTGCTGGGCGGTCTGCTCACGCTCGGTCTGCTGGTCTTCGCCATCCGTCGTTACCTCGAACAGAAGAGCGAGACGCAGCGACGTGTTGCCGCCGAGCAGCGTGCGCGCGAGCTCGCATTCCAGGACGGACTCACCGGTTTGCCCAATCGCCGCCGGTTCGACGATGCACTTCGCGCTGCCCTCGCCGCTCCGCCCCGCGCCGGCGCATCACATGGTGTCTTTCTGCTGGACCTGAACGGCTTCAAACAGATCAACGACATTCACGGGCATTCGATCGGCGATGAAGTGTTGACGGTGGTCGCGCAGCGGCTGCGCACCGCGGTGCGTGACGGAGATCTGCTCGCGCGCTTCGGTGGTGACGAGTTCGCTCTGCTCGCGCATCACCTGAGCGGGCCCGAAGCGGCAACCAACGTGGCACTGCGCATCATCCAGGCTCTGGAGTCGCCGATCTCCACCGGTGTCGTGCGCCACAAGGTGGGCGCCGGCATCGGTATCGCGCTGATACCGACCGATGCGACGAAGCCGGAGGAAGCAGTCCGCAAAGCCGACGTGGCCCTGTATCGCGCGAAGGCCGAGCGGCGATCCGCCTTGCGTTTCTTCGAGCCCCAGATGGACCGACAGGTCCGCGAACGTGACCAGATGGAGCAGGAACTGCGCACAGCGTTGGAGAACCACGCCATCGGCTGCGTCTATCGGCCGTACTTCAACCTCAAGACGGGCCGGGTGGCAGGCTTCGAAGCCGAGCCGCGCTGGCTGCATCCGACGCTGGGCACGATACCGCCGGAACGCTTCATCCCCATTGCCGAGGAGACCGGACTGATTCACGAACTCGCGGCGGATCTGTTGCGCGATGCCTGCGCGAGTGCCGCGCGCTGGCCGGCGAGCGTCGTGCTGGCGCTGGACTTGTATCCGAGCCAGTTGCAGGACCGCGAGCTGGAGGCGCACGTGGTGGCAGCCCTCGCGCGCAGCGGGCTGGCTGCGAACCGGCTGGAGATCGGCATCACCGAGAGCGCGCTGGTGCAGAACCTGGAAGGCGCGCAGCAGACGCTCGGCGGACTGCGAGAGGCGGGCGTGCGGATCACCCTCGACAACTTCGGCACCGGCTACTCGAGCCTCTACCACCTGCGCAATTTCAAACTCGACAAGATCAAGATCGACCGCAGCTTCATCGAGAGCATGGGCTCGCGCCGCGAGAGCGCGGCCATCGTCAATGCGCTGGTGGGACTGGGCGAGGGACTGGGACTGACCGTGGCCGCCGAAGGAATCCACGATCCGCAGCAGCAGGCGCTGCTGGTACGGTCGGGTTGCGAGCAGGGTCAGGGCGATCTGTTCAGCGAGGCGCTGTCAGCCGAGGGTGCGGGTCAGCTCTGCGGTATCGATGGAGACACTGCTGGCGACGCAATCGTTGCCTGATTCGACCGCATTGACGCGCGGGCAAGTCAATCGACTTCCGTTGGCGGCAGACGTAGCTGCCCTGGGTCCGCGACGTGGGGCCTCCCGCGCTGCTGTCGCGCGCGACCGCGCGACCGGCGCCTCTACACGTCGAGGTTGAGCACCGACAGCGCGTTCTTCTCGATGAACTCGCGACGCGGCTCGACCTGATCGCCCATCAGCGTCGTGAAGATGTCATCCGCCGCCACGGCATCGTCGATACGCACCTGCATCAGCCGGCGGGACTCCGGATTGATCGTGGTGTCCCAGAGCTGCTCCGGATTCATCTCGCCCAGCCCCTTGTAGCGCTGAATGGTCTGACCGCGGCGTGCCTGCTCGCGCAGCCAGCGCATCGCCTCCTTGAACGAACCCACTTCCTGCCGCTCCTCGCCACGCGTGACGAAGGCGCCCTCGCCGATCAGGCCGGCCAGGGTGCGCGCCAGCTCGGCGATCCGCTGGTACTCGGCCGACTCGAAGAACTCGCGCGGCAGATACTTGTTGCTGGGGGTACCGTGCTCGGTCTTGTGGATCAGCACACGGGCGGCATGCCCATCCGTTGCATCACTCACGCGCACGGCGTAGGTGCGAGTGCCATCGTCGATCCCATTCAGCCGCTGATGCAGCTCCTGCGCCCAGCCACGCAACCAGTCGGGCCGGTCGAAGTCGGCCGTGCTGACTTCGGGCATGTAGATGAGCTGCTCGAGCAACCGGTCGTCATAGCGTCGCGACCAGCGCTTGATGATGGCCTGGACCTCCATGTACTGACGCGCGAGCGCCTCGAGACCCGGGCCCTGCAGCGGCGGCGCTTCGGCGTTGACATGCAGCGCGGAACTCTCCAGCGCCGTGTTGAGCAGCATGGCATCCAGCTCGCCATCGTCCTTGACGTAGGACTCCTGCTTGCCGCGCTTCACTTTGTAGAGGGGCGGCTGCGCGATGTAGATGTGGCCGCGCTCGATCAACTCCGGAATCTGCCGGTAGAAGAAGGTCAGCAGCAGCGTGCGGATGTGCGAGCCGTCGACGTCCGCATCGGTCATGACGATGATGCGGTGATAGCGCAGCTTGCCGATGTCGAAATCATCGCGGCCGATGCCGCAGCCGAGCGCGGTGATCAGCGTGCCGACCTCGGCGGAAGAGAGCATCTTGTCGAAGCGCGCCTTCTCGACGTTCAGGATCTTGCCCTTGAGCGGGAGAATCGCCTGCGTGCGGCGGTCGCGACCCTGTTTGGCGGAGCCACCGGCCGAGTCGCCCTCGACGATGAAGATCTCCGACAGCGCGGGATCCTTCTCCTGACAGTCCGCGAGTTTGCCGGGCAATCCGGCGATGTCGAGCGCACCCTTGCGGCGAGTCATCTCGCGCGCCTTGCGCGCCGCTTCGCGTGCGCGCGCGG
>Ga0335083_10004993_pt1 | contig 16812 bp, 14 predicted proteins | sample Lox_Sample_42_FD_206716 | JGI IMG/M metagenome (GOLD analysis project Ga0335083, IMG submission 206716) | Soil microbial communities from Loxahatchee National Wildlife Refuge, Florida, United States - Lox_Sample_4.2 | ecosystem: Environmental > Terrestrial > Soil > Wetlands | place: USA... | reverse complement strand
TCTTCCCCGAGCGGACTCCAGTCGGGGTCTTGGATTGCGGGCCGCAGCTTTTGGAACAGTTCCGCCGTTGCCGAGCGGGCGGTATCGACCAGCGATTGCGGATCGGCCAGTGCGCCTGCTAGCCGCGCCAATGCTGCAGCAGTTAGTGCGAAGGGAATTTGTAACGACACGCTGACGCCGCCGAAATCGAAGACAATCGCTTCGGCGGCAGTTTGAACCGCGTCTAATTCCGGCAGCGTGATGGGGGGCACGCGCAGCGGATACCGCAGCGGCGCCGGCCGATAACCAATGGAACTGGGCGTGCGCCGCCGCCGCGCCAACTCTTCGCTTTGTGTCGGCAACAACTGCCGCGCACGTTCCAAATTGATTTCGTCTCCCCAATCGAACGCCACGAATACGTGCAGCGTGCCGCGTAAGATCGATTCGTCGTTGAGCATCTTTTGAATATAGCGGGGATTAGCCGCGAATGCAGGCATTTGATTCCAACTCGGCGCAGCATTATCTTTCACGCCATTTCGCCGCCCGCCAGCAGTTTTTCCAGCCGGTCCAAAAAAAGCCGCTGATCGGGATGGATTAACCGCACTGCTTCGTCGAGCGGGAAAAACTCGGCCCGATCGACCTCCCAACTGGCCGCACGCGGCGTGGCATTGACCGGCGCTGCAATGGCAAAGGCGTGAACCCGTTTGCGGCTGCGAGTGTAATCGATGTGCCCCAGCGGTGCTAAATTTTGTGCCGACGAAGTATTCTCAACCCTGGCCGCCGCCGTTTCCGATTGGCCCACGTCCACGCCGGTTTCTTCCAGCGTTTCCCGCACCGCTGCCGCCGCCAAGGTTTCGCCTGCGTCGGGCAATCCTTTGGGAATGCTCCACGGCGCCCGCCGATTGTAATTGCCCGACGGGTGCACCAGCAGCACTTCCAACCGTTCACCCAGCCGGCGATAAACAAGCAATCCTGCCGATTCAATCATGCTGTGGCTCGCAACTCGGTTCCTTAACAACAGATTCGAAGTCAACCATAGATTGGCTTTTCGCCGCTGATTGTGGCCCTACACTCTTCTAGTGCGGTGCCGAGGCAAGCCCCTTCCCCTTTTGTTGAAATCCCAATTTACCTCTGTTAGAATCTGGGGCAATCGCCAACTGAATTTATAGCCTTGGGTCCATAAAATCTCGGTCGGTCGATTTCCCACCCTCCGTTTGCCGCGTTTCGGGGATCGCGACAGTTTCCCATTGCCCCCCGGTTGTTTGTCCCCCCGATGTCGAGTTTTTTGGCGATCTGGCAGGCTCCGGAGCAACTCGCCTCGTGCTTTCCACCCCCTACACATTCTCTGAGAAAATTTACCATGAACAAGATAAGTGTGCGGTTGGCATGCGTTACGAATTTGGCACTCATCACATTGTTGTGGAACACGATGACTTCCGCGTCGCGGGCCGACTCGTTTGATTTATTGGTCAGCAATTATTTCGGCAGCAGCGTGCAGCAAATTGGGGACTCGGGGTCGAATTTCACCACCCTTGTTCCTTCCGGAAGCGGCGGCCTGAACCTAACGACGGGAGTCACCATAGGCCCGGACGGCAATGTTTATGTCAGCAGCAACACAGTTAACGACGAGAATCCCAATGGCGTCGGCCAGGTGCTCCAATACAGCCCCAATGGCACTTTCTTGAGTGCGTTTGCCACGCTGCCCGATGATTACAGCCCAGCCGTTGGAGGGTACATTCCCGCGGCGCCCGCGCACCTGCAATTTTACAACGGCTCCTTGTACGTGGCAGATAACAACGGCGACAGCGTGGAACAGTTTGCCGTAACCAAAAATCCCACCACGGGAGCGCTCACGGCAGCCGCTTCTCCCACGGATGCCGCTTCTGGTTTGTATGGCGCTGGCTCGTTTACCATTGCTCCCAATGGCGACCTCTATGCCAGCAGTTTTGCCGGCCCGCTCTACGGCGATCCAGCAGGTTCTCCGCCTTATGTGCCCGCCGTGGTAAAGGTTAGCAATGGCGTGCAAACCAATTTTGCTTACCCGGCAACCGACGAGTCAGGCAACACGGCAAGCCCTGTATCTCCGTTAGATCCAGCGGGTTTGCTGTTCGTCCACAATACGTTGCTGGTGGTCGACCTGGAAGGGAATAACATTTTGAAGTACGACGCCAACGGGAATTACAAAGGCGTGTTCGCCACCATTCCCGGTCCGGCGGACGTGCCTAATAATTTTCCCTCCGACTTGGTCTTGAGTCCGGACGGCAAAAGCATTTACGTGGCCGTGCTGGGCGATGGCAACCCGATGAATCCGATGGATCCCAATCCAACGCCGGACGGCAAAGTGCTTCAATACAGCTTCACCATCGACTCCGATGGTCTCGTGCAGGCAAGCGGCGATCCCACGACCATTGCCTCGGGATTTGCCGCCTCGTCGGTCGCAATTGGCGTGCGGCGGGGGGATTTGAATTTAGATGGCTTGGTCGATGCCGCCGACGTCCAAGCATTGACTAGGGCCTTGGCCAATTTGAGTGATTTCGAATCGCTGAAGCAATTAACCGACCAACAATTGGATACCATCGCCGACGTCAACGGCGATGGGAAGATTACCAACGCAGATTTGCAGGCGCTATTGGTTTTGCTGCAGAACCAAGGGGGCTCGTCGACCGCGAGCGTTCCCGAACCCAACGCTGTTGCGCTGGCCGGCCTGGCGCTGGCGGCACTCGGTTTCCACACCCGTCGTCGGCGATCGCTGAAATGACCACCCCCTGCCCTATCTATTTTCAATCGCCAGCGACTTTCAAATGTCCGCTTGATGCCTGCGATGGGCGTCGGGCATTCACGCTAATCGAGTTGCTGGCCGTGATTGCCATAATTGGATTGCTGATGGCGCTCGCCTTGCCGGCGGTGCAAAGCGCTCGCGAAGCATCCCGGCGTTCCGAATGCGCCAATAATTTGCGGCAGTTGGGAATTGCGGCGCATCACTATCATGCGGCACGCGGCAGCTTGCCCAGTGGCTTCGATTCCAAGGCCGATCCCGGCGATCCGGCCAACGCCTGGACGTTTTATCGCTGGTCGGCGCTGGCGCATTTGGCCCCCTACCTCGAAGAGAAAAACGCCGCCAGCCTGTTGAATTTAGAGGCGCCGCTGTACGCGCCAAATGCCGACGGAGTGTTTGTCGCCAATGCCACGAACATCCAGGGCATCGCGCAAGTGATTTCACTGTTCCTGTGTCCCAGCGATCACGGCCAAGTGGTTTCGCCAGGCTTTGCTCCCACGAATTATGCCGTGTGCGGAGGAACCGGCCTGAACGGAGGCACCCCGTTGAACACGGATGGGCCGTTTTTTGTCAACTCGCACATTAAGTTCGCACAAATCACTGATGGCGCCAGCAAAACGGCATTGATGTCGGAAAGCACGCTGGGCGTGCTCGGCAACTCGAACGTCACGAAAGGCAACCCGCGCACAGATTATAAATTTGTTCTCAGCGCGCCTCTGACCGATAACGCTTGTGCCGCCGCGACGCAATGGAATTTCACCGATCCGCGCGGCTTCGCCTGGGTTAGCGGGGAATTTCGCTGTGCCATGTACAACCACTATTACCCGCCAAACCACGTCCTGCCTGACTGCATGGGCGCACTGCGAGGCGGCGGCCCCCAGTACGAGTTTACCCCGTTCGGTTGGCGCACCGCCCGCAGCTTGCACCAGGGTGGCGTAAACTTATTGTTAGCGGACGGCTCTACACACTTTGTGTCGGATACGATCAGCACGGCTTTATGGAAGGCCCTGGCCAGCCGCGCTGGCGGCGAGCCGACGGGTTTGCCGTAAGCAGAATATGCACCAAACGAAGCCATAACTGTGCGAATCTGCATATCAAACCATCGTGAAATCAATAAAAGCCGTGTCCCAACGAACTGACTTTTACACGCCCCGTTTCCACCGTTGTCAACCGCGCCTACCCCAGCGATACTTAAGGAAATGAGCCAGGCACATACCACCGGTGAAACGGCTCCCCTTGGCGCCGGTAGCGGCGCTGCCGGCAGCGGTGTTGACAAAGCCGGCTTCGATCTCGATCTTTCCGGCCGCCAGTTGGGTGATTATCGCCTGCTGCGCCGCCTGGGGCGCGGGGCAATGGCTGACGTTTACTTAGCCGAACAAGGTTCGCTTCGCCGGCAAGTGGCTTTCAAAGCGCTCAAGCGCGAGCTGGCTAACGACCACACCTATGTCCGCCGCTTCCACATGGAAGCCCAGGCGGCGGCTTCGCTGGTGCAAGCCAACATCGTGCAAATTTACGAAGTCGGCTGCATCGATGGTTGGCACTACATTGCCCAAGAATATGTCGAAGGTCAAAACCTGTCGCAATACATAAGCCGCAACGGCGCACCGCCGGTGAAACTGGCCGTGGCGTTAATGCGGCAGGTGGCCGCCGCCTTGTGCAAAGCCGCCGAACGCGGCATCGTCCATCGCGACATCAAACCGGAAAACATTATGCTGGCCCGCAGCGGCGAGGTGAAAGTCGCCGATTTCGGCCTGGCCCGCATCGGTACCGGCGATGAAGAGACGCTGAAGCTGACGCAAGTGGGCATCACCATGGGCACGCCGCTGTACATGAGCCCGGAGCAAGTCGAAGGCCGCCAACTTGATCCACGCAGCGATGTCTACAGCTTAGGCGTGACTTGTTACCACTTGCTGAGCGGACAACCGCCGTTTCGCGGCGACACCGCGCTGAGCGTGGCCATACAGCACGTGCGCACCCAGCCGGAACGGCTGGAGAATTTGCGGCCCGATTTGCCGCCGGCCTTATGCCGCATCATCCATAAAATGTTGGCCAAAGATCCCACCGAGCGCCAACAGGGTCCCCGCGAATTGTTGCAGGAATTGCGTGCGTTGCAATTCGAAGGCGTCGACATGCAGTGGCCCGCCGAATTGGACGAACTAAGCGGCGTGGAATCCATCGCCTTGGCCCAAGGAGGTTGGGCCGCCACGCAGCGGTTGCAAACAGTCATGCACACCCAGGCCATGCTTCAAATCCATAATCGCCGTTGGCTCTGGTACGCCGCGGCCAGCTCGCTGGCGGCGTTGTTCATTGGCGCCGGATCGGCGTGGGCACTGCACGGTTCGTTCCTGCTTGACGTGCCGGCCTCCGAATTACCCAAACTGGAGCTGATGGCCACCCCGGAGCAGCAGTTTTTATACGCACAAAGCCAGGGGACCGAAACCGCCTGGCAAAGCGTCATTACGAATTTCCACGATCGGCTGTACGTACCGATGGCCGAAGAAGAACTGGCCTTAAAGTATCTCGATACGTTTGACAAACAGGACCGCGCGAAAGCACTGCAACTGTTCGAACGCCTGGCGAAAGATTATCCCGATGACGATACCCAATGGCGCGCCGACGGCCTGGCCGGTCAAGCCATCGTCCTTTCGCTCGACAACGATTATAAAGGCAGCCTCCAAAAGATTTCGGACTTGGATAAATTCCTGCCGGCCGATCGGAATTCGCCCCGCGCCAGGCAGTATTTCAATCCGCGAATTCTGGCGATGCTCCGCAGCATCATCACGCGTGACAATAAAGCGTTGGGCGATGATGCCACGAAGGCCACCAAGGAATTCCAGCAAAAGCTCGACACATTGACCGAAGAACCCAGCAGCTAATTTTCCTGGTCATGCTTTTTCGCTTCACGATCCGCGACATCTTCTGGCTCATCTTCGTGTTGGCTCTAGGCGTCGGTTGGTGGTTGGATCATCGCCATCTTGACCGTCAGGTCAGTCATTACGAACTGCTCATGTTTCGCTCCGGCGTCCCAGACCAGCCAACGCAGGCATCCCCGCTGCGGTAATTGCATAGTTCTTGTTCAGTGTGGGCCATTTCTGCCGCCGCCGGTGCATTGCTGCCCTGCAATATAGGCGTTAAAATGTGCCGTTCCGCAGCCATTCCACGCTCTCGCTGTCTACGGCACCTTTCATGGCAAAACCTCGCAACATGGTCGTGGCCCAAAGCGGCGGGCCCAGCGCCGTTATCAATAACAGCCTGCGCGGCATCATCGAAACCGCACGGCAACTGTCGGAAATTGGCACGGTCTACGGAGCACGCCACGGCATCGAAGGGGTGCTTAAGGAAGAACTGCTTGATCTAACCGCGCAAGATGCCGAAGAGGTTTCGCTCCTGCGTTTCACTCCGGCGGCCGGCTCCATTGGCACGTGCCGCTACAAGCTGAAGCCGGCACAGACCGAAGATTTCAACCGCACCATCGACGTGCTGAAAGCTCACGACGTCGGCTATTTTTTGTACATCGGCGGCAACGATTCGATGGACACCGCCCACAAAATTGCCGCCCTCGCCCGGGAGCGTGGGCTGGATTTAATTGCCGTCGGCGTGCCGAAGACCATCGACAATGACGTGGGCGACAGCGAGTTCAAACTCGTCGATCACACGCCCGGCTACGGCAGCACCGCCAAATACTGGATGCACATGGTGCAAAACGCCAACGAAGAAAACGCCGGCAGCTCGCCGGCCGATCCGGTGCTGGTGATGCAAGCCATGGGGCGCAAAATCGGTTACATTCCGGCCGCCGCCCGGTTGGCTGATCCGGCCCGCGAAATGCCGCTGCAAATTTACCTGGCCGAAAGTCCCTCAACGCTGGCACAACTGGCCGACAACGTGAACGATGAACTGAAACAGTCCGGCCGCTGCCTCGTCGTCATCAGCGAAGGGTTCGACGTCGGCGACATCGGCGCGGTGAAAGATTCGTTTGGCCACACTTCCTTCAGCGCCAGCCAGCTTACCGTAGCGCAAATCGTGGTCAATCACTTGAACAAAGTCGGGCTGGCTGCCAAAGGAGCGGCCCGCGGTAATGTGCCCGGCACCGATCAGCGCCACGCCATGGCCTACGCTTCCACGGTCGATCTGGAAGAAGCCTACCGCAGCGGTCAAATGGCCGCGCTGCTGGCCGCCCGTGGCGAAGGCGGCTTCATGGCCACGATTTTGCGTGAGCCTGGACCGATTTACTCGGCGCGATACGACAAAGTGCCGCTGGAAAAAGTGGCTGCCGCTGACCGCACGTTCCCCAAGCACTGGATCACCAAAAACGGCTGCGACGTAACCGACGATTTTGTCCGCTACTGCCGTCCGCTGGTCGGCGACGATCTGGTCACGCTCCCCATGCTCGACGGCCGCCAACGCCTGACAAAATTCAAGCCGATTTACGCCGCACAAAAGCTGCCAAAATATATTCCCCAAGCCGAACGCAAAAAGTCGCTGATTTACGATTCATCTGCCGACGCGAAATGATTACGGTGGCCCAATTTTTCCCTTGAAACTGAGCCAGCGCTGTTGGCATAATAGCGATGGAGTTTGTACATATGATCACTTACGAACACCGACGCCGTTTTCCCGATCATCCGTGCCCAAAATCGCCCCGACCGTTTCCCACGGTTTTCTTGCCGTTTAATACCGTTTATTGAACCGTTTTCCCCCGTTTTTCCCGTTTTTTGCCGCAACACATCAAGTCGCAACTGCCTCTCGCCCCGAACATGATCGACTTCACGCCTAAGCACAAATTTCTTGTCGGCATCGACAGCGACGGCTGCGCCTTCGACACCATGGAGCTGAAGCACAAAGAATGCTTCATTCCGCAAATCATCAACCACTACGGCCTGCAAGGCGTGAGCAAATATGCCCGCGAGGCGGCGGAGTTTGTGAACTTGTATTCCAAAAGTCGCGGCATCAACCGCTTTCCCGCGCTCATCGAAACCTTGGAGTGGCTGCAAAAGCGGCCGGAAGTGCAGGCCCGAGGCGTCACAATCACCATGCCGCAGGGCTTGGTCGAGTGGATCAAGGTCGAAACCAAGCTCGCCAATCCCGCACTGGCCAAGGCGGCCGAAACGAGCGGCCATCCCGATCTGAAACAAGCCATTGCCTGGAGTAAGGAAGTGAACGAAGCGGTGGAAAAAATCGTTCGCTGGGTGCCGCCGTTTCCATTCGTCCGTGAAAGTTTTGAAAAGCTGAAGTCGCACGCCGATTTGCTCGTCGTCTCCGCCACGCCAACCGAGGCGCTGAAGCGCGAATGGGAAGAGCACGATCTGGCCAAATATGTGATCGCCATTTGCGGCCAGGAGTTGGGCACGAAAAAAGAACTGCTGGCCGCGTCCAAAAAATACGAAGCCCACCACACCCTGATGATCGGCGACGCCCCGGGCGATTATAAAGCGGCTGAGGCTAATCACGCCTTATTTTTCCCCATCAATCCCGGCGCGGAAGAAGCCAGTTGGAAGCGTTTTTACGACGAGGGCATCGACCGTTTCCTCAAAGGCACATTCGCCGGAGAATATCAGCAAAAACTGTTGGCCGAGTTCGAATCGTATTTGCCCGAACACCCGCCGTGGGAGAAGAAATCATAAAGCCGCGACCGCTGGTCGCGCTGAAGTACCGTTTGACCAAAATTCGAGGCAGCGCGACCAGCGGCGCGGCTTTATGCAGACACCAGTTACACTCTCACCACTCACTCCCTCACCACTCACCTCCTCACCCTGTTCCCCACCATGAACTGCGATTTCGGACTCGTCGGCCTGGCCGTGATGGGCGAAAACCTGGCGCTGAACGTCGAAAGCCGGGGCTATCGCGTGGCGGTGTTCAACCGCACAACCAGCGTGGTCGACGATTTCATTCAAGGCCGCGCCGCCGGCAAAAAATTCGTCGGCTGCCATTCGCTGGAAGAGCTGGTCAAAAGTCTCAGCCGGCCACGCACAGTCATGCTGATGGTCAAAGCCGGCCCCGCGGTCGATGGGCTTATCGAGCAATTGCTGCCGTTGTTGGAAAGGGGGGACATCATCATCGACGGCGGCAACACGCTGTTTTCCGATACCGAACGCCGCACGCAATATGTCGAAAGCAAGGGACTGCTTTACATTGGCAGCGGAGTGTCGGGCGGCGAAGAAGGAGCACTGAAAGGCCCCAGCCTGATGCCCGGCGGCAGCCCGGCGGCGTGGCCGATGATCAAGCCCATTTTTCAAGCCATCGCCGCCAAAGTTGGTCCGAACAACGACATTCCCTGCTGCGATTGGGTCGGTCCCCGAGGTGCCGGCCATTACGTAAAAATGGTTCACAACGGCATCGAGTACGGCGACATGCAGCTCATTTGCGAAGCCTACAACATGCTCCACTCGGGCCTGAATCTCACTAATGCCCAACTGTACGATGTCTTCGCCGAGTGGAACAAAGGGGAGCTGGACAGTTACCTCATTGAAATTACCCGCGATATTTTCAGCGTGAAAGATTCTGAGACCGGCAAGGACATGGTCGATGTCATTCTCGACGCGGCGGGCGCCAAAGGCACTGGAAAATGGATGAGCCAACTTGCCCTCGATCTGGGCGTGCCCAGCACGTTGGTCACCGAGGCCGTGTATGCCCGTTGCTTATCGGCGCTGAAAGAAGAGCGTGTTCGCGCCAGCAAAGTGTTGCCCGGTCCGACCGGCCGTTACGAGGACGACCCGAAGCAATTTATCGAATCTGTTCGCCAGGCGCTGTACGCTTCCAAAATCTGCAGCTACGCCCAGGGCTTTGTGCAGATGCAAGCGGCGGCCAAAGAACACAAATGGCCCTTGGATTTCGGCAGCATTGCCCTGTTGTGGCGCGGCGGCTGCATCATTCGGGCCGCATTTCTGGAACGCATTAAAGAAGCGTTCGACGCCGACAAAAATTTGGAGAACCTGCTGCTGGCTCCGTATTTTCGCGACGTTTTGCAAAAAGCGCAAACCGCCTGGCGACACGCCGTCACAACCGCCGTCAGTCTTGGCATTTGGACGCCCGCCTTCATGACCGCGCTGGCATATTATGATGGTATTCGCCAGGAACGATTGCCCGCCAACTTGCTGCAGGCGCAGCGCGATTATTTTGGCGCGCACACCTACCAACGCCTCGACAAACCCGGCGCGTTCCATACTGAATGGATCCATCTCCGCCGCCAACCGAAATAACCGCCATGGCTCTATCATTCGTTGAAAACTTGTTCAATCTGACCGGTCAGGTCGCCGTCGTCATCGGCGGCACGGGCGTGCTCGGCGGTGCGCTGGCCGAGGGAATTGCTCAAGCCGGCGCGCTCACCGTGGTGGCCGGCCGGGGCGAAGAACGCGGCAACGCCCGAGTGGCCTCTATCGTAAAACTCGGCGGGCAAGCAAAATTCTTGCCGGTCGACGTGACGCAGCGAAAGTCGATCGAAGAATTGCTCGCCGATACGTTGAAAGTGTGCGGCCGTGTCGATCTGCTCGTGAACTGTGCCGGCGTCAACGCCGCTACACCGTACTTGGAAGCAACTGATGAGGACTGGAACAAAGTTTTACTCACCAATCTCACTAGCACACATTGGGGCTGCCAAATATTCGGCGGGCATATGGCGAAAAATGGCGGCGGAGCAATTTTGAACATCGGCAGTGCGTCGTCAGGCGTGCCATTATCGCGCGTTTTCGCTTATTCGGCCTCGAAAGCTGCCGTAGTGAACCTCACCAAAAACGTGGCCCGCGAGTTGGCGCCGCACAAAGTGCGCGTGAACGTGCTTTGTCCCGGTTTTTTTCCGGCAGAGCAGAATCGAAAAATTCTGGATAAAACTCGCGTCGAAAATATCATGCGGCACACGCCGATGGACCGCTTCGGCGAACCCAGCGAGTTGATTGGTGCCGCGCTATTATTGCTTTCACCACGGGCTGGCAGCTTTATTACCGGAGCGGAGTTGTATGTCGACGGCGGGTTCACATCCATGACGATTTGAAAAAATCACCCAGGCTTCTACAATGGTGTGTCTTGCGCCCTGATTCCTAAGCCTTAATTCGTGGAGGCGCCGTCATGCCGAATACCATTGTTATCTTCGGCGCCTCGGGCGATTTGACCAGCCGGAAGCTGATTCCCGCGCTATTTTCATTGGCGCGGAAGGAACGGTTGCCGCCGGGGACGCGGGTGGTGGGTGTTTCGCGGTCGAAATTTTCGCACGACGAGTGGCGGAAAGATTTAGCCGCTTCGACGCAAAAATTCACCGAAAAGGAATGGAACGACGCCTTCTGGCAGCAGTTCGCGCCGTCGTTGTTTTATCAAGCCGGCGATATTAGCCAGCCGTCCGATTTTGCCGCGCTGGCTAAAACGCTCGCCGAAATTGAACAAGGTCGGCCAAGCACACGGTTGTATTATCTGTCCACCGCGCCGCAATTGTACGAACAGGCCGTGGCGAATTTGGGCTCGGCCGGTCTGGCCGACGAAAGCCAAGGCCCGCGCCGCGTGATTATCGAAAAGCCTTTCGGCACCGATTTGGCCAGCGCGCAGCACTTGAACGCCGCCGTACACAAAGTGTTCGCCGAAAAGCAGGTATATCGCATCGATCATTACCTGGGCAAGGAAACCGTGCAAAACATGTTGGTGCTGCGGTTCGCCAACAGCATTTTTGAGCCGGTCTGGAACCGCCGCTATATCGATCACGTGCAAATCACCGCCGCCGAGGATGTCACCGTCGGACACCGTGGTGGGTATTACGACAAAAGCGGCGTGCTGCGCGACATGTTTCAAAACCATTTGCTGCAATTGCTTGCCATGACGGCGATGGAATGCCCGGCCCGGTATCAGGCGGATGCTGTGCGCGATGAAAAATTGAAGGTGCTGTCCGCCATTCGCGTCATGTCGTCGGATGACGTCGTCCGCAACACGCTCCGCGGCCAATATCGGGGTTACACGACGGAGAAAGATGTGCCGGCGGACAGCCAAACCGCTACTTTTGCGGTCGCCAAACTGTGCGTGGAAAATTGGCGCTGGCAGGGCGTGCCGTTTTATTTGCGCAGCGGCAAGGCCATGTCGTGCCGCACTTCGCAAATTGTCATCCAGTTCAACGCTCCGCCACTGATGTTGTTTCCTTGCGGCCCGCGCGGCATTCAAGGGGGCAATCGGCTGGTGATTCAAGTCCAGCCGGCTGAAGGCATTCAACTTTTGTTCCAAACAAAAATTCCTGATGCCGGCATGAAGCTGCGCCAGGCCGATTTGGATTTTAGCTTTCAGCGCGAATTTCACGGCGTCATGCCCGAGGCATACGAACGCTTGCTGCTCGATGCCATGCAAGGCGACCCCGGGCTGTTTGCTCGCGCCGACGAGGTGGAAACCGCCTGGGGCGTGATCAACCCCATTCTCAAGACGTGGCAGGAGCGCCGCGAACCCAAGCTGTACATTTACGAGCCCGGGCTGTGGGGACCGGAAGAATCGAGCCAATGGATGCAATCCCAAGGCCGCGAATGGTTCGATTTCTGCCCGGTGTTACATTGAGTATTTTCTGCCCGGTGTTGCATCGAGTGACAATCGCGATGCAAAATGCCGTTCATGGCCAGCGTTCAACCACCGATTGCTGCGGAAGCAGTTACCCACTGTCTACCGCCTACTGCCAGTCGCCTGCCCGATCTTCGCATCGGCAACGTGCACATCGGCTTTCCCGTCGTGCAGGCGGCGCTGTCTGGTTACAGCGACGCAGCCATGCGGGTGATTGCCCGCCGCCTTGGCGCGCCCTACACGCTGTGTGAAGTGCTGCTCGATCAATTCGTCAACACGACCGGGCACTCTAAAAAAAGCAACCGGCGCTTGCACGTGGCCGACGAAGAACATCCCGTGGGCGGTCAATCGATGGGAGCCAATCCCGACGATTTTGCTCCCGCGGCCCAGCGATTGGTGCAGGCGGGGTTCGACATCATCGACATCAATTTCGGCTGCCCGGTAAAAAAAGTGTTGGGCCGATGCCGCGGCGGATTTCTGTTGGGGCAAGTGGAAACCGCGCTGGAAATTGTTTCCCGAGTGCGAGCGGCCGTTCCGCCGCACATTCCCGTCACGGTGAAAATGCGCCGCGGCCTGGATGATAGCGCCGCCAGCCGTGACAAGTTCTTCACCATTTTCGACGGCGCATTCCATCGTGGCGTTGCTGCCATCACCGTTCACGGCCGCACGGTGGAGCAGCGCTACGTCGGTGCCAGCTCGTGGGATTTTTTGCGCGAAGTAAAGCAGCATGCCGGCCAGCGCACCGTTTTGGGCAGCGGCGATTTATTCACACCGCAAGCATGTTTGGAGATGCTGCGTTACACGGGCGTTGATGGCGTCACCGTCGCCCGCGGCGCGATCGGCAACCCGTGGATTTTTTCGCAAGTGTGCGCCTTGGCCGCTCCCGGCGCGCCGGGACTCCCCGATCCGCCCCGCTTGCACGAGCAGCGCCGCATCATCGCGGAACACTATCGCCTCGCGGCCGAAATTTATGGCCCCGAAGCCTGCGGCCGACAAATGCGCAAATTCGGCATCAAGTATTCGCGGCTGCATCCGGAGTCGCTGAAAGTTCGAGATGCCTTCATTGCCGTCCGCCGGCCGCATGAATTGCAACAAGTACTCGAAGCGTATTACGCCGAAGATTTACCCGGCCGGCATCCAGAATTGGATGTCGACGAAACCGCCGAGTGCGAAGTCGTTGAGTGATTCTAGCGCTGTCGGCTATGTTGGATTTCTTTTCTCACGGCGTCGTCCTGTTCGACCGCCAGTCGTTTGTCTACTTCCATAGCCGCCGGACCACAATCATAACTTCCCAGCGCCCAAGCGCAGGCGGCGCGGACCAGCGGTTCGCCATCATTCAATCCACGAATCAGCGCCGGCAGCGCTGCCGCATCCGGCATGTTGCCCAGCACAATCGCTGCGTTGCGCAGCAAACCGCGGCGTTTAGCACGCCACAACGGGGTGTGCCGGAACCGCTGGCGAAAGCCGGCGTCGTCCAATTCAAACAGCGCGGCCAATTCGATCGCATTCATTCCCTCGACGGGCTGAAAGGTCGGCTCGGTGGAAATCGGCGCTCGAGTGTTCCACGGACAAACATCTTGGCACACGTCGCAGCCGAACAGCCACTGTCCCACGCCGCTGCGCAATTCAGTAGGAATGGCTTCTCGCAGCTCAATCGTCAAATAACTAATGCACCGCCGGGCATCAAGCACATAGGCATCGACAAACGCGCCGGTGGGACAGGCATCCAGGCAAGCACGACACGTGCCGCAATGATCGGTTTCATGCGGCGTGTCATATTCTAGTTCAACATCCGTCAAAAGCGCGGCCAGGAAGAACCAGCTTCCAATTTGTTTATTGAGCAGCAGCGTGTTTTTGCCGATCCAGCCCAGGCCGGCCAACTGTGCAAACTCCCGTTCCAATAAGGGCGCCGTATCGACCACGCCCCGCACATTCGCGCCCGGCGATTGCACTCTCAACCAGTCGGCCAATTCCGTCAGCCGCAAGCGGATCACATCGTGGTAATCGGCGCCCCAGGCATACCGCGAAACTCTCCCCTGCCCTGACTTGGGTTCTGCCGGTTCGGCCGTGCGGTAATTCATCGCCAGCATCACAATGCTGCGGGCACCGTCCAACACATGCCGCGGATGTGCGGCGGCTTTAGCTCTGTCTGGCAAATAATGCATTTGCCCGGCATAGCCAGCCGCCAGCCAAGTTTGCAGCCGATCCACTCCCGGCGGCTCGAAAGCCGGGCAAATCCCGCACAAATCGAACCCCAGCCGCGCCGCTTGGGCTTTAAGTTCAACCGTGATCGAAGTTTTCGCCATCAGGTTAGTCATCCATCAATGGCCGAGAATTCTCGACCCGCGCCGAAGTCAGAAAGAAGGCTGGAAATTGTCATTCCTCAACTGTTGTAACCGCACTGGCGGCTGTTTAGTGTAGAAGATGGTTTTAGCGGAACGCTGAATTCAACTTCTTAGATCGTTGTTTTACATTCTGTGAGGGACCTGGCAATGAGTCGAATCATAGCAATTACTGGGGTGGCGCTGGCGATCGTGGCCATGTGTTACAGTTCGCGCGCAACGGCGCAAAGTCCGTACTGCGGCGGATGTGGCGGCTGGGGTGGGTGCGGCGTGAACTTTCCGTATGGGCTGTACGGTTCGCGTGTAGAAGAAGTGCCGTACTTCTCCATGTTCCCGCCAGTATATTACAGCCTGCCTGTGCCGCGCAGTTACGGCTGGAGCCCGTTTGCATATCCGCCGGGAACCATGACTCCGGAAGTGACCGCCGACGTGCCGCAGGAAATCATCAATCCGTACGTGCCGCAAAATAAAGAAAGCAAGCCGGCCAAACCATCGTCGGCACATACGGCCTCCTACACACCCAAAGTGCCGCAAGTGTTGATCAATCCATTCATCAAGTCCTCGGGCCTGGTCGCTGCCACAGCTAGCACGCAAATCATTAGCCAATAGTCGCGGCGGTTCCTCTTCGCGGAGAGTTGCGGACTTGTTCCGCGCTCTCCGTTTTTATTGACAGCCAGCACCGATGAAAGCCTAAAAATCGGTCTGGACAAAACGGGCTATTTCGTTAATCTACTCGCCCCTCATCTTGCATGGCAGCATTGATTCTCGGGGCCAAAGTTTTTTCCAAGACATCTGTCTTCGAAATCGCACAGTGATAAGGCGAAGGGCGAAAAGGAGTTCCCCGATGAAGCGGATCTCGGGCCTGTTGATGGCTGTGGCCCTGTGCGCCGGTTGCCGTAGCCCGCAGCCGGTGAACGATCCGTTTTTGGGTCCGACGGTTGTTCCGCCGCCGGCTACTGCCACTCCGCCGCCGGCTACTGCCACTCCGCCGCCGGGTCAACCTTATTACGGCACGCCCGCTGGAAGCTATGCTACGCCGCCTGCAACCGCGCCGGTTACCAGCCCGCCGATGGGCAGCCCGGCTCCTGCGGGAGCCATTCCCACACTGCCGCGTGGCGGTGTGCCGATGAATTTTTCGCCAGCGCCAGCCGGCGGCATGTCTTCATTCACGCCGAACGTGTCGCCGCAACCTACGCCAGCCACACCCCCCGGGGCAAGCCCGGCGGCTTATCCGATTTCCGCCGCCACTCGACCGATTTACGGTCCGCCAGGCGGCACAACAAATCCTTATCCTGGTTATCCGCAGGTGGCAACGGGGCCTCAATATGGCACGCCCACCTTGGCGCAACCGCCGTCCACAATGCCCGGCGCGAACGTCTTGGCCGCGACAAATGGTTCGCCGCCGAATTCGACCGGCACACCAACATTAGCCAGCCCGCCGGCTGGCGTCACTCTTGCATCGGGTGGGGCAGGCGCCTCCGGAAATGCGGTGACCCCCGCTACGCATTGGGAACCGGCGGGAAAGAGTTCCGCAAACGGAACCCAAGGTTCCGGAGGCGCGGGTCAAAGCAGTGCATCGACAACGTCGTCTCAGAGTCCGATTCGCATTATTGAACTATCTAACTCCATCAATTCATCAAATTCAAATACACCGCCCAATGCGGCGGGCGGCGCAGCGCCGGGCTTGTTCCGTCCCAGTGGCACAATGTCTGCAGTTCCAGCGGGCGCAAGCAGCCAAACGAGCGGAAGCAGCTCGTCCGCCACATTGAATCAATCGCTCGCTAATTCGGCTGCGAGTGGAGCTTCGGTCGGTAATGCATCGACCGCGAGCGGACGAATTCCAGATATTTCCGAGCTGCCGGCAGCGACTCCGTATAATGCGGCGCCCTACTATCCAACTCCGCCGGTTGCCGCGGCTCCATCGCAGACGACCATTGTCGCGCCGATGCATTAACCCGATTGGTCGCGAAGAAAGTTCAATTCGGGATTCGGCCTCGCAAAAACCCCACTGCGGCGCTTTCTTTCCCACAGGCACAGCGCTCCGGCCATCGCCAGCAGCAGAAAACTTGCCGGCTCCGGGACAGGCTGATACTGCCAACTGTCGTCAATTAGGGCTTTTAACAGTCCCTGCAGATCGGCGTTGGTAATGACGCCATCGCCGTTGAAATCTCCGATGGCCAAAAGTTGGGCGGGGGACAGATC
>Ga0335083_10004992_pt1 | contig 16814 bp, 16 predicted proteins | sample Lox_Sample_42_FD_206716 | JGI IMG/M metagenome (GOLD analysis project Ga0335083, IMG submission 206716) | Soil microbial communities from Loxahatchee National Wildlife Refuge, Florida, United States - Lox_Sample_4.2 | ecosystem: Environmental > Terrestrial > Soil > Wetlands | place: USA... | reverse complement strand
CGGTCATCCGCAAATTAGCGTCCACGCTCGCGAGTCGCCACCTCCCATCCGACGCCTTTTCGCGCCTCATCGCAGCGACGCCAGCTATAATCGAATTGTGACGAATCGTGCAGTTCAGCAGGTTGCTTCGGCGGATTTTCCCACTCGCTGGGGCAACTTTCGGATCTACGGCTTTCGCGGAGAGTTCGGCTCAGACGGCAATCGGCGCGTCGAAGAGGCGGTTGCCCTCGTCATGGGAGACGTGACCTCCGCGCCCGCGCTTGTGCGCATTCATTCGCAATGCTTGACTGGGGATGTATTCGCCTCGCTGCGTTGCGATTGCCGCCAGCAGCTCGAGCTTTCCCTTTCGATGATCGCCGACGAGGGCGCTGGTATTTTGATCTATGAGCAGCAGGAAGGCCGCGGCATCGGGCTCATGGCCAAGCTCCAGGCCTACGAACTGCAAGACGCCGGGCTCGACACCGTTGAAGCTAACGAGCGTCTCGGCTTTAGAAACGACTATCGCCAGTTCACACTTCCTGCAGAGATCCTGAAAGCCCTCGGCGTCACACGCGTTCGCTTGCTCTCGAACAATCCCGAAAAGGTCGAGGCTCTGGAACGGTCTGGCGTGAAAGTCGTAGAGCGCGTGCCCTGCGAAGTCACTCCCAGCCCTCACGCCGAGGAATATCTGAAAACTAAAAAAGAGAAACTCGGCCACCTGTTCACATCAAGCTAGCCCACATGTGGAGTGGCTGTGGGACGGCCCCGGCTGTGCGTCAGGTTGTGTCCTAATTTGGATTCTCAGTGCCCTGTTGCTTATTTTCCCATCGCAGTGCTTCGGAATGGGCTTTGTCGAATGCTTTGAACCGAATCGCCAACTCCTCGTCTGGTCCGCAGGGTTGCTGATTCCAACCCCCGGCGGCTTGTGTCGTTCGATTGTCAATCCGTTTTGTGACTGCCGGAAATCCATAGAACACGGAGCAATGACCAACGGATTCTTTGATTGTTTCAAACCCATTATTGTAGGACAGCAAAACATCCACAACGACAGCAACTTTGCCCTGTGTAATCATGTCGAGTGTCCCTTGGCTCAGTGGAAGAGGGCGTATCCAGCTACCGAAGCTGGCGGCTGGCGTGGATTCAACCGGAGGACCGATATTCTCGACAGAAAATGGAATAACGACTTCTTGGATCTTGTGATTTTCTGGGATAGACCGGGCAGAGATTGTCGCTACTCCTTTAATGTCGCTAGCCGTCGCCTTGCCGAAATTTGTGAGGTGAACCTCAACACGATACGGATCGATTCCGTTCTCTGGAGGAGGATCGACTACGGGACGTTCTACCTGAACGACGGCCCCATAGGTTATCTCAAGTTGTTTGAGGATAGCCCCGGTCTGTTTGCGCACCTGGAACCACATGCCAAATGTTATGAGGGAGTATATGGAAACCGCATAGAACGCAGCCCAAGTAGCATTCTTTATCGAGTTCTGAGTGGTGCGGTTGCATTCATCTTGGGTGGCTATATCTCTCGCGAGTTGCTCGTTAAGGGAGATGATAGCCCGTATTTCTATGGGATCGTTGGCCTTCCTCTTGACGGCGTATGGACTCGGCGCATTCATGGAGTGCATTCTGTATCTTACGGAGCCATGCGAGGATTGCCATATCTGCAATAATGTATCACAAAAATACTTGACATCCTACGCTTTATGTAATACAGTAATAGGCATGGCAAACATACTCCCAATCGATAAGCAGATTGCGGCAGTCGGGGACGTTGGCCGAAGGTTCCAGTATTCGCTCAATCGAGCGGTTGACAGGCATTCACCGCGATACGATCATGCGGCTAGGCGTGCGCGTCGGACAAGGCCGCACGATGCTCCATATTGAAAGCGTGCCAATAGAAGAGGAATTTCAGGGGCAGACAGTATGGGATGGCCTTGTCGAAGTATTTGATCTAACAGGCCATCCGACGGCGCAAAGAGCCTATGCGTGGTCGCATGACACTGACGATCCCGTTAGCCCTCGCCGCCATGTAACAGTCTTACACGAGCACCCAGTGAAATCAGCCCAAGATGCGGTACGGGCATTCATCGTTCAGGAGTCGAGACTTGGAACAGCAGAAGAAAGCTAAGAAAGTCGGACGGCCAAAGCTACCAAAGGGTGCGGCGAAGGGCAGGATCGTGCCAGTACGCTTCACTGGCGACGATCTGAAGGCGATTGCGGTACGGGCCAAGGCAGCAGACCAAAACGTATCCGAGTGGATTCGGAGCACGATTCATGCCACGCTTAACGGATGAGAAAGTCAGATTAGGACACTACCGTGCGTCAGCGAAGCTCGACTTCTTTTTAGCCTGCGCACTTCGGAACCAACTTTTGCTTGAATCCCCGCGCCATGCTCTAATTCGCTGACTCCCTTTTGCGAATGTCGGCACCCGGCTCCAGAAACCGATCGTCTTCCCGCTTTGCGACTCTGGCTCTGTGCCTCGCGCTCGTCGGAGCGGCGTGCATGCTGTACTACCACCTCGGCATATTCGTTCCGCGCGCCCGCGAAATGAGCGCCGCCCGCGGACTCGGCAATGGCTTCGCCTTCGGCAACGACTTCTACCAGGTCTGGCTGACCTCGCGCGAAAGCCTGCGGGAACGCCGCGATCCCTACAGCGCGGAAATGACCCTCGACATTCAGAAGGGACTATTTGGCCGTCCCCTCGATCCTCGCCGGTCCACCGATCCCATCGATCGGCGCGCGTTTCCCTATCCTGCCTTCACGCTTCTCCTGTTCTGGCCCGCGGCCGAATTGCCGTTCACGGTTGTTCGAGTCGCAGTTGTCGTGCTGCTGGCCGTGTTGACGTTCGCAAGCGTCCTCTTCTGGCTGCGAGCCCTCGCCTGGCGACCCGATTGGAAGTGGCTCGCCGTCATCGTTCTGCTGGTTCTGTGCAGCTATCCCGTTCTCGAAGGTCTATATGCCGGGCAGTTGGGCCTGCTCGTAGCATTTCTGCTGTCCGCATCAATTTTCACGATGCAGCGCGGCCGGTTGCTGCTCGCCGGAATCCTGATGGCGCTCACGACCATCAAGCCGCAAGTCACGCTGCTCGCGATTCTCTATCTAGTGCTTTGGAGTCTCTCTGACTGGCGCAGACATTGGCAGTACTGCGCAGGATTATTCTCTGCGTTGATTCTTCTGTTCGCCACTTCGCTCGCAGTGTGGCCACACTGGATGCTGTCCTGGACCCACACTCTCGTCGCCTACCATCGCTATACCACACCCGTACTCGTGAATGAAGTCTTCACCTCTCACCTTCCGCCCGGCGTCGTCGGCCCTGCGACCGTCATCATGATCGCAGGATTGATGATCACCGCCATAGTCATTGCGTGGCGCAATCGCCTGGCAAGTCCGGAGTCGCCGCGATTCTGCATCACGTTGAGCGTCCTCCTCGCCATCACCGCCATCACACTGCTCCCGGGCCAGGCGGTCTATGATCACGTAATTCTCCTGCCCGGAATCTTTCTGGTGGCGCGCCGATGGCGCGAGTATTCTTCCAATCCAATTCTAAAAGCCCTTCTCGCGACTGGAGCCGCCCTTCTCCTCTGGCCGTGGCTCGCTTCGCTGAGCGTGATCCTCCTGCGGCCGCTGTTGACGCACGAGCAGTTTTATTCGACAGCGATCCTGTCCCTGCCAATACGCACGGCAGCGGCGTTTCCATTTGTCGTGCTGGGATTGTTAGCCCTGACAACGCGCAGCGGTTCGATCGCGCACAACCAGGCGGACGTCTCACCTGCGCGCTGATCGCAGTTCTTTCTCAAGCGCCGCCTTGTTCTTCGCCGGCAGATAACGTAGCCCTGCCAGCGCCAGCGACAAGTAGACATCGCGCGCGACGGGTACTGTCTTCAACATCTGCAAATGCCGCTGCACCGTATCGACGTCGCCCCGCACGATCGGTCCGCTGAACGCACCCCCCGCCCCGAAAGAAGCGTAGTTTGCGAGAGTCTGCATCAGAATCGGAATCATCCGCCGCCTGGCCATGTTTCGATTCTCGCCCGCAACGGCTGCGACCCGCTCCGTCGTAGCCAGCAGAGCGGTGAACAGCGGCGAGGCGAAAGTTCCCCAAGCGTGATACGCAGCCTTATTCTTTTTGCGAATCGAGTAGGCCTCCCCGCCTAAGTCTCCAACAATCGTGCGCGCCGTGCGCGCAGCGACGGGGCCGCCTTCGATCGCAAACGAGACGCCCAGGAGCGAAGGCCTCGACCCTTGCACAAATGTCATCATCGGATGAACCGACGCCACCGCCGCTCCCTGCATGCGCAGCACCGCCAGCTCATCGCTGCTTAGCGCCCCGCTGGAGTGCAGCGCTACTCTTCCTTTCCACGGCGACTTCGCGGCTCTCTTCGTTGAGACTGGGCCAAACGCTGCACTAAGCGCTTTCGCCGCGCTGCCGATCACTGCATCCGGCACGCAGAACCAGACCACGTCAGCGTTCAGCACCGGCGGCGCACCCAGCCACGCACGACCGCCAACCTGACTGGCCAACCGTTGCGCCTTCCTCAACGACTCGCCACGAGAATGCGCAATCACTGCGTCGATTGTGTAGCCCGCGCGCTGCAACGAGATGGCGAGCGCACTGCCCAGATTCCCTGCCCCGACGATCGCAATTCGCGGCTTGCCCGCCATGCGGGGAGCATAGCAGAAGAGCCGGCGTGAGACCGCAGACCTCCGACGGCCCTCTGACGCCGCCACGATCGCGGGCGAAGCAGGGGAGATGCCTCGGTCCGAGGTCCGAGGCCCGCGCGTGCTTTATATTGTTCTCATGCCCAAGTCCTCCGCCCGCAAGAACTCTCCACCTACGAAAGCCCGCCTCCTCTCGTCCAAGACCGTCTATCGCGGACCGGTTTTCTGGGTAACGACTGACCACGTGCAGGAGCCGGGCGGCATCCGCGCGCGGCGCGATCTCATCCATCATTCCGGATCAGTCGTCGTGCTTGCCGTCGATGACTCCGGCGCCACGCCGCGTGTTCTACTCGAGCGCCAGTATCGTCATGCGGCTGGCGCTTATCTGTGGGAACTGCCCGCGGGCCGCATCGACCCCGGAGAGAACGAACTCAACGCCGCCAAACGCGAACTCATCGAAGAAACCGGATATCGCGCCGCAAAGTGGCGCCGTATTCTGAAGTTCTACGCCAGCCCCGGTTTCGTCGCCGAGACCATGGCGGTGTTTCTCGCTACCGGACTGGAAGCCGGAGAGGCCGAACCCGAAGAAGACGAAATCATCTACAAGCGCCTGGTTCCCCTGCCCGCCGCGGTTCGCATGGTGACGAGCGGCACGATTCGCGACGCGAAGACGATCTCATCCGTGCTATGGCTCGACCACATGTCGCGCACGAAACAAACAACTCGGCGCAGTCCCAAGAAATAGCGCGGCAAGCCCTCGTGTCGTTCGAATTCAGCTAGCGGTTCCCCCGGCTATACCTCAGGTCTCGCGACCATTCCGCCCCCGCAGCCACCTTTCATAATTCTCCGCCACCATTCACTTGACAGCCCTCCCTTAGCGCTCGAAAATGCATCCTAATAGCCAAATTGTGGTGCACGTCCTTGAGGGTGCCCCCCCGTTTCAAGAACGTGCAGAAAGTGGGGGGTTCGTGGAACGTCTGAAAGGAACCGTCAAGTGGTTCAATAACGCTAAGGGGTACGGGTTCATCGGACGCGCGGATGGACCGGACGTATTTGTTCACTACAGCGCAATTACATCCGAGGGATACAAGAGCCTGCAGGAAGGCGACCCGGTGGAGTTCGAAATCACCGAAGGCCAAAAAGGACCGCAGGCAGCGAACGTAACTAAAGCGTCTTCCTAGTGGCAGATTTCGGTCAATTCCCCGCTCGGCGCGCGGTGCCTAAGCACGCAATAAGGAATTAGTGTCCCCTTGCCTCGCAGGCGTATGATTTGCGCATGAGCTGGCGAGAGATGGTGGTTAATACGCTTCTCGGTCTTCTTCTCGTCTTCATCTTTGCCGCTCCGTTTATCGTCGGAATCGTTGTTTTTGATTACACATCGAATGCGGTCAATCTGGCGGTGAAGCACTACATGCCGAGTTTTGCTCACCATAGTGATGTCGCGTTCTACAGCCTTGCGTGTCTATCGTCTCTGATCTCCGGCATCGGCCAACTCCGCAAGCGGCTTTGGAGCAGCGCATTCTTGTGCTTGGCTTTAATTCCTACGATCGTGTCATTTCTTGCGTATGGGGCCGGCTCTGTATTTGGCGACGACAAGCTCTTCTATATCATTTGGATTGTCATCCTCCTGACTTCACGTCTCCGTCCAACTCGGCTTGAGTTCTTGGGAAGCGCGTTCGTGATCGGAGCAAGTTTCGCCATAAATACCCAACTGCTGGGAGCCGGCAAAGTCGCGCGCATCGCAATGTATTGCGTCATTCTTACGATCATGGGCTTGGCCGGATCCTACTTCCGACGCGACCACCTCCTGCACCATCAGGCGGAATCACTCTCTCTGACCCGCGCCTAGACCCGTCAGGAAATTCTCGGGCTCTGGTTCTCCTCTCCGACTTTGTTTACTCTTAACCTTGCCCATGGACAACAAGGCCATCGCCAACATTCTCTACGAGACTGCCGACCTGCTCGAGATCGACGGGCAGGACTCCTTTCGCATCCGCTCTTACCGTAACGCCGCGCAGGCCATCGAAAATCATTCGCAACAAATCAAGGATCTGATCGACGAACCCAAGCAAGTGCTCGCCATCCCCGGCATTGGTAAGGGCATGCTCGACAAGCTGAAGGAACTCTTTGACAGCGGAAAGCTTTCGGCGCAGACCGACTTGCTCAAGAAATACCATCCCTCGATGTTGCAGTTGCTGAAGATTCAAGGACTCGGGCCGAAGACAATCGCACTCATCTGGAGCGCCTACAAGGTTAGTGATGTCGATGGAGTCGAGAAGCTGGCGCGTGAAGGCAAGATCCGCGAACTGCCGCGCATGGGCGAGAAGCATGAAGCCAAGCTGCTCAAGGCCATCGAGGACTACCGCCGCATCGGTGGCCGCTTCCTCGTCGACGCCGCAGAGATCGAAGCCGAGAAGTTGACCGACTATCTGAAGCAGTATCCAGGCATCGACAAGATTACTCCCGCCGGATCCCTGCGGCGCGGGCGCGAAACCGTCGGCGACCTCGACATCCTCGTCACCGGACCAGCCTGCACCACAGAAGAAGGGCGCCAGAAGGCGATCGCCTACGTCGCCAAATATCCCCCGCTTATGGACGTCATCGCGAGCGGCGACAACAAAATCAGCTTCCACCTGCGCAGCGGCATGCAGGTTGACGTGCGCCTGCTGCCGCCCGATTCCTTCGGCGCGGCCATGCAGTACTTCACCGGATCGAAGGCGCACAACGTGGCCCTGCGCCAGCGCGCGCTCAAGATGGGATACACGTTGAACGAGTACAGCCTGGCCACGCTTGAAGGTGAGAAGCCAGTCGCGGGAAAAACCGAAGAAGAGATCTACGCGAAGCTCAAACTCGACTACATCCCGCCCGAAATGCGCGAGAACCTCGGCGAGATCGACCTCGCACAGAATCACACCCTGCCCCAGTTAATTACCGAAGCCGACATCCAGGGCGACGTGCACATGCACACCGTCGAGACCGACGGCAAGAACACGATCGAAGAAATGGCCGAGGCCGCCCGCGCTCGCGGCTACAAGTACATGGCCATCACCGATCACTCCAAAAACCTGGCCTTCGCCAACGGACTCGACGACAAGCGCGCCGTCGAGCACATCGCGCGCATTCGCGCGGCCGGCAAGAAGATCGACGGCATCACAATTTTCGCCGGAATCGAAGTCGACATTCTCGCCGACGGCGACCTCGACCTCTCCGACGACGTGCTCGCGCAGATGGATCTCGTCATCGCCAGTGTTCACTCCGTCTTCAACCAGGAACCGGCGAAGATGACCGAGCGACTGCTGAAGGCGATCGAGAATCCGAACACCTCGATCATCGGACATCCCACTGGCCGCATTCAATTACGCCGCGACTCCTACCACTTCGACATGCACACGATCCTTACCGCCGCCGCGAAGCACAAGGTCGCGATGGAACTGAATTCCTATCCCGACCGCCTCGACCTGAACGATGTGAACCTGCGCCAGGCCAAACAACATGGGGTGAAGATCGTGATCAACACCGACTCACACCACACGTCGCACATGGAAAAGATCCGCTACGGCATCCTGCAGGCAAGGCGGGCGTGGCTCACCAAAGACGACGTCCTCAACACCCTGCCCGTCCCAAAGTTCGCCAAGGCGATGAAGCATGCGTGGTGAGCGCCAAAAGTCGGACCTTTGACGTCGGGCCTCAGACCTCGGCCTCCATGCAAGATTCTGAGAGGGCACGCGCCTCAGCCTTTTTGGAAAAGCTAATCGACTTGCGTTGGCTTCGAAAGGGGGCGCCGTCAAGCCGCTTAGGGGACTCCGCGAAGCGACGCAAGCCGTGGGTGGAGAGTTCTGGGTGGCGAGTGCAAGGCTTCAGTGGCCTGAGCCTGATCACATCTCCGATGGGTCGGGCGGCTTCGGAGTATTCTCCTGCACCTTCAGCTCTAATCCCCTGAGCGTACCCAGCGAGGATGCCGCCGATTCCCGCTCCTTAACGCCGGTATCGATGTCCAGCAATTCATGAAGGCGACCTACGACGATGCGTTTGACCTCTCTGATTCTTTCTGCAAATTCGTCGAGTCGAATTTCTACCAGACCAGCTTCGGAGAGTGCTCTCCAAACCTGCTGCGCTTCCGTCTCCTCATCGGATCGGCTCATAGCTTCAAACCTCATTTTTTACCCGAGACTCTTACTCTCGGCCAACGTCATCGCCCCGTATCCTTCACATCGTGCCCCGTGCGCTTAAACCTGAGGTATGTGTAGGCCAGGTACTGGTTCAGCTCCGCCCAAAACGGCTGGTCCCTCGTGCGAGGATCCATCCTTGCTTCCGCCATTGCAAGAAGCCGCTCCTCGCACTCCTCACGCTCATCGTCACTGACTTCATCAATTTTGCGCCAGACCTGCGGCTGGGGAGAGCCCGAGATCCTATGCTCCGGTATCACTCGTCCATCCTCAAGAATAAAATCTCGCCAGACCAAACCCCAACGCACTTCCTTGAGAATGGCTGTCTCGGGCCCGGTGGAAGATTTGAACGAAATGACTTCGCCTTCCTCAGGAGGCCAGTTCGCTTCATTGTCTTGTAGCTTTGCCGTGGACTGCATCGTTGGTAAACCGGTGGGAATCTAGGTTCAGTTGCTTTCCTCGGGATAGGGCTTGCGACCGACGATCCGACCTCCCTTTGTGTTTGGTCTCGGCCAATCGCTGCGAGACAAGACCCGGTCCACGGCCTGCTCTACTCTCAACATAAAGCTCGCATCAGGATCCGGCATGGCGGGTGATGCGGCCAATGTTACACCGAGAGTATTCGTGTTCGTAGCTGGCTCAATCTTTGGCACCAATTGCGGCTGCTGGTTCAGATAACCGATCCAGACGAGAGTGACGGCGTTGTAGGCCGCGCTCTTCAGTAGACTGATAATCGCGACCTGCCCGTCGCCATGCCACATCACCACACTAACCAGGATCAACTCGATGCTGGCAAATATTCCGAATCCCAGCGCTATGCCGAAAACCTGTTGCCGCCAGCAGTTCTTGAGAGAGCGGCAAAGAAACATCAAGAGCAGGAAGAGCCCGACCTGCATCAGACGCATGCTGCGATCAAAGGCAAACACCGCCGCCACTACCCTGTCTCCACCCACTTCGCTGCCGGACCATGCACCCAGAATTGCCAGGAGCAGAAGCAGCCCACACGACCATCGGAAGATGGTGGTTCCTAAGATCTGAATACCGCCATACTCTTTAAACAGACTGCGCAAAATCTCATCCATCACCACAACCGTAAAGATCACACTCACGGCATTGCCGGTCCAGTATGCGTCGAAGTAGTTGTCGGGGAAATACCGGTAGGCGACAAATAAACATATCGACTTTAGGACCTGAAACAGGATGTAGGAAAAGAATCGGGGAAACACCCTGTGGAACCCGCGCCGGACCATGCAGATCAGAAGGGTGATCTGCAACACTGGGCCCGCCAGCCAGCTCACAAACGTCAATGAGTCCATCGCATTATTTGCTCGTAACGCTCGAAAGCATACCCATCCCCCGACCGCTCTGCAACAGAATTCTTGAGCAGCCCGACGTCGATTCTATGAATTCAGCTTACCGATACCTATTTGCAGTGCTTGCCACGGCACAAGGGCATCGGATCGCTGCCGTCAGCAAGCACCACAGCTTGTTCTGTTTGAATGACAGCATTGCCCGGCCCCGCGCTGCTCGCAGGAATTGCACTATACAACCCAGCCAGTGCCACAACGGTTAGCAGGACTTCCAGTACCTTGTTCATTGGGGGAGTCTCCTTCACGCCTGCTTCTGCGCGTGTCGAAGTATATGCGCGGCCGATGCCTCGTGGACGGGCAAGGCCTGTGGATAATTATCGTTTGTTGAGGATCGTGTGTTCAGTGGACTGTAGGAACTGGATCGAACCACCCGGGTGGGAAATCTCTCTCCAGAACTTGCTGGCCGCCCGCAGAGGTCGACGTTCTATTCGCGCCCGATCAAGAACTCTTCTAGTTGCAATCCCGTCCGCGTTTTCCACAAAACAAAGTTTGATTTGTGTGACGAACAACCTTTACCCAGCCAATAGAAAGCGCAAACTAGCCTCATGCACGCGCACTCCAGACCGGAACTCGAGCCAGTGACCACCCGGAAAGATGGAAAGATGGCTCTAAGTCCTTACTTTGGAATATTTTGCATGTAAGTCATGAAGAATCAATATTTTCGCGGAAAGCACGTCGATCAATTCGCCTTAACTCCAAGCACGTGAATATTTTACCGAGATCGCCAAAAAGAAAATGTGGAGGGGTCGGCCCACTTCCCATGTCGGAGGTTCCAGCCTCGCGATCACAGTCCGTTAGGCGGCCGGACGGACGGTCCGCATTTTTCCACAGCAGGATGGCACGAGCAGGGGGCAAACAATGCTTAGTGAAGATGATGACCAAGAGAGAACGGTAAGAGATATTGACGCCTTTGCGTGGACCTATGCGCAGAAAACGGGAGAGCTGCAAAAAGACGGAAAGCCGGTGGCCACGGGATATTCAGGAATTGGAACTGGGAAGAACAATCCAGAGATGCAGAAGGTGCGCAACGTCGGTCCGATTCCCGAAGGCGATTGGAACATCGTTGGACCGCCGGTCAACACGGTGGAGCACGGCCCGTTTGTGCTCAAGCTTGAGCCCGCTGCCGAAACGCAAACCTTCGGCCGCGGCGGTTTTCTTGTGCACGGTGACTCCAAGGAATCGCCGGGATGCGCGTCGCATGGATGCGTGATTCTGCCCCGAGCCGTTCGAGAGCTTGTATGGAATAGCGGCGACCGCGATTTGGAAGTCGTGGCGGAGATGCCTGAGGCGGAGAGCACGAAGCAGTAGCAGCCGAGTGGTCGCTTCCCTTCCTCGCGTGGCGTAGAATCGGCGGGGACGAATCAACTTTATGGCTGATCAGACTCCTGCTCCTCCTCCGCTATCACCAACTGCTTCTGGGCCAAAACCGGCGCCGGGACCAACGGCCGCTGTGCCCGCGGGTCCAACGATCAATATCGGCGAGGAGTACGGAACGGCAAAGAAGAATCTCCCGCCGGCGAAGATCGTGCTGCTGGCGGTCGCCGCTGTCATCGTCGTGGTGATCTTCGCATCGTTTCTGAAGCGCGCGAAGCCACAGGCCACGGGTTCGCTCGACAATGTGGCCGCCGTTGAAATCCCAGGGCAGAACTCGACCATGGTCGCCCTGACGTTCACGCTGCACAACACGAGCGACAAGATTCTCTATGTCCACAACATTCAAGCTTCGGTGAAGGCGCCCGACGGAGACGCGACCGCCGACGCAGTCTCGGCAGTCGACTTCGAGCGCTATTTTCAGGCCTTCCCTTCGCTGAAAGTCGGCGCACAGCCTGCTCTGCCGCCCGAGACCAAGATCCAGCCTGGGGAGACAGTCCTGAGCACCGTGATCGTCGTTTTTCCCAAGACGCTGGAGGCCTTCAATCATCGCCAGTCAGTGAGTGTAATCGTATGGCCTTACGATCAACAATTGCCAGTCACAATGACGAAGTAGGCACGCGATCAAGAGCATTCACCAAGAAGGACACGAAGGTTCACGAGGGAAGACGCCACACCTGCTTGCGCGAATCCTGCGAATGCGTTTCTATAGCGGGATGAACAATTCTCGCCATTCTGTTCGCTTACTCGCACTCCCCCTGGCGCTCGTCTTGTCGGCGCTCCTTTTCTCAACTCGGCTGGCGGCGGCCGCACAGAAGCCGGGCACATATCTCTTCTACGTCGGCACCTACACCGAAGACGGCAGCAAGAGCAAAGGCATCTATGCCTACCGCTACGACGCCTCTACGCAGCAGATCACCGACCTCGGCCTGGCGGCGGAGACGACCAATCCGTCGTTTGTCGCCCCGCATCCGAACGGCAAGTATCTCTACGCGGTGAATGAAGTCGGCAACTACAAAGGACCGAACAGCGGAGGCGTGAGCGCATTCTCGATTGATCAAGCGACCGGCAAGCTGACTTTCTTGAATGAGGTGCCATCGCGCGGCGCCGATCCCTGCTACATCACGGTCGACAGAAGCGGGAAGTACGTGCTCGTGGCGAACTACACAGGCGGCAGCCTTGCCGTCTTCCCCATTCTTGCCGATGGCAAACTGGGAGAGGCGTCGGCATTCATCCAGCATGCTGGTCACGGCACGAATCCCGAACGACAGGAAGGACCGCACGCGCACTCGATCGATCTTTCTCCGGACAATCGCTTCGCATACGCCGATGATCTCGGCCTCGACCAACTCGACGTCTACAAGTTCGACGCAACCAAGGGATCGCTCACACCCAATGATCCACCCTTCGCGAAACTCGCGGCGGGCGCCGGACCGCGGCACTTCGTCCTTCGTCCGGACGGCAAGTTCGCCTATGTGGTCGCCGAGATGGGTCACACCGTCACAGTGTTCTCCAACGACGCAGCTCACGGAAAACTGCAACTGCTTCAGACCGTCTCGACCCTGCCCAAGGATTTCACCGGCCGCAACGACGACGCAGAGATTCATGTGCTTCCTTCCGGAAAGTTCCTGTACGCCTCCAACCGCGGTGAAGACACCATTGCCATCTACGCGATCGACAGAGCGAAAGGAACGCTGACACAGGTTGCGAGTGTGCCCACGGGGGGCAAAGAACCGCGAAGCTTCGAGATCGACCCGACCGGGGCCCTGTTGTTTGCGGAGAACCAGAAGTCGGACAACATCGTTGTCTTCAAGATCGATCAGAAGACGGGAAAGCTCACCCCTGCCGGTAAAGTGCTGCAGGTGGGGTCGCCGGTGTGTCTGAAGTTTACAGCTGTAGAGTGACGGCGGTCTTATTGCTTCTTCTGCAGGAATCTTCGGCGCGCTAGATGCGTGCTGGCGGTGGGCTGGATCTCGTCGTACTTCAGGCAACTGATGGAACCGTCGACTTCGAGCACGGCCAGCGCGACCTGATCGCAGCTGTTAATGCCGTGCTCGCGGAGAGCGCGGTGCAGTTCGTCCATGCTGACGCGCTCTTTCACCATGTGCGGTTCGATGATTTTGCCATCGTGAATGAGCAGCGAGGGCTCGCCCTCGATCATCTTTCGGAATCGGCGATTGGTGCCAGCCACGCCGGCGACCGCGTAGTTCATGATCAGCAATGTAGCTGCCGCAATCACACCGCCGAGCAGCGACGTGTCGGGACCGGTCATGGCGTTTTGTACGGAGTTGGAGAGCAGTAGCAGCAGCACGAGGTCGAACGGAGTCATCTGCCCAACCTCGCGCTTGCCGCTTAAGCGGACGCCGATCAGCACCAGCAGGTAAATCACGCCGGTGCGAAAGACAATCTGCAACAAGACGTGGCTGCCGGGAAAAAGAACTCCGCTCATGGTTATGTCAGCTTCATTTAGTTGGCGGTAATCGGCGTGGGAGCATTTTTCGGTGTGCTCAAATATCCGGTCGCCTTCTTCTTGTCGACGGTCCAGACGACCAACTCAAACAGCAGGTGGTCGCGGCCGGAGTAGAACTGAATGGGCTCGGCAATGTTGCGATCTTTCTTTTCGATCGTCTTGTCGTCGGCGGTTACGTTTAGCGTGAACTTTCCCTTCTTCGGATCGGCCTTCTTCAGTTGCAGGCTCACGGTCGCCACCGGCTGCGGCTTGGCGCCTTTGAGCAGGGTGAACTCGTAGTAGTTGCGATCGCCTTTGTGCTTCAGGATCTCGAGATCGCTGGCGGTGTGGGCGATGAGTCCGCTCTGCACGCCGAGGTCGCCAATCGTGCTTTGGAGTTTGGCCTTCGTGGCTTCCAGGTCAGCCTTGGTGGAGGCGACATCGGTCTTGACGCCGCCAACATCGCTCTTCACCCCGGCAATGTCTCCGGAAACGGCGTTGATCTGTTCCTTCTGTTCTTTTTCTAAGCGGGCCTCGGCGGCCTTCTGCTGCGCACGCAGTTCTGCGGTGCGTTGGACAAGTTCCTGCTTGGTCATGCCAGCCTGGCGGGCGAGTGTCTCCTGCTGCTCCTCCGACGTCTGCATGCGATTCTGCAGTTCCTTGACTTCGGCCTGGCTCTTGCCCAGGTCCTGGGAGAGCGTGTCCGCTTTCTTATAAGTGACGTAGTTGGCGAATCCGAGTACAGCCACGACTGCTACGGCAAGAAAAGTCAGAATCCATTTGCCCGCGTTGGATTGATGTTCGATTTGAATCTGATCGCCCTCATCGGCCATACACTCTTCCTCCTCAGGAAGCAAAAGAATGAATTGCAGGGATGGTTCATTGTTCAGCAGGAAAACCCTAGTGTCAATTGGCTCATAGGATGCGGGATGCGGACGCGGCGATGCCCTTACCGCCGAAGCGCGAGGGCCTCCTGCAGCGCTGGGTCAAGATCGTGACGGATGGTGGCGGCCTCGCGGCCAAGCCGCTTCTCCATTTGCAGGCGGACCCCGGAGAGAGCATCGGGGAGCGAACCGGCGGGAAGTGATTCCGCCAGGTACTCGGACTTTACGACGCAAGCGTAGGCAAGCCGCGTCGGAAAACCGGCGTCGTCGAGAAAGCGTCCGTAGGCAAACCAGTCTTCCGCGGCATCGGTATCGGCGCCAGTCGATTGGTCCAGCGAAAGTGCGTGCTGATAAAGCTGCAAGGCGTCGCTTAAGCGGCCCGCCTTCGCGTGCAACGCCGCCTGATTCACGTCGGCGACGCTTTCCAGCTTGGGCTGGCGCGTCTCGATGGCGAGCTTCTCTGCCAGGCGATACGACTTTAGCGCAAGATCGGGCTGCAAAGAACGCGACTGGCAATCAGCCATGCGCAAGATGACGGCGATCAAGCGATCTGGCGCAGGACGATCCTGCGCCTTCTGCCCGGCAATCTTTTCCAGATACGAGTTGTAGTGCGACGCAGCGGCTTGCGCTTTGCCCTCGCGGTCGAGTTCGTCGGCGAGATACAAGTGCGCATTGACCTGCGATGGATCGACAGCGATCGCGCGATCCCAGTCGGCGCGGGCCTGGTCGGCGTTGCCACGATGCAGTTCCAGCAATCCGTGATCGAGCAGCAAATTGGGATCGCGTGGCGTGTACTTGAGCGAGGCCTCGGTCAGATTGAAGGCATCGTCGTAGCGATTCTCGTCGATCAGGAATTGCAACAGCGCCTGGCGCGGAGCTGGATCCACTGGATTCGCCTGCACCGCGCGCCTCCACGCGGCTTCGGCTTCTTGCGGACGGTCCAGGTCCATCGCACGCTTGGCCAGCCGCATTTGCAGTGAGCTATCGAAGGAATCGAGCAACGCTGCGCGTTGCAGATCCTGAAGATCGTCGGTGTGCAGGGCCAAGTAGTAGCGAGCCTGGTCGAGCGTGCCCCAAACCAGCAACAGCAGCGCGGCGCCGACACGCAAAGAGCGCGCTCCAGGGGTGGCCCCTGCGAGCCATCGGCAAAGCTGGACAAAGCTCCGGGCGAACTGGCTTCCGGCCTCGGCGGCCGCGTCGGAAACGCGCTCGCGCGAATTCAGCAGGAGCGATGCGATCCGGCCGTCGCGGAGCTTCCAGATGACGCCGTCGAGAATGAAGTGGTGAATGTTTACCAGCGCGGTGAAGATGAGGAAGCTGGCCGTGAAGTCATGATGAAACGCGCGACTGGCCAGCCACGGTCCGGGGACGAAGAGTGCGATGCCGCCAACCACCAGCACAGCGAAGTAGGCGAACGGACGCCAGCTGCGCGCGGCCTTCGTTGTGGCGTCTCCGATCGCCTCACGCCGCGCGTAGTAGCTGGTGATCCATAGATACTGGGCCGAGTGCATCACCGCGAGAACCCCGGTGCTGTAGCGATTCTGCGGAATCTCCAAGCCCCGCATCAGCGAAATCGCGGCAGGCAGAAGAAACCAAAGGAACTGCGAGGAGAAGAGCGTGAGCGATGGGATCAGTTTGCGCCATCCGGTGGCGCGGGCCAGTTGAGATATTCCATAAACCGATAACACCACAAACGCCACGCCCAGGATGATCTGTTCCCAGCGGCTGATCACGGCCGGAATGCCGAGAGACAGGAACAGAGGATCGGTCGAGGGTCCGGTGTGGAAACCTAAGAATAGAATCAGGTACGACACGATGAAGGCGCCGTATAAAGCCCGGCGCGCGGCCTTGCTGGGATCGGCTCCGGCGCGTCGGGCGAACATCATGAACAGGCCGTAATTCTGTCCGCTGTAGTGCCACGGGCTCCACGTC
>Ga0335083_10004991_pt1 | contig 16814 bp, 13 predicted proteins | sample Lox_Sample_42_FD_206716 | JGI IMG/M metagenome (GOLD analysis project Ga0335083, IMG submission 206716) | Soil microbial communities from Loxahatchee National Wildlife Refuge, Florida, United States - Lox_Sample_4.2 | ecosystem: Environmental > Terrestrial > Soil > Wetlands | place: USA... | reverse complement strand
TCCGCTGTTGGAGCGGCACTCAAAGGCAAGACCATGGACAATGCCGATGTGGGTGAAGGTCCGGAATCACCACATCCGATTGCGCAGGCCGAGATCGAGAGCTGAGGAATTATGTCAGACGAAAAGACACAGGGCAGCGGCGCTGCCACCATCGAAGCACCCGGGGCGAACACCGTCCGGGTTACCTTCCTTCCCGATAACAAGACGGTCGAGTTTGAGCACGGCAAGCTGCCCTACCTCGAACACGGCAAGCCGGAGTCACTCCTTGATGTCGCGCTGAACTTCGGCGTCCACCTGGATCACGCCTGCGGCGGCAACTGCGCCTGCACCACGTGCCACGTTGTGGTGAAGAAAGGTAAAGAGTGCTTGAGCGAGATGGAAGACGACGAAGCCGACCGTCTCGACATGGCTGCTGATCTTCAACTTGATTCGCGTCTGGGATGCCAGTCGGTTATCGAGAAGCCGGGCGAGATCGTAGTTGAGATTCCCGCGTGGAATAGGAATTATGTGTCGGAGGGACACTGAGCATGGCTGCCGAACTGCGCTGGGACAATGCCGAAGATATAGGGATCGCGCTGGCCGACAAATATCCCGACCAGAATCCGCTGGAAGTGCGCTTCACCGACCTGCATCGCTACGTGACAGAGCTTCCCAGTTTTGTTGACGACCCTAAGATGTCGAACGAGTCCAAGCTCGAAGCTATTCAGATGGCCTGGTACGAGGAATACCAGGACAGAAACGAGTAACCGGCGTATTTCGCCGTGAATTTGGATTTTCTGTTTCATCTCGGGTTGTAGCAAACTGCGTTAAAATCGGCCCGTCGTCGCTTTAGTCCCCGCCAGGTTGATGCCACTAAGGTGGCGCAGAACGTCCAATCGGAGTTCGCCGTTGGATCGCGCCGAGATTCAGCAACAGGTCGACAAGATTGTCGCCAGCCGATCCTTTGCCGGCAAGAGCCAACTTATCAAGCTGCTGAAGATTTTGCTTGACCACCTGGATTCGAGCACGCTTAAGCCCGATCGGGTCATTCGCGAAGTCTGGCCGGATGAGATCAAGACAAAGACATCCGCCGACGTGGCAACTGAGATGAATCGGTTGCGCAAGGCGCTGGATTCTTACTACGCGGCGGAAGGGGCTAGCGATGCGATTGTCATCACCTTGCCGAATCGCGCCGTTCCGGCCAGCGGAGTGCGCGAGAAGCGCTGGATGGTTGCTCAGCCGAGAGTACCGGCGCAGGAAGTGCCGGAGGAGGAAGTGCCGCCCACCGAGGCGGCACCTGCCCAACTCGCTCCGGCCCGGGACGAAGTCCCTCAGCCTGCATCTCGAACCGGTCGGCGCCTATGGTTGATGAACCTAGGCATTGCGGCAGCATTGCTCGTAGTTGCGGGGCTGTTTCTTGCAGGCCTCATTACCCGTGATCGACGGCCTTATGCAGCCCGCATCGAAGGCTCAACCTTGATTATCAGCAATCAAAAAGGTGAGGAGCTCTGGAGAAAGAGTTTTTCCGATGGTTTCTGGCCACAGTATTACCAGCAAGGCGTTGCCCAGCGGGTATGGTTCGGGGACCTCAAGGGAGATAGCCAATATGAGGTGCTTTTCGCTTATCATCCAGCCTCTAACCCTCTCTCACACTCTTCTACGCTCTTCTGCTTTTCCGGGCGAGGAAAAGAGCTCTGGCGCTGGTCGCTGAAACGCCCATTGCCTGGACTGGAAGGCGATCCACCGACTTACGAAATTAAAGGTTTCGGTGTGCTGCCACGTATGCTTGGCAAGCCATCTCAGATTGTTACTCTAAGCATTCACAATCCCTGGATGCCATCGCAAATCGCTCTCCTCGGTTCTGACGGTCGTCTGGTCTCAGAATATTGGCACTCTGGCCACCTCGATTACCTGACGCTGGGGGACCTCGATGGTGATGGACAGCGGGAAATCATAGCGACCGGCATCAGCAATGGCTATCACCAAGCCACTATGATCGTTCTCGATTCTGATCAAGTGAACGGGGCCTCTATAGAAAAAGCCAGACCCGAGATTCAGATCCACGGCATGGGCACCCCACATGAGCGGGCGCGTCTCCTTTTTCCACGCAGTGACTTGAACTTCGCGAAGGCGCCCTACAATGAAGGAATGGGAGTTACGTTTGAAAACGGCGAGATTCGATTCTGGACGAAGGAGTGCTCGCAAGGAGATGGCATCTGGTACGAGTTGGACAACCACTTTCGCTTACTTCACGTTGAGGCGGGAGATCTCTTCCGAAGCGTACACGATGAGTACTACCGAAAAGAGAAGAAACCCCATCTCTTCAACCCAGAAGAGCTAGAGCAATTCGAGAAGGTGCGCTGCCTGGCAGGCTGCCCGGGTGACTATGTTGCTGTAGATATCCATTGATACCACTATTGGGACATTCGACAAGGCAGCTTAGTGTAACCAATTCCGCTCCACATCGAGTCTGAACCAGCTCATCTCCCGATTTCATACCAAGTAGATATCAACTGCGCTGCGAGGTGGCTGAATTCGCTTGACTTCGTGTTAGGCTCTGCTCGCGTTCGCAGCTCGCAAGAGCGGAGCGCGTGACCCCATCTGTCCCCGACGGCAAATCCTGAGTCTGAAGAGGCATCAAGTGAACAGAACAACCATTTTCTGTCTAGCGCTGGCCCTTGCCGTGGGGATCGGAACCCCAGCGGCGCAGGCCCAAACCTTCAGCGTGATTCACACCTTCACTGGCGGAGGGGACGGAGCAACCCCAGAAGCCGGAGTGACGTATAGAGCCGGCACTCTCTATGGCACAGCGGAGTACGGCGGTAATGGTTACGGCACCGTATACGAGACGATGCCCTTGGGAAACAACTGGTTTACGCTTCCCATCTTTCTTTTCAACGGCACCGATGGGGCCTATCCAATGGCCAGAGTCGTCTTCGGCCCGGACGGACATCCCTATGGCACGACGGTAAACGGTGGCACCTACGGCGGAGGCGTCGTTTTCGACCTGATCGTCCCTTTGACAATTTGCAAGACCGCAAGCTGCTTCTGGAAGGAAAACGTGCTCTATCAGTTCATGTTCGATCCTGACGGAGCTGACCCTTATTATGGCGACCTCACCTGGGACCCGCAGGGAATTAACATCTACGACACGACCATATATGGTGGCGCGTACAACCTCGGTGCCGTCTACGAGCTGATGCCCAACGGGAGCGGCGGTTGGAAAGAGAGCGTTATTTACAGCTTCACTGGCCCCGACGGAGAATATCCCGAGAATACGGTTATCTTCGACACCAGCAACGACAACTACAACAATGGCAGCCTCTTTGGCACGGCGTATCAAGGCGGCTTGCATGGCGCGGGCACCGTTTTCGAGCTGACGAAGTACATGAATCAGTGGCTAGAGACCAATGCTTACAATTTTCAAAATGGCAGCGATGGAGGATATCCCGTCGCCGGCCTGGTATTTGACAACAACAACCCCGCCAATCTTTATGGCGCTACCACCAACGGCGGCTCAGGGGGCGGCGGGACGATTTTCGAGCTATCCCCTTTGAACGGTACTTGGACATTTACGCTGCTCTACAGCTTTTCCGGCGGCGCCAACTGTGGCCCCCGGGGAACTCTCACCTTCGACGCTACGTTCACCAATCTTTACGGCACGACGTACTGTGATGGTAAATATAACCTTGGCAACATTTTCAAGCTGACCAAAGTCGGGAACACTTGGGCGTATACCGATCTCTACGACTTCATGGGAGGCAACGACGGGGCAAATCCGATCGGTATCGTGACGATTGGCGGCGACGGAAACCTGTACGGCACCGCTTCCAAGGGTGGTACGCAGGGCGTCGGCGTCGTGTGGCAGATCAAACCGTAGCTGACAAAACTTAAAGAAGCCCCAACCTCGGCCAGGGCTTTAGGTAGAGTGCGCATTAGCGCCGCGTCCAGTGTAACGAATTAGAATTGGGCTGGGGTGGTCATTCCCCGAATGACTACCCCAGCCCGCTCCTGTGTCGCTGTCCCGAACGCTGGCCTGAAGGCCCGCTCTACCCGAGCTGTCGCGCGGCGATCAATCGTCCCTACACCCCCACCACTTCCTTCTTCTCCACCTTGGCTTCGCGAAGGTATTTTGCCGCTTCTTCCGGAGGGGTGGGGTTCTGGTAGAAGCCTGTTCCCCACTCGAAGCCGGCGGTCTTTGTCAGGCGCGGCATGAACTCGATGTGCCAGTGGTAGTAGTCGAGCGCGGGCTCCTGCACTGGGGCAGTGTGAATCACCAGGTTGTAGGCCGGTGAATCCAGCACCTGGTCGGCTTTGGTCAGCAGGCTCTTGAGCGACTTCGCCAGAGACTCATACACCTGCGACGACGAGTTCTCGAACGCTGACTCGTGCCGCCGGGGGATAATCCAGGTTTCGAACGGAAAGCGCGGAGCATAGGGAGCAAGCGTGAGAAAGTTTTCGTTCTCGCCGACGACGCGCAGGCCCGCCTCCGTCTCCTGACGAACGATGTCGCAAAAAACGCAGCGCTCCTTGTAGACGTAATACTGTTTTGCGCCTTCCATTTCTTCCAGCACATGTTTGGGCACGATGGGCAGCGCGATCAACTGGCCGTGTGAGTGCTCCAGCGTGGCGCCCGCGGCGGTGCCGTGGTTCTTGAAGATGAGGATGTACTTGAAGCGTTTGTCCTTCTTCAAGTCGAGAATGCGGTCGCGGAAGGCCCACAGTACATCTTCAATGCGCTTCTCGCTGAGATCGGCGAGCGTGACATCGTGCTCGGGGGTCTCGATGACGACCTCGTGCGCGCCGATGCCGTTCATCTTGTCGAACATGCCTTCAGCGGAGCGGCTGAGGCTCCCCTCAATGCCCAGCGCGGGGAACTTGTTGGGAACCACACGCACGGTCCATCCGTCGCCGTCGCGGCCCGCGCCATTGGGCCGATAAGCCAGCACCTCTGATGGCGTCTTGGTTTCGTTACCGGCACAAAATGGGCAGAACCCGCCTTTTCTCACAACCGGCTCGCGAACGAAGTCGGTGGGGCGCTTGGCGCGGTCATTGGAGATGATTACCCAGCGTCCAACGATAGGGTCTTTTCTTAGCTCGGGCACAGCAACCTTCTTTCGGAGCAGCCCATTCTCCGCCGCTCCGCATTATGAATCATGTTCTATTTATTGAATCGACAAAGTGCACCAACATGTGAAAGCGACGCGTGCGCGAGCGGGCGCTCGACGACCGTTTGACACTGCAAGCGCGAACCAGCCGGGGGGTAAGCCGATTCGCAAGCTCTTGATTGTACATAATCAGCGTCTTTCCCGCGACCCGTTCGCAGTCTATTTCGCAGACCGCAGCAAAGAGCGCGAATCGTGATTCCAACTGACCCGGTGCCCTTTCCTCTGTTACCTTGTTGCAACACGGTAAAGCGCGGGAGGTTGCCATGTCATCCTCTGCATCGGGATCTGACAAAGCTCACAAAATCACCATGGTCTGCCTGGCGAGCTATTACAAGGGGACCGAGTTCCTTCAGGAATGCAAGCGCCAGGGCTGCCGCGTGCTGCTGGTCACCTCGCACAGCCTGGAACACGCCGCCTGGCCGCGCGACAGTATCGACGAGTTCTTCTACGTTCCCGACGTCGACAAGACATGGAACATCAACGACGTGATGCTGGGCTTGAGCCACGTGGCCAAGACCGAGAATATCGACCGCATCGTCGCGCTCGACGAGTTCGATGTGGAGACGGCTGCGATCCTGCGCGAGCACCTGCGCGTGCCGGGGATGGGACAGACCACCGCACGCTACTTCCGCGACAAGCTCGCCATGCGCACACGCGCCGCCGCCGAAGGCCTGCCCGTGCCAGCATTCATCCACGTGCTGAACCACCGTAAGCTGAACGACTTCATGGAGCGCATTGCGCCGCCGTGGGTACTGAAGCCGCGTTCCATCGCCGGCTCCATCGGCATGAAGAAGCTGCATAGTGCAACTGAGTTTTGGGAGGCGGTGAACAATCTCGGCGACCAGCAATCGTTCTACTTGCTGGAGCAGTTCATCCCCGGCGATATCTACCATGTCGATACCATCAGCTACGAGCGGCAGGTGCTGCTGTCGGTCACCAGCAAGTACGGCCGGCCGCCGATGGAGGTGTCGCATAGCGGAGACGTCTTCACCACTCGAACCCTGGCGCCGGGATCGGACGAAGAACGGCCGTTGCGCGCACTGAATGAGCAGGTACTGAAAGCCTTCGGAATGCTGCGCGGTGCTTCCCACAGCGAGTTCATCCACGGCCGCGATGGCGGGCTGTATTTCCTGGAAACATCAGCCCGCGTAGGTGGTGCGCACATTGCCGAGCTGGTGGAAGCCGCCACTGGAATCAATCTATGGGCGGAGTGGGCCAAGACAGAAATTGCCGGAGGCAGCCGTCCATATGCCGTTGCACCGCTGCGCAACGACTTCGCGGGATTGCTGATCTCGCTGGCCCGGCAGGAGTGGCCCGATACGTCGGCGTATAACGATCCGGAAATTGTGTGGCGCATGAACGACAAGTCCCACCATGCCGGACTGATTGTGCGCTCGCAGGACCCGAACCGTGTGGAGCAGCTCATCCGCGAGTACGCGCAGCGTTTCCTCCACGACTTCTTCGCCTATGAACCGCCGCGCGACAAGCCGACGGCGTGAGATGGGAGTGGGTTATACTCTGGGTATGAAAACGGCGGTATCCATTCCCGATGACATATTCGAGAAAACCGAGAAGCTGGCGCGGCGAACCAAGCGTTCACGGAGCCGCATCTTCAGCGACGCTCTTCGGGAATACCTGGCGCGGCACTCGTCGGATGAAATCACAGCGGCCGTGAACAAGGCATGCAGGGAAATTGGTTCTGCTAAGGATTCCTTCGCCGCATCGGCTGCACATCGCCTCCTCGAAAAGAGTGAGTGGTGATCTCGCAGGGCGAAGTATGGTGGGCTGACTTGGCCGATCCCAGGAAGTCCGCGCCGGGATTTCGCAGACCCATCCTCATCGTACAGTCGGATTCTTTCAATCGCAGTGACATCGCGACCGTGATTTGCGTACCCCTCACCAGCAACCTTAAGTTGGCGCTGATGCCAGGAAACGTTCATCTGTCAACCCGCAGCACTGGATTGCCAAGAAACTCAGTTGCTAACGTTTCCCAATTGATGACAATTGACAAGACACTTCTGACAGAACGTGTAGGCAAGCTTCCGTTGTCCAAGCTGGACCTGGTCTTTACAGGAATCGAACTGGTACTTGCCAGAAGAAGCTAAAGCTCCTGTGCCTATGCCTTCGCCTGGCTCGCCCGCTCCCCGCGATAGTTCAGCGCCTTCAGGCCGTTGAAGCGCGCCGCGATGCCAAGTTCTTCTTCAATGCGCAGCAACTGGTTGTACTTGGCGATGCGGTCGGTGCGCGAAGCCGATCCGGTTTTGATCTGTCCAGCGCCGGTTGCGACGGCCAGATCGGCGATAAACGTATCCTCGGTCTCTCCCGAGCGATGCGAGATGACAGCGGTGTAGCGGTTCTCACGCGCAAGATCAATTGCGTCGATGGTCTCGCTGACCGAGCCAATCTGATTCAGCTTGATGAGGATTGAATTCGCCACGCCGGAGTTGATGCCGCGCTGGAAAATGTCGATGTTGGTGACGAAGATGTCGTCGCCCACCAACTGAATCTTGCTGCCCAGCTCGTCCGTCAGCGTCTTCCAGCCATCCCAATCATTCTCAGCCAGACCGTCTTCCAACGAGACAATGGGATACTGGCGCACCCAGTCAGACCAGAATTTCACCATCTGCTCGCCGGTGTGCTCGCTCTTGTCGGACTTCTTGAAGACATACTTCTTCTTGTCACCGTCATAAAATTCGCTGGCGGCAGGATCGAGTGCAATGGCAATCTGCTCGCCCGGTTTGTAGCCGGCTTGCGTGATGGCCTCAAGCACCAGCTCGATGGCTTCGGTATTCGACTTCACTGACGGCGCGAAGCCGCCCTCATCGCCGACAGCAGTGTTGTATCCCTTCTTCTTCAGCACGCCTTTCAGGGTGTGAAACGTCTCCACCCCCCAGCGCAGCCCTTCGCTGAAACTCAGCGCGCCCACCGGCATAATCATGAATTCCTGAAAGTCCACGTTGCTGTCGGCGTGGGCTCCGCCATTGAGGATGTTCATCATCGGTGTAGGCAACAGGCTGGCTGTGAATCCGCCGAGATATTGATACAGCTCGATGCCGAGATGGTCAGCCATAGCGCGTGCTGCCGCCATCGAAACCGCGAGAATAGCATTGGCGCCCAGCTTGCTTTTGTTCTGCGTGCCGTCGAGCTCGCGCATGATGTTGTCGACCTCACGCTGCTCGCTGGCATCGAGACCTTCGAGCTCAGGCGCGATCACCTCGTTAATGTTATCGACGGCCTTCTGCACACCCTTGCCCTGATAGCGGCCCTTGTCGCCGTCGCGTAGTTCGACCGCCTCATGCTCGCCAGTTGAGGCTCCGCTTGGCACAGCGGCACGTCCGCGTGCGCCTCCCTCGAGAATGACATCCGCTTCCACCGTGGGATTGCCGCGCGAATCGAGTACCTCGCGACCGAGAACCAGCTCTATTCCTGTCATGGTATTTAGTCCAGAGCTTCGCCGTTGGATTCGCCTGCGCGCCGGCGAAGTGGGTGAAGGCCAATTATACGAGAGGGACTCTTCAGGACGAAGGCGCGCACATTGCGGCCGCTCGAAACAATTTTCGAGTAACTGGGTTTCCTACCATTCCAGGAACTTTGTGGTCTAGAGTCCGTCTCGGGTTGGAGTAAGTTGGGTTTAGGCTTATCCTGTGTTCACTGCCGCCATACGCAAACAGCCATTCCGCCCATCGTCGGGAGTTGACATGAACTGGAGAGCGGTTCTCTGCATTACCGCGTGCCTGACCCTTTTTCTGTCTGTAACCGGGGTTTCGGTCGCGCAGTCCGCTGTTGCTCAGCGCATTACCAAGCCGGTGAACGACTCGGATGTCGCCTTGCTGCCTGATGGCGTTCATCCGCATGTCGGACGGGCTGTCGATGAAGGCAGTGTTCCGGCAAACATGCCGATGCAGCGGATGGCTATCTTTTTCAAGCCCAGCGCCGCGCAGCAGGCCGACCTCGACCGCTTTCTGGAGCAGCAACAGGACCCCGGCTCGCCCAACTACCACAAGTGGCTCACGCCGGAGCAGTACGCCGACCGCTTCGGCATGAACACTAACGATCTCGCTAAGGTCAGCGCATGGCTGCAGTCGCGAGGCTTTCGCAACATCAACGTGTCGCGCGGCCGTACATCGATTGAATTCGACGGCACTGCCGGGCAGGCTTCTGCGGCCTTCCGCACTCCGATCCATCAGCTGCAGTACAACGGCGAGACCCACTACGCAAACACAGCTTCGCCACAGGTGCCGAGCGCCTTTGCCTCCACAGTTGCCGGAATCACCTCGCTCAACAACTTCCGTCCGCGGCCGATGGCCATCGCGCACTTTACCTCCAACATCTCCGGCAATCACTTCTTAGTGCCCGGTGATGTAGGAACCATCTATAACATCAACAGCCTGTACAACTCCGGGATTGATGGCACCGGCGAAACCATTGCCGTGGTTGGGCAGACGCAGTTAAACCCCAACAGCTCTGATCCTACGCAGCAAACTCACGCGGACATTGATACCTTTCGTTCTCTCAGTGGCTTGCCAGCCATCAATCTGCAATTTAAGAAGTCAGGGAGCCCGACCTACAGCAAAGGTGACGTTGACGAAGCCAATCTCGACATCGAGTGGTCAAGTTCGATTGCGCCTAAGGCGCAGGTGATTTTCTACTACTCCGACAATGCGCTGTTCTCTTCGCTCAACCAGGCGGTCCAGGACAATCTGGCCGTTGTCATCAGCGTCAGTTACGGAAACTGCGAAGCTGACTTCGGCGTGTCGGACATAACAGCGCTGAAAACGATACTGACCCAGGCCAACACTCAGGGAGAGACGATTACCTCCGCTTCCGGCGATAGCGGAGCCGCTGACTGTGATGGCTCGCCCTCAAATCCAGTCACACAGGCAACACACGGGCTTGCAGTCGACGTACCTTCGTCGACGCCTTATGTCACGGGACTGGGAGGCAGCGAGTTCACCGGAGACCCGGGGGCGTGCCCCGGCAGTTCGTGCTCTAACGGCATAGCGCCCGACACGCAATACTGGAAGGGATCGAGCAGTCCGACCGACACCAGCGCCACGGCCTTGTCATACATTCCCGAGACTGCCTGGAACGATACCAGCGCCAGCGGCATCGCCGCCGGCGGTGGAGGCGTCAGTACGCTGTTCACCAAGCCTTCATGGCAAACCGGCACTGGCGTTCCCAATGACGGCCAGCGCGACGTGCCCGACGTTTCGCTTAGCTCCTCGCCCGACCATGACGGTTATCTCATCTGCTCGCAGGGAAGCTGCGTGAGCGGCTTCCGCATGAGCGATCAAACGCTGGATGTCATCGGTGGAACTTCTGCCGCAGCTCCTGTCTTTGCTGGCGTCGTTGCCTTGATGAACCAGAAATTCGGAGCCCGCCAGGGGAATATCAACTCGAACCTGTACTCCATCGCGTCCAGTGCGCCCAGCGTCTTCCACGACATCACAACTGGCAACAACATGGTGCCTTGCCAGGCAGGATCGAAAGATTGTGGCGCCAGCGGAATGCTTGGCTACAGCGCGGGCACCGGTTACGACCTGGCTACCGGCCTGGGGTCGGTTGATGTCGGCGCTCTGGTTGCAGCCTGGACCAACAGCCCGTCCGCCGACTTCACCCTGTCGGCTTCCCCGACTTCGCTCGGCCTGACCCGCGGCGCCACTGGCACCTCTACGATCCTGGTGGCCGTGACGGGCGGGCAGCTTCCCGGCAGCGTCGCTCTCACCTGCAGCGTGTCGTCATCGCTCGGAGCAACGACATGCTCGCTCAATCCGACCAGTGTTAATGGCGGACAAAGCGCAACCCTCACGGTGGTTGCCACCAGCACAGCCGCGCTCAACCGTCACGCGTTTCCTTGGGGCATGGAACTCGGCTTCGGCCTGGCGGCCGTGTGCCTCCTGCCCTTCGGACGGGCAAGCCGGAGCGGGCGCGTGCTTCGGAACACGATGCTTTGGAGTCTTGGCCTTGTCCTGTTGCTCGGGCTGATTTCGTGCGGCGGAGGCGGGTCCAACTCGAACAACAACTCGGTGACACCGCTGAACGGAACGGTTACCGTCACAGGCGTCAGCGGCAACCTGAACCACAGCGTCAGCCTTGCGGTGTCGATTAACTAAGGCGTCGACGCGGTGTAAGGGGCTGCGGGCCGAAATCCTGAGCGAAGCTTATCAATGCTGGCATCGGGAAGACCAAAAGAAATGCTCTGGCCACCGCCGTTCTGATGCATAGTACAGCCGTCGCTGTCGCACGTATTCGTCGTATTCCAGCCGCACTTGACTGGCATATCGCTTGGTCGGCGCCATGTTTCCTTTGAGGCATTCCGTGATAGCGGCGGACGCGGCAGTAGCCCAGCGAAGTGCATTAAAGATACCTCGCCCCGAAATCGGATCATAGGAACAGGCGCTGTCACCCACAGCCAGCCACCCTTCTCCAAAAGCTGCCGTACGACAGGATGACGCGACAGGTAGCACACTCGAATTTTGGATAAGTCCGCTCTCCAGCCGTCGCGCGGTCAAAGGAGCGCATTCGAGTTCTTTACCGATCACAATGCCCTCTTGCCGGTAGATGAGCGGGTCAGTAAACAACATGGCGATCGTAATGCCATGCGGCAGCGGGGCCGTGTACCACCAGCCAGAGGGCGTGGCCTCGATGCAGGTTCGAAGATCTTCTCTATTGTGGTGAGTGCCCGAGACAGACAGGGCAATGGCGACTAACCTGTCGTCGATCTCGCGATCCACGTTGCCCAGTCGAAGTCCATTTCTTCCCGAAGCGTCCACCAATATGCGCGACCGCCATCCCTCCACGTTCCAGAGGCCGTCTTCGCGTGAGAATGTTTGTATGCGTTGCCGCAAGTGCACTTTGGCACCCGCTTTCTCAGCCTCCTTTGTCAGCATTCGGTCAAAGGCGTTACGGTCGATGTGCCAGCCCGAGCCGTGAGCATTAGCAATGAAATCAACCTCGACAGGTCTTGAATCGCCCCACACAACAATCCTGCCGGGCGCTTCGATCGGAGAAAGATCCACGAACGGGTCCCAAAGTCCCAGCTCACGAAGCACAGGGTTGATTTCGGGCGGTATTGTCTCGCCGTAGCGGGGAGACTCGTATGTCGTGGCTTCCAGCAGAGCGACGCTGCATCCCTGACGCGCAAGACATAGGGCTACGGTGGCGCCTGCCGGACCACCCCCTACCACCAGCACGTCAAAGAGTCTCATAGTACCTTCATCGACAATTCATCTATCCCGTGCAGCTTTCAGAGAATATAATGCGCGAACCGAGAAACCCTATGAATCTGGATCTAGTCGTGGAAGCGCGTGTCCACCCGGGAATTGGTATCGCTCGCGTGGGCAACAGTGATGAATTCTTCATTGGTCCTGAAGTTCCACACGCTACGGTCAAGCCACAAGGCGGCTATCGAGACGCCGAAGGGCGGCTCAAACGGCAGGCTGCGCGATTTCGAGTCTATGGGTACGACAGCGACGGCAATGTTGTCGCCGAGCTGACGGCATCCAACGCCAACATTTGCTGGTCCGCGCACGTGGCGAACAAGAAGGCAGCGTGGTATGACTTCGATGCCGCTCTCGACTTGCCTGAAGCCGTAAACCTGCGTTCCGCACGGCGCAACGCCGCGATTCAAGGCGAGGAGCGTCGCAAGCTGATCATTGATCCAGGAGTACGCTCGGTTTCGGGACGCAATGAGAGATCAAGTCCCTTTGACACTGGGGAGTTTTTCGGCGAGAAGGTGTACCTCGGCGAGTTATTGACCGATGAATTGGGCCGCTTGCTTTTCCTGGGCGGTAAAGGCAAATCAGACAGCCCGCTGCCGGGCTACACGCTAGTAACGTTTGCCAACAATCCGGGGTGGCATGACGATGTCTCTGATGGATGGGTATCTGCAACCGTCAGCATCGGCGACCGCTCGATACCTGTCGATCCGGCTTGGGTGGTTACTGCTCCGCCAAACTATTCTCCCGACCTGGTAACGCCTCAAACCATGTACGACGTAATTCAGGATGCGCTCGGCGGGGTCCTATTGCCGCAGCCGGCCAAGCCCTCATTCACACGAGACATTCTCCCTCTGCTGCAGCAATTCCATGAGGCACAGTGGGTGAATTTCGGCTTTTTCGTTCAATTTGGATGGATGGGGCCAAGTGATTTCCTGCGGCCGGATGTACTCGCGAAGTTGGCTACACCGCCGCAGGGGAATGACGATCCCTTCCTGGAAATGCGGCGGCAGATCTTCTACTCCTTCCGTGATCCTTCTTCGAATACATTCGAGCCACTAAAATGGCCTCCACTCTACGGAGATGCCTTTGGCAGCTTTGACAACCCTCCGGGTCCACGGGTGGGTTTCAGCGTTACGTCTACGATCTACAACTTTCTGCAGCAGTGGATGGAAGGCAATTTTGTCGGCGACTTCGATCCTGCCGCTAAGGAACCGGCATCGATCGAAGAGGTGGGTCTTGCCGATCAGCCCTCGGTATTGGATCGGGCAGCCCTGCACTTTTGTATGGGAGGACCATTTCATCCCGGCTGCGAGATGACTTGGCCAATGCGGCACTCGTCAATGTACCGCGCCCCGTTCCGCCTGAGACAAAGGCCGAGCAGCGATACAGAATCCGACTACGGCGAGTTTCTCACGCAAGCGGCGATTATGTCGGCTGACGGGCCTCTCTCGGCAAGCGGTCCGGGCGATATCAGCAGATGGATGGCGGTCCCGTGGCAAACCGACACAGCGAGTTGCAGGGCAGGATATCCCCAGACGGAATTTCCGACCGACAGTTTCATTCCAACCTTCTGGCCTTCGCGAGTGCCCAACACAATTCTCTCTGAGGCCAACTACAAGACTGTGCTGGATGCCAGCAAACCACTTGAAGTCCGCATCGCTGCTTTCTATGATCGGCCAAATTGGTTGCGAAGCCTTGGTCTGAAGCGCCCATATGTGGAACAGATCACCTATATGATTCATCACTTCGGAGAGCTGGGCATGATCGAGAGGCGCGAAGCCTCGGCCGGTCCTCAGTTCCCTTCAGTGATGTACGTCGAGACTCTGCCGCCTTCCGCAGCGGCGCAGCCCGTTGCGGCCGAAGCGGAGCCTCAGCCCAAAGAATCAGGAGTCAGCGTGGAGTTCGCCCAGGCCCGATTTGGCGGCTTGCGGCAGGTCAGAAGGTCGGGCTCTTAGGAGCTTAGAGGGCTCGCGAAAGTTTCTTGGCCGGGTGCCCAAGTTCGCCCATCTCTTGGACTAACCCGGGGTTATTCGATTCGATCATTCTGAACAATGGCGAACAGCGTCTTTCTGATCTGTCATTCTCACCCTGAGCGTAGTCGAAGGGGAAGAACCTGCCTTTTGGGTCCAATTCGACGAAGTACGGGGTGAGGGTCGAAGAGGAGATCGCGATGAAATTGTCGTTGTTATCGACGCACAGTTTGGAGAGGTCAACCACGCGACCCAAGATCATCAGCCTCATCGCGTGCTATCACGCAGTCATTGGCCTGGACTGCGCTCTTGTCACATTGCTTGACCTATTCTCGGTCAAACCGGGGCACTACATAAATGTAGTTACCTCGATCGCGCTGTTGGCTCTAGGGTGGTTGCCCTTGCCTTTGAGCCGCGCACTCTTCTTATTAATGTGGATGCTCTTGTCTCTGTTAGCAAGCCTCGGTCTGTGGACACTAAAGCCGTGGGGACGTATTATTTCGATCACACTGGCCGTAACGTGGATTCTCGCTGCAATCGCTTACTTTGTGATGGGCGTTGCCTTTCCGCAGTCTTACTCGTTTCAGCTTGATTCGACGGTGCGCAATGCAGCGAAACTCGTGATGGGTACACTGATTCTCACTTCCATGTTCCTGCCGAGGGTCAAAGTCGTATTTCGTCAAGATCGCGCACCTGCTTAAGCTAAGGTCCATCGACACTTCAATGCTTGGCTTTATCAACTCTTCGCTCAGGGTGGCGGTGCTGATGCGAGGTGTTGCTCTACCCAGGGTACTACCCACTGGGCTGCGACCTCTTCCGGCAGGGTGCCGGAGCTGGCGTCGTGCATCAGGATGTCGCCCGCGCGTCTGGCGCCAAGCTCGGTGAGCAGTTTGTCGAAGCGCAAGCCGCCCTGGCAGTAGGTGTCTTTGTAGGTGCGGTCGCCAAGCGCGATTACCCCGTAGGCGATCGATGACAGGTCAGGGCGCTCACTCTCCAAGCTGTTGTAGAGCGCCTGCGCGTTGTCGGGAACGTCTCCCTGGCCGTAGGTCGAGGTGCAAATAAGGAACGGGCCGGCGTTGGAAAAGACACTGGCGTCCTGGCCGTCCATCATCTGGATGCTTGCCTGATGGCCGGCGGCTTCCAGTGCGGTCTGCACTTCTTGCGCCACCATCTCGGCTGTGCCAGTCATCGTTCCCACCAGAATTGTGATGTTCAGCGGCATTCCCAATTTGAAACCACTATAATGCATTCAGTACTTGACCTCAGAGTGCGCAAAGCCACCGATCTGCTGCAATCGCCTTCCAACTGAGAATGAGGAGAGCTTATGCCTGAAGTACAAGAGGCCCAGGAAATCGTCACGTTCGAGGTGCCCGGCGGCACATATCGCCATTGGAAACTCACGATCGATGGCCGCATCGCGACCATCTCGATGGACGTGAACGAAGATTCTCCGCTCAAGCCCGGCTACAAGCTGAAGCTCAACTCCTACGACTTGGGGGTTGATATCGAGCTATATGACCTGCTGCAGCGCATTCGCTTTGAGCATCCTGAGGTCGCGTGCGTAGTGCTGACCAGCGCCAAGGAGCGCATGTTCTGCGCCGGCGCCAACATTTATATGCTCGGCTCGTCGTCGCACGCCTGGAAGGTCAACTTCTGCAAGTTCACCAATGAGACGCGCGACGGCATGGAAGATTCCAGCCGGCACGACGGACTACGCTTCATCGCAGCACTCAACGGCACCACCGCAGGCGGCGGCTATGAGCTGGCGCTGGCTTGCGATGAAATCCTGCTGGTCGATGATCGCTCCAGCGCGGTGAGCCTGCCCGAGGTGCCGCTGCTCGGCGTACTGCCCGGCACCGGAGGCCTGACGCGCGTTGTGGATAAGCGTCATGTGCGCCGTGATCTGGCAGACGCTTTCTGCACCAATCCGGACGGCGTGAAGGGCGAGCGCGCCAAACATTGGGGTCTGGTGGATGACATCGCGCCTCCGGCGAAGTTCCAAGAGCTTGTGCGCCAGCATGCGGAATCCTTTATTGCCGACTCTACGCGCCCAGCAAAGGTCAAAGGCATCAAGCTCACCGCTCTCGACCGCCGCGTCGACTATCTCGGATATCACTACAAGTATGTGGATGTGGAGTTTGATCGTGGTCAGCGCACAGCCACGCTGACCATCCGCGGCCCGGAAGGCCTGCAGCCCCTGGAGCCGGCGGCGATCCACGCGGAAGGCGACCAATGGTGGCCGCTGCGCATGGCGCGCGAGTTAGATGATGCCATCCTTATGCTGCGCGTCAACGAATTGGAGCTCGGGCTGGTGCTGATCAAGACCGTCGGCAGCATCGACGCAGTGCTGGCCGCCGATAAGGTCATGCTTACGAACCGCAACGACTGGCTGGTGCGTGAGACCATCGGTATGCTGCGGCGAACGCTGGCACGGCTGGACGTCTCGTCGCGCAGTATGTATGCGCTGATCGAGCCGG
>Ga0335083_10004990_pt1 | contig 16814 bp, 13 predicted proteins | sample Lox_Sample_42_FD_206716 | JGI IMG/M metagenome (GOLD analysis project Ga0335083, IMG submission 206716) | Soil microbial communities from Loxahatchee National Wildlife Refuge, Florida, United States - Lox_Sample_4.2 | ecosystem: Environmental > Terrestrial > Soil > Wetlands | place: USA... | reverse complement strand
CCGGCCATCCCGCGCTCGCGCCCTTTGGCCCGGCGCGGCCCCCTATCGCGACGGGCTCGGGTCTGCGAGCGTCCCGCGCCGAAACCCGTGCCGTTCCGGGCCGGTATGCTTTAGCGCATGCGCTACGGCCTCAGCGACTTCGACTACGCGCTCCCGCCCGAGCTCATCGCCCGGGTTCCCGCGAGCACGCGCTCCGCGAGCCGCCTGCTGTGCGTCGAAGGCATGCGCCGCAGCGATCGCGTGTTCTCGCAGCTGCCGTCGCTGCTCACGCCCGGCGATCTCGTCGTGTTCAACGACACGCGCGTCATCAAGGCCCGCGTGTTCGGGCAGAAGGCGACCGGCGGCCGGGTCGAGCTGCTGATCGAGCGCGTCGTGGCCGACCGCGAAGCCTGGGCTCAGGTGCGCGCGAGCCACACGCCGCGCACGGGGTCCGTGCTCCATTTCGCGGACGGCGCGAGCGCGCGCGTGATCGAGCGCGACGACCGCTTTCATCGCCTCGCGTTCGAAGGGACCGGCCCGCTCTACGAGTGGCTCGAAGCGCACGGCGAAGTGCCGCTGCCGCCTTACATCGGCCGCCGTGCCGAATCGGGCGATGCCGCGCGCTACCAGACCATCTATGCACGCGAGCCCGGTGCCGTGGCGGCGCCCACCGCGGGGCTGCATTTCGACGCCGCGCTGATGGATGCGCTCGATGCGCGCGGTGTGGCGCGCGGGTTCGTCACGCTGCACGTGGGCGCCGGCACGTTCCAGCCCGTGCAGCACGAGGAACTCGCCCGCCACCGCATGCACGAGGAGGCGTACAGCCTGCCGCAATCGACCGTGGATGCGGTTGCGGCGACGCGCGCGCGCGGCGGCCGCGTCGTCGCGATAGGCACGACCACGCTGCGTGCGCTCGAAGCGGCGGCACACGGGCCCGGGGGTCTTGCCGCAGGGTCGTCGCGCACGGCCCTGTTCATCACGCCCGGTTATCGTTTCGCGGTGGTCGACCGTCTCGTGACGAACTTCCACCTCCCGCGCTCTACGCTGCTCATGCTCGTGAGCGCCTTCGCGGGATTCGAGCCCATACGCGCCGCGTACGCGCACGCGATCGCCCAGCGCTATCGCTTCTACAGTTACGGCGACGCGATGCTGCTCACCCGCGAGCCCTCGAACTGACGCCAAACCCCGACACAACGTTGCGCATAGCGTCGCCGCAAGGCGACATCTGCCGGTAACATGGCGCCAATGTGCAACAAACCTGCCCAAGAACGCGCCGCTCATCCGCCGTCGGGTTGGCAGGCGGGGGCGAACGGGTTACTCTTGGCCCAACTGAATACTTAGCGGAAATCCCGCGGTCTTTGAGCTTCGGCGGCGGATTCCGCGATTCCATGAAGCCTCACCTTTCGCGCGCCGTCGTTGCACGCGTGCTCGCCGTCTTCCTCGCCGCGCTGGCTGCGCTTGCCGCGACGCCGGCCATGGCCGCCCGCGTCGGAATCCTGTCCAACAAGTACGCGATCGAGACCGCGGCCGACTTCAACAACCGCATCCCGTCGCACACGTTCACGCCGATCGACACGTCGAACACGATCCCGACGCTCAGCTCGCTTACAAGCGCCTACGACATCTTGCTCGTGTTCGAGGACTCGACGTACCCCAACGCCACCCCGATCGGCAACGTCGCCGCGGCGTTCGCCGGCGAGGGCCGCACGGTGATCCTCGGCGCGTTCTACGAGCAGGACCGCTCCGACGCGCCGGCGAGCGTGTCGCCGCACGGATGGGGGACGCTCGAGCAGATCGACCCCAACACGACCGACGGCGTCGGCACGCCGTATGCACCGCGCACCCTCAACACCGGCACGATGGTCGTGCATCCGCTGAGCGCGGGCGTCAAGTCGCTGACCAGCGCCAAGTTCGCGGGCGGCAACAAGGCGAAGCCCGGCACGATCGTGATCGCCAACTGGACGCAGCCCAACGCCCAGGGCGGGCTCGATCCGGCCATCGACTTCCGCATCACCGGCAGCGCGTGCGTGATCATGCTCGCGATCGCGCCCGACTACCCGTCGACGGGCGTGGCCGGCACCGATTTCACCGGCGACTTCTACGTGGCCTGGAAAAACGCCTTCGACTTCGGCGCCGCCAAGTGCACGCCCACCTTCGGCCTCGACCCCGGCGGGCCGCCGGCCAACGTGCCCACGCTATCGCAGTGGGGCCTCGCGCTGACGGTCCTGCTGCTGGCGGCGCTGGCCGCCCTCGCGCTCCGCCGCAGAGCCCGTCGCCCGTAGCATGCAATTCGAGCTGATCGGCGCGTCGGGCCAGGCCCGGCGCGGCCGGCTGACGCTTGCGCACGGCACCATCGAGACGCCTGTCTTCATGCCGGTGGGGACCTACGGCACCGTGAAGGCGATGTCGCCGGCCGAGCTCGCCGACATCGGCACGCAGATCGTGCTCGGCAACACGTTCCACCTCTGGCTTCGTCCGGGAACCGAGGTCATCGCCGCACACGGCGGCCTGCACCGATTCATGGGTTGGCAGGGGCCCATCCTCACCGATTCCGGCGGCTTCCAGGTGTGGAGCCTGGGCCCGTTGCGGCGCGTGCAGGAGGAAGGGGTCGCGTTCGCGTCACCCGTCAACGGCGACAAGCTGTTCCTCACGCCCGAGCTGTCGATGCAGATCCAGCACGCGCTCGCCTCCGACGTCGTGATGGTGTTCGACGAGTGCACGCCTTACCCGGCCACGCTCGAGGAGGCCGCGGCGTCGATGGAGCTGTCGCTGCGCTGGGCGGCGCGCTCGCGCGCCGAGTTCGACCGCGGCGGCAACGCCAACGCGCTCTTCGGCATCGTGCAAGGCGGCATGTACGACGACCTGCGCGAATCATCGCTCGGCGGCCTCGTCGACATCGGCTTCGCGGGTTATGCGATCGGCGGGCTTTCGGTCGGCGAGCCCAAGGAGGAGATGCTGCGCGTCCTCGAGGCTCTGGCGCCGAAGCTTCCCGCCGGCCGGCCGCGCTATCTCATGGGTGTGGGAACGCCCGAGGACCTGGTCGCGGGCGTCGCCGCCGGTGTGGACATGTTCGACTGCGTGATCCCCACCCGCAACGCACGCAACGGCTGGCTGTTCACGCGCTTCGGCGACATCAAGATCCGCAACGCGCGCTACCGCACGGACACGACGCCGCTCGACGATACCTGCGGCTGCCACACCTGCCGCAACTTTTCGCGCGCCTACCTGCATCACCTGCAGCGCGTGAACGAGATCCTGGGCGCGCGGCTTGCCACCGTCCACAACCTCTTCTACTACCATGCGCTGATGGCCGAGCTGCGCGAGGCCATCTCGGCGCAGGCGCTGCCCGCCTACGCCGCACGGTTCCGGTCCGAGCGCGCCCGCATGCTAGAATAGTCAGTTGTCCGCTGGGATAGGCTTTCGGCGGACCCAGAACGCAGCACGGCGGCTCGATTCGCGACCGCCCGCGCTCCAAGCAAGAGCACCCGGAGGATCCTCGTGTTCATCAGCCCTGCTTACGCCCAAGCGTCCGGCGCCGCGCCCGGCGGCATGGACATCATGACGTTCCTGCCGATGATCGCCATCTTCGTCGTCTTCTACTTCCTGCTCATCCGGCCGCAGCAGAAGCGCGCGAAGGAGACGAAGTCGATGCTCGAAGCGCTGCAGAAGGGCGACGAGGTGATCACCGCCGGCGGCATCGTCGGCAAGATCGCCAAGCTCACCGACCAGTACGCCGCCGTCGAGATCGCGCCCAACGTCGAGATCAGCGTGCAGCGCGGCGCCATCTCGCAAATCCTCCCCAAGGGCACGATCAAGGCGCTGTAGCAGCGCCGCGGCCTTCGCAAGTCATGAACCGCTACCCGCTCTGGAAATACGCGATCATCGCGGTCGCGCTGGTCGTCGGCATCCTCTACGCGACGCCCAACCTCTTCCCGGAAGTGCCGGCGGTGCAGGTGTCGTCGGCGAAGGCGAAGATCGACACGGCGCTCCTCGGCACGGTGGAGGACGCGCTCAAGGCCGCCGGCATCGCGTACCGCGGCGCGGCGCTCGACCCGACCGGCATCAAGGTGCGCTTCGCCGACCCGGACACGCAGCTCAAGGCCAAGGACGTGCTGCAGGCCAAGCTCGGCGACAGCTACATCGTCGCGCTCAACCTGCTCTCGTCGTCGCCGCAATGGCTCGCGTCGATCGGCGCGCTGCCGATGTACCTCGGGCTCGACCTGCGCGGCGGGGTGCACTTCCTGCTGCAGGTCGACATGAAGGGCGCGCTCGACAAGGCCGCCGACAGCCGCGCGGCGGACATCCGCACGCTGCTTCGCAAGGAGAAGATCCTCTACACGGGGATCACGCGCGACGGCGGCAGCGTGGTCGTCCGCTTCAAGGACGACGCCGAGCGCAACAGGGCGCGTGTGGCGATCGAGAAGAACTACAACGACATGCAGTTCCGGGATGCCGACGCCGGCGGCGGCGACGTGCGCCTCATCGCGAGCCTCAAGCCGGAGGCGCAGAAGGCGCGAATGGACGGCGCCGTGGCGCAGAACATCCAGATCCTGCGCAACCGGGTGAACGAGCTCGGCGTCGCCGAGCCCATCATCCAGCAGCAAGGCGTCGATCGTGTCGTCGTGCAGCTTCCCGGAGTGCAGGACACCGCGCGCGCCAAGGACATCCTCGGCCGCACCGCGTCTCTCGAGATCCGCCTCGTCAACGACGACGCGGGCGCGCTCGAGGCCGCGATGCTGGGCAACGTCCCCATCGGCAGCGACCTCTACACGGAGCCCAACGGCCAGAAGATCCTCGTACGCCGGCAGGTCGCGCTCACGGGCGATCGCATCACCGACGCGCAACCGGGCTTCGACCAGCGCACCAACGAACCCGCCGTGCACATTCGCCTCGACGGGCCGGGCGCCAACATCTTCAAGGAGGTCACGCGCGAGAACGTCGGCAAGCGCATGGCGATCCTGCTCGTCGAGAAGGGCAAGGCCGAGGTCATCACGGCGCCGGTGATCCGAGAGGAGATCGGCGGCGGCCAGGTGCAGATCAGCGGTCGCATGAACACCCGCGAGGCGAAGGACATCGCGCTCCTCATGCGCGCCGGCGCGCTGGCGGCGCCGATGGAGATCGTCGAGGAGCGCACCGTCGGGCCCTCGCTCGGCGCCGAGAACATCGACAAGGGCTTCAAGTCCGTGACCTACGGCCTGTGCGCCCTCGCCGTCTTCATCTGCGTCTACTACATGCTGATGGGCGTCATCTCGACCGTGGCGCTGCTCGTGAACCTGCTGCTCCTGGTGGCGATCCTGTCGATGCTGCAAGCCACCCTCACGCTTCCCGGCATCGCCGCCATCGCGCTCACGCTCGGCATGGCGATCGACGCCAACGTCCTCATCAACGAGCGCATCCGCGAGGAGCTGCGCTGGGGGGCCACGCCGCATGCGGCGCTGCAAGCGGGGTACGAGCGGGCGTGGGGCACGATCCTCGACTCCAACATCACCACGCTCATCGCCGGCGTCGTGCTGCTCATCTTCGGCACGGGACCGGTGCAGGGCTTTGCGGTCGTGCACTGCCTCGGCATCCTGACCTCGATGTTCTCCGCGGTATTCGTGTCGCGCGGCATCGTGGCCATCGTCTACGGCAGCCGCAAGAAGCTCGAGCGCATCTCGATCGGCCAGGTCTGGCGGCCGGGCAACACTACGCCGCCGCCCGCGGCGACGAAGGCGTAGCCCGAGGATAGATCATGGAGTTCTTCCGCATCCGCCGCGACATCCCGTTCATGCGCCACGCGCTCACGTTCAACGTGATCTCGGCCGTGACGTTCCTGCTCGCCGTCGTGTTCCTCGCGACGAAGGGCCTCAACTTCGGCGTCGACTTCCGCGGCGGCACGGTGATCGAGGTCGCGTACGCGCATGCCGTGGACTTCAACCGCGTGCGCGCGGCCCTCGACAAGCTCGACCTCGGCGAGTTCTCCGCGCAGGCGTTCGGACGCTCCGACACGGCGCTCATCCGCCTACCACTCAAGGAGGGCGAGTCGAGCGCGGCGCTGTCCGAGCGCGTCATGAACGCGCTGCGCGCCGACGACCCGTCGGTGACCCAGCAGCGCGTCGAGTTCGTCGGGCCGCAGGTCGGCAAGGAGCTCTACGAGAAGGGCGCGCTCGCGCTCCTGTTCGTATCGCTCGGCATCGTGGGCTACCTCGCCCTGCGCTTCGAGTGGCGATTCGCGGTCGCGGCAATCGTCGCCAACCTGCACGACGTCGTGATCATCCTGGGCTTCTTCGCCCTTTTCCAGTGGGAATTCTCGCTCGCCGTGCTGGCAGCGGTGCTCGCGGTGCTCGGCTATTCCGTTAACGAGTCCGTGGTCATCGCCGACCGGATCCGCGAGAACTTCCGCAAGATGCGCAAGGCGACGGTGACGCACGTCATCGACAATGCGATCACGAGCACGATCTCGCGCACCATCATCACCCACGGCTGCACGCTGCTCATGGTGCTGTCGATCCTCTTCTTCGGCGGCGAGACGCTGCACTACTTCGCGCTGGCGCTGACCATCGGCATCTGCTTCGGCATCTACTCGTCAGTGCTGGTGATGGCGCCGCTCGTCATGTGGATGGGCGTGTCGCGCGAAGACCTCGTCAAGCCCGAGCGCAAGGGCACCGCGGCGGACAAGATCCTGCCGTAGCGGGCCCGAAGCGTTTCGTGCTGACGACGCTCTTCTACTCGCTGCTCGCGCTCGACCAGACGCTGGCGCAGATTGCCGCGGACTACGGCTCGTGGCTGTACGCGCTCCTGTTCGCGATCATTTTCGCCGAGACGGGGCTCGTCGTCTTCCCGTTCCTGCCGGGCGACTCGATCCTGTTCATCGCCGGCACCGTGGTCGCCGCCGCCGGGCTCGAGGTGCACATCCTCGTGACGCTGCTCGTGCTGGCGGCGGTGTTCGGCGACTCGCTGAATTACGCGATCGGCCATTACATCGGCCCGCGCGTCTTCCATAAGCCCGATTCGCGCTGGTTCAGGCAGGAGCACCTGCGCCGCACCCAGGCGTTCTACGACAAGTACGGCGGAGTGACGATCATCATCGGGCGTTTCGTGCCGATCATTCGCACGTTCGCGCCGTTTCTCGCCGGCGTGGCCGGCATGAGCTACCGGCGCTTTCTGAGCTATAACGTCATCGGCGGCGTGGCCTGGGTCGCCTCGCTCGTCTATGCGGGCTACCTCTTCGGCAACATCCCGTGGGTGAAGAACAACCTGACGCTCATCGTCGTGGCGATCGTCGTGGTGTCGCTGATCCCCGCCATCTCGACGTTCCTCAAGGAACGCCGCGCGCATCGCTAGATTCGCTTCGCCAACTCGGCGGCAAGCCCCACGTACGTCGACGGCGTCAGCGCCTTCAGGCGCGCCTTCGCTTCGTCGGGTAGCGCGACGCCATCGATGAACGCGTGCAGCGTCTCGCGCGTCAGGCCGCTCTGGCCCCGGGTGAGCGCCTTCAACTGCTCGTACGCGGCTTCCACGCCGTAGCGGCGCATCACGGTCTGGATCGGCTCGGCGAGCACTTCCCAGTTGACGTCGAGGTCCGCGGCCATGCGCACCGGATCGGCCGTGAGCTTGGCAAGCCCCTGGCGCAGCGACGACCACGCGAGCAGCGCGTAGCCGAGCGCGACGCCCATGTTGCGCAGGACCGTCGAGTCGGTGAGGTCGCGCTGGAAGCGCGAGATGGGAAGCTTCTCCGCCAGGTGGCGCAGCAGCGCGTTGGCGAGTCCGAGATTGCCCTCCGAGTTCTCGAAGTCGATCGGGTTCACCTTGTGCGGCATCGTCGAGGAGCCGACCTCGCCCTCTTTCACCTTCTGGCGGAAGTAGCCGAGGGAAACGTAGCCCCACAAATCGCGGTCGAGGTCGATCAGGACGGTGTTCGCACGCGCGAGCGCATCGAAGAGCTCGGCCATGTAATCGTGCGGCTCGATCTGAGTCGTGTACGGGTTGAGCTCGAGGCCGAGGCTTTGCACCACGCGGGCGGACAGCCGCTCCCAGTCGACGTCGGGATAGGCGGCGACGTGCGCGTTGTAGTTTCCCACCGCACCGTTGATCTTGCCCTTGATCGGCGTGCGCTCGACGGCCGCGATCTGCCGCTCGAGCCGAGCGTAGACGTTCGCCATCTCCTTGCCGAGCGTGGTGGGTGTCGCCGGCTGGCCGTGCGTGCGCGAGAGCATCGGCAGCGCGGCGTGCGCATGCGCAAGCTCGCGCAGGTCGGCGGCGACCGCGCGCAGCGCAGGCAGCAGGATGTCGCGCCGCGCCTGAGCGAGCGCGAGGCCGTGCGAGAGGTTGTTGATGTCCTCGGACGTGCACGCGAAGTGGATGAACTCCGCCGCGCGCGCGACTTCGGGCACGCTCGCGAAGCGCTCCTTGAGCCAGTACTCGACCGCCTTGACGTCGTGGTTGGTCACGCGCTCGATCGCCTTGATTCGGGCGGCGTCGGCAGTTGAGAAGGACGCGGCCACACGGTCGATTTCCGCCCGCGCCTGCGCGGAGAACGGCGGCAGCTCGGCGATCGCGGCTTCGTCGGCGAGTGCGGCGAGCCACGCGAGCTCCACGCGCACGCGGTGGCGCACGAGGCCGTATTCGGAGAAGTGAGCGGAGAGCGGCGCGACCTTAGCGGCGTACCGGCCATCGAGCGGCGACAACGCTGTCAGCGCGGCAAGCGCGACGGGATCGGCTTCGGCATTCATCTTCGATGCCTGGTGAAGTGCGAGTCTATCACGCGCCGAACCTGACGAAGGATGGGGCGGGCGCGACGAGGCGCGATGCCACGCCATTTGTCTTCGAACGCAGCGTCTTGGTGCTCGAACGCCTCGCTACGACGACGGCACGCGTCTCTACGACTCGCGCGTCATCGTGGAGTGCCTCGACACGGTGAGTCCGGTGCCTCGCGTCTAACTCCGGAACCCAGCTGGCAGCGTACTGCGGTCAAGCGCTGCGAGGCACGGGCCGCCGGCCTGCCTCGCGGCCGCGCACCTAGCTGACCTGCTTCAACTGATCCAGGATCTGCGGGTTCTCGAGCGTGGAGGTGTCCTGCACGATCTCCTCGCCCTTGGCGATCGAGCGCAGCAGCCGCCGCATGATCTTGCCCGAGCGCGTCTTCGGCAGGTTCTCGCCGAAGCGGATGTCCTTCGGCTTCGCGATCGGCCCGATCTCCTTCGCCACCCAGTCGCGCAGCTCCTTCGCGATCTTGTCCGCCGCCGCGCCGTCGGGGCGCGCCTGCTTGAGCACGACGAACGCGCACACGGCCTCGCCCGTGAGATCGTCGGGACGGCCCACCACCGCGGCCTCCGCCACCAGCGGGTTGGCCACGAGCGCCGACTCGATCTCCATCGTGCCCAGCCGGTGCCCCGACACGTTCAGCACGTCGTCGATGCGCCCCATGATGCGGATGTAGCCCTCGAGGTCGCGCGACGCGCCGTCGCCCGCGAGGTAGTACTTGCCGTGGAAGTCCTCGGGGTAATAGCTCTTCTTGAAGCGCTCCGGATCGCCCCAGATCGTGCGGATCATTGCCGGCCACGGCCGCTTGATGACGAGGATGCCCCCCTTGCCGAACTCCACCGGGTGTCCGGTCTCGTCGACGATGTCGGCCATGATGCCCGGCAGCGGGAACGTGCAGGAGCCGGGCTTGAGCGGCGTGGCGCCCGGCAGCGGCGTGATGAGGTGCCCGCCGGTCTCCGTCTGCCACCACGTGTCGACGACCGGGCAGCGCGACTGGCCCACGGTCTCGTAGTACCACATCCACGCCTCCGGATTGATCGGCTCGCCGACCGTGCCCAGGATGCGCAGCTTCGACAGGTCGTACTGCTTCGGCAGGTCGGCGCCGGCCTTGATGAGCGAGCGGATCGCGGTGGGCGCGGTGTAGAACACAGTCACCCCGTGGTCCTGGATCATCTTCCAGAAGCGGCCGGCGTCTGGATAAGTCGGCACGCCTTCGAACACGATCTCGGTCGCGCCGACGGCGAGCGGCCCGTACGTGATGTAGGTGTGACCCGTCACCCAGCCCACGTCGGCGGTGCACCAGAAGACGTCGCTTGGCTTGTAGTCGAACACCCATTTCATCGTGAGCATCGCCCACAGCAGGTAGCCGCCGGTCGAGTGCTGCACGCCCTTCGGCTTGCCCGTGGAACCCGAGGTGTAGAGGACGAAGAGCGGGTGCTCCGCGTTGACCCACACGGGCTCGCAGGTGTCGGGCTGCCCTGACACGGCGTCGTGCCACCACACGTCGCGGCCCGCCTTCATCGCGACCGCGGAGCCCGTGCGCTTGTACACGAACACCGTCTTGATGCCTTCACAGTCGCCCATGCCGAGCGCCTCGTCGACGACGGGCTTCAGCGGGATCTCGCGGCCGCCGCGGAACTGTCCGTCGGCACACACCACCGCGACCGCCCCGGCGTCGACGATGCGCTCCTGGATGCTCTTCGCCGAGAAGCCGCCGAACACCACCGAGTGCGTCGCGCCGATGCGCGCGCACGCCTGCATGGCGATCACCGCCTGGATCGACATCGGCATGTACACGAGGACGCGGTCGCCCTTCTTGATGCCCTTCGCCTTGAGCGCGTTGGCGAACTTGCAGACCTCGTGGTAGAGCTCCTTGTAGGTGATCTTCGTCACCTTGCCGTCGTCGGCCTCGAAGATGATCGCGACCTTGTCGGGCTGCGACTTCAGATGGCGGTCGAGGCAGTTGTACGAGGCGTTGAGCTCGCCGTCGTAGAACCACTTGAAGAACGGCGCGTTCGACTCGTCGAGCGTCTTCGTGAACGGCTTGTGCCAGAGCAGCTCGTCTCGGGCGAGGCGCGCCCAGAACCCCTCGAAGTCGCGCTCCGCCTCGGCGCACATGGCGCGGTACGCCTCCATCCCGGAGACGTTCGCCTGGCGGACCATCTCGGGGGACGGCGGAAAGACGCGGCTCTCGGTGAGGACGGATTCTATCGTGGACGACATGAGTTCTCCTTCGGCGGGCGGTTTCGGCAGGCTCGACCGGCGAGTCTACCGCAACGAATCGGGCCGCGCAGAAGCGGAGGCGGCGCCCTTTGCGCTAGCTCAAACTCGCGTCCGCCGCCCGCGCTCGGGGCACGGGCACGGCCATCGCCGATGGTAGACTTTTGCGCTCCCCGCCCGCCCCTTCCCGGAGGGACTTTCAATGACCGCCATCAGGCAGCAGGACCTCGTTCAGAGCGTTGCCGACGCGCTCCAGCACATCTCGTACTACCACCCGATCGACTACGTCACGGCGCTCGCCGAGGCGTACCACGCGGAGGAGTCGCCCGCCGCGAAGGACGCCATCGCGCAGATCCTCACCAACTCGCGCATGTGCGCCGAGGGGCATCGCCCGATCTGCCAGGACACGGGGATCGTCGTCGCGTTCCTCAAGGTCGGCATGGACGTGCGGTGGGAAGGCGTGACCATGTCGCTGACCGACATGGTGAACGAGGGCGTGCGCCTCGCCTACCTCGATCCCGACAACCGCCTGCGCGCGTCCATCGTCGCCGATCCCGCGGGCGCGCGCCGCAACACGAAGGACAACACGCCGGCGGTCGTGCACTACGAGCTCGTTCCCGGCGCGACGGTCGAAGTGAAGATCGCGGCCAAGGGCGGCGGCTCCGAGAACAAATCGAAGTTCGTGATGCTGAATCCGTCCGACTCGATCGTGGACTGGGTGCTGAAGACGGTGCCGACGATGGGCGCGGGCTGGTGCCCGCCGGGCATGCTCGGCATCGGCCTCGGCGGCAGCGCGGAGAAGGCGATGCTGCTCGCCAAGGAGTCGCTGATGGAGCCCATCGACATGCACGAGCTTCGCAAGCGGGGGCCCGCCAGCCGGATCGAGGAGCTGCGCCTCGAGCTCTACGAAAAGGTCAATGCGCTCGGCATCGGCGCGCAGGGCCTGGGCGGCTTGTCCACGGTGCTCGACGTGAAGATTCTCGACTACCCGACGCACGCCGCCTCGTTACCCGTGGCGATGATCCCCAATTGCGCGGCGACGCGGCACGCCCACTTCACGCTCGACGGCTCCGGCATCGCGAGGCTCGAGGCGCCAGACCTCGCCCAATGGCCGGACGTGCAGTGGAAGCCTTCGCCCACGGCACGGCACGTCGACCTCGACACGCTCACGCGCGAGGAAGTCGCGCAGTGGCAGCCGGGCGAAACGCTGCTGCTCAACGGCAAGCTTCTGACCGGGCGCGACGCCGCCCACAAGCGCATCGCCGACCATCACGCGCGCGGCGAGAAACTGCCCGAAGGTGTGGACTTTCGCAATCGCGTGATCTACTACGTGGGCCCGGTCGATCCCGTTCGCGACGAAGTTGTGGGCCCCGCGGGCCCGACCACGGCCACGCGCATGGACAAGTTCACGCATCTCATGCTCGAGCATCATGGCCTCGTGGCGATGATCGGCAAGGCCGAGCGCGGCCCGGTCGCGATCGAGGCGATCAGGAAGTTCGGCGCGGTCTACCTCATGGCCGTGGGCGGCGCGGCGTACCTCGTGTCGAAAGCCATCCGCGGATCGCGCGTGGTGGCGTTCGCCGACCTCGGCATGGAGGCGATCTACGAATTCGACGTGAAGGACATGCCCGTGACCGTCGCGGTCGATGCGCGCGGCAAGTCGGTCCATCACACCTCGCCCAAGGAGTGGCAGGCCCGGATCGGGAAGATCCCGGTGACGGCCGAGTAGACGAGGGCGGCGACGCCGCGTCGGGCCGAAGCCCGACCTACACCGCATGGCGAGGGTTTTCGCGGGCATGGAGTGTGCTTTAGCCCAAGGTCGCCACTCCAGCCCTCGCCTTGGCCCTGCCCCTTGCCTTGCGAAGTGCGGCCGTGCTCGCCGCATGCCTGGCGGCGGCCTGGACCTTCCCCGCCGGCGCCCAGAGCGCGCCGGACGAACGCGCGCTGCTCGACGACGTGGCTAGCGGCGTGCCCAGACTCTTCGTCAACAACGATCTCAACCAATCCTACGCGGGCGAGCGCGGCTTCATGCGCACCGGCGATTACAACGCGCGCATGCTGCTGCTCCCGTTCGGCCTCGAGGCGCTCGGCGCCGCCACGACGCAGTTCGGCGAGATGCCCGTCGGCACGACCATCCCCGCGCAGGCCCTCACCAACCTCGTGCTCGCGGTCGCGAAGCGGTGGGACGGGCTCAGGCTGATGGCCACCGTGCGGTACGCGTACCGATGAGAGGCCGCGCCGACCTGTGGCGGGGTGCGTGGGCTGCGGCGTTCGTGGGCCTGCCTTCAGCGCTCGCCGTGGCGCAGCACCTCGTCGTCGTCTCCTCCGGCGACACGGCGCCGTACGCGCAGGCCCTGGCCGGCGTCCAAAAGGTCGGGGTGAGCGTCGCTGCGCTGCAGCTCGGCGCGGACCCCGAGCCCGATCTGCCCGCAGTCCTCGCGCACGCCCCGCGCGACACCGCGGTCGTCACGCTCGGCGCCGCGGCGGCGGAGTACGCCGCGCACGCGATGCCGGCGGTACCGGTAGTCAATTGCATGGTCCTCGGGAGCGACCCCGCGGCGTCGGCCGTGCCTCTCGAGGTCCCGGTCGAGGCGCAGCTCGCGTCGATGAGGCGACTGCTTCCCAACGCACGCAACGTTGGCATACTCTTCGACCCCGCGCAAAACGAACGGCGCGCCGTTGACGCCGCGGCCGCGCTGACGCGCGCCGGCTACACGCCGGTGCTCGAGCCCGTCACCGGTCCGACCGCGCTGCCCCTCGCCCTCAACCGACTCGCCAATCGCGTCGACGTGCTGTTCGCCCTGCCCGACACGACCGTTTACGCACGCGAGAGCGCGCGGGCACTGCTCCTTTTTTCGTTCCGCCACCAGATCCCGATGGTGGGGCCGACCGAAGCGTGGGTGAAGGCTGGCGCGCTCTACGCGCTCGACTGGGACTACACCGACCTCGGCCGCTATTGCGGCGCGCTCGCGGTCGCGAAGCTCGCCGGCGGTAAGCAGGCGCCGCCCGTGCCGCCGGCGATGCGGCTCGTCGCCAACGCGCGCTCGGCGGAGCAGCTGCGCGTGACATGGGACGCCGAGGCGATGGGGTCGTTCGACAAGGTCTACAAGTGAGCGCGGCATGAAGAAGCTCCGGCGCGCACTTCGCAAGCACCTGTCGCCGCTCGGCGCCGACTCGACGTCGATGCTCGACCTGCCCCCGGTGCGCATGGGCCTGCTCACCAAGCTCAACCTGCTCACCGTCGGCCTCATCTTCCTCACCGCCGTCGCCATCACGATCTTCTACGCCAATCAGCGCTGGCGCGACGACGAGCAGCAACTGAAGGCGCGCGGCTCCGCGCTGGCCGCGGTCGTGACCGAGCTCGCCGAATACGCGCTGTATACCTCCGACAAGGCGTCGCTCGAACAGATCATCGACGGCATGGGCTCCGATCCCGAAGTCGCCTTCGTCGCGGTGCTCGACAGCAAGCAGCAGCCGCTCGTCGTGCGCCGCTTCTTCGGGTCGCCGGGGCAGCCGCTCATGCCCGGGCTGCCGCCGGGCGTGTCGCTGCCCGCCGCGGGTCAGCTGCGCACGCCCGAATACGAAGTCGACGGACGCAAGGTTCTCGAAGTCATCGCGCCGGTCTCCTCGCCGCGCGAGGACGTCGGTGGCGTCATCGGACCCGTGCGGCCGACCGGGGCGGCTGCGCCTACGCCGCTCGGGTATATACGCCTCGGGCTCACTTACGAGGTGCGGCGCAGGCAGTTCCGCGAGCAGATGGTGGGCGCGATCGGCGTCGTCAGCATCCTCATGGTCATCGCGGTGATGGCCACGCTGCTGCTCACGCGGCGGCTAGTGGCGCCGATGCGCCGCCTCATGCGGGCTGCGCGCGCGGTGGGCTCGGGCCGTCTCGACGTGTACGTGCCGGCGGGCTCGTCCGACGAGATGGGACTTCTCACTCACACGTTCAACCACATGACGCAACGCCTCGCCGAATCGCAGTCGGAGGTCGCGAGCTACCAGCGCACGCTCGAAGAGAAGGTGGCGCAGCGCACGCGCGAGCTTGAGGTGGCGACCGCGCAGGCGTACAAGCTCGCGCAGCACGACATCCTCACCGGTCTTCCGAACCGCTCGCTTCTGAACCAGCGCCTGAGGCAGATCCTTGCGCAGGCGCAGCGCGACGGCAGCCACGTCGCCTGCCTCTTTCTCGACTTCGACCACTTCAAGCGCATCAACGACACGCTCGGCCATGACGCCGGCGACCAGCTCCTGCAGGCCATAGCGCAGCGGCTCACGAGCGCGGTGCGCGAATCGGACACCGTGGCGCGCCTCGGCGGCGACGAGTTCGTCGTGATCCTGCCCGGGCTCGCGCCCGAGCCCGCGACCTTCGAAGTGATGACCGTGCTCACACGCGTGCGCGAGGCGTTCCAGGCTCCGTTCAGGCTCGCCGACCAGACGCCGACGCTGACGTGCTCCATCGGCGTCGCGCTCTATCCCATCGACGCGCAGGACGGCGTGGGCCTCATCAAGCAGGCGGACACGGCGATGTACGCGGCCAAGGAAGCGGGACGCAACGCCTACCGCTTCTTCACCGCGGATATGAACGCGCGGGTGCAGCTTCGCCTCCAGCTCGAAACCGACATGCGGCGCGGCCTCATGGACGACGAGTTCTTCCTCGTCTACCAGCCGCAGATCGAGATGCAGACCGGCCGCGCCTGCGGCGTCGAGGCGCTCCTGCGCTGGCGCGATCCGGATCGCGGCATCATCGGGCCCGCCGAGTTCATCCCGGTGGCCGAGGAGTCCGGCATGATCCAGGCGCTGGGCGCGCGCGTGCTGCGCGACGCCTGCCGCCAGGTCGTGAGTTGGCACCGCCAGAACATGCCGTTGCGACTGTCGGTGAACCTGTCGGTGCAGCAGCTCCAGCACGACAGCTGGCTGTCCGTGGTCGAGGAGGCCCTGTCGAGCAGCGGCCTTGCCGCCCGCCACCTCGATCTCGAGATCACCGAGAGCGTCATCATCACGCATCCGGAGAAGGCGGTGCTCACGCTGATGCGGCTGAAGCAGATGGGCGTGTCGATCACCATCGACGACTTCGGCACCGGCTACTCGAGCCTGTCCTACCTCGCGCGCCTGCCGATCCAGGGTGTGAAGATCGACCAGCGCTTCGTGCACGGCCTCGACAAGAATCGCAACGACGAGGCGATCACGCAGGCGATCATCGCGCTATCGCATTCGCTCGGACTGCGCTGCATCGCCGAAGGCGTCGAGACTCCGGCGCAGTTCAACTTCCTGAAGTCGCACGGATGCGAGGAGGCGCAGGGCTACCTCATCGCGCACCCGTTGAGCGAGGCGGACTTGCGATCGTGGTGGCGCATCCAGGAAGAGCTGCGCGAGACGAGCGAGCGGCAGCAGGATTTGTGGCAGAGGGGGGATTAGGGCGGCGGGGCGCACCAGCGCAGCAATTGCATTCGCCACCGTACTGCTCGCCGCGGCGGTCGTTGCCTTCGCCACCAACCGCAACCGCTCGCAGTTTCTGGGTGGCGTTTGTCGGGCCTGACCTCCATCGCCTTGCGGGTCGCAGCAAACCGTGGGCTATGCAAGCATGCGGGTCGCCGCGGTCTCGCAACGAGCCTTGGTCGGGCGCCGCGCGGCATTGCGCTGATTCGTCCTTCGGTGCAGCATTTGCGCATGTTCGAACGCCTGCGCGCTAACACGTCGCTTAACCGGACGGGCCGGCACACGGCCTGGTTGTGCGCACGTCTGCGCGCGGCCCGCCGGTTAGCTCTGCGTTAGCCGGCATTCGGTGTGTCGCAGTCTGCGTTGATTGTTGAAGTCCCTGAAGTCGAGCGGTTTATCGCGCCAATCAGGGAGCGCCACGATCCGTCAGCGCAGCT
>Ga0335083_10004989_pt1 | contig 16817 bp, 12 predicted proteins | sample Lox_Sample_42_FD_206716 | JGI IMG/M metagenome (GOLD analysis project Ga0335083, IMG submission 206716) | Soil microbial communities from Loxahatchee National Wildlife Refuge, Florida, United States - Lox_Sample_4.2 | ecosystem: Environmental > Terrestrial > Soil > Wetlands | place: USA... | reverse complement strand
TGTCGGCGCCTGGGTGTTGTTGATTCTGTCCCCCACATTCTTCGTCCCGATTGTCACCGAAGTGATGGCCGAACGGCGGATGTATCTGCCGCTGGCGGCGCTGCTGACGCTGGCCGTCGCCGGCGGTTACTGGGCCGTGCAATGGACCTGGACGAAAGTCTCCGCTGCGCGTGCTGTACCCCGAACGAAGGAGCGATGGCGGGTTGTCGACGGGCGCATTCTCGCCGTCGTCGGCTCGGCCGCGCTGACCCTGGCGCTGGCCTGCTGCCTGCTCGACATCCACCGCCTGGCCGCTTATCAGGATGCACTGGCCCTCTGGCAGGACACCGCCGCCACTCAACCCGACGACAGCGTGGCCTTCAACAACTGGGGGCTGGAGCTAGTGAACGTGGATCGTGTGCCTGAAGCTATCGAATGTTATCGGCGTGCGCTGCAGCTTGATGGGCAGCATGTTGAAGTCCGCGCCAACCTGGGGACCGCGCTCATGAAAATGGGCCGTATCCAAGACGCGATCGATCAGTATCAGCAGGCATTGCAATTCAAACCGGACTTTATAGAGGCTCGCTGCAACTTGGGAATTGCGCTGGGCAAAATCGGCAAAAATCAAGCGGCCATTGAACAGTTGCAAATTGCCCAGCGGATTGATTCCGACAATGCGACGGTTCATTTCAACTTGGGCATCGGGCTGGGACAGGCAGATCGGTTGCCGGAGGCGATCGAACAATTTCAGGAAGCGCTGCGGCTAGATCCCGATTACAAAGGGGCGCGCATCAAGTTAGGCATGGCGCTATTGAACGCCCAGCGACCACAACAGGCCGTCCAAGAATTTCAGCGGGTGCTGCAAACGACGCCAACCGATTGCGGCATTTATTTCAATTTGGCATTGGCCTACGCGCAATTAAACCGCTCCCAAGACGCCTTGAAGGCCGCAAAGCAGGCCGCGGAATTGGCCGGCATCCAGAATCAAACCGAGACGGCGCAGGAAATAGAAGCCTGGCTGAACGATTATAAAGCCGGCATGGCGAACCCTCCTGATTTGACCTCTCGTGGCGATGCGGCTTCGCAAAATCGCTAGTTTTTTGCGAATCTCCCCTGGACGCTTGCTGTTTAGTAGGCCAGTTCAATTTTCGGGTTGCGATTTTACCGATCGACACCGTCGCACTATGTTGAACCGGCCCTTCCCATTCCGTTGCACAAGCTGTCTAAAATAACGTGAAGGATCAACCATTTCTTATCGGATGCCAAGTGCCAACAACCGGTTGGCGTCCGATCATACTTTTCACTGCTGGAAATAGTTCGTCCAACCTATGCCGTCGCAAAATCAACTGTCGCAACACGCTTCGATGCAGACTTTGGAATCGCGTGTTGCGTGGAAATTGACGCCTCGTGTCCGCTGGCTGTGCGGCGCGGCGGTAATTGCCGGAGCGACTTTTTTGGCTTATTTCCCCTGCCTCAATGGCGGATTTATTCTCGACGACGATGCGCTGCTGACGGAAAACAAAATTGTCCGGGCACCCGATGGGCTGCATCGATTTTGGTGGCCCTGGAAATTGGCTTTGGAAGATCAGCCGGCCGATTACTGGCCCGTCGCCAATTCGACGTTTTGGCTGGAATGGCGGCTGTGGAAACTCGATTCTACCGGTTACCACATCACTAATGTGCTTCTGCACATTTTGGCTTCGCTGTTGTTGTGGGAAGTGCTCAAGCGGTTGTGCATTCCCGGCGCCTGGTTGGCAGCGCTGTGGTTTGCGATTCACCCAGTGAATGTAGAGAGTGTCGCTTGGATTTCCCAGCGCAAAGACGTGCTGGCGGTTTTGTTTTTTTTGCTGTCGATTTGGTGGTGGCTGAAAGCAAACGAGCCAGACGCCTTAGCGGACAAGGAACACTTGCAGCAAGCAGCAACCGCGCCGGCGGGAAATATTTATCTTGGCTGGTATGCGCTGAGCTTGCTGGCGTTCGTGCTGGGCATGTTGAGTAAAGGATCGGTGGCAATTTTGCCGCTGGCGCTGCTATTGATCGTGTGGTGGCAGCGCAACCATATTCGCTGGGCCGACGTGTGGCACGTCGCGCCGTTTTTTGTGGTGTCGGCCCTCTTCACTGCTGTGAACATGTGGTTTCAAGCACGAGGCGGGCACGATGCCATTCGCGAAGTGAACGCGATCCAACGAGTGCTGGGAGCCGGCGCGGTTGTGTGGTTTTATTTGTGGAAAGCATTGTGGCCAATGCATTTGGTGTTTGTGTACCCGCCGTGGCAAATCGACCCGAACGATCCTGCGTGGTGGCTGCCCCTGGCGGCGGCCTTGGCTGGGACCGGGTTCTTGGTCTGGCAACGTAACTCGCCGCGGATGAAATGGGTTCGGCCCACGCTCTTCGCCTGGGCATTTTTCTGTTTGGCTCTCTTGCCGGTCATGGGCTTTACCGACGTGGGTTACATGCGACATACATTGGTGGCCGATCATTATCAGCACATTGCCATCATCGGCGTCGTGGCGCTGGCGGCTGCTTTTTGTTGCCCATTCCGTTGGCAGCAGCCTTTTAGCCGACTAGCGGCATACATTGTTGCTGTTTTCGTGAGCGTGACGCTGTTCCTACTAACGTTCCGGCAAACGGGCTTGTATGTAAATGCCATGACGCTGTATTCCGACACCGTGGAAAACAATCCAGTGAGTTGGCTGGCACACAACAATTTGGGCCTGGAATATTACAAAATCGGCAAGCTAAACGAGGCCATCGCTCATTATGAAACAACGCTGCGGCTAAACCCTTTATGCTCCGCGGCCTATCGCAACCTGGGTGACGCGCTAACCGATTTAGATCGTTTTTCGGAAGCAATTGCCAGCTACCGCCGGGCACTGGAAATTTCGCCAGATGATCCGTCAACCCATTACAATTTAGGCTTGGCGTTGGCATTGTCCGGTCATCCGGATGAAGCGGAACCAGAATATAAAAAAACACTGAAGGCCTTTCCTGATTCGCCGGAAGCGAACCATTCCATGGGATTGTTGCTGGCCGCGCGCGGACAATTTCCCGAGGCCATTGGTTATTTTGAACGAGCGCTGAAAGGCGATCCCAACTTTGTCGAAGCCGACGTGAACATGGCTGCCGCGTATGCGGCGATGGGTCGCTATGCCGACGCCGTTCAATACGCGCAGCAGGCGTTGGAGCTGGCGCAATCGAAGAAGGATGCGAAATTGGCCGACGGCATTGCAGCCCGCCTGAAGACTTATCAGGAGCGTTTGTCGAATCCGGATCAGAAGTTGCCGGCGTCTAAGGAAGGGGCCGTCAAACCGTAAGCGGCGGCGTGTTAGGAACGGATCGTCGCGAAATCGCCGGACTCCAGCGGTTCTTCCGCCACATGAAATTGCAGCCGTAAGCGACGGGCCAGTTCGTCCCTGGCGCCGGACTTTACGTCGGCAAACCATTGAATTTCGCCGGCCTGGCAGGCCGCCACAAGTTGGCCGCTGCGAATGGCCACCGTGTTGGTGTGAACCGCCGGAATACGGGTCTCGGCGGTAATTAGTCCGCACAAATTCACGGGGTCGGCGGCCGACAGAACCAGCGTTGCCGTGTCTGGCGATTCCTCGCGCAGGCCGCGCAGTAGTTCCACGGCCTCGGGCAAAGCATATTGTTCGCCCGCCACGCCGCTGACAAACCGGCCGCCGCGAATTTCACCGCGCGCCTCCAGACGACGATAAACCGGCGCTAAGCGCCCCCAAAACGGCGCGGCCGATTCGCGCGCGAGCAAATCGCGGAAGACAATCCCCCAGCGGCGCAACAATTGCCAGGCCCAACTGATGACGGCCTGTTGCGAATCGACCTTGGGTAAAAACCCAGGAAATTGCGACCAGCGTCCGGATGGGGCGGCGGTGAATTCTCGCCGCAGGCGGCGCGCGCGACGGCGCTTTTCCGCCCGGCGGCGATCCGTGGCCGTGCCGGAAATAAGCCGCACCGCTGTGAAAGCATCGGCCGTGGCCAAACCCAGCGCCGCCAATTCGTGCAAAGCTTCGTCAAGCTGCGAAGGCAACAGGCCGGTCAGCGCTAAAAGTTCGTGCGGAAACAGCGCGCCTCGTTGACGAAGTGCTTCCAACACCGCTGCGGCGCCGCCCCGGCAGTGCGCCTCGGCGCTTTCACGCTCATCGGGCAACAGCCAGCCAAGATTTTCGCGCAACAAGAGCGCGATGGGCGCGGCCCGAGTTAACCCAGCGCCGCTGGGCACGTCGTCGGCATCTTTGCGTGGCGGACACAATCGGCCCCAGGCCAATTCGCCCGACATCGAAAGTTCGTCCAGCCAGCGTAGATCGTATTCATCGCACCGTGCCGGCAGAATTCGCCGCTCCCATAAAGCAGCAGCCAGTTCTAAACCCTGCAATTGCGAAATCGCTTTTCGCAGACCCGCGCGGCCGTGCCACAGGGTGCCGGGCAGCAGGTGATGCCAGCGCGCCAGAAAGCGAATGAAATCGTGCGGTTGGGCCGGTTGAATTTGCCGCCGCAGGCCGTCCAAGGTTTTGCGGTGAATGCGGGCCAGCAAACGGCGTTCGCACCATTGAACTGGCGCTGACGAACGGGTAACGAGAGCCGAAGGGTGACGTCGGCTTTCTGAATTCGATGTCGCCACGGCAATCGCCGATTGTGGAATTGGATTGGGAGAATGTGGAACGACAGATTGCTCGTCCGGCGGCGTAAAATTGCCGCGCATCACGGTGCCTTCAGCTTCAATGGCTTCCAGCGCGGCAAAAATTTGACTGTCGTTCAGTGCCAATAATTCGCTCAATTGTTCGGCCGTAATCGGTCCGCTGCACTGCATGCGACCTCGCACCAGCGTCACCAGTGCCTCGGTCGATTCCCAATTTTGCCGCACGGTGTGAGGCAATTCGATGACTGGCTGCGCAATCGCCCGCGGATACAGCGTTTTCACTAGCGGCCAACGCTCCGCCACGGTCCAAAATTGGGAAGCATGGGACGCCGGAACGGAATGCGCGGTTCCATTGCCGGATTCGCGGCCGTTTTGACTCGAATCTGAATCGTTGTCGTTTGAATGGGGAATGGGGACTGTGGAATGAGGAATCAGTGGTGCTTCATGCGAAATATCAATGCGTAGCGCGCGCTTCGCGGATTTCAATTCTTCAAAATACGGTGTCCATTCCGGCGCTTCGTCGGCGCGAAGCAAACACAAACCATGCAGAGCGTCGTGCAATTCGTCAGCATCACGCACCAACGGCCACGCTTCGGACCGCACTTGGGCAATGGCTTCCGGATCGAGTCGCCCCAAATCGCTGGCCGATTCAAACGACAATCCCCGTCGCAGCGTCACCGCCCGGGCCCGGCGCTCTTCCAGCGGTGCATCGTCCAGAAACGCATACGGACTGGCGTTGAGAATTTCGTGACTGAACGGCGATGGCTCCCGGGTATCACGGGCAATCAATTCAATGCGGCCACTGCGGATGTCGGCCAGCACGTTGAGCCAGCGATCCACATCCATCGCTTCGTGCAGGCAATCTTCAAACGTTTGATGAATGAACGGATGGTCGGGAATTTCGGTATCGCCGTGATGGTTTTCCAGACAACCGGCCTGGGCAGGAAACACTGCGGCCAGCAAATCGTCGCTCCGGAAGCGCTGCAAGTTCGGCGGCACACGCTGGCCGTGTTTATTTCGCAGCACGGCCAAAGCCCGGGTCACGCACCATCGCCACCGGGTTTGAAACACGGGCGCGGCCAGCAGCGCCTGCTCGAGCAAATGCCGGCCGTTTTCCGGCGTCAGCATGCTGAACAATGCCTGCAGCGGAAAGCTGTGTTGCGGGCCGAGCGATAGCACGATGCCGTCTTCGTCGGAGCTGGCTTGCAATTCGAAATCGAACGAACGGCAAAATCGCTTGCGAAACGCCAGACCCCAGGCCCGATTGATTCGCGCGCCCCACGGAGCGTGAATCACAAGCTGCGTGCCCCCCGATTCGTCAAAAAAGCGCTCGAATACAATCCGCCGCAGCGTGGGAATCAGCCCGATGGCCGCGTATTGGGCTGCCGTGTATCGGGCGGCCTGCGCCGCCGCATATTCATCGATTCCTAATTCCTGCCTCAACCAAGCGACCGCCTGCGATAAATTCGGCTCCTCGCCGTTTTGCCCGATGTGCGGCGAAATGTGTTGCTCCAAATCTTCTCGCAAGCGGGAAAGTTCTTGCGAGAATTCGATGGTCCGGCCCGGCGCTTCCCCCAGCCAAAACGGCACGCTGGCGGGCGCGCCCTGGGCATCGCTGACAATCACTTCAGAACCGCGCACGTAATGCACTCGCCACGATGTGTTGCCCAGTAAAAAAATATCGCCGATGTTGCTTTCCAACGCGAAGTCTTCGTTCACGGTGCCGACAAACGTGCCTTCGTTTTCGGTAACGACGCGGAAATCTCCCAGTTCGGGAATCGCTCCACCGCAGGTAATGGCGGCAATTCGCGCACCGCGCCGCGCTTTTACCCGGCCGGAAATAATATCGCGGTGCAGCCATGCGCCCGACCGATTGGCCGGCGTAATGCCTTCGCTCAAAATCGTAATGATGCGGTTGAAATGCTCGCGGTCTAAATTGCGATACGGCCACGCGCCGCGCACCAGCGCAAACAACTCATCCTCGCTCCATTCGTCGCTGGCGCACATGGCCACCATTTGTTGAGCCAGCAAATCGAGCGGCGCGACCGGCACTTCAATGGCATCCAGCCGCCCCGCGCGCACGGCGCGAATTAGCGCCAGACACTCCATCAACTCATCCCGTGTCAGTGGAAACAACCGGCCCTTGGGAATCACGCCCAGTGAGTGGCCGGAACGCCCCACGCGCTGCAAAAACGTGGCGATCGATCGCGGCGAGCCCATTTGGCATACCAAGTCGATGTAACCCACGTCGATGCCCATTTCCAGCGAGGCCGTGGCGACAATGGCTTTCAGTTTGCCTTGCTTCAGCCGCTCTTCGGCATCCCAGCGAATTTGCCGCGACAGGCTGCCGTGATGAGCCGCCACGGCTCCCTCGCCCAGCGTTTGCCGCAGTTGATGGGCCACACGCTCGGCTAATTTGCGAGTGTTCACAAACACCAACGTGCTGCGATGCGCCTGAATCAATTGCGACAGCCGCTCGTAAACTTCGCCCCATTGTTCGGCGGAGCAAACCGCTTCCAATTCGCTGGGGGGCACTTCGATGTTGAGATCAAGCTGCCGCTGATGGCCGGCATCGATGATGGTGCAGTGGGGACGGCCGTCGGTCGTCACATTCGTCGCGCCGACAAGAAATCGCGCGATTTCCTCAATCGGCGCCTGCGTGGCAGAAAGCCCAATCCGCAGCGGCGGCTTATGACACAGCCGAGACAGCCGCTCCAGCGTGATCGACAAATGCGAGCCGCGCTTGTCACGGGCCAGGGCGTGAATTTCATCCACGATGACGGTTTCCACGCCGCGGAGCATTTCGCGGCTTTTAGGACTAGTCAGTAACAAATAAAGCGATTCGGGCGTGGTGACCAGCAAATGCGGCGGATGACGCAACATGGCGGCGCGCTCACGCGCCGGTGTATCACCCGTGCGAACAACAGCGCGAATTGACAACGGCTGATGCCCCGCTTCGAGGGCCGCTTGCTGAAGCTCCGCCAGCGGCACTTCCAAATTGCGATGGATGTCGTTGGAAAGCGCCTTCAGCGGCGAGACATAAACCACGCGGGTCGCATCGGCCAGTGTGCCGGTCAGTGCTTCGCCCAACAGCCGATCTAAGCACGACAAAAACGCCGCCAGTGTTTTGCCGCTGCCCGTGGGAGCGGCAATCAGCGTATTTCGGCCGGCGGCAATTTCCGGCCAGCCCAGGCGCTGCGGCTCGGTCGGCTGGCCAAAGCGGCTGCGAAACCAGTTTTCGACAAGTGGATGAAACACGCCGTGCTCCCAAGTGTCTTCCCAGCGGGTATTTCGATTATCCTCAGTTTACCGGTTTGCGCTTCGGCAGGCCACTTCTGTATTGCGGCAACAATTGGCCCGCCAGAGATTTGTCTACCGGTCCTCGATTTGCTGGATTCTTCAAGATACCCCCGGCTAAATTTCTGCCATTGACCGCCGGGTCTTTCACGCAACGATTGTGGTGGAACACCGGCCGTTTCTTCGCCGCCCAATTTTCTCTTCACTTGTCGGCACTACGAGGGGAACCATCATGAAGCTTCAAGATTATCTACACGATCGACAGGTGAACTTTGACGTGTTGCCGCATGAGGACACTTTTGATTCGCAGCATTTGGCCGAAGCCGTGCACGTGTCCGGCCGCCAAGTGGCAAAAACCGTTTTGCTGCGGATGGATCATGGTTACCAGTATGCCGTGGCAATTCTGCCGGCCACACATTTGATCGATTTGGAGGCAGTCAGCAAATTGTTGGGCGGATCGCGCGTCGAGTTGGCCACCGAATATGAAATTGCCCAGCGCTGCCCGGATTGCGAAATGGGCGTGTTGCCCCCCTTTGGCACGATGTACGGTTTGGAGACCGTGATGGACGAAACGCTTCGCCACGCCGAACAAATTGTGTTCGAGGCCAACACGCACCAAGAAGCTATTCGCATGGCGGGCGAAGATTTTATGAAGTTGGAAAATCCATTGGTGGGCAGCTTCGCAAAACCGCGGGCAGGAAAAACCGAAGGGCGAACATTGAAGCTCGGATGATGTCTGCTTCGTGTTTCGATCTGGCCGCTTACATCGCCAGGAAACTTACGGCATCACAAATTCGTGTTCCGGATGCCGGACGGTGAGAACGGGGCAGGGGGCTTTGCGCACCACTTTTTCCGCCACGCTCCCCATCAGCATGTGTGCAATTGGACCTCGTCCATGCGTCCCAAGCACCAATAAATCGATGTTCTGCTCGCGGGCATAACGAATAATTTCAACAAATTCGCTCATGCCGGTAAGCAGTTCTAAACGAGCCCGATATTTGTCGCGCTCCTGGGCCGTAAGCAGTTTATCTAATTGTCTGCGGGCCGCTTGTTCCAGTTCGACGTAGAACTCAGGGCTGACAGTAAAATCGCCGTCGGGAATCCAATTCACCAAGACGTGCAACAGATGAAGTTGAGCATGAAACGCCTCGGCCAGCGCCTTGGCGTAATTCAGCGCGGCGACCGAGGTATCGCTGAAATCGACAGGCACACAAATGTTTTGCAATTGGATGTGCATGGGGTCGTCATCGCTTGTCGATTAAAAAGGATGGCTTGCTCAATCTCACTCTAATTCATTTTATGCCACAAAGGCAGCCTCGAACGGCGAACTGCAGCGCGGGGCAATGGCCCGTCGAATTTTTGCCGTCAGAGTTACCCTAAACGTCACGGTTAAGGGCTGCGAATTCCTGCTAGCACGCCAAATGTGTCTGGACAAACTACGGAAATTCGTTAAGTTGATGGTTTGTTTATAGTTGCGTTTATTCGGCGGTAGACGGCTCCATGCACTTTCTTGATTTTGTCCTGCGGAACCTGCTGCGGCGCAAAGTTCGCACGGCGCTGACCATTGTCGGCGTCTCGGTGGCCATTGCGGCCGTGGTCGGGCTATTGAGCATTACCAACGGGTACGAGCAATCAAGCAAAGAGGTTTACGCCAGCCATGGCACCGACATGGTGGTGGTGCGGGCCGGAGTGGCCGTAAACGCTACCAGCACCCTGGAAGAAAGTTTGGGGAAACGGTTGCAAGGGCTCGACGGGGTAAGCAAAGTCACCATGCCCCTGCACGACAGCGTTTCGTTCGAGGGGATTACCGTGCCGGTGCCGCTGAACGGCTGGCCGCTGGATAGCTTCGACTTCGACAGCTTGAATATCTTGCCGCCAGGCCGCACGCTGGAAACCAGCGATAAACAAGGGGTGTTGCTGGGCATAACTTTGGCCAATAGTCTTGGAAAAAAAGTAGGGGATGAAGTGGAGATCGAAGGCGACAAGTTCCGGGTTGTCGGTATTTACGAAAGCGGCAGCATTATCGAAGATCGATCCGCGGTGATCTCGCTCCGCAATTTGCAAAATTTGATGGGCCGCGACGCCCTGGTTTCGCAATTCGAGATTACGCTGCGCAAGGATTTGCCCGATCGCGCCGGAACCATCGCCGCCTTGCGGCAACAAATCGAGAATTTGAAAGACGAAGACGGCAATAAATTGGGGCTGGCGGCTCAACCCAGCGACGATTTCGTGAAAAGCGACAACCAAATTCGCTTGGCGCATGCCATGGCGTGGGTCACTTCCGCCATTGCCCTGATCGTGGGTTCCATCGGCATGCTCAATACTATGATTGTGTCGGTCCTGGAACGAACGCAGGAGATCGGCATTTTGCGGGCCATCGGCTGGCGAAAAGGGCGCATCGTGCGGATGATTATGTGGGAATCGTTCACCTTGAGTTTTGCCGGCGCGGCGATCGGGATTTTATTGGCGTATGTCATGATTCAAATGCTGGGATGGTTTCCCGCCGCCCAAGGCGCCGTCCATACCGGAATCACCAGGTACACAGTCTTCATGGCTTATGTGCTGTCCATTTTGGTGGGACTAGTCGGCGGCGGTTACCCGGCGCTGCGCGGCGCCGGCTTGCCCCCCACCGAGGCTTTGCGCTATGAGTAACCACAATCACATGTTGCACCACAGCCACAACGGCGCGCCGGTCATTTTGCGCGTGGACCGCGTCGGCCGCACATATTCTGACGGTGAAGTCACCGCCCTGCACGAAGTGAATCTGGAAATCTGCCGCGGCGAATATGTCGCCATCATGGGCCCCAGCGGCAGTGGCAAATCTACCCTGTTGAATTTGCTGGGCACGCTCGATCGCCCCACGACTGGCGAGTTGTATTTCGAAGGTCAGCCGCTTTCGCAAATGCACGATTTGGACGCCTTTCGCTCGCGAAAAATCGGCTTTGTGTTTCAATCGTTTTATTTGCTGCCCACGCTCACTGCGGTGGAAAATGTGCAAATTCCGATGTTCGAAACCGGAACTTCGCCAGCCCAACGCGTCAAACGGGCCCATGAATTATTGGAATCGGTCAGCATGAGCCATCGTGCCAATCACTTGCCCACGCAGCTTTCGGTGGGCGAACGTCAACGCGTCGCCATTGCCCGGGCCTTGGCCAACGATCCCCCTTTATTATTGGCCGATGAACCCACGGGCAATTTAGATTCGCGCTCCGGCAACGACGTGCTGAATTTATTCGACGAACTGCATTTGAAGCGCGGCAAAACCCTGATTGTCATTACCCACAGCCAGGAAGTCGCCGAGCATGCCCAGCGAATTATTTGGATTCGCGACGGCCGCATTGTCCATAGCCGGGCCGAAGCTCTCAAACAACGCGAAGCCGTCTAGCCATGTACTTCTTCTCGTTTTTATTCAAAAACCTGCTGCGCCGCCCGGCCCGAACCATGCTGACCATTGTCGGCCTGGCCGTGGCCGTGGGAGCGGTCGTCTCGCTCGTCGGCGTCTCCACAGGGTTTAAAAACTCCTTCATGAAAGTTTACGAGACGCGCGATGTCGATTTAGTGGTCGCCCGCGAAGGCGGCACCGAGCAAATCAACAACGGCCTGCCCCAACAATTGCAACAGCAGCTTGCCGCGCTCAAAGGCGTTAAGGACGTGGAGGGTGGGTTGGTAGACACCATTCAATTCCGCGATTTAGGTCTTATGGTGCTGCTCAACGGCTGGGCCCCCGACTGCAAACTGTTCAACGAACTGACCATGCTCGAGGGAAGGAAGCTGACCGCCGCCGACAAAGACAAAATCATGATTGGGCGCGTGTTGGCCGCCAACATGAATAAAAAGTTGGGCGATAAAATCGAATTGTACGACTCGGAAGATTTTGAAGTGGTGGGAATTTATGAAAGTCCCATCGTTTACGAAAACGGCGGCGCCATCGTTCCCCTCGACGAACTGCAACGCTTGACCAACAAGCCCAACGAAATTTCCGGTTTTACCGTCAGCGCCGTAAAGCCCATCGACGAAAAGGGCCTGAACGATTTAATCGACCGCATCAAAGCCTTGCAGCCGGGATTACAGGTGAAAACGTCGTCGGACTTCGTCAATAACGTGCAACAAATTAAGATGATTAATTCCGTGGCCTGGATTACCTCCGCCATCGCTCTAATCATCGGCGCCATTGGCATGTTGAACACCATGATCATGTCGGTGTTCGAACGCACCAAGGAAATCGGCACCTTGCGGGCGATTGGCTGGCGGCGCTCGCGGATTATCCAAATGGTGATTGGCGAATCGCTGCTGCTGAGCATCGGCGGGGCGATTCTTGGCAGCGGCGCCGGTTTGCTGCTCGTTAAAATTCTCACCAAATTGCCCAATACATCAGGCCTGGTCTCGGGCGACGTCTCTCTGATGGTCATCGTGGAAGGCTTTTTTGCGGCAATGCTGGTCGGCATGGCGGGCTCAATTTATCCCGCCCTCTGGAGCGCCAATCTGCTGCCCACCGAAGCGCTGCGGCGAAAGTAGCAACGCTTTTAATCCCCCATTTCACGAGAATCCAGTTGGCTCGATGAAGTATTGGCTCCTGGCCCGCAATTTACTTAACTGCCTTTCGCTGTCGAGTTATTGATTGCCGGCGTCGAATTATTGGCAGGTGTCTGGGGAGTGTTTGCTGGCGCCTGCGGTTGATTGTTGACATTGGCATTGCCGGCGGGGGCGTTGGCGGCGGCCGCTGGCGGATTTACATCGCGGCGGAATTTTCTGATGTTTGTCGTGTAACTGGTTTCCAACTTGGAAACCAACTGTTGGGTGCCGTTAAACCATTCGTGCGGTTCATCGAACACCAAGTGATACTCCACGAAGATGCGATCATCGGGGCCTTGCAGTTTGGTTAGCTTGGCGTAACCGCCAAATCCGTCGTACGGCTTAGGCGGATCCAACACAATATTGCCGAGGGGGTCGGTTTTGGCTTTTTGATACTGATTGGGAAATTCCGAATCTTTGTCAAACCGCGGATCGAGCTTGAACGCAATCAATATGCTCTCCGGATTCAGTGTTTCCACTCCATGCGCGGTGCCGCCCACTTGCACTTCGCCAAACAAATCGTCTGGCGTCAGCAAGCCATGAACATATCGTTCCTTCGTGTCGCTGGTATCTTTCACCGTTAGTTTTCTCAATTGCAATTCAGCGGGGATGTAAAAGTCGATTTTCTTTTGCTTCGTCTGCTGCATTTGCTGTTTGATGAAGTTGGGGTTGGCGACGGTTTGCAATTTTCCCTTGGCCACAAAGTACAAATCGACCGTGCGGCCAATCGAACCGTTCGGATTGTCTCCCGTCTCGGAAGCTTGCTTAATTTCGTACCAATCGTTGGGATTGCCGCGCGAGAATTCCTTCTCGTGTACGGCATTGTTTTTCGGTCCAACTTGCGTCAGCACCGCCTTTTGCTGATCACTCTTCAGGCCGTCGGCCATGACCGGCGGGGGCAGTTTAATGGTTTTGCCGTTTGCCAGCGCCACGCCTTGCTCGGTCAATTCTTTGTAAATGGCATTGTCTTCGGCCGTCGCCATCGCCGGGGATAGCAAAGCCAAGAAAAATATCCCGTGCAAAAAGATTTTCATCATGAATTTCATCGCAGTTTTTCAGGCTGCCGCTCCAAAATCAATTCCAAATAGGGTTTGTCGATGCGAAACAACCGCAGTTGAACGCAACATTATACGCCCAGCGGTGAATCGGCGCAACCCAAGGCCTCGGCTTATTACCTAAAGACTGTTATCGGCTTACATTGGGTGCAAAACAGTGGTTGAATCGCCGATTGGAACCGTCGAAGCAAACTGCGGCCATGCTATCTGCAAATGGCTGCTCCCATTAATGCGGCCCACGCTGCCAAAGCAATGGCGGCCGTCTCCACCCGCAGCACGCGCGGCCCCAAATCGACCGCTTTCCACCCGGCGGCCAGAGCCTGGTCAATTTCTTCTTTGGTGAACCCGCCCTCGGGACCAATCGCTGCCGTTACACAGGGAACGGATAAATTGCCCGCCTCGACCAATTGACTCGGCCAAACACTGCACAAGGGGTTTCCGCCCGAATGAGCAACCATTCTTAAAACGTCCTGGTTGGCCGCAACATAAGTTCGCCACGGTTGCGGCGCGGCGATTTCCAGCAACCGGTTGCGGCCGCATTGCTTGCTGGCTTCAATCACGGTTCGTCGCAGGCGATTCAATGCCGCGGCCGAAGGCTGCGCCACGCCGCGCTGGGTTTCCAACGGAACCAACGCGGCCACGCCCAACTCGACCGCTTTTTCCACCAGCCAGCGCTGCCGATCACCCTTCGGTAGCGCCACGGCCAGTGTAAGTGGCACAGGCGATTCTCGATTCACTTCTCGCCGCTGCAGCACTACAAATTCAATGCGCGATTTTGCCATCGATTCAATTTGTGCCATGAACTCGAAACCGGAGCCGTCGAATAATGTCACGCTGTCCCCCACCTGGGCGCGCATCACGCGCGCCAAATGATGGGCTTCGGCTCCGTCCAATGTCGCCCGATCGGCGACGATTGGCGTGGCGACGAAAAATCGTTCCGACATCGAGGTGTGCTCCGGTTAAAAACTTCGATCAAGTTTCCTTTCGATCTTACCGATAACTTAAAAGATACGGAAATCCAAACAGGATTTAGCGGCGCGGGCCGGTCGATCCTTCTTTTTTCGCCGTGGCAAGTGCTATCAGGCAGTTCCTATGCTTCGCAAATACTGGAAATTGCGCGAATCGCCTTTCCGCGGCACGCTGGATTGGCGTCGGTTTTTTCGCAGCCCCGTCCACGAAGAAGCGCTGGCCCGTTTGCATTTCCTGGTGGAACAGCGGCGACGTTTGGGCTTGTTGCTAGGTCCGGCCGGCTGCGGTAAATCGCTGGTGTTGGACATTTTCGCCCGACGACTGCGGCGCGGCGGCGCTCAGGTGGTCAACGTTAATTTACTGGGAACCAACTTGCACGAATTTCTGTGGCTGATGGCCGCAGAACTGGGATTGAATCCGGATCGTCACGACGACCCATTCCGGCTGTGGCGCGATGTGCTCGATCGGCTGGCGGAAAACCGCTATCAACAGCTCGACACGGTGCTGTTGTTGGACGATGCCGACGATGCTCCCGCCGTGGTATCAGATCATATCGTGCGGCTGGCGCAAACCGAAAATATTTCGGGCGGTCGTTTAACCATCGTGCTGGCCGCCGCCGCCACGCCGCCGGCTAATTCCGCCGTCCGTTTGTCGCCGCGATTGTTGGAATTGGCCGAGCTGCGCATCGATCTGGAAGCCTGGGAACCGGCCGATACCGCGCAGTACGTGAACGAAACCCTGGCGCAGGCGGGGAGCATGTCTCCGATTTTCACCAACGAAGCGTTGGACCGTTTGCACGAATTAACCGCAGGTATTCCGCGGCGCATCGATCAATTGGCAAACTTGGCCCTGTTGGCCGGGGCAGGCCGCCAGTTGGCGCAAATCGACGTCGACACGGTGGACAGCGTCTATCAGGAATTGGGCGCGGTCGACGCTGTGGCGTAACCGCTTTCACGGCTCAACATAAAATCACCGTTGAGCTAATTTCTATCCTGAACGAGATTCTTCTCTCGGGGTTTTTCAAAATTCGAAGCCTATTTTGGCTATCCGCCAAGATTCTTTGGTCGGCGGCGAACAGCAAGTTGCCCTAGTGACACAGCCCCGATTGCATTAAAATCGGTTGCTTGCGATGCACCAACCCTTACGGTCTGAGCTAATCGGTTTTCATCAGCGCAACTTTTCGCCGCTGCGGGGGAACTTCCATGCCGGCCTCGAATTCTGGAAAAATCATCACGATTCCCGCAGGAAATGGGTCGCTACAGATTAATTTACGCGATCCTTGGCTGGCGGCGCTTTTGGCTTGGCTGGTGCCAGGCTTGGGGCACATGTATCAACGCCGCTGGGGTAAAGGGGGACTATTGATGACCTGCATCTTGGCCACATTCTTTTACGGTTTGTGGCTGGGAGGCGGTCGGGTGGTTTACGCTTCGTTTCGTGAAGGAGACGCCCATTACGCTTATTTGTGCCAAGTGGCTACAGGCATTCCTGCCTTGCCGGCCATCGTGCAAGCAGTGCGCACAGGAAGCGTTCCGCCGAAGGCTCCGCTGTGGGATGGACTCATGGCCCCGCCGATTGTGCCCGGCCAAGTTGTACCCCGGGCTTGGGTGGAAAGCGAGCGCGCAAAATACCCGGACGATCCCGAATTCAGAAAATTCGAAACGTACGACCAGCGCGATCCCAATGCAACGTATTTGCGATACGTCTCTAATGGAGAGCCGACCGACCAATCGGCCCATTGGCAGTACCAATTGGGCGGCTTTTACGATTTAGGCACCGTGTTCACCATGATTGCCGGGCTGCTGAACGTGCTGGCCATTTGGGATGCCTGGGGCGGTCCAGCCACACCGTCGCCGAAACCATTGGACGAAGTTGCCGACACCGCAAGCCCTGCACGTGAAACCAAGAAATAAAAATTTGCACGCGTCCAAAAATTTTTTACGGATGTATGTTTTTCAGTTCTGATCGCCTTCGATAACTCGTAATTCTCTAACCATGTTAGCACGATAAATTCCATGTTACTGGCCCAAGCTAATCAATTGTGGTACGCATTGCCCCTGGTGGTGTCGGTCAGTTTGGTGTACGCCGCCACTCGGCATGAAAACATGCCCTCCATCGTCTGGCACGCGGTCCGTTTTGCCGCGTGGATCGCTGCATTTTTGTTCGGTCTGGGCTTACTCTTGTGGTGGCTGGGAAGGGGGCTGTAAAAAGCTCCGGCCGTCTGAATCTCAATCTCTGCGGCAAAGTGTGCAGCCATTTCGGCTCACCGGTACGCCGCTGGCCGCTAAATATCT
>Ga0335083_10004987_pt1 | contig 16820 bp, 14 predicted proteins | sample Lox_Sample_42_FD_206716 | JGI IMG/M metagenome (GOLD analysis project Ga0335083, IMG submission 206716) | Soil microbial communities from Loxahatchee National Wildlife Refuge, Florida, United States - Lox_Sample_4.2 | ecosystem: Environmental > Terrestrial > Soil > Wetlands | place: USA... | reverse complement strand
ACCTTGAACAGCGCGTTGGGATTGAGCAGCGCGTTCGTGCGAAGCGCGATGCAGAAGCGTCCGAAGTCCTCGCGCGTGGCGCCGTGCCGCTCCATGTAGAGCCGCGTGTGCAACGCGAACATACCGTTGGCACCGCCAAAGCCTTGTGGCGACATGAAGTCGCGCACCGATCCGTTGAACCGGTCGAGCGTCTCGTTGTGGGAGCTGACGTCGAAGGCATCGGCGGCTGCCACGACGACGACGTCGCAACTGCCGTCGCGAATGGCCCGTGCCGCGTGCGCCATTCCGATCACGCCCGAGGCGCCGCCATACAGCCCCTGGAACAGGAACCGCGCTTCGATGCCCAAGTGCTCGGCGACGGTGGCGACGTTGTCCGGAGGGAGCATGAACGACGTCACGGCGAGCCCATCGACGCGCGACCAGTCGAGGCCGGCGTCGCGCAACGCCGCGGTCCCGGCAACGTACAGAAGCTTCTGCACCGTGTCGGGCGAGCGCTTGGCGTAGGCGGTCTGGCCGGCGCCGACGATGCGGACGCCTTCGAAGACGGAGGCCATGTCAGTGGGGAAGGGCCGCCCCGACCCACCGACACACCCCCTCGGGGAGCAGCGAGCATTGGGGCAGTTTCATCTTAGACGATTCCTTCGCGCTCGAGCTCTTCGATCTCGGCCTTGCCGAGCCCGAGGACGTTCATGTAGACATCCTCGTTGTCCGCGCCGAGGCTCCTGCCCGAGTGGCGCACCTCGCCCGGCGTGCCGACGAAGCGCGGCACGACGCCTTGCATGCGGACGCTGCCGAAGTCGTCGTCGGGCACCGATACGATATTCTGCCTCGCGATGTATTGCGGATCCTCGACGATGTCGCGGATGTCGAGCACCGGGCCCGCGACCACCTCCGCCTCCTCGAAGAGCTCCATGACCGCATCGCAGTCGCGCTCGCGAAACCAACGTCCGATGATCTCGTCGAGGGCAACGTCGTTGTCGCACCGTAGCTTGTTGTCGAGGAACCGGGGGTCGGTCGCGAGCTCCGGCATTCCCATGGCCGCCGCAAGCCGTTCGAACGTGCGCTGCGAGCTTGCGGAGATCCCGATCCACCGGCCATCGCGCGTCTCGTAGGTGTTGCGGGGCGAGTCTTCGGCGAGCCGGTTGCCCTGCCGCGTCTTGACGATTCCGAGCTGGTCGAAGCCGATCACCTGCGATTCGACGAGCCGGAACAGCGGCTCGTACAAGCTCACGTCGATTTCCTGCCCGGTGCCGCCGTTGTCGCGGTTGTAGATGGCGAACATGGCAGCCATGGCCGCGAAGGTCGACGCCACCGAATCGGCCATCGGGAAGCCGGGGAGCGTGGGTGGCCGATCCGCAAACCCGGTGAACGAAGGGATGCCCGAGAACGCCTCTGCGATCGTGCCGTAGCCGCCGCGCCTGGCGTAAGGCCCCGTCTGTCCGAATCCGGACAGGCGCACCATGACGAGCCGGGAATTAATCTTCGACAGGTCGCCGAAGCCCAAGCCCCAGCGCTCGAAGGTCCCGGGCCGGAAGTTCTCGATGAGGATGTCGGTGTGGCGGACGAGCTCCTTGAACAGCGCCTGCCCGCGCGGCTTCGAAAGGGCGAGCGTGATGAGGCGCTTGTTGCGACCGATGACCTTCCACCACAGCGAGCGCCCGTCCTTCATGGGCGCCCAGTGCCGCATCGAGTCGCCGACGCCCGGCAATTCGACCTTGATCACGTCGGCGCCGAAGTCGGCGAGCTGCGTGGCCGCAAGCGGCCCCGCGATCATGTTGCCCGCGTCGAGCACCCGCAGGCCGACGATGGGGCCGCGACGTGGCGAGGAATGCGCCTTCGATTCTTTGGTCCGTTCGTCCTTCGCTTGAATGACGATCTCCTTCGTTGCGCTTCGAGGCCGTAGGCGTAAGGGTCCGTGGATGGAATTTTGAAAAATGGAAGATTTTCTTCCTATTTTCGGTTATTGTTTTTCAACCCATGAACAGCGGTCAAGCACTTCTTTCGAGGTCGACGGCCGACGCGACGGAGACGACGACCGATCAGCCACTCGATCGCGCCGTCGCGGTCCTGAGCGCTGTTGCGGACGCTTCCCGGCCGATTTCGGTGACGGAGATCGCGGCCGAGTGCGGTCTACCCGTCCCCACCGCCCATCGCCTCGTCGCGCAGCTCGAGCGCCGCGGGCTCTTGAGCCGGGCGCTCGGATCGAAGAAGCTCGTGGTCGGGCGCGAGCTCGTGCGGCTCGGCATGGCGTCGCTCGAGGGGGCGTTGCGCGCCGACAGGCCGCGTCACATACTCGTGACACTTGCCAAGCGCCTCGGCGAGCACTGCCAGATCGGCCGGCGGTTCGACGACGAGATCGTGTATGTCGACTCGGCGACGGTGCAACGCGCCGATGGCCTCTACTTCGAGCAGGGCGGTCGCGCTCCGATGCACTGCACGTCGACGGGGAAGCTGTTCCTTGCCGACATGACCGCGGCAGACCTCGATTTGTGGATCGCGCGCGCGGATTTGAAACGCATGACGCCGTCGACGATCGTTTCGCCCCACGCGCTTCGTACTGCCCTGCGCAAGGTGCGGCAGGAAGGCTGGGCCATCACGGTCGGCGAACTGGTCGTCGGGGTGGTGGGCTGCGCCGTACCGATACGGACGAGAAGCGGCCGTCTCATCGCCGGGCTCGGCGTGTCGGCGCCCGACGCGCGCGTATCCGTCGAGCAGTTGAAGAACCACCGGCCCCTCATGCAGTCGGCCGCGGCTGAAATCGCCGCAGCCATCTCGGACGACGAGTGAATCGCCACGCAAGGCGCGCGCAACAGGAACGAGCCGCATGAAATCGACGCCTCCCATGATCGTCCACGATAGGAGCGTATGGCTCGCTGCCGATCTCGGCGCTTCGCGATCCTGGGTACGTCCTTTGAGCGACGGATGCCAGGACGAAATCGAAGCCGGCGTGCGCAAGGCGGTTGCCGCGGGCAAGACCTACACCGACGTGGGAATCACCGACTTTCCGCTGCCCAGGACGCGGTCGATGCTGCGCGAGGTCTTCGACGACCTCGAGAACGGCGCCGGCTTTTCCGTGATCGGCGACTTTCCCGTCGACCGCTTCACTTATGAGGAGAGCCTCATCGGCTACGCGGGCGTGTCCGCGCACTTGGGCAAGCTCGTCGACCAGAGCTACGCCGGTGCGATGAAGGCCGACGTCAAGGACATGGGACTCGCGTACGGCAAGGACGTCCGCGGCTATCACAGCAACGCGATGCTGCGCTTTCACACCGACGGCGCCGTGCTTACCGGCCTGCTGTGCCTGCAGAGCGCGGTCGAGGGAGGACAGAGCGTACTAACGAGCTCGGGTGCGGTGAGCAACGCGATTCTCGCCGAGCGCCCGGATCTCTACGCTATCCTCCTCGAGGGATTTCACCATCACCGGCGCGGCGAGCACGCGCCCGGCGACAATCCGATATCGCCGGCGCCGATACCGGTGTTCGCCTTCTATGACGGGCTGCTGCATTGCACGTACGATCGCAACCAGTCGCTGTGGTCGGCCGAAGGAGGCATCGTGTTCTCGGCGCGGCAAATCGAGGCGATGGACTACACCGACGCCGTGATGGCGCGTCCCGAGTATCAGTTGCACATGGAGATGCGCAAGGGGGACATACAGTACGTGAACAACTTCACCGTGATGCACTCGCGCACCGAGTACCGCGACAGCGCCACGCAGAAGCGCCACCTGGTGCGGTACTGGATCGACGTGCCGAATGGAAAGCGCAAGGGACTCACGACGCGCGACCTTTACGTGCGCGACGGAAGGCTGGAGCTCGAAAAGCCGTAGCAGGAACGTTCAGTTCAACCGTCTGTTCAATGGAGGAGATCGGGTCATGCTGAAAAAGCTCATCGCAACACTTGCGCTCGTCGGGCTGGCGGCGACCGGCGCAGCGCAGGCACAGGAGAAATCGCGGCTCGACGAGATTCTCGCGCGCGGCAAGCTTATCGTGGGCGTGTCGTCCGAGGCGCCGCCGTTCGGGTTCATCGACGACAAGGGCGAGCTCGTGGGCTTCGACATCGACATTGCCAAGCTGCTCGCGAAGCAGCTGTTCAACGGCGATGACTCACCCAAGCGCATTGAATTCGTCAAGCAAGGGTTCGCCGCCCGCTGGCCGAACGTGGAGTCTGGCGCCGTCGACATCGGCATTCAGGTCACGACCATCCTGCCTGACCGCGTGTTGCGCGTGGCATTCACGCGGCCCTACATCGACAGTGGGATCGTGATGGTCGTGCGCAAGGACTCGTCGTTCAAGCGACTGAAGGACCTCGACGATGCCAAGTACACGACCGCGCTCTTGACCAACCCGCAGCAGGCGGAGCGCGCGAAGAAGTTCTTCCCGAAGGCCAAGACCCAGATTTTCGATTCAATCGCGGCGCAGTTCACTGCCGTGAAGTCGAACCGGGCGGATGGCGCGCAGCTCGACACGCCGGTGGCGCAGTGGTACGTCAAGCAGAATCCCGACATGCGCATCCTCGAGGAGCCCCTCGTGCCGCCGACCAACAACGCGGTGTTCATGAAGATGGGTGACTTCAAGATGTGGCTTGCCATCGACACGCTGATCGGCGAGATGACGGGCGGAAGCCTGTTCAACGACTACTCGGCGATCTACGAGAAGTGGTTCGGCACGCAGCCTAACCACACCAAGTACTACTTCAAGCGCTAAGCGGTAAGGGCAGGGGCGCAGCGATGGACTGGTGGCTGATCAAGCTGCGGCTGATCGCCAGCATTTATCCGCAGATGCTCGAAGCGCTGGGCGTCACGGTCACCATCGCGGCGCTGTCCCTGCCCTTGGCCGTCGTCCTGGGGGTCGTCATCGCGGTATTGCGCATGCACGCGCCCAAGCCGGTCAGCGCGCTGATCGGCTCGTGGATCGAGATCATGCGCAATACGCCGCTCCTGCTGCAGATGTTCATGCTGTACTTCGCGCTGCCCATGCTCGGCTGGCGGCTCGACGGCCTTTATTGCGGCGTGCTCGCGATCGCGCTCCAGCACTCTGCGTTCCTGGCGGAGACGTTTCGCGGCGCCATCGAGACGATCAGCCGGCGGCAGTGGGAGGCGTCGCGCGCACTCGGCATCGCCGATTCGACCGCGATGTGGCATCTCATCCTGCCGCAGGCTGCCGTCAAGGTCGCAGCGCCGATCGGCAACCAGCTCATCATCCTCGTCAAGGACACGTCGGTCGTATCAGGCATCGCCGTGCTCGACCTCACCCTCACGGGCAAGATCATCCTCGAGCGAAATGCGGCCTCGTTCGAGGTATTCCTCGTCGTAGCGTCGTTCTACCTCGCGCTGACGGTCGTCCTCGGCCTTGTCGTGCGCTGGATCGAGAACCGGACGCGGGCGATGTCGGCGTAACGATGAGCGTGCTGACGCAGAGCCTCCCTTACCTCGCCAAGGGCGCGCTCGACACCGTCGTCATGGCCGCGCTCGCCATCGCGATCGGTTCTGTTCTCGGCTTGGGCCTCGGGCTCGCCGCAGGGTCGAGGAGCACGGTGGTGCGGGGTGCAATCGACGCTTTCATCTTCGTGACTCGTGGCATTCCCGTGCTGGTGATCATGTTCATCACCTACTATGCGTTTCCCGCGGTCGGCTACCGCGTGTCGAGCTTCGCCGCGGTGACGGTTGCGCTCACGCTGTACGCGGCCGCGTTCTACACGGACGTCATGCGCGGCGCCTTGGCCGCCGTCCCCCGTGGCCAGCTGGAAGCGGCGCGCAGCCTCGGCATCGCGAGGATTCCGACGGTGTTCCACATCCTGCTGCCGCAGGCGATGAAGTCGTCGATTCCGCCGTGGCTCAACACGTCGATCGTCATCGTGAAGAGCACGTCGTATGCCGCCATCGTCGGGGCGTGGGAGCTCACGTACGCGGCGAAGGAGATCGTCGAGCGCACGCTCGCCACGTTCGAGATCTTCGGTGCGGTGATGGCCGCCTACTTCATCATTTGCTATCCCATGTCCCTCCTGTCGCGCCGGCTCGAAAAGCGGGCGGCGATCGTGCATTAGCGCCCGCCATGACCGCGATGATCGAAGTACGCAACGTCGTGAAGAGCTACGGCTCGCTCGAGGTGCTGAAAGGTGTCTCGTTCGACGTGGGACAGGGCGAGGTCGCGGCGATCATCGGAGCGAGTGGGTCCGGCAAGTCGACGATCCTTCGATGCATCAACTTCCTGGAAAACTTCCAGGCCGGCACCATCCGTGTGGGCGGCGAAAGCGTCGGCTACGACCTGCGGCCAGACGGCGCCCGGGTGCCCCAGAACGACAAGACGATCGCGCGGCACCGCCAGGAAGTCGGCATGGTGTTCCAGAGCTTCAATCTGTTTCCCCACAAGACCGTCGTCGAGAACGTGATGTGCGGGCCTGTGCTCGCCAAAGGCATGGCGAGGCAGGAAGCGAGGACCATCGCCGAGGCGCTCCTTGCCAAGGTCGGATTGTCGGACAAGCTCGATTCGCTACCTGCCAATCTGTCGGGAGGGCAGCAACAGCGCGTAGCGATCGCCCGCGCGCTCGCGATGGAGCCCAAGGTCATGCTGTTCGACGAGGTGACGTCGGCGCTCGATCCCGAGTTGGTGGGCGAAGTGCTGCGCGTCATCCGCAACCTCGCGCAGGACGGGATGACGATGATCCTCGTCACGCACGAGATGCACTTCGCCCGTGACGTGGCCGACCAGCTGCTGTTTTTCGACGGCGGCCGCATCCTGCAGCAGGGCGTGCCCCGCGACGTGCTTGATCATCCCGAGAGCGATCGGCTGAAAGCGTTCCTGCGCCGCTTCTCAGAGGCCAACTACCTGTGATCGCGCGTCACGCGCCGTTGCGCCGATAGACCCGCAACGTGTTGAGCGTCATGCGCGGCAAGAGCTCGATCATCGGCGTCCTGTAAGTGGCGACGGCTTCATGCCCGGTGATCGTCTCCGCGCCTTGACCGCCCACGATGACGACCTCGTCGCCTGCGGCGACGTCCGGAATGTCGGAGACGTCGACGACCGTGTGCTCGGTTGCGCGCATGCCGATGATCGGCGCGCGCCGGCCGCGGATCAGCACCGTCCCACCCGCCGGCTGACGGGGCAGGCCATCCTTGAAGCCGAAGGCGATGACCGCTGTGCGCAGCGTGCCGGGAGCTGCGCGGTGTCGCGGCCAGTCGAAGTCGAAGGACGCCGGAATCGTCTTCACCTGCAGCACGCGCGAATGGATCGCGCGGATAACCGGCATGAGATCCGCTTTGCCCTGCCACGGGTCCTCGATCATGCCGTAGAGCATGCGCCCGGGATTGACGGCGTTGAGATTGAGCTCGGGATACCCGAGCATCACACGGCTGCTGGCTGCCATGCGCTCGATGTCCGTGAATCCGGCCGCGTGCGCCTCGTGGCTCGCGCGCGCGAAGAGCTCCGCCTGGCCGCGTACGGCGGCCGCATTCTCCACGTCCGTGAGATGCGTGTAAAGCCCAAGCACGCGCAGGTTCCTCGACCGCGACAGGCGGTCGAATGCTTCCTTGTATTCGCACGGAGTGAAGCCCAGGCGGCCGTATCCGCAGTCGACCTCGACGTGCACGCGCACGGGGCGCTGCAACAGCGAAAAGGCGTCGAGACCCTCGAAGTCATGAACGGTCGCGATGAGGTCGAGTTCGGCCACGGCATGCGCGGCGTCGGGACATGTGCTCGCGTACAGGAGGATCGGCGCCTTGATACCGGCAGCGCGAATGCGCTCGGCGTCTTCCGGATCGGAAACGGCGAACGCATCGGCTCCGGCGGCCAGAATGGTCTGGGCGGTCTCGCGAGCGCCGCAGCCGTAGGCGTTGTTCTTGCACACCGCGTAGAAGCGATCCGTCGGCCGGAGCATCGACCTGATGATCCGGACGTTATGGGCGAGGGCATCGAGATCGATGACCGACCACGCGGGGCGGGCGGTGGCGGGAAGCATGGATAGAGTCACGGCATCGCGGGGGAAGTCGGAAGCAAGAAGTATGCACCGCGGCGCAGCGCGGGTCTGCATGCAAATTCCATGATTTGAAAGGTTGAACATGAAGGCGATCGAGGGAATCATCACGGCGATGGTCACGTGCTTTCGCAACGACGGCGCGCTCGACTTGCCCGCCATGAGGGCGAGCGTGCGCCATCTCATCGCGAGCGGCGCCGGCGGCTTGTGTCCCTTGGGGGGGACCGGCGAGCCGTTGTCGCTCACTGTCGACGAGCATAAGCAAGTGATCGACGCTGTGGTGCACGAGGCCGCAGGGCGCGTCCCCGTCGTGATCGGGACGTTGCTGGCGCGCCAGGAGGACATCGTCGAGTGCGGGCGCCATGCAAAATCCGCGGGCGCCGACGCGATCATGGTCATCCCTCCGTATTTCATCAATACGAAGCCCGCGCATACGCGCGCTCACTTTCAGACGATTGCGGAGCGTGTGGACATGCCGATGGTGCTCTTCCACGGACCGGGACGCAGCGGCGTGCGCCTCTCCGCGGACGCGATCCTGGAGCTCCTGTTAGCGGTACCGTCATTCGTGGCCATCAAGGAAACGTCGGGTGATCTTGCGATTTGCGCCGAGCTCTTGCGTTCGGCCCGGAGAGGCTTTCGCGTCCTGCAAGGGTTCGACGAGTACGTGCTGCCCACGCTCGCTCTTGGCGGCCACGGCGCGGTGCTTTCGCTCGGATGCCTGGTACCCGCCTTGCTGCGCAAACTCCACAACGCGTTTGCCGCCGGACGTCTGGACGAAGCGCAGCAAATTCAACTGAGCCTGCTGCCGCTGTGCAGCGTGATTTACGGCGAGCCCAATCCGGGCCCGCTCAAAGTCGCGCTCGCGATGGCGGGGCGGCCCGCCGGTCCGACCCGGCGTCCGATCTATCCTGTCTCGAAGGAGACGATCGCCAGTCTCGAGCAGCTGTGCCCAGACATCTCGCGTGCGGAGTCGGCCGCAGGACATGCGCGCGACTAGCGCCTGGATCGTGGCGATCCCGGAGCCGTTTCCCGACGCGGCTCTCGAGGTGCTCGACGGACGATTCGCGATCCGGCAGGGGAGGCCCGGTCCGCGCTTCGATGAGGAGGAGCTCGTCGACTTCGTCCGGGGCGCCCATGCGGTCGCGATCTACTCGCGCGACCATATCACGAGGCGCGTGATCGAGGCTTCTCCGCAGCTCCGAGTGATCGCCAAGGGCGGCTCGAAGCCGACTTCCAACGTCGATTTAGACGCTGCCGCCGAGCATGCCGTGCGCGTGATCTGGACGCCGGGGGCCAACGCGGTCAGCGTCGCGGAGATGACCATTGCTTCGATCCTCGCGATGCTGCGCGGATTTCCGGCGCTGATTCGGCGCCTGGAAGAGGGCGGGTGGCGTGACTTCCAGCTTCTCGGCAGCGAGCTCGCGGGGCGTACGCTGGGTCTCGTGGGGTTCGGCGCCGTGGCGCGCGAGGTTGCCAAGCGCTATCGCGCCTTCGGCGGAAAGATCGTCGCCTTCGATCCGCGCTTCGATGCGGAGGCTGCAGCGCGGCTCGACGTGCAACCTTCCTCATTGGAGGATCTGCTCCGAACGGCCGATATCGTGTCGCTGCATTGCGAGATGAATGCACAGACGGCTGGGATGATAGGCCGCGCCGCGCTTGGTGTGATGAAGCGGGACGCGCTGCTCGTCAATACCGCGCGCGGCCGGCTCGTCGACGAGCAGGCATTGCTCGATGCGCTGGACCGCGGCGCTCTGCGCGGTGCTGCCCTCGACGTATTCGCCGTGGAGCCCCCGCGCCATCCCAACCGACTGGTGTCGCATCCGCGGGTGCTCGCGACGCCCCACGTTGCGGCGTTCACACATGAATCGATCTACCGCGAGAGCGCGTGGGCGCTCGAAGACGCCGGCCGCCTGCTGACAGGTCGCGATCCGATCCACAGCTGACGTCGATGCCGATGCACGGCGCCGAGGCAGCGGCGCGGGCCCAAGCAGCGACTTGGACGGCAGCTCAGGGTCGGGGCCGGCCCCTCCTCAGCGCGCTGAGCGTCCGCTCGCCGATTCACACCCGCCGTCTGCGCTCCGATGACCGCTCTAAGTAAGGCAGCGGTCGGCTGCATCGGCAAAGCCGAGGTCTCTGACCGGCCACAACCCGCCGGACAGCTTCGGTGCCCAATTTTCCCGGAAGCCGTCGTTCGTTGCCTGTCCGAATCGAATTTCCGCCACTTACGGGCGCCGCAGCCGTTCCGACGCGACGAAGATAGCCGCGCGACAAATCCTTGTTGTAGGTCAACGGAGGTGAAGCGCGATCCGAGAAAATATATCCGTGAAGATGGGTCTTTTTTCGGTTCCGTATGCGATCCGGTTCGACGCACATAACGGTAGGTCACAATGAACAGCAATAATGGAGATCAACGAATGAAGTTCAAGAAATCCAGTGTCGGTTTGATTGCACTTTCGATTGCGTTTGCGTTAGGTGCGGGTCCTATCGCCGCCCAAGGAAAGCAGCCGAGCGCGTCGCCCGAACAGGTGAAGGCCATCGAAACGTGGACCTACACGCAGGCGATCCAGGCGGCCACATTCGCGGCTCCTCTGGTGGCGATGTACAACCTTCGCTCGACTGTCGCGGTTGGCCCGAATCCGAAAGCCAAGCCCAACACGATCTGGCGCATGGAAGACATTTCCACGCCCAAGCTGGCCGCCGAATCGGGCTATGTGTCGCCCAACCTCGACGTGATCTACGGCTTCGGATTTGCGGATCTGGGCGCAGAGCCCGTGATCCTGACCGCGCCCGACTCCGAAGGCCGCTACTACATGATCGAGATCGTCGACATGTACACCAACGCGTTCGCGTATCCCGCGGGCGGTGCGTCCGGTTACAAGGGTGGCAAGTTCGCGCTGGTCGGCCCGGGCTGGAAGGGCGAGCTACCCGCCGACGTGAAGCGAATCGATTCACCGACGCGCTGGATCGAGTTGCAGCCGCGCGTGAACGTGAAGGGCGAGGCGGACCTTGCAGCCGCGAAAAAAGTGATGCAGGGCATCACGCTGCAGACCCTGTCGCAGTACAAGGGCGGCGCGGCGCCGAGCCCGGTTGCTTACAGCTATGAAGTGCCCAAGATGAAGCCGGGTATCGCCACCAGCCACATGCAGTTCATCGACCCGCTGCAGTTCTGGTCGATTTTCTCGGCGGCAATGAACGAGAACCCGCCGCCGGCCAGTCAGATCGAAGCGGTGCTCCCATCATTCAAGTACCTCGGCATCGAGTTGGGCAAGCAGTGGAAGCCGGAGAACGTGAATCCGCTGATCCTCGCCCAGATGAAGAAGGCGGCGCAGGAAATCGGCCCGATGGCGCTGGGTACGATGCCGCTGGCCGGAACGCTGAAGAACGGCTGGGTCATCCCGCCGGCCAACACTGGCTTCGGCGGCGCCGACTATCTGTCGCGGCTCGACGTTGCGGTGTTCGGACTGACCGCGAACACGGCCACCCAGGCGATCTATTACTCGGGCGTCCTCGACGGCAACAACCAGGAGATGACGGGTGCCAAGAAGTACACGCTGACGCTCACGCCGCCGATGGCCTACGCCAAGCCGGTGCCGCCGGGGTTCTGGTCGGTCACGATGTACGACAAGCTCACGAGCTACACGACACCGAACCCGATCAACCGCTATCACCTGGCCGACTACGACAATTTGAAGAAGAACGCTGACGGCTCGATCACGATGTACCTGCAGACCACGAGCCCCGGCCCCGACAAGGAGTCGAACTGGCTTCCGACGCCAAAGGGGCCGTTCTATCTGATCTTCCGCAACTACGCGCCGGATGCCTCCGTCTCCGAAGGGCTAAAGGATCGCGCGACGTTCCAGGGACCGCCCGGCGTGATGCCGGTTGCAGGAAAGTAACGGCAAGGAAAGCCGGAAGCGCAAGTCCATAGCTCCGACAGCGCCGCCTAATGCGGTGCGTGACGGGGCGTCTTTGACCGAGCATGAGTTGCGCGGGCCATCTCCTGACCGGGGTGGCCCGTTTGCTTTTCCGTTCATTCCTCGGGCGTCGGCTTCCGTACGACACGGTGACCGTTTTGGAGCCGCCGGTTTGTCCGCTTCGGGTCGATAGTTCGCGTTGTCCCAACGGCAGCGACCGGCTCCTTTTCGCGTGAAGCGGTCGGTCAGCTAGTGTTGGTCGACGGCAGCTGACGGCCGAACCGAGACCGCAAAGCGCCGATATGATCTGACACCGCCTGCGAGATCAGATCTCGATTAGGACAGCCTGGCCGCCCGCTACTTGTGTGCAAGCGTGTGCAAGATAGCCACATTTTCATAAGCCCGGCAACGCTGATGGAGCATGGTCACTTGCGGGCATTCAGGATGCTTCGCGACCCGATCAACGCACGCACGCGTGAGCGCTCAGCCACCACTCTGCTCGTTGAGTGCGGTGCAATCAATTGCAATGCAGCAGCTAATCGCGCTGCGCTGGTGACCATACCCGCGTGCTGCCGCTGCGCGAGTAAGTTGGCGACGTAGCAGCACCGCTTGGCCTACAAGTTCGGTCGCGGATAATGTCCAAGAACCTGCGCCGTAGCGCTCGCGGGGTTCGCCCGCCCGATCGCACGCACGTGGGGAGCTGTAACGCGTTGCGCGCGCCCAACGCCGGGTGGCCCAGCCCACGAAAGTGGAGTAGATTTCCGTTGTCCGCCGGACTGGCCCTCGTGCCCATGTCGGTCAGCTACCGATTCGATCGCTTCGAGCTGCGTCCCGCTACGCGTCAACTCCTGGTCGACGAGCGTCCGACGCCCGTCGGTGCACGCGCGTTTGACCTGCTCATCGCCTTGGTCGAGCGCCGCGACCAGCTCGTCACGAAGGACGAGTTGTTCGACCGCGTGTGGCCCGGCCTGGTGGTCGAGGAGAACAATCTCCAGGTCCAGGTCTCCGCCCTGCGTAAGGTCCTAGGGCAGGAAGCCATCGCCACGGTTCCAGGTCACGGCTACCGCTTCATGCTGCAGCCGACGGAGGTTGCATCGTCACCGGCTGCGGTGCCCTCGGTGCGGCACAACTTGCCCACCTCCGTCGCATCGTTCGTCGGTCGCGAGCAGGAGCTCGCCGACTTGCGCGAGATGCTGCAGCGCCATCGCCTCGTAACGCTCATGGGCGTCGGCGGCATAGGTAAGACGCGGCTTGCGGTGGAACTTGCCACCGCGCTGGTGGATGCCTATGCCGACGGCGTGTGGCTTGTTGACTTGGCGGAGTTGTCCGATTCGCGGCTGGTTGCAAACACGGTTGCTTCGGCGCTCGGCGTACCCGAGCAGTCCGGCGCGCCCGTGCTCGAGGCGCTCCTGCGCTTTGCGTCTGCGCACGCGGTGCTCGTCGTTCTCGACAATTGCGAACATGTCCTCGGTGCGTGTGCGCAGCTGGCACGAAATCTCCTTCAGGCAGGTCCGCAGATGACGGTCCTTGCCACAAGCCGCGAGCCGATGCGCATCGCGGGCGAGGCGACCTATCCCGTGCCGACGCTGCCCGTACCCGATTTACGTCGCGAATCATCGCCCGCGGAGCTGCGCGAGCTTGCCTCGGTGCGACTCTTCCTCGACCGCGCCACAGCAGCGCGTCCCGGCTTCGCGCTCACGTTGCACAACGCGGCGGCGGTTGCCCGCATCTGTCACGACGTCGACGGGATACCGCTGGCAATCGAGCTTGCCGCGGCACGCATGCGCGCGATGTCGCCGAACCTCGTCGCCGAACGATTGCGCGACCGCTTCCGGCTGCTCAAGAGCGGCGACGGGACGGTGCGGCCTCGCCAGCAGACGCTGCGTGCCACCATCGATTGGAGCTACGACCTCCTCACGCCGCGGGAGCGTGCCTTTTTTCTCCGATTGTCTGTGTTCGTGGGCGGATTCGCGCTCGACGCCGCCGAGGCCGTGGCTGCCGGGGATAACGACGCGCCGGCCGATATCCTGGAGCTCCTCGGCCAGCTGGTCGAGAAGTCGCTGGTCGTGTTCGATGCCAAGGCAGAGCGCTACCGCCCGCTCGAGACGGTGCGGCAGTACGCGCTCGATCGCCTTGCGGTGTCGGGCGAGGAAACGCGCACGCGGGATCGCCACCTCGCGTTTTACGCGTCTCTCGCCCCGCGAGTGCGGCGCGATCTCGGCGGCGCGACGCAAGCCGCGACTGTCGCGCACCTCGACGCCGAGCGCGAGAACATTCTGCATGCGTTTACACATGCGCGCGTCGCCACGGGCGGCGCCCAGGCGGCACTCGCGATGCTCGTCGGCTACTCTACTTGGCTCACGTGGCGCGATGTCGAGCTTTGGTACGGTATCGCACTGGACGTGGTCGCACTTCCGGACGCCCAGCATGACGACGTCCCGCGAAGCTACGGCCTGTATGTCGCCGGATTACTTGCCTACCTCACGGGCCGTCACGAAGAGTCGTATGCCCTGGCGCGCCAGAGCGTGCGGATTGCGCGTGCGTGCGGAGATGCCGGGGCGCTCGGGCGGGGTCTCGCGATCGTGGGCAACGCTGCCATTGCCCTGGCGCGTTGCGACGAGTCGCGCGAAGCCTTCCTCGAAGCGCTTATGATCTCGCAGGAATCGGGCGACGTGATCCTAATGGCCGGGCTTCACGGCTCACTCGGCGAGCTGCATTCGCACCTCGGCGAGTTTGAGCTTGCCGAAACCGAGTATCGTAAGTCGTACGAGCTCGTTCCGGGGCAGGCGATCCACGCCTTCTTCAATCTGGCACGCAACGCCGCTGCGCTCGGTGCGGTCGACAAGGCAGTGAACTACCTACGCGAGGCGGTGAACCTCGATGATCCGCGGGCGCGGCTCGTGAGTTCGCTCGATTTCGTCATGGACTGCGTAGCTATCGCGTCGCTTCGCAGAGACCTCGCGTTTGCGATGCGGATGAACGGCGTCATCGAGGCGCTCAAGGAGCGCCGCAACCTGCGGAGTGGTTTCGTCGACGCCCGCTTTCATCAACGCCATGTCGAGGCGGCGCGCGCCGCGCTGGGTGGGCAGGCAAGCGATGCGGCGATGGCCGAGGGTCGCGCGCTGGGCTTCGATGCCGCCATTCGCGAAGCGTTGGATTGGCTCGAGTCGCTGCCTATAACTGATAAGAGGCCTTCGACGCTCTCCGCTTGAGCACGCGCAGGCCGCTGTACGGCAACGGACGCGCAGGACCATAGGCGCCCAGCCACGTCCGCATGGCGCCCCGGTGGACCACGTGCTTCGTGCTGGAAATGGGCCGCTCGCGTGCAATCAATTGCAAGCTCGCTCCCCGTGTGAGAGGCAGGGTAATTGTTTGCAGCTCGCACTTCTATACGCCCAGTGCCGACGAGAGCGCGCTAGTAAAGCAGAACCCTCGCTGGCAGTTTGAAGGGGTAGTGTTTGGCGTCGTACCCCCAGACGCAACTGGCGCATGCTCAGCAACGACTCAACCGGTCTACCGCCTCTATAACAATGGACAGGGTGGCGCGCCAAACCACCGATACACAACCAGTCTGAACGTTCGATCCGCGATGGTCGCGAAGGGCTGGATTTCGGAAGGCATGAGCGATCTTGGTGTGATTGCCTGTGCGCCGGTACGAAACGCGAGCATCAGGAACCAACTTACGATTCAAGCCCTGGGCTACGCCAAGGGTGTGCCCAACCCCATCCTGTCGGTATCAATCAACGGCAAGGCCGCGATGGCCCCGACGAGCGTTCTCACGACAGGCACGATCGAAACGTTCACGGTCGATACCACGGCATTTGAGCCCGCGTTGTCTTTCACGATAGAACTGTTGCCTCAGCCGCAAAGCTATCCTCAAAGCTACGCCAACATGATCCTGATCAGTGTTGGTATCAGGGCAGTCCAATTCCAGTGAGCGCCGCAGAATACAAACTGCCGGGAAGCGGGATTGTCAACGGAAACGCGGTTATCAATCCAGGGTTCGGTGCGGTGTTCGGCGCGCCCCAGCTTCCTCGAAACCCACCGCCGATCTAGTTGTGGTTCGCACGGACCCAGCTCCCGCGAGGATGGTCTGACGGCTCCCTTACGCCTCGCTCGCGCCTTTTGCGCTGGACTCCGCTTCGGCCAGACACTTGTCGTAGGCGGCGCAATAGACCTTCGTGCGAATGCCCCCGCCCTTGGTGGGCGTGGTGAATCTATAGCCCGGCATCTCCTGATTCTTACACTGGCTGACGAAAACGTCGGCGGCGTCCTGCTTCCTCTTCACGACCCGCTTGCCTTCGGTCGTCTGCAGGTACTTGGTATCCCGCAGGTGAGGGGCCGTCCTTCCGCTCGGAATGAGAAAGACGGGGTCCTTCGTGTGTTCGCGAAGCTCGACCTGGATGTCTCCGTAGCGACTGAACAGCCAGGTGTTGCGATAGAACGGATTCACGAAGAACGTGCACGGCTCGAGGGCGGAGCGGATGAACGACAGGCTGCCCGGGTGGAATACCTCGTCGCCCTTCTGCGGAGCGTCGTCTTCCTGGAGCGCCTCCTCCGCCTTCGGGCGCTTGTGAAGAACTTCCTCGATTCGCTCGGCAAGGTTCAGGAACACGTTTTCCTGCGCAGCCTCCGTCATGCCGATGATCGGATCGTCGGGCGAATTCATCGCCTGGTAATCCTTGAGCCCTTCCGTCTGCTTGAACCGGCAAGGCTTGATGATGACCGGAAGGATCACCGTCCCCCGCTTCTCTGCCGAGGCGAGCAAGGGAGGCAGTTCGTGCTCGACAATGAAGTCCGAGGCGAGGAAGTCCGCGCTGACTAGCAGAACGGCCACCTTGGCGGCCTTCAGCGCATCCGCGATCTCCTTCCTCCACTGCTGGCCCGGCTTGATGGCCGTGTCGTCCCAGAGAGTCAGCTTGGCCTCGCGCTGGAGAG
>Ga0335083_10004985_pt1 | contig 16823 bp, 11 predicted proteins | sample Lox_Sample_42_FD_206716 | JGI IMG/M metagenome (GOLD analysis project Ga0335083, IMG submission 206716) | Soil microbial communities from Loxahatchee National Wildlife Refuge, Florida, United States - Lox_Sample_4.2 | ecosystem: Environmental > Terrestrial > Soil > Wetlands | place: USA... | reverse complement strand
AGCGGGTTACGCGCCAGCTGCGCGCACACCGCGGCGACGACGGCCGGATGGCAGTGGCCGAGCAGGAAGACCCCGAAGCCCCCGCAGTCGAGGTATGTGTGCCCGTCGCTGCCCCGCACCTTCGATCCGGCGGCGGACACCTCGACCGGCGCCGCGACGAGCCGCGCCAGGCTGGCGAGCGAGGAGTTCACGTGCTGCGTTCTGCGTGCTGGTCATGCCAGCATGCTGCGGTCGGCAAGCCCCGGTCCACGGCGGTGAATTCGTCCTGGCCGAGATCGCGGCCGTGCTCGGCGTTGAGGAGCCGGAACGCGGCCGAACCTTGGCCGAGGCCATCGCCGGCTACCTGCGCACCGGCCGCTTCCTGGTCGTGCTCGACAACTGCGAGCACGTGACCAGCGCGGCGGGCGCCGCGGCGGCGGCTCTGCTCCACCGCGCGCCCGGCCTGGCGATCCTCGCCACCAGCCGCGAGCCCCTGTCGCTGCCCGGCGAGGTGACCTGGACGGTGCCCGAGCTCAGCGGCCCGGATGCGCTCGCGCTGTTCGTGGAGCGTGCCCGGCAGGCCAGTCCCGACCTGGTGCTGGACTCCGGGCAGCTAGCGGTGATCCACGGCATCTGCCAGCAGCTTGACGGCCTTCCGCTGGCCATCGAACTGGCCGCGGCACGAGCCAGGGTGCTATCCCCGGCGCGGATCGCCTCGGCGCTCGGCCAGCGCTTTGACCTGCTCTCCCGCACCGCCCAGCCTGGACCTGCGCGGCAGGGTACGCTCCGTGCCTCATTCGAATGGAGCTATGATCTGCTGTCCGCCCGGGAGGGAGCTCCTGGCCCAGCTCGCGGTCTTCGCCGGCGGGTTCGCGCTCGACGACGTCCTGGCCGTCTGCCCGGGTGCGACCGTCGGTACCCTCGCCGGGCTCGCCGACCGGAGCCTGCTGGCCCTGCGCAGCGAGCAGGGCAGCGAGCCTCGGTACCGGATGCTGGAGGCCATCAGGGAATTTGCGGCCGAGCACCTGGCCGCCTCCGGCGAGGCGGCGGGAATCCGGCGGCGGCACTGCGAGCGCTACCTGGCGCTGGCCGAGGCGGCCGAGCCTGAGCTCACCCGCCAGGCCCAGGACGAGTGGCTGACCCGGCTGGCCGCGGACTATGACAACCTTCGCTCGGCCCTGGCCTGGTGCCGCGACGAGCCGGCTGCCGAGCTCGGCGCCCGGCTGGCGGTGGCGCTGACCCCTTACTGGCTGGAACGCAGCCAGTGGAGCGAGTGCCGGCTCTGGCTGGAAGCGGCCGCCGGCCCGGGCCCGCTCCCGGCCGCGCTCCGCGCCCGCGTGCTGAACCGCCGCTGCTACCTCGAAATATGGGCGGGAGAGGCCGCCACCGTGCCCGGCCTGGCCACCGAGTCGCTGGCCCTGCTCGAAGGGCTAGGCGAGCCGGTGGAGGAAGGGCGAGCCCACGGCTTCCTGGGCCTGGTGATCGCCCTCGGCCGAGGTCCCGACGCCGCCCGGCCGCACGTCGAACGATCTTTCGAGCTCACCCGGGCCGGAGGTGATGACTGGGGCCTTGCCATGGGCCTGGCTTTCTTCGCCAATGCCCGGCTCTTGCAGGCCGACCCAGACGAGCCCCGCCGCATGCTCGACGAGGCCATCGAGATCGCGACCGCGGCCGGAGACCGGCGGACACTGCGGCTCGCGCTGTCGATGGCCGCCCTGGCCGCCATCACCCAGGGCCGCATCGCCGAGGCCGCCCGGCGGGCCGGGCGGGCCGCCGACAGCGCCAGGCAAGCCGACCACGCCGGCCCCCTCATCGCCGCCATGTTCGTCCAGGCCTGGGCACTGCTCCTGCAAGGTCAGCCCGATGCCGCCGCCGCCACGGCGCAGCAATGCCACGCACTAGGGCGAGATTCAGGGGAGGGCGGAGAGGGGCCCGCGCTGTGGCTGCAGGCAGCGGCGGCGCTGGCCGCAGCCGACCCGCTCCGCGCCCTCGCGCTGCTGAAGCAAGCCCGCGAGCTGGCGAACACGCATATCGCGCTGGCCACGCTTACCGCGCTGCCGGTGCTGGCCACCGCCGAGGCACTGCTCGCGACCGGCGATCGCGACGGGGCCGCGGCGGCGGCCGACGACGCGGCCGAGCTGGCCAGCGCGGCGGGCCACAGCTGGATCCTCGGCCGCGTGCACCTGCTGCGGGCCCGGATCGCCGCTGACCCGATCACGGCGGAGTCGGAGGTGCTGGCCGGCGTGGCCCAGGCACGCGAGGCCGGCGACGTGCTCGGCCTCGTCGACGCGGTCGAGTTGCTCGCGGCCCTTGCCACCGAGCGAGGCGACGACACCGAGGCATTGCGGCTGCAGGCGGCCGCGTCCGCGGCGCGGGCCAGGCTGGGCTACGGCCTCATCGCGCCGGCCGCTGCCGCCCACCAGGACCGCATCGCGCTCATACTGGACGGCGCCAGCGCCGGCACGATGCGCGCCGCGTGGGCCCAGGGCGAGCACCTGAGCATCGAGGAAGGCCTGGCCTACGCATCCCGCGGCCATGGCCGGCGGCGGCGCCCGGCCGCGGGATGGCCGAGCCTGACCCCGGCCGAGGTCGCCGTCGCCCGCCTCGTCGCCCGGCACCTGTCCAACCCCGAGATCGCCGAGCGGCTATTTATCTCACGGGCCACGGTCAAGACCCACCTCGTACACACCTTCGCCAAGCTCAACGTCCGCTCCCGATCCGAACTCGCCGCCGAGGCCATCAAACGAGGGCTCGGCTGATTCGTCCGCGGCCCATGACGGCCGCGGACCGGTTCCTGTGGGCCGTCGGCAATTCGGACGGTACGGTCTCGTTGTGGGATGTCACCGATCCCGCGTATCCCCGAACGCTCGGCCCGGCCGGGACCAGCGCCGGCGGCACAAGCGTCGAGGCGGTGGCGTTCAGCCCCGACGGGTACACGCTGGCCAGCGGCGACGACGCCGGGAAGGTCCGGCTGTGGGAAGTCGCCGATCGCGTGCGTCTCCGGCCGCTCGGTCAGCCCCTGACCGGCAGCGCTGCGGCCGTAGGTTCGCTGGCGTTCAGCCCCGACGGGCATACGCTAGCCAGCGGCAGCGGCGATGGCGCCCGGCTATGGAACTTGAGGATCCAGTACGCCACCGACCGGATTTGCTCAACCGCCGGCGGCCTCACGGCCCGGCAGTGGAACGAGTACATCCCCCAGCTGCGCTACCAGCCATCCTGCCCTTGATGGTTAGACGTTGAACCGGAACTCCACGACGTCGCCGTCGCGCAGTCGCTGCCGATCTCCCCTGGTCATAGGAGGGCGAGCAACTCTTCAGTGGTCATGCCGATTATCGCTAGAATGTTCCGCAGCGTGCCCTTAGGTATGTCTCGGTTGTGGACTGGCACCGAGACTGTCCGGCCATCAGGGTGTCTCATAACGTGATGGCTGCCGCTGATCCTCGCGACTGCGAATCCGGCTCGTTCAAGTGCCTTGACTACTTGTGCTCCCCGGACAGCCGGGATCGCGGCAGGCATCCGGCAACGTTATCAGGCAACCTCAAGGTTGAGCGTCAGCTCGTTTGGGATGCCGACCTCGCCAATCAACGCCTGTAGCGCCTCGCGCAGATCATCGAGTGCCGCTTCGCGGGTCGTACCGTCACCTACGGCTCCGACACCTGGCCTCAGCTGAGCAGACGCACACCAAACGCCGTCTTCATCTTGTTCGAGGTCGTACGGTACGTGCACGGTCCTAAACCGGACGCTCATCGCTGCTGTCTCCTGGTCATGGTGTGGAGGTTGACACCGGTCAACCTCCTGACTCAAGTAAAGCACGTCACGGTATAGCACGGTCAGAGCACGGTATACCCCGCTGCCGAGACGCGGAGGCGTTCAGGCCTACTACTGGACAGACCAGTGATGGACAGCAGTGTCATGGGCGCAAGCACCGGCAGGTGCGGTCGCAGGACCGATCGGCTGGACCGTGCCGTTGCCCTGGGTCCATGTAGTAGAGGGAGTCTTGTCCCGGACTTGCGCCGAAACGTGCGTCTTGAAAGCCTTGTCAGCCGCGACCTGGGTTGATCCAACGGCAAGCAATTGAGGCAGTGCGTCCCGGGCCAGGCGCTTTAGAACGGCATCCAGACCGGCACCGGCCAGGACCAGCGCCGAGCGCAGCAAATCAACCTCTCCCTCGTTCAGGCGACCACGCGCATCCTTGCCCGACGAGCTTGCCGCTTGCCTGACGACATGAAGGCTCTCAAAGATGCCCTGGAGCGTCGTGTGAGCCACCCCGAGATGTGTCAGTGCTGGAGCTGCAAGCCGGTGAATTCGGCGCTCAGGCAGGGGAGCCAGACCGTACTTCTTTATCGGCACGGGCCGGCCTAGTTCTTGGAACCTGATGTTGCGCTGTGGCGGAACTCCACGACGTCGCCGTCGCGCATGACGTAGTCCTTGCCCTCGATGCGGGCCTTGCCCGCGGCCCGGGCGGCGGGCAGCGAGCCGGCCGCGATCAGGTCGTCGTAGGAGACCACCTCGGCCTTGATGAAGCCGCGCTGGAAGTCGGTGTGGATGACGCCGGCCGCCTCGGGCGCGGTCGCCCCGATCGGGATCTCCCAGGCCCTGGTCTCCTTCGGCCCCGCGGTGAGGAACGTCTGGAGGCCGAGCGCCCGGAACCCGGCCCGGGCCAGCTGGGCCAGGCCCGGCTCGCCCATCCCGGCCTCGGCCAGCAGTTCGGCCGCCTCGTCCTCGGGCAGTTCGGCCAGGTCGGCCTCGGTCTTGGCGTCCAGGAAGATCGCCTCGGCCGGGGCATCGCCGGCCAGCACTGGCAGTTCGGTCAGGCGCTTGCGCAGGTCGTCGTCGCCGAGCTCGGCCACGTCCACGTTGAACACGTACAGGAACGGCTTGGCGGTCAGCAGGTGCAGCTCGCGCAGCGCGGGCAGGTCGATCCTGGCGGCCGCGGCGCCCGCCGACAGCGAGACGCCGGTGTCCAGCAGCTGCTGGGCGGCCTCGGCGGCCGCCAGCGTCTGCGCCTTCTCCGGGTCCTTAGCGAACTTGGCCTCCTTGGCCAGCCGCGGCAGCGCCTTGTCCAGCGTCTGCAGGTCGGCCAGGATCAGCTCGGTGACCACGGTCTCGATGTCGCGCTCGGGCGACACGTCGCCGTCCACGTGGGTCACGTCGGGGTCGGCGAACACCCGGACCACCTGGCAGATCGCGTCGGTCTCGCGGATGTGGGCGAGGAACTGGTTGCCCAGCCCCTGGCCCTGCGAGGCGCCGCGGACCAGCCCGGCGATGTCGGTGAAGCGCACGCTGGCGGGCACGATCCGGGCCGAGTCGTACAACTTGGCCAGCTCGGCCAGGCGCGGGTCGGGCACGCCGACCACGCCGACGTTCGGCTCGATCGTGGCGAACGGGTAGTTCGACGCCAGCGCGCTGGCCCGGGTCAGCGCGTTGAACAGCGTGGACTTGCCGACGTTAGGCAGGCCGACAATGCCGATAGACAGACTCACCTGGGCGAGTTTACGGGCGGCGGGAGGGTGCCTGGTATCACGACTATGCCAGCATCCACTCGACGGCATGGGCGGCTGACGTGAACGCCACCCGTTCGGTATCAACGCCTTTGCTCGCTTCGCCCTGGGCCACCAGGATGGTCCGGACGCCGGCCTGGCCGGAGACGGACAGCACCGCCGCGGCGGGCTGCGGGGTACCGGCCTCGGCGGCGGTGAAGCCGCTCTCGAAGACCGCTTCGGCCAGTTCGGTCAGGGCGAGCCACTGACCAGGAGGCGGAGCGACCCGGAAGTAGTGCACGCCCGCCGGGGCGATGACATGGCTCATCTCCGCGTGGTCAGGCGTGGGTCCGTACAGGTAGATGGTGGGTCCGGCCGGGACCCAGCGGCCGTCGCCGTCCACCAGCCTGAACGTCGCGCACGCGCCGGTCCCGAGCCGGGCCAGGACCTCGGCCGCCTCCCCCAGCGGGGTCCCGTCGGGCTCGGACAGGTCGCGGACGACCAGGGAGCGGCGGCCGCGCCGTATCGCCGAGGCCAGGTCGGCCTCGCTGGCCTGGTCGACGGTCGGGAACGGCGCGCGCAGGGCGCCGTCGGCGAGCAGGGCGATGGCGGCGGCCTCGTCGTCGGTGAGCGCCAGCGTGCCGGTATCGGTCATCACAAGAAAGCCTTTACGATCGTGTGGCCCAGCTGGCCGGGTATGGACTTGAAGGTGGGCACGTAGTCGTCACGGAAGGTTTCGGCGTCGAAGGGGTTGGGAATTCCCTGCTTCCAGTCGATCCCGGACGCGAGGTCGAAGTCCTCTTTCCAGATGACGATGTTCGCTCCGATCAGGTAGGCGACGGGATTCTTGCTGGTCTTCAGGCCGTCCGCGGTCGCATCGAGCAGGTCGCCGCCGGCGCTGGCGTAGCGGCCGGCCTGGGCGTCCGCGCGGGCATGCTGGACGTCGCCGACGACGGAGACCGCTCCCATGACCATCCCGACCGGGCCCAGCGCTTTGACCACCGTGCTGAGGTGGGTCTCGCGGAGGATACGGCCGGCCAGCTGGACGTGCGGGTTGTCGTGGAAGCCGAGCAGGGTCGGCGACTGCTTGTAGGCGAAGAACGAGTTCTCGTGATCGAGCTTCATCAGTTGCCGCCACACCACGCCGTACTCTTTGTTCTCCTTGGTGCCGACGACATAATCCTTGCCGGTGATATCCCTGAGCTTGTCGAGAGGGCCCAGCACGAAGCGGTTACCGTCGTCGATCACGTGCCAGACGCGCTCGGTCCAGGGCACGTCGGCGGCGCTGGCGCGGACCTGCTGCTGGATGTTGGCCGTCAGGTGAGCATGCAGGTCCGACATCGCCCGGGCGGCGCCGTTCAGCGCCGGGTGATGCTGCGCGGCCCACTGCTGCTGGAAGACGGCCGAGGCGGGCCCGTGCCAGCTCTGGCTGAGCGCCATGGTGAGGGCGGTGAGGCTGGAGGTGATGTGGCCGAGGTTCTGCGCGTGCCCCTCCAGCTGCCGGGCGAGGCCCTGGGCCTGCTCGACATCCATCCCGTCGAATGACATCGTCTCGCTCCCCTCCGGGCCGGGTCCCGGGGCCGGGTGCCCCGGGACCCCCCATCGTGATCAGGCGTAGCTGCTTGACGTCTGCTGCTGCTGGTGGAGGTTGGCCTGCGTGTGCGTGCAGATCTCCTGCAGCCCGTTCAGGGCGTTCTGCAGCTGGGCCTGATGAGTCGGCCACTGGGACGCGAACTGCTGGGCGTCCGGGCCCTTCCAGGCCCCCTCGAGCTGGCTCACCAGGTGCGGCATCGACGTGGCGATGCCCTGCAGCTGCTGGCAGAGTCCGGTCATCTGGTGGTAGATGCCGTTGACCGCGTCGACGTCCATTCCTTCGAATGCCATAGCGTTTCCTTCCTCATCGTGCGATGGCGCCTTGCCATCGGCGGTGGCCGGTACCGGCCCGTTCTCATCTGGTGCCGCGTCATTCCGGTATCGCGACCTGGGTCAGCCTGACGCGGCCGTTCTCGACCAGCAGCCCACGCCCGGCGGGGAACTCGCTCCGCCTCGACTTCGGGAAATCCGTCTTGTACACGAGCAGCCCGTCCGCCTGCTCCGGCTGGAGCGCGAGCCCGCTGCGCGCGCTCTTCACGGCGTTGAGCAGCGGCCAGCTCGACCCGAGGGCGGAGGTCTCGCCCTCCGCGATGACCAGGTGGCCGTGCCGGGCCAGCGTCTTGATCAGGGCGGCCAGCGGCATGTCGGCCGGCCCGCCGAGAAAGTCGGTGATGCCCTCGATGACGACCGCGAGCGGGCCCCCGGGAGCGCTTTCGCGGCTGACCACCTGCTCCAGCTTGCCCGCGGCCTCGGCGACCTCGTCCGGGTCGGTGGCGACCTGCTGCCAGGTTCCCAGCCCGATCAGCGGTGACCGCCGGCCGCCGAAGAAAACCCGCGTGGTGGCCGGCGCCGAGCGGCCGAGCGCGGTGACCACGGTGGCGACGACCGTGGTGCGGCCGCTGGCCGGCGGCCCGGAGACGAGGAAGACACCTTCCGGCCGGAACCCGATGGGCCCGAGGTCGTCATCGGCCACTCCGATGGTCGGCCGTCCAGCGGACGTCGCGGGCAGGTCGCTGAGCCGGACCAGACCGGGAAGCTGCTCGACGCGCGGAGCGGCGGGTACCTGCTGGCGGCGCATCGCCGTCGCGAGCTGCGCGACGGCCTGGGCCTGGGCGGTGGTGCCTGGTGACCCGCCGAAGACGGCGATCTGGAGCTCGGCGCGCCCGAGGAGCCCGCGTCCGGGCGGTGAGTCGGGCGTGAGGATGCCCCGTTCGGCCCCGGCCACCGTGTACTCGTCGTCGTCGGCGAGCCGCAGCGTGAGCCGGCGCTGGATCACCGAGCTCAGCCGCGACGGCAGCGCCGTCGGGCGGTCCGCGGTGAGGACGACGTGGATGCCGAGCGGCCGGCCGTCGGCGGCCAGCGCCGTCAGCGCGTCGAACCACTTGCCGCCGTCGAGCATCTCGTACTGCTGGCGGAAGGCGGAGAAGCCGTCAAGCACCACCAGGATGCGAGGCTCGTGCGGCTGGCCGGCCAGGTGCCGGTACTCGGTGATGGTCCCGGCCCTGACGGCGGCGTAGCGGCGGGCCCGGTCATCCGCGGTGGCCAGCAGGGTACGCAGCAGCCGCCGGACCCGGTCGTGCTCGTCGCCGGGGATGACGCTGCCCACGTGCGGCAGGTCGGCGAGCATGGCCAGGCCCCGGGAACCGAAGTCGAGGCCGTAGACCTGGCAGGGACCGCCGCGCGCGGTGAGCGCGGCGGCGATGGCGAACGAGCGCAGGGCGGTGCTCTTACCCGAGCCGCCGGTGCCGTAGATGGCGAGGTTGCCGTCCCGGTCGGGATAGAAGACGGCGGTGGCTTGCCGCTGGTGCTCCGGTTCGTCGAGGACGCCGAACACGAGCTCGTCGTCACGGCGGCGGGTGGGCAGCCTGCTGAGGTCGTACACGGCCGCGAGCTCGTCCAGCCACGGCCGCCGGGGCGGCGGCAGCTGGGCCAGCGCGCTGGCCCGCCCGATGTTGTCGGTGATCCGGACGATGTCGGTGGGGCCGTACCCAGGCTGGGCGCCGGTGGCGTCCGCCTCGGGGGCAGGCCAGCTCCGGCCGGAACCGATGGCCAGTTCCTCGACCGACACGTCCGGTCGCCGGTGGCCGGAGACCGTCCAGCCGCCGACGTAGGCGGACTGGAACGGCACCAGCCGCCCGGGTCCGGTCTTCGATACCGCCCGCCCCGGCAGCGCCGGGTCGACGTGGGCCGCCTCGGTCGAGCCGAGGACGTCGAGGCTGTCGGATTCGTCGGCCATCCGCAGCGCCAGCCGCAGGTTGGTGTTCGCCCGCAGGTTGTCCTTGATCACGCCGGCCGGCCGCTGCGTGGCCAGCACCAGGTGCAGGCCGAGCGAGCGGCCGCGCTGGGCGACGTTCACGACTCCGTCCACGAAGTCGGGGACCTCGCGGACGAGCGCGGCGAACTCGTCGACGACGATGACCAGGCTGGGCGGCGTGTCCGGGTCACCGGCTTGCTCCAGCTCGCGCAGGTCCTTGACCTTCTTGCGGTCGAACAGGTGCTCGCGGTAGGTGAGCTCGGCCCCGAGCGAGATCAGCGCCCGCCTGACCAGGTGGGGGCTGAGGTCGGTGACCAGGCCGACGGTGTGCGGCAGGTGGACGCAGTCGCGGAACGCGGAACCGCCCTTGTAGTCGACCAGCAGGAAGGTGACGCGCTGCGGGCTGTGCGCGGCGGCCATGGCCAGGATCCAGGTCTGCAGCAGCTCGCTCTTGCCCGCGCCGGTGGTGCCGCCGAGCAGGGCGTGCGGTCCGTGCACGCGCAGGTCCAGGGCATGCGGCTCGCCCGCCGCCTCGCCCACGATGGCCCGCAGCGTGCCCGGGCGGCGCGGGCCTGGCGGCGGGGCGGCCGGACCGGTGAGGACCGAGCTGCTCTCCTGCCAGCGCTCGATGACGACCGCGGGGTCGTCGGCGATCCGCGGATCGTTCAGCTCAAGCCAGGACACCGCCCGGGGCAGGTCGCTGTCGTCGGCTTGGACCGCACCCGCGTCGACGAGCGGGGACATCATGCGGCTGAAGGACCGGGCGGTGCCGCCGTCGACGGCGTCGGCCGCGACGTTCGTCATCGACGTTCCGGCCGTGCTGTCGCCGATGCTCGCGGACCGGTCGCCGCGCGCGTCGATGTAGGCCGTGCACGCGGCGGGCAGGTGCTCGGCGCGCGGCGCGAGCCAGATGCAGTGGATGCCGGCCGCCGGGCCGATCCGGCTGAGCTCGACCAGGCGGGCGCGGTCGGCGGTGACGCGGGCGTCGATCAGCACGAGCACGGCGACCGGACCGCGGCGCTGGCCGGGCTCGTCGGCGGCGCGCGCCCGGGCGAGGTCTTCCAGCTGGCCGAGCAGCCCGGCCGACTCGGCCCCGGTGACGAGGTGCGGGCCGGTCAGCGGGCTGTGCGCGGACGAGGTGTGCGGCAGCCACTTCAGCCAGTCCCAGTCGGGACCCGAGCGCGCCCCGCAGAAGGCGGTCAGCACGACCTCGGCGGGTGAGTGGAGCGCGGCCAGCTGGCAGACGACGGACCGGGTGACGTCGAGCGCGGCTTCTGGTTCCCCGGCGATGCCGATGGACCCGTACGTGGTGAGCGGCAGCGTGACCGGCACGTCCCCGATGTCCCGGTACCGGGCCAGGACCTCGTCGAGCGCCGCCTGAGCGGCCGCGCTCACCCGGTGGCCGCGCTGGGCGTCGAAGCGCAGCCGCGATCCGAGCGTGGCGGCCCCCACCCGGATGTCGAGGAACCTGGGTGCCCCCGGCCGGCGGCTCCAGAGCAGGGGGCTCTGCCGGGACGCGGCGTCCAGGCAGCTCGCCGTGGCCGGGTGCTCGGCGTTGCGAGCGCGCCATTCGGCCTGGTGAGCCGCCTTCGCCGTCTCGTCAAGGGCGGCCAGCGCACGGCGCAGGTCGGCCATGGAGCTGCGGCTGCCGCGGGCCGCGGCCCAGCGCCCTTCGAACAGGTTCGCCAGCATCATCATCGGGCTCAGCGCGACGAAGATCAGCGAGGCGACGTTGCGGGTGACCGCGTAGAGGACGCCGCCCAGCACGAACGGCGCGATCATCGACAGGACCGGGAAGCGCTGGCTGTGCTCCGCTTCCGGGAGCTCCGGGCAGTCGAGCACCTGGCCGGCGTAGCTGGCGGTGATGACCGGTGACCGGTTGAAGGCCGACGTCGCCGCCTGCGCGGTGGCGCCCGGCTGGGTGGTGAACTCGATTCCCAGGATGGTGTCGCCGAGCCTGAGCCGGTCCCCGGGGAGCCACGAGCCGCGGGTGAGGAGTTCGTCGTTCAGGGTCAGGCCGTTGGCCGACCCCAGGTCGAGGATGTCGGCCGAGCCGGCCGACAGGAACACCCGGACGTGGCGGCGGGACACGAGCGTATCCGACAGCCGCAGATCGCACCCGGCCGCGCGGCCGACGGTCTGGTTGCCGGCCGGGAGCACGACGCGCTGCCCGCGGTCGGGACCGCTGATCACGGTGATCGCGGCGACCGGCCGGGCGGCCCGGTCGGCGTAGTGCGCGCTGGTGGCGCTGACCGCGACGCGGGCGCCCGGCTTGATGCCGCTGTCGATGAGGGTGAGGTCGGGATCCAGCGTTACGCGCCCGGCATCGATGACGGTCAGCGTGCCGCCGGCCGGCGTCGCCTGCTCCGGATCGCGGGCGGCCAGGGCGCCGGCCACGTCGCCGACGGTCGCGTCGGCGTCGGCGGTGAGCACCAGGTCGACCGCGCCCGCCGGGCGCTCGAGGGTGATCTTGATCTTCATCGGCGGATGCCTCCGGCCAGTACTCGCGGTCGCCGCGAGTGAGTCGCGGCCGGACCGGCGGCGGGCTGCGGCCTGGCCCGGGCGGACCGCAGCCCGGCCACGACCCGCAGCCCGGTCACGACCCGCAGCCTGGCCACGGCGGCGCGGGATGCCCACAGGCTGGCCGGGTTCACCGCGACCCAGGCGCGGCGCCAGCGGGCCAGGGGCGTGGTGGCGCCGTGGCGGCTCTTCTCGGTCAGCGCCCAGATCCTGGCGACGGACGCCTCGTCCGGGTCCGCCGGGCCGAACACGGCCGCGTCGGCCGCGACGGCGACGGCGACGGCATCGGCCAGCCCGTGCTGCTCGGCGTGCGCGGCCTGCTCGCGGCGGGTGGCGTGCGCCACGGGCGCGACGCCCAGGTCGCGGCCGAGGTCGAGCAGCTCGCGCCAGGCCCCGGCCACCCTGGCCGCGGGCCGTCCGCGACGGCGGCGGCGCCGGCGGCGCAGTGCCTTCGCGCCGGTGAGCCCGGCGGCGACCAGGGCCAGGACCAGCAGCGGCAGGCCCACGTCCCGCAGCAGCTCCAGGACGATGGCAGGGATGCGGAACCCGCCGTGCTTCGGTGCCGCGGGCCCGCTGCGCGAGACCGTGCTGCTCTGGTTGTTCGCCGTGACCGGGGCGGCATTGGCGGCCGGCGGCGGGACGACCTTGGCCGGGGCGGGCGGCGGCGTGCTGACGCGCAGCTTGAGCGTGGGCCGCCGGTACCCGGTGAACTGGTTGGCGGGCAGGGTCACCCAGCCGTACTGGGCCAGCCGCAGCTCGATGTCGGCGTGGACATCCCGGCCGTACACGCTGCCGTTCGGCTGGACCGTGCCGTCGAGGGCGACCCGGGCCGGGACGCCGACGGCGTCGGCGAGCAGCGCCATCGCGGCGGCGTACTGCTCTCCGTCGCCGACGATCTGCGATGCCTGCAGGAACGTGGCGAGCCGGCCCGCGCTGTGGCCCGCGGTGATGTAGCTCTGGTTCCCGCCGCCGTCGCTGTAGCGGCCGTTGTCCCTGAGGTAGGCGGCGAGCATCAGTACCTTCGCCACCGGCGAGGTCGCCGCCCCGGCGTGCGCGCTGGCGAAGGCCTGGATCACCGGCGGGACCACGATGGCGGGGTCGGGCGACCCGTAGGGCGCCGCGTTGGCCAGCTGCGGGCCGGCGGGGGCGGCCAGGCTGGTCGCGCTGACCCGGTAGCGGAGCCCCGCGGGCACCCCGCCGGGAACGATGCCGGTGGTGGTGGCGACGTTGAAGCGCAGCGAGCCGGACACGGCGGCGCCGGACGGGCCGGTGAAGGCGAATCCAGTGGTCCCGGCCAGGTCGGGCAGCCAGGGCTGCTGATAGGCGGGGTCGACGGTGATCGTCGCGGTTTGGACGGGCCCCGCGGCCGCGCCGGGCAGGGCCGCGCTGGGGAGAATTGCGCCGACGCGCTGGAAGCCGGCGAACGAGGCGGTGTCGGCCGCGGCGTTGGCCACCCCCCAGACGAGGCCGTCGTAGGTGTCCATGGCGGCGATCCGGACCCGCGTGCCCGCGGCCAGCCCGCTGGTCGCCAGCAGCTGCTTGCCGTAGACGCTGACGGTGCCCGAGGCGTCCTGGGTGTAGTCGCGGAACGCGGCCAGCGGGCTCGGATAGGCGGTGACGTTGAACGGCGGCTCCGTCCGCAGGACGACCCGCTGGTGGGCATGCGCGCCGGGCAGGCGCGGCCCGATGACCGCGGCCCCGGCGACGGCGACGGCCAGGACGGCGGCCGCAGCCCCCAGGCGCTGCCAGGGCCGCTGCCGCCCGACGGTGGTGAGCCGGGCCGAGCCCCGCTGCTGCCGCAGCGCGGCCCAGGCCAGGGCCAGGGCGGCGAACCCGGCCCCCTGCAGGAGCGCGGCGGTGGCGTGACCGGCGCCGAACAAGATGGACAGGGCGATCACGGCGGCGGGCGCGACCGCCGGGAGCAGGACGCGCGAGGTCCGGCGGGCCAGCGCGTGCCCGGCCACGCCGCTGGCCAGGCCGAGCAGGTAGGGCAGGACGAGCAGGCGAGCGGTGGTTCCGACCGGCCGCGCGGTGGTCAGCAGCTCCTTCCAGCCGTGGATGGCCGCGTTGACGACGGCCTGCGTCACCGGCAGGCTCGGCGTACCACCGGCCGCTCCAGCCCGGCTGACCAGCCCGCCGGAGACCAGGAAAGCCAGCAGGCCCGCGGCGGCGACGGCGAGCAGCGGAAGCTTGGCCCGGTGGCCGGCATGGCTGAGCACGATGCCGAGGAGGACACCGGCCGCGCCGGCCACGAGATAGCCGTGGCCGCCGTAGGCGTAGCGGAACCCGGCCACGCCGATGAGGGTCAGCGCCAGCAGCATCAGCCCGTCGGTCAGCTCCTCGCGGCTGGGCGCGAGCGCGGGAAGGTAGCGCCGGCGGCCGGCCGGGACGGCCGCGCTGGTCATGCGCCGGCCGCCGTGTTCAGCAGCAGTGGCAGGTCGGTGAGGGCGCGCAGGGCGAGCACGGTCATCTCGCCCGAGCGGCTGATTCCCGGCGGGGCATCCGGCTCGACGCGGATGGCGACCACCTTGACGTCCGGGCCGAAGTAGATGGCGGCGGCCTTGAGCGCGGCGAACGGGATGACGCTGCCGGTGAGCATCATCAGCACGGTCGTGTCAGGCGCCAGCCGGGCCGCGCGGCCGGTCAGGGCGGGCAGTTCCTGGCCGTGCTCGGCCAGCGTGCCCCGGGCGACGGTGTCGAGGATGCGCCGGGGGCTGGCGGCGGTGACGGCATGGCTGGCGGCCACCAGGCAGACGTCCTGCTGGTCGCGGACGGCCCGCACGCAGATCGAGCCGGCCACGCTCATCGCGAGCTCGAACTCCGCCTCGTCGTGGTAGCTGGCCGTGGCTCCGTCGACCACCAGGGTGAGCTGGCTGCGGCGGGTGTCCTGGAACTGCCGCACCAGCAGGCGGCCGGCCTTGGCCGTGCTGCGCCAGTGCACGTGGCGGCGGTCGTCGCCGGCCACGTAGTCGCGCAGGGCGTGGAAGGCGAGGTCGCTGGTGGACAGGTCGCGGGTGGCCTGGCCCTCAAGGTCACGCTGCAGGCCCGCGCTGAGCATGTCCAGGCCGATGATCTGCGGGTAGACGAATAGCTCGGAGACCGTCGGCTCGACGGCGTCCCGGCGGAGCAGTCCGAGCGGGTCGGTGCGGACCGCGCGGGGCGGCCCGACCGGGATCACGGCCCGGCGGCCGGTCGGCACGATGAACAGCTCCTCGTGGCTGGCGTCCCGGCCCAGCGAGGGGAGCTGGAAGACCGCGGCGCCCGCGCCCACGGGCACCTCCACGCTGAGCTGGTGGAGCCGTGCCCGGGACCGGTTGGTCGCGATGAGGCGCCCGGCCGCCGGCGACCCCACGCTGACCCGGGCCGGGTCGAGCTCGATGCTGATGTCCAGGCCGGTGCGGCCGAGCACGAAGCCGACCGCAACGAGCAGCGCGATCGCGCAGCAGGCGCTGACGAGGAACAGTTCCTGCCAGCCGAGGCGCAGGCCGAGCAGCCAGGCCCCGGCGGCCACCGCGATGGCTCCGCGGCCGACCGGCGTGGTGGTCTGCCAGGCGGTCCTGGCCGCGCGCCTGGCCGGCTCGAGCCAGGGCTGGTGAGGGAAGGCGGGCACGGCTACGCGACGCGCTCGGTCGGCGGCCGGACCTGGCGCAGCAACTGGCCGATGGTATCGGCGACCGTGACGCCGGAGAACTCCGCCTCGGCGTCGAGCAGGAGCCGGTGGCTCATGATGGGCATGGCGAGTTCCTTGATGTCGTCGGGAACGACGTAGCCGCGGCCGTCCGCGGCGGCCCAGGTCTTGGCGGCGCGGACGTACGCCAGGCAGCCCCGGACGCTGAGCCCGAGCCGGACGTGGCGCAGCGAACGGGACTCGTGAGCGAGCTGGCTGACGTAGCTGAGGATGGCCGGGTCCACGTGCACCTGGTCCGCGAGCTGGGACATCTGGCCGACCGCGCTCGCGGTGATCACGTTCTGGACGGCGGCGGCGCGGTCGCGGGTCGCCGCGGCGGCGAGCAGCGCGACCGTCGAGGCGTGGTCCGGGTAGCCGAGGCTGGTCTTCATCAGGAACCGGTCGAGCTGCGCCTCGGGCAGCCGGTAGGTGCCGGCCTGCTCGATGGGGTTCTGGGTGGCGATGACCATGAACGGCCGGCCGACGCGATGGGTGGTCCCGTCCACCGTGACGTGGCCTTCCTCCATGACCTCGAGCAGCGCCGACTGGGTCTTGGGGGACGCCCGGTTGATCTCGTCGGCGAGCACGATGGTGGCGAAGACCGGGCCGCCGTGGAAGTTGAAGTTCCCGCCGCGCTGGTCGAAGATCGTGACCCCGGTGACGTCGCTGGGCAGCAGGTCGGGCGTGAACTGGATCCGGCTGTGGGTGCCCTGGACCGAGTTGGCGATGGCCTTGGCCAGCGAGGTCTTCCCGGTGCCGGGGTAGTCCTCGAGGAGCAGGTGCCCCTCGGAGAGCAGGCAGGTGAGGGCCAGCCGGACGATGTGCTGCTTGCCGAGAACGGCCTGCTCCACGTTGCCCACCAGCTTGGCGAAGGCGCCAGCGAACCAGCTGGCCTGGTCGGACGTCATGGCGGCGCCCCTGGTGGTGGTAGTAGTCACGATTCCCTCGGCTTTCTCGGGGGGTTAGGTGCGGTAGCTGCCGGACTGGCTCGCCCCGCCCCCGCTGACGTGGATGGTGACGGTTTCGCCGTCGGCGGCGTGGAGGCACATGGTGTAGAAGGACGTGTTGCCGCTGCCGTCGGTGCGGACCTGGCCGCCGTTCCAGCCCCTGGTGTCGCTCCACCACTGCCCGCCGTTGTCGGAGCAGGTGTAGGACAGGTTGGTGTTGGCCGGGAAAGCGCTGACCGTGACCAGGAAGTTGAAACAGGCCGGATTGCCGGCGCAGGCGCCGCCGGCGCTGGCCGCGCCCGCCTCGTTGTTGCCGCGCGCGACGGACACGGCCGCGGGCTGGTTCACGGTGGTGGCGGAGGCGCTGGCGGTCTGGCTCTGCT
>Ga0335083_10004983_pt1 | contig 16824 bp, 15 predicted proteins | sample Lox_Sample_42_FD_206716 | JGI IMG/M metagenome (GOLD analysis project Ga0335083, IMG submission 206716) | Soil microbial communities from Loxahatchee National Wildlife Refuge, Florida, United States - Lox_Sample_4.2 | ecosystem: Environmental > Terrestrial > Soil > Wetlands | place: USA... | reverse complement strand
CGCGCAAGTCCATCGAGTAGGGCTTCACCATCCAATGCTGGCCTCCAAACCCAGCATTCAGCGTGAATCACAACTCACACCGTTTCGGAAGCCTATCGGCGAGTCAGACCAATGTCATCCCGCTCTAGGACGCAGGGCAAGAGCATGACAGCTCGGCTATATGTTCGCAGTTCGGGCAATATTTCTGAGTGCTGGCGAGGGCAGCTATCGCGGCTTTCCGCGCTATTGCGACAGATGAGGTCGCAGCGGTTTTGCGCTCCTCTGGCCTGGCGCGGCAAGGCGCAATAAGTTGCCGGGGCTGGAGGCAAGGGATGCAACGGAACAAACAAGTCATGCGGCTGCTCTCGATCATGTGCGATTTGTCGGCAGCACCCCAGGGGGTGTTTGTTGACGACCTCGCGCGGCGCTATGGCGTGGCGCGGCGTACGGTAGAACGCGATCTGGCTGGATTGTCGGCGCTGGGGCACGCGGTGGAGACCGTGCCGGATGAGCAATCGGCGCGTTTGCGCAAACGTCTTGCCGGCGCGGCGGGACTGGACGGGGTAGCAGTGAGCGCTGCCGAATTGGCCGCAGCACGGGCGGCGGAGCGGGCGCTGGCCGGCGTTGCCGCGGGGCCCGTGGCGGGGGCGTTCAACATTCTACTGGAGAAGCTGGAGCAGGCGCAGCCGCCCGCCGTGCGGGTGGATGCCGCAGCACTCGGCGCGGCGCAGGCGCTGGTGTCGAAGCCGGCTGTGGTCCCCGCCGTCAAGGCTGCGATACTGGTGGCGTTGCAGGAGGCGATATTGGCCTGCGCCGAGCTGCGCGTCACCTATTGCAAAAGCGGCGGAACGGCGGTGCGCGATTATATCGCCAGGCCCTGTGGGTTATTGTTTGGTGGACGGAATTATCTGGTCTGGCGCGGTGAGGACGGCGGCTATAGGAAGTTCACCCTTGGACGGATTGAGGCGGTTGCGCCGACGGGCATGCATTTTGTCATGGACGAGGATTTCTCCATGGAGGATTACGCCCTGCAAAGCGTTGGCGTGATGAGTGAGCCGGCGCTGGAGGTGCGATTATACATACCCGCGCCAGCCGCGGCCATGCTGCAGGATTTCAGCTTCCACGCCACTCAATCGGCAGCGCAACAGGACGACGGCGGGCTGTTGATCAGCTTCCGGGCCGCCGGGGTGGAGGACATCTGCACGGCAATATTCAGCTGCGGCGCGCCGGTGCGGGTGCTGGGGCCGGATATTTTGGCTACGGCCTATAAGGCGCGGCTGCAGGCGGCTTTGGCCGCCTGTTCATGAGCAGTCAGCAACAAGGAGATCGACCATGGCTGGAGATATCACCATCCGTTTGCAGGGACCGGCGGGCTCTGGTCTGCATTATGCCGCGCATCTCATCGCCGAGCGTCTGGAGGCGGCAGGTGCCGCGGTGGACAACAGCAAGGCGGTGCCGCGTGTGGAACTGGCGGATACCGTGCTACGCGGCGCGCGTGTTCGGATCTGTTTTGGTTCTGATACCGAGACGGCGGCGCCAACATTCGCGGCACGCTCCCATCTGGCATTCGCGGCCCGTATTGCGGGGGCGGCCGTGCTAGCCCTGATGGTTGCCGGCGCGGAAATCAGGCTGCATTTCGCACCAAGCCTCGACTTGTTTCTTCTGCTCGGCGGTGTCTGGTGGTTTTGGCGCACGACGGGCCGACATCCGCAATCCGCTCGGACCTAGAACTGTGAGCGCCGCACCGTCAGCACGTCCTGGCTTGACGTACTGTGAGCGGTAGGACAGCGCGAGCAACCTTCTCGATCACGAGCCGGCTGCGCCGACAATGCCTCGCCTAACAGGAGCTGCCGCGATGACTATTTCGTGATGAAGCGGGGAAAATAAATGCATGCCTACCCGGTTTGCCGTGGCACTTCAGGATGCTACCTCTTGTTGCAAGGCTCGCCCCTTTTCTCGTTAATAACTACTGTTAACCCCCAGGAAAACCACCGAATGTCCCTTGTTCTGAATCAAAACGCAGGTCGTAATAATGGGTTGGATAACGGTGGCGACATATCCTTGTTTCAGGATTTATCCGAGCGCTACCGGGAGGTGCTGTTTTCGAGCCTTGTCACCAGTTTCGGTCTGGACGCCGTTCTGTTCCGTGACGACGAAGCGAATGGTCACGTGGACACGATCCACAACGTGGTCGAGAGCGCGAAAGACGGCAAGGATCCCACATTCAAAAGCAGACATCATCAAGCGACATATGCAGGGCGTGGAGATTACGACTCCGACGCGTACCATCAGGACGCCGGCTATATAAACAAGGGCAAAGAATGGAATGTGGCACGTGACGCCGGCGAACTGAGAGACGCGTACACTGGAAAGCCAATCAACCCCGGCGAAAAATACGACCGCGACCATGTCGTGGCAGCCAAGACGATCCACGATGATCCGCGCCGGGCATTATCCGGCCTCGATGGCGTGGAACTGGCTAATCAGGACAGCAATCTTCAGCCCACGCATCGCTCGATCAACCGCTCCAAAAGGCAGGACACAGCCGAGGCGTTTCTCGCCCGGCTGGCGAAACAACGCGAGGAAACCCTTCGTGAAGTCACGGAGATTCGGACCGCAATGAAGAACGGTACCGCGGACGCAGGCGCCCATAAAAGGCTCGAATCGCTTGAAGCCAAACTGGCCGTCGATGAAAAGAGCATACGGGAAGCCGCACAGACCGCCGAGCGCGACCAGTCGCGCCAGCATAACAGCGCCTATTATATGAGCCGTGATTTTCTCGGCACGACATCCCTCCACGCTGCTTCCGCCGGCTTCCGGATGGGCGCCAGGCAGGGCCTGGGCATGGTGATGCTAGAGCTTTCTGCCGCAGTGCAGGAGGAGCTTCCGGCGATCATACGGCGTTGGAGCGAGGCGCCGGCATGGAAGGAGAAGCTCGATCCACGGCCGGTGCTGGAGCACATTGCCTCAGTCCTCAAAAACGCGTGGGAACGCGTTCGGGGGAAGCTCGCGCATATCATGAGCGAGATGAAGGACAGGTTCATTGCCGGCGCGTTGGCGGAAATCGTCACCACCGTCATCAATATTTTTACCGGTACCGCCAAAAGAGTTATGAAGATGCTGCGGGAATTCTGGAGCACGATCGTCAGTTCGCTCCGCATCCTCGTCCACAACCCGGATAATCTTAGCCCCGAAGAGAAGCTGGCCGCTGTCATGCGGCTTCTGTCCGTCGGCATTGGCGGGATACTGCAGCCCATCGTCACTGAGGCTGTTGACAAGCTGTTGACGGGATCTATGCCGCTTCCCGGTTTCCTCCGGGAGCCTTTGGCCGGGTTCGCCGGTGCCGCTGTCGCTGGTGTGGTGAGCGTGACGCTGGTCTATGTCATAGACAATTCGCCTCTCGTGAAAGGTATTATAGAGGTGATGCGCCGAGCCGGGGCCATGACGGAAGCCGTGTATCAACGGGTTGCTGACATCGCCGGCGTTGCCTGGGACAGCCTGAGGCAAGGTGTGGAAAGCCTCACCGAATCGGCGAATTCTCCGGCCGTCAATCTGGTGGCTTTCCTTACCTGCCCGCCACTGGGCGTGGCTCTCTATTTCAACCGTCGCCTCAACCGGATTCAGACTGCGTTGGAAGGACTGGAACAGGGACAGGTCCGCATCGAAGGTAAAATGGAAGAGCTTGGGTTGTCGATGCAGGTTGGGTTCGATTCGCTGGAACGGCTCGTTCGGGAGAACAAGGTGCTTCTCGGCTGCATTGTCAAAGGTCAAGAGCAACAGATGCAAATGTTAGCCGAGATCAGGAGTGAACTGCGTGAAGGTTTCGCCAGCACCCGCCAGGCCATCGATCAGGCCAAGATTGAGGGCGCGGAACTGGTTGCAATTCGCAGCCTGCAGGAAACATTGAATGAGCTGTTGGCAAGCTATCAGGGCTGCGCCGCTCTTCTGGCGCACGGAATACGGCCGCCGAACCGGGATCTGGAGGGAATAGAGAAGCTTGCGGATTCACTTGCTGCCAAGTTTCAGACCAGTTTCGACGCGCAGCCGATCGGTGCTCCGGCTCGCTTGCCCCTTCTCAGTGGCATGGCCTTCGCCTTGGGAACATGGCGTGACGCCCGCACCGTGCTCGGCGATGGTCTTGAGGCCTTCCTCGAACGCGCGCAACGGCTGGCCGAGCTGGCGCGCAGGGAACTTCTGGCATTGACTGAAAACGCCGGAATTTGGCAGCTCGCACAGGAGGATGCCTGGTTGATCGGTCAGTACGTGTTGCTGCGGCGCGCGCTCAACGGGATGGGCCCGGTTCAGGAGGCATTCGCGGCCGATCTCGCGGCAGACTACATACCTAACGTGCCTGCCTACAGTCTTCTGGCCTGGAATGATGGGCTTCAGGAGGCGCGCGACGTGTTCATGGACAGTGCGGCTGAAACGCCCCTGGAGAGCCTGCCGCTGCACAACCATGCCGACCGCCAAAGTTGGCTGCAGCTGGCGGGCCTGCCACGGGGAATGGCTATCAGCGAGATACCGATGGCTCAGTTCCGTCGGCGCCTTGGCATTCCGGCTGGTGTGCCACTTGGTGCCTCCGCGCTCAAACTCCTGCATGGCGCGTCTGAAATGCTCGAATATAACCAGCTTGCCCTCGACCGGGCACTTACCTAAGAAACCCTTCCCGCTTTTCGCCGCACGAGGAACCATCGGTGATGAATGAGCTTGCTCCCCATATGACTGACTTAAAGGCAATTTTCAGAAACTGCGCCGCTTACTGGCACCAGCGGCAAAAGGATATTGTTCGTGTTGCAAACGAGATCGAGAGCGATCTTGCCGACAGGCTGAGTGACGCTCAGCGCGAGATACTGGAGGCAAGGCGGAAGGCCCTTGGGAATGCGGTTCAGGGGCTCGTGGAGCATGCCAAGTCGCCGGAGCTGGTCATTGCGACGACGGGCACGACAAGCTCCGGCAAGAGCACGCTGGCGAACTTCCTGATTGGCGAAGACATTTTGCCCTCGGCGGTTCAGGAGATGAGCGCCGGCGTTGTGACGATACGCCATCACGAAAAACGCCACACCCTTAAAATTCCCTCTACACGTGGCGCGCAGTGGGAGACGGGTGAATGGGACGACCTCCCCGCCGATACGCTGCGGCAGAAGCTGGCGAATACGATGACAGCTTTCCGCGAGGCCGAGAAGGAAGACCCGTCGATCGAGGCGGTTCGCTTCGAGATCGACTGGCCGCTTCGCCTGGTGCGCCAGAGTAAGAAATTTGGCCTGCCGCCAAGCACGCGCGTCACGATCGTCGATCTGCCGGGCTTGAAAGCCATCAGCGACGAGCGCAATGGCCCCGTCATTAAGGAAAATGTCCGGCAGGCGCTTTGCCTCGTGGCCTATAATTCCGAAGAGACGGATGATCAAAAGCAGCGGGCTCTGCTCAATCAGGTCATCGCCCAGGTGATGGCGCTGCGGCAAGGCCGTGACTCCGTGGGGCGAATGCTGTTTCTGCTCAACCGGGTTGATGCATTCGCCAAGGATGAGAACCCTACGGAAAGCCTTACAAAATTCAGGAATGCCGTGGCGCGGCAGCTTCATGCGGGACTTCTGGCAAAACTGCCCGAAGAGCAGGCCGTCATCGAGCGGATCGAGCCGGCGATGATTTCGTCTCTTCCTGCGCTCTGGGCGGCGGAAGCAGACCTTCTTGATGCTACTTCCGACAGTCAACAGAAGCTGTTCGACAAGATCGAGAGCCATTTTAATCCAATTTTTCCAAAAAATTACTGGAAATCCTTACCCCGTGACTTGGCCGAGTTGAGTGAGGATCAGCGCAGACATCTCATCGATGATACGCTGCGCTATTCCCGAGCCTATGAGTTTGAGCATCGTCTCGGCAAGCATATTGCTGACAACCTGCCCGAAATCGTACTCGCAGGCCCCGTGGGGGAGGCAACGACCGCGGCCACCGAGTTCCTGACTGCACTAGACCAGACACTCATTGCTCATGAGACGCGGACAGAGGAGGAGGCCAAGGCTCTCAAGCGGCAACTGACAGATATCGGAGACGAACTCAATAAAATCGCACGAGAGATTGGAGAACTTCTCCTAAATGTCTCCAGCCAGGTAAAAAAAAACAAAGATGAGGCACGGGATGGCGCCTCGCTTTATTTTAGTCTAGGCGATCTTTTCGATGAACTGGGAGGGAGGTTGGGTGCTCCTGGCTTGATGAACCCTGCTAAGGAGTTTGGCAACAAGAGCATCGGGGAGTCGTTTAGAGAACTGCAAGATTATTGTGAGTCGGCCCTGGAAGGGAAGAGGCCAGCCCCTTCACCTCTCCTGGCTGGCGTGCCAAGCCTTACGAAATTTGACGAGTCACTAGAGCGATTGAGGCAATCTCCATATGGCGCCGTATTCGTGAAAGGTGGCGAGTATCATTCTGGCTCTGAAGCCGATGATGTGAAGAATGCCCTTTCCAAGTTTGCGGAACAGCTTTCCGTTGTTGCCGGTATGATGATCTTCAGGGCCACTGAGCATTTTGGCAAGAGCGTCGAAATTGCGTTCGGAAAGTGCGCAGACCTGATGTTGGCCAAGCTTGAAAAGCGGGGAAAAGAAATCTTGGAACTGGAGTTTCGGAACTTTCCTGGACTTGAAAGTCTGTTTCACGGGAAAGTCGCCGTGCCGCCTTTAAAGGAAACGAAACTGAAATTTTCCGCTCGTATTGAGGAATGGCACAGAGTGGAGGAACGTGAGGAAACGGAAACTCATCATCAACGGCGCTGGTATACTCTGTGGCTGTTTAAACACCGAGAAAAAAGATCGGTTATTCGCTCATACGATGTGAATGGAATTCAAGTTCCTGGGTTGAGTAATCTCTTGGAAAGCATGTTTGCCAGCGGTGACATGGAGCCGCTTTGGACCAACTTCAGCAACTATATTATCGGTGTCACCGAAATTCTGGAGGGGCATGTGAAAGGCCGAATCAAAGATATTATCGATGGCTATACAAGAGCGATCGATGAGAGTGCGGATAAAGCCGATCAGAAAGCGGAACAGAGAAAGACAGTGATACGGCGGGACAAGAAGGCAATTTTGGACTTGGCCGGCGACCGACGTGAGTTCCGGTGGGAAGAGATGGCGCGGCAGGAAGCCGGGAGTTCGGCCTAATCGACGAGATGCATGCAGCAGAATTCTGATGAAACTCATGAGTGACGTGAAAAATTACCGTTCAGAAAAATCAGGGAGCGACGATGCCATCGTCGCCCCCGCTGGAGATAGGATGATGGATAGTCAGTACAGCACGCAGGTATTCGTTTTTGGCGCGGCGGCAGCGGTTGTACTGATCGTTGTTGCTGGGGCCGTCGTCACATTGCTAAGGAGCGCAGAGTTAAGAAGCAGGGACGATCAGGACACGGCAGCCAGTACGCGCGTGGTGCCGGTACCGGAAGGGCCAAGGAAGCCCTTTGTTGTAGAAAAACGGACTGTCCCTCCAGCAGTGCCTGTGGTTTTTGCGGCTCTCGTGCGTGCCGAACAGGCGCGAAAGGACGCTGGTACCCCCGAAAAGGCCGCCGCTCTCTTTGCGGACGCTGAGATGCGGTGGACAGGCAAGAATGCGGAATGGGAGAAACGCGTTGCTGAAATGAGACTGCTTCGGCTGCACTCCTGTCTTCCGGGGGAGGACAAAGACATGATCGTGACATTTTCTGCGCGTCTGCCGTGCGATGAAATACCCTCTAGCCGGCTCGATATACGGAGATGCCTAAACAGGTTGGCAAGCAACGGAGGCTTGACATGTGGTGACCTTTACGTGCGTCCGGTTGGGATCGATCCGTCGCGTTTTGGGTTCAAGGAGTTTTGATGATTTGTCCCCTCTGTGGGGGAGGCCGTATATATTTTGGTCTGAACCATGCAAGGGAGATGCGGAGAGTTCGAGAAGCCCCTTGCTTTGAGGGTAAGGCTACGATTTCGCGCTGTTTGGGAATTACGTTTAGCTTTCAACTGCTGGCGCAGGTGCGGCGAGACCGAGTTCGCGGCGGAGCCAAGCGTAGCCGCGAGGAGCGGTTTCATCATTAGGGCTGGGTGTCAAGCGAATCGCGGAATTGACCCCCGTAATTTCTTCAGAATGAAGTTAGGCTGCACTGAAGTCCGCGAACACCCGGGCAAGGGCCTCCAATACCATTTTCGTCGAGTCTTTGGACACGCCCGCATTCCTTGCCTGGATTGGCCAGTCGGCGACGGCCGCGGCGACGTCATCGATGACCGCCGTCACGCGCCTGGCGTCGAGGCCGTGTTTTTTGCCAAGGCTTGTAACCTGAGCGCGCGTCGGGCGGCGACCTTCGCCCTCGATGTCGAGATAGTGCTCTCCACCAGGGCCGGGCGCGTAGGTAAGGTCGAACGCCGGCGCGAGGCGCCACTCGCCCGCTGGATTCATAAGGTAGGCATGCTGGCGCGTATGGTCGTCCCGATTGCAGGCGAGCACGTTGAAAACCATCCGCCGGAATGCTGCGGCGACGTCATCCGCCCGCCGCGTGATCGCGCGCGTTGCGCGCAGGAAGAGATCGTAACTTGACGGTGCCTCGGACGGCGCCTCGATTGCCCCCGCCAAGGACACCATGTGCAGCCGCCCGCCGCCATCCGGACGGTCGAACCGCCGGGCCGCGAAATAGCCCGGCGCTGATTTGGCCGGCAATAACCGGTGGGCGCTGACGCTCAGGCCGGCCACCTCCGCCATGCAGGCATACGCCTCCTCGATGGGGCCGATGTCGATCGGATCTGAGGGCGCCCGAAATTTCACCAGCCAGGCGGCGTGGCCTGCCGCCGTCTCTGCTTGGCCGACCGAGATGTGGCCCTGACCGTCAAACCCCACATGCACCTTGGGCCTGGCGCCGCCGGAGCCACCAGCTAAACCCGCCAGAGTGTCGGCTAACCGGCTCTCTTCACCGGTTAGCAACGCCGTGGCGTCGTGCGCCAGGGCGTCCAGATCGAGGGTTTCGACGTCATCTGCGGGTGTCGTGGCTGGCTTGAACACCAGAGCGCCGCGGCCATGATCTCCGACTAGCGCGAGACGCTCCAGGGGCGTGAGGGCGGCGATATCGATGCCCAGTTTCGCCAGGCGTTTGCGCATCAAAAGGTAGCCCCAACCGTCGGGGAGGCTATCAGCCAAAAATCCGTGTAATCCGTCGAAGGATCGGGTCCGGGCCGCCATTAGGCCGGGCTCGGGTGGATAGTAGAGTGGCGATATCGGTAGCGTGCGCTCGATGACCTCTCTGGACCATTCGAGTTGGGCCAGGCCGCCGTCCAGCGCGAGGCGGCCCGCCGCCAGAGGTTCGCTGTCTGGTTCGAAGGCGAGGGCGACGGAGAGGGGCGTGCCCGGCGCCAGCCTCATGGCATCGACTTCCGTCGTGGTGCCCGCTGACGGGGTTTGCGCACCGCAGCGGCCTGGCGCTGGAGAATCTCGTCGAGATTGGAGGCGGCCGGCGCCGGAAAGAGTTGACTAAGGCCGTCCTCGCAACTCAAAGCGAAGGCGGCGTTGATTAAGTTCTCGACAAGACTCGGCCCGTGGGCCTCCATGCGTTTCCAGGTGCTGAGCCCCATACCTGCGCGCGTCGCCGCTTCCTCTTGAGACCAGCCCCGCCCGATCCGTCGTGCACGGATGGCTTGACCGAGCTCCAGTCGCAGCTCTTCGGGCGTTTTTAACATGGATCATATATGATCCATTAAAGTCGATTTTTCAATATAATAGTTCATAGTTGACATAAAATTCCAAAAGACGTTGCGCTCGATTGTCCGGTTGAATGCGACAGGGCGATACGGAAAGATCAAAACAACGCGCGGAAGCAGTTTTGATTCAAGCACGGCGAGGAGCATGCCCGATCGGGAATTTTCTGCCTTTTTCGCTCTCTTTCAAAGGCTAATTTCCCGAACGGGAATTTTTTAACTTGCCGGGTAGCCTTCCTCCCCATAAATTCCCGAGCGGGAAAATGTTATGAACAATGAAGCCTCCATCCTCGCACAACAATTTGGCATGCTCATCCGCCAGCGCCGAAAGGCCGCAGGCATGCAACAGGCCGAGCTGGCGCTTGTCTCCGGTACGGGCGTCCGCTTCATCGTCAACCTTGAGGCTGGCAAGCCGACCTGCCAGCTTGGCAAGGCATTGGCCGTGGCCTCGGCGCTCGGCATCACCCTGTCCGCCGCCGCGCCGCCTGATGTCACCCCCGCCGTGCCAGACTTTCCATGAACTCCATCCCGATCTTCTACGAGACGCTGCCGGTCGGCGAAATTCATGTCAGCGGCCCGGGTCAGATCGCCTTCCGCTACAGCCCGTCCTGGCGCGGTGTGCAGGGCGCGTTCCCCCTGTCCACCCTGGCGCCGCTGGAAAGCAGCGGTATGGAGGCCGCCACTTTCACGCCTTGGCTGGCCAATCTGCTGCCCGAAGGCCCTGCGCTGGAGATGGTCAGCCGACGGCTCGGCGCCTCCCCTGGCGATGTGTTGACGATCCTGCAAGCCATTGGCGCGGATACGGCCGGGGCGCTCTCTATCGGCCAGCCAGCGCTGCGCGGCGTCCCGGCGCACAGTGCGCCACAGAGCGAAGCGGAGCTTGAGAAAATCATCAACGACCTGCCCGCCCGGCCATTTCTGGCGGGCGAGGCTGGCGTCTCGATGAGCCTGGCGGGCGCCCAGGACAAACTGCCCGTCTGCCTCACCGCGCAGAACGAGGTTGTGATCCCGCTAAACGGCAGCCCCTCCACCCATATCCTCAAGCCGGACAACCCGCGCCTGCCAGGCAGCGTCCAGAACGAGGCGCTGTGCATGGCACTGGCGCAGCTTGTGGGGTTGCGGACGGCGTTTATCACCACCGGCAAGGCGGGCGGGCGGACATATCTCCTCGTGCGGCGCTACGACCGCTGGAAGCGCCCCGATGGGCAATGGGCCAGGCTGCACCAGGAGGATTTCTGCCAGGCATTGGCCCTGCCCCCCAGCGCCAAATATGAGCATGGCGGTATGGGCATAAGAGGACCGCGCCTGATGGACCTGTTCGGTGTGGTGCGGACGCATCTCCAGGCGAGCGACCGGCTGCTGCTCCTGCGGGCCGTGATCTTCAACGTGCTGATCACCAATGTGGACAGCCACGCCAAGAACTATTCAATTCTGTTCGCAGGCGCCGGGGCGCATTTGGCACCACTCTACGACCTTATGTGCGGAGATGCCTGGGCGCACATCACACAGAACATGGCACAGGATATTGGCGGGCGGCGTCGCGGGCGGCACATCATGCACCGCCACTGGGAGAGGTTCGCCGTCGAGGCTGGCCTGACACCGCGTCTCGTGATCGCCGAAATCCGCAAGCTCGGTGTGCTCGTGACACGCCATTTGGATAAGGCGGCGGAAAACGTGCGCGCCGTGCCCGCGGGCGATCACTTCATGCTGAAGGAGTTCGTCAAGGCGATCAGAGCCAGGACGGCGCTGGTGTTGGCCAATCTCGACGCCGGGGGAGAGTTGGATGAGTCAGCGTCGTCCGGCGATGACGATGACGCGCTGATCAGCCCGCTATAACAGAGGCCATCTCACACAGGCGGTGAAGCCGGCAGCGATCCTCACAGCGCCCGGCAAACGCATTTTATTTCGAATATTCTGGCTTTTTTGGGTCCGTGGTCATCATCTCATAAATAGCCCCAGCCACCTTATCGGCCGCAGCCACCAGCACGCTGTCGAGGTGATGCACATAGCGGCTGGTCACCGACCCAGCTGCGTGCCCCAGCAATGCGGCGATCGTGGATTCGGTGAACCCCAGATCACCAGCTACCGATGCATAAGAATGTCTGAGCGTGTGGGGCGTCACCCCCGTCAGCTGCGTGCGCTTGATGGTCCGCTTCCAGGCCCGCGCCATGCCACCGAACGGCCCGTCGCCGCGCACTGGCACGAGGACATAGGGGCAATCCTTTTTCTTCTCAGCCTGCGTGAGCACCTCAAATACGGCTTGGCCCGCCGGCCTGATCGATGCCCCCTCCTTGCTTTCCGTCAGCCGCAGGCAGCTTCCCTCTTTATCAACCTCGTCCCATTTGAGATTGATGATTTCACCCGAACGGCAGCCGGTTAACGCCAGCAGCCAAATGCCGGCAATTCCTTGAGGGGCTTCCACTTCCGCCTGGGCCTCAGCAAGCGCCTTCCCCAATTGACGGTATTCCTCGGCCGAGAGCCGCCGTGTGCGGTGGTTGTCCGCCGGACGTTTGGCGCCTCGCGCTGGGTTGGCCGCGATTACGCCTTCAGAGACCGCAAATGAAAGCATGCCCCCGAGCAGGCCAGCCGTGCGGGCGGCTGTGCCCTTGCCGCCCCTCACAATGGCCTTCCCCCGCTTTTTGTTGGTCTTTTCGGCGGACGCAGTTTTGCCGCCGGCAACGTCACGGATGAAGCGGTTGATATCCGCCTGGGTAATATCGCAAACACGCTTGCTGCCCAGGAGAGGAAGGATGTGCCTGGCGATCCGGCCACGATCAACATAAAGCGTGCTGGCCTTTTTGGGCCGGTTTCGCTTACCCATAATCAAGCCCTTCTCAGCCGCCTCCATGTACCGGGTGCAGAGTTCCTTCACCGTCATGGATTTTCTCTGGGTCACGCGCTCTTCAGCCGGGTCGTCGCCTTTGACCACTTCACCCATGGTAGCAATCGCCAGCTTGCGAGCGGTCTCGGCCGTGAGCTTGCCGTGCCGCCCGATGGTCAGTCGCCGCCGGATGCCAGTTTTGTTCCGGTAATCGACAAAATAGGTCATCTTGCCGGAGGGCAGTATGTAAACGCCGAACCCCGACAAGTCGCTGCACCACAGAGTATACGGCTTCTCCTGTGGGACCGCCGCCTCGACGATTGTCTTTGTCAGTTTGGGCAAATTCCACCTCGCCGGCAAAAAACTCACCAAAAAAACTCACCAAATACTCACCATAAAATGGTAAGCGTTAGGCGCTTCGGGAGAATGATAGCGAAGATTGTCTCCTTTGATAAGTATATTTTTCAATTAGTTATAGTGCAATTTCGTACTCTGGCGTAGAGTAGAGAAGACCCCCCGTTAATCCTCCGAAGGCAAAGGTCACGCGTTCGAATCGCGTCGGGTCCGCCAGTAAAAACCCCAGAATTCCTGGGGTTTTTCGCATCTGGTCCCTGCCATCTGTTACAAATCGGTCCAGTTTAGGTTGGATCAAAACAAGAACATCCAGGTCAATCCGTGCCAGATGTTCAGCTGGTGTTCCTAAGCTCCTAGCTTCTCAAGCTTGGTCGACCCAGAAATTTCACCCGGCGGCTCCTGGCGTGGGCGCTTCTACAAGAAGAAATGCCATCGATACCTGAGGGGAGAGGGCTAAAAGCAGGGCCAAACGGCGTTCGCCGAACGCTCGGCTTCGCTCTTGCTATCCCCCATCAGTGACGGGTTGGCGGTTGCAGGTCCCCGCATCTTGCAGCACCACCCGGGCCGGCACCGGCAGCCATCGCCAAGTCGCCGCGCAGGTCATCGAGCAGCACTGCAATGAACCGCAATGAACGGCGCAGCGCCTCCTCCACAAAGCTGAGGCGGATCATGTGCCGTTCCGCATGGGTTGCGGACATGACGAAGATGGTAAAATCGCCAAAAAAATTATGCCGGAGCAGGCATCGACGACCATCTTCTTCTGACGCAATATGCCCCCAGGCGGCCCCAGAGCCGTGACAGAAGCATTCAACAATGTCCCATAGGAAACGGCATGCCCGCCACCAGCCCGCAACAGAACTCCGTTCCGCGCCCTGACTACGCCGCCTTTCTGCGCGAGCAGGCGGCTCACTAAAAGACCAAGGACAAGCTCATGCAGATCGATTCCCACGTATTTGTCATCGCCGGCGGCGGCTCCGGGCTGGGCGCGGCGGCGGCGCGGCATCTAATCTCTCGCGGCGGCCGCGTGGTGCTGGCCGATATCAACGCCGAGGCCGGCGAGCCCCTGGCCGCGGAGTTGGGCGCAGCGGCGGTGTTCCAGCGCACCGATGTGACCGCCGAGGCGGATGGGCAGGCGGCCATCGCGCGGGCGTTGAGCGCCTTCGGGCGGCTGGACGGGCTGGTGAACTGCGCCGGCGTTGCCCCGGCCGAGAAGGTGGTGGGCCGGGACGGCCCGCACCGGCTGGACAGCTTCGCCCGCGCCATCAACATCAACCTCGTCGGCACGTTCAACATGCTGCGCCTCGCCGCCGACGTCATGTCCCGGCAGGCGGCGGGTGAGGATGGGGAGCGCGGGGTGATCATCAACACCGCATCCATCGCCGCCTATGACGGCCAGATCGGCCAAGCCGCCTATGCCGCCTCCAAGGCGGGCGTGGCTGGCATGACCCTGCCGGTGGCGCGCGAGCTGGCCCGCTTTGGCATACGCTGCGTCACCATCGCGCCGGGCATCTTCGCCACGCCGATGATGGCCACCATGCCGCAAGCGCAGCAGGACAGCCTGAGCGCTACGGTGCCCTTCCCCTCCCGGCTTGGCCGCCCGGCGGAATTCGCCGCGCTGGTAGGGCATATCGTCGAAAACATCATGCTCAACGGCGAAGTCATCCGCTTGGATGGCGCGCTGCGCATGGCGCCGCGGAACTGACGACGACGGCGGGTTGATGCTGGGCAAATTCATGTTGCAGGGCAAGGGGGATGGACCAGCGCGGGTTCATCATCCGTTATGGGCTTGAACGGAATCATGGGAGAAGTGTGATTGATCTGCGCTGACATGCCACCCCGCCGGAACTGGCGACAATCTGTCAGCTCGATCTGCAAAACCGCCATTCTACTTCCGGCCCGATTGCCGCTTGCAGGTCCCGTTTCATAACCTGAAGCCGATCATTCTCGCCGCGCAGGAACAGTTAAATTTCAGAGTTCCGTGATTCAGCTGAAATGGGGCGGCAGTGCCGGCGGGCTGATCACCCATGACTGGCGAACCGTGCGTGGTGACGTCTAGCGACGACGCGGCGCGCCGCCTCAACGGCCGCGTTTCCGCCTTTCCTGGACGCGGCATAACAAAAGCCACGGGTCGCGTTATGGTTTTAGGCGATAGCCGGTGTGAAAGATCCACCAGATCAGGGCGAGGCAGACCGCCACGAAGAGGCCGGTGAAAGCGAGGCTGAGTCCGACCGCGACATCGCCGGTCCCGTAAAAACTCCAGCGGAAGCCGCTCACGAGATAGACGACCGGGTTGAGCAGGTTCACCGTCCGCCAGGGCTGCGGCAACATGTCGATCGAATAAAAGGCGCCACCCAGAAAGGTGAGCGGGGTCACCACCAATGCCGGGACAATGGCGAGCTGCTCGAAATTCTGCGCCCAAATGCCGATAATGAAGCCAAACAGGCTGAACGCGACCGCGGTGAGCAGCATAAAGGCCACCATCCAGCCGGGGTGTAAAATATGCAGCGGCGTGAAGAAGGTCGCGGTCCCGAGGATGATCAGCGCCAGCAGGACGGATTTGGTGGCGGCCGCCGCGACATAGGCGAACACGGTTTCCATAGCGGAAAGCGGCGCGGAAAGGATTTCATAGACAGTTTTTGTGAAGATCGGGAAATAGATGGCGATGGAGGCGTTGCCGATGCTCTGGGTGAGGAGCGTGAGCATGATGAGGCCAGGCACGATAAAGGCGCCGTAGCCGACCCCGCCGACATGCTGCATGCGCGAGCCAATGGCGCCGCCAAACACCACAAAATACAGCACGGTGGTGATGACGGGCGTGGCGATGCTCTGCCAGAACGTACGGCGCATGCGCGCCATCTCCGCGCGGTAGATGGTCCAAATACCTGTAGGGTTCACCGGGCCACGCTCACGACGCGCCGTCCACGAGGCTGACAAAAATATCCTCAAGCGAGCTGCGGCTGGTGTCCAGATCCTTAAAATCAATACCGAGCTCGCCCATGCGGCGCAGCAGCGCGGAAATGCCGGTGCTTTCGGCGTTAGCATCGAACCCATAGGTGAGCACCTGCCCCTCTTGATCCAGCTCCACGTTCCAGGGCTCCAGCTCGACTGGAAGGGCGGCGAGCGGATGCTGCAGCACAAGGGTAAGCTGGCGCCGGCCGAATTTGCGCATAAGCGCCGCGGTGTCCTCCACCAGCAAGATGCGGCCCTGCGCGATGACGCCGATACGGTCGGCCATCTCCTCCGCCTCCTCGATGTAATGGGTGGTCAGAATAATCGTGACGCCCATATCTCGCAGGCGGCGGACCAGCGCCCACATGTCGCGCCGCAGATTGACGTCCACCCCGGCCGTCGGCTCGTCCAGGAACAGGATTTTGGGCTCGTGGCTGAGGGCCTTGGCGATCATCACGCGGCGTTTCATACCGCCGGATAGCTCGATCACGCGCTGGTCGCGCTTTTCCCATAACGAAAGGTCGCGCAGCAGACGCTCGATATAGGCCGGGTCTGGCCAGCAACCGAACAGCCCGCGGCTGAAGCTGACCGTGTTCCAGACTGTTGCGAAAATATCGAGCGAAATCTCCTGCAGCACCAGCCCGATCAGGGCGCGCGCGGCCCGGTAATCCCGCACGATGTCGTGTCCGTCCACCAGCACCTGCCCCGAACTCATACCTACCGTGCCGCAGATGACGCTGATGAGCGTTGTCTTGCCCGCGCCATTGGGGCCGAGCAGGGCAAAAATCTCCTGCCGCTCGATCGCGAGATCAACATGATCAAGCGCGATAAGCCCCGACTTGTAGGTTTTGAGGAGGGCGGAGACGGAGATGATCGGCTGCATGCAGGGGCCCGGTGGGGATTTGAGGTGGAATGGCTCGCCATCTTGGCATCACGGCGCCGTGGGCAAGATGATCGACGGCTATAAAGATTGTCGTTGGATTGCCCCCGAGAGCTAACCCTGGCTGGTCGTTGTTATGTCCCGTC
>Ga0335083_10004981_pt1 | contig 16829 bp, 15 predicted proteins | sample Lox_Sample_42_FD_206716 | JGI IMG/M metagenome (GOLD analysis project Ga0335083, IMG submission 206716) | Soil microbial communities from Loxahatchee National Wildlife Refuge, Florida, United States - Lox_Sample_4.2 | ecosystem: Environmental > Terrestrial > Soil > Wetlands | place: USA... | reverse complement strand
GCCACCACCCGCCACCGCGTCTCGACACTGGACGCCGGGTCAGGCTGGACCGAGGGCTCGGCGACGGGAACCGGAGGCACACCTGAGCGCGTGGTGGCGCATGCGGCGCACATGATCAGGGCACAGGCGGCGAGCGTACGGGACACTGGACGGCTGCCCATCGTGACCTCCGCCGGACGGGCGTCAAGAATCCCCCCGGGGGCGCGGTGTTGGAGGGTGACGGCTCCCCGCGTAAAGTCGAGGGCTCAGCCCCCCATGCCCGAAAAGCCGCGCATCGTCGGGATCGACCTCGGGACCACCAACACCCTGGTGGCCTCGGTGCGCAACCGCATTCCGAAGGTGGTGCCCACCGACCGTGGCAACCTCGTCCTGCCCTCGGTGGTCGCGCTGAGTGACAAGGGCGATCTGCTGATCGGGAAGATGGCGAAGGACCAGATGGTGGTGAATCCGAAGAACACCATCTACGGCGCCAAGCGCCTGATCGGTCGGCAGTACGCCAGTCGAGTCGTTCAGGAGCTCAAGGAGTACTTCACCTACGACATCCTCGAAGGGCCGAAGGGCGACGTGGCGGTGAACCTCGGCGGAACCACCTACTCGCTGGAGCAGATCAGCGCCTTCGTCCTCGGACACGCGAAGCGAATCTCCGAGCAGTTCCTCGGGAGCCCGTGTCCGGAGGCGGTGATCTCGGTGCCCGCCTACTACAACGACCTGCAGCGCGCGGCGGTGAAGGAAGCCGGGCGGCTGGCTGGCTTCGAGGTGAAGCGGATCGTCAACGAGCCCACGGCGGCGGCGCTGGCCTACGGCTTCAACCGCGGGCTGGACCAGAACGTGCTGGTCTACGACCTCGGCGGTGGCACCTTCGACGTCTCGGTGCTGCAGATCACCGGCAACGTGTTCGAGGTGCTGGCCACGGGCGGCGACACGTTCCTCGGCGGCGTGGACTTCGACAACCGGATCATCGACTACGTGCTGGAGACCTTCCAGCAGCAGACTCGCGTGGATCTGAGCCAGAGCCCGATCGCCATGCAGCGGATCAAGAACGCTGCAGAGGCGGCGAAGATCGATCTCACGCTCATTCCCAACGTGGTGATCGAGCTCCCCTTCATCGAGGAGCGGAAGGGCAAGCCGCTGGACCTCCGCGTCCCGCTGGCGCGGGAGCAGCTGAACACCTTGACCCGGGACCTGGTGGACCGGACGTTCGACCTCTGTGACCGGGTGCTCGCCGACAAGGGCATCTCCAAGTCGAGCATCGACGAGATCATCCTCGTCGGCGGGCAGTCGCGCATGCCGCTGGTCCAGCAGGAGATCGCCCGTCACTTCGGCAAGCCCCCGCGCAAGGGCGTTCATCCGGACGAGTCGGTGGCGCTGGGCGCCGCGCTGCTGGCGGAGTCGCTCGGGAACATCGACGCGGTGACGCTCCTGGACGCCCTGTCGATGCCCATTGGCTTCGCGATGGCCAACGGGCGGTTCCGGAAGATCATCGACAAGAACTCGGTGATTCCCCTCACCACCAGCTTCCGGCTGCCCGGTCCCAAGGAGGACAGCCCGGTCATCGAGCTGGACATCTTCCAGGGCGACTCGGAGTTCATCGTCGACAACGAGTACCTGGGGACGGTGAAGGTGCCGGCCTCCGCCGCGGGGCGCCGCATCGACTTCCGGCTGAACGAGGAGTGTCTGCTGGAGGTCGTGGTCGAGCTCAGCACCGGCCCGAGGCACGTGGCGCTCGCCACCCGGGACACGCCGGACACGCTCAAGCGGCTCCTGGCCGAGGAGAAGGCGGCCCGGGCGCGGCCGGTGGGTGCGACTGCACAGACCGACAGCGGCCTGTTCCGCAGCATCCGCCGCATCCTCGGCCGGGACTGAGGGGGTCGTTGCCCGTCTTCCCCTCGCGCGGCTGGGCCGAGGCGGCGATGGCGCTGGTGAACGCCGACCCCGAGGTCCTCGCCGCGGGCCGCGGATGGACCGGCGACTTCGGGGTGGTGATCGAGGCCGAGCCCGGGAAGCTGGACGAGCACTTCGTGGCCTGGGTCCGCCCCGAGAGTGGCCGCGTCGCAGAGCTGCGCGTGCTCGCGGACCCCGACGACCTGGACGAGATCGAGCCGGCGTACCGGATCCGCGCACCGTACTCGCTGTGGAAGGGGCTCCTCCTCGGCCAGGTGGATCCGGTGCAGCCCATCCTCGAGCGGCTGCGCTACAAGGACATCGCGACCCGCGTGCTCTCGAGGCTCGAGACCCGGTTCGCCGACGAGTGAAGGTGCCGCTCGAACGCGCGCCGTAGGCCTCGAGGGCTCCCACCCCGATCTTTCCGGGTCGCGGCCGGCGGGGTACAAGGAGCCTCCATGGCGGAACGGACGAGCTTGCGGGCGCAGGCGCTGGGGATGTCCCAGAAGGCCTTCGAGCGGCTGATGGCGGACGAGCAGCGGGCCCAGTGGGTGGCGCAGGCGCTGGGACGGGTGCAGCGGGGGAAGAAGGCGCTGGACCGCGGCCAGGAAGAGCTGATGCACGCGCTCCAGCTCGCGGCGCGAAGCGACTTCGGGAAGATGAGCAAGCAGCTGTCGAGCCTGAAGCGGCGGACCCGCGAGCTGGAGGAGCGGTTGGACCGGCTCATCGGGCAGTCCCGCGGCGATTGACAGGCACAGCCGGGGTCTGGCACGTATGCCGCCCTTGCAGTCGGGGCGTATAGCTCAGCGGTAGAGCACTGCCTTCACACGGCAGGGGTCGCAGGTTCAAACCCTGCTGCGCCCAAGGATTCACGCGGTTCCGTCTTCCTATCCTCCTCGCTGGTGGATCTGGTCCGGCCGCATGGGTGAACCGGGGCCTCAGGCGATCGAGGGTCATCGGCGAGGGGCATCTGGGTCCGCGGTCGCGCCTTGAGCCAAACGCTCCAGTGGCACAAGCTGCGAGGCGATCGTGTCGAACGGGTACCAGGTCGACTGGTGGAAGGCGATTGGAGCAGGCCTCGTCCTGAGCCTCGTGATCTGGGCGTCGGGGCGCCTATTCCCTGGACGGAGAGGGGCCCCGTACATCGGCGCCGCGGTCGGCGTCGCCGCGCTCATCCTCGCCAGCTACCTGTCCTGGCAGTTCACGGTGCGCTGAGCGCCAGAGGTGCTCAGCCGCCGAACCGCAGCCGGGGGAGGACCTCGGCGTGCAGTCGCAGGAACTCCTCGCGGCCGAGCACCAGGACCAGGTCGCCCGGCGCGTCCGCGAACGAGCGCGCCTCTTCCGAGTCGCTGGGCTGGTAGCCGATCTTCTCCAGGGCCCTCCGCGATGCGGGGTTCGCCGGGTCGAGGGACGCGTAGATCCTCTCCAGGCCGAGCGCGGTGAAGGCGCCGGCGTGCACCATCAGCGCGAGCCGCGTCCCCAGACCGCGTCCCTGCCGGTCGCGCGCGGCGATGAGGAACGCGAACTCGGCCGCTCCGTCGCGAAACCCACGCAGGTCCGCGTCCCCGACCAGGATGCCATCCAGATACAGCAGGAAGGGTGTCCCCCCAGACTCGTGGATCCCGCGGTAGTGCTCGACGACGTCCTCGGCGTCGAGGAGCTCGTCGTGGCCCATCAGACGGGCGTTCGCCGGATCGTTGTACGCCGCCGCGAGCTCGACGGCGTGGGCCGCCACCTCCGCGGGCGTCGGCTCCACGAGGACCAGCTCCCCTGCCTCGGTCGTCCAGGTGATTCGAAGTCCGGGTCGGACCGTCACGTCGCGACCGTAGTCTAGAGTCGAGGCCATGCGGGATGCCTGGGAGCAGATCGAGGCAGAGGCGCGCGACGCCTTCCGGGGAAGGTCCTTCGAGCTCCGGGCGTACTCGGAGCTCATGCCGCCTCCCTACGTGGGCCTCAAGCCGTACGCGCCCACCCGCTCCGAGGCCTCGGCGACCTTCGGCGTGAGCCGCTCCGACGCGCTGGACATCGACGAGTACGAGCAGTCGCACGACCTGGAGCCAGGCCTGGACCGGATCGCCGATCACCTCCTCCGCGAGGTGGGGAAGGTCCTCCGGGGCGAGCCCCATGGCCTGCCCCACGCGCTGCTCGACGAGAATCCGGCGTGGCCGGAGGAGCTCGCCGCGGCCGCCGCAGGAGGTCGGCTCGCGCACGATTCCGGCCTGGTGATCTGTTCGCTCGCGCTCTCCCGCACCCAGGACGACAAGGGCAACGACCGCTGGACGCTGTTCGGAGCCAGCCACGAGCGACCGGGTCTCCCGTTCTGGGAGGGCCTGGACGAGACGCGCCTCGAACGGCTGCTGGCCTGGGCTGGCCTCCCCGGAGACTGGCGCGTGCTCGCCCCCGAGGCGGAGCTGGCCCCGGCGCTGCGTGCTCGCCAGCTGCGAGGGAGCTCCCCCGGGACCACGCGAACGCTGGTGACCTTCGAGCCGTTCGCGAACCTTCCCGGCCCGGTCCGCGCGGCGTACCTCGCCGGCCAGCTGGTCCTCGTGCCGACGCCGGTCAGCCTCATCTTCCACGAGAACCCACGCTACCGGGCGCTCCAGCGCGAGCTTCCCCGCGCGGTGCAGATTCCGCTCCTCCACCTCTTCCCGCGCATCGAGGGGAGCTGCACGATCCGGATCCCGCAGTCGGGCTGGCTCGACGAGTACGACCCCCGCACCGGCCGGGGCCCCCATGCCCAGCGCGTTCACCTCACGCGCACCCACCGGTGGCAGCGCACCGACCGGGACTCGGGCCTCCACGGGGACGGCTCGTTCACCGACCCGCTCTCCGTGGCGCTCTTCTCCACCGACCCGGAGACGATCGGCCTCTACGGAAAGCCGATGGCCCGGAACTCCCAGATCTGGACCGACGACTTCCGGCTCCTCCTCGATGGACCGAGGGCGGACCGCGCGGCCATCGCACGCGCTGCCGCAGCGGTCGACGCGGGCGGCAGGTTCGGCTACCGCATGTACTACCCGCCGATGCGCGCCGGAGTCCGTGAGCTGTTCTGGAACCTCCCCCTCGTGGCCCGGTCGGGCCAGGGGCGCTTGCGCGAGCAGCTCCACGGCTACGTCACGGCGGAGGCCGAGGGCCGCGAGAGCCTCCGCCTGAGGCCGAACCTCCTCTCGCGCGCGCCGCATCGCACGGCCGCCGGATCGTTCGGCGGACGTCAGGCGACCAGCCACAACGTTCGCAAGGTCCTCGAGATGCGCGAGCTCCTCCGGGAACCCCTCGCGGCACCGCTGGCCCGTGCGCTGCTGCACCTCGCGCGGGAGGTCCCGCTCGAGGGGTGGATCTCCGGCCTCTCCGCTCACGCCTCGGAACCGGGACCCGCCACTGCGCTGGCAGCGGACCTGCGCGCCTGCATCGGCCCCGAGCAGGAACCGGGAGCCTCGATCGTCCTCGAGCAGTTCGGAACCCGCGCCTTCGAGGAGGAGATCTGGAGCAACATCTCCCTCCTGGCCCACGGCGAGTTCCGCCAGAAGAACGGCGCCGACGGGATCCGGTCCAACACCGGATGCACCGGCGGACCGGCGGCGAGCCAGGCGGGGGTGCAGGCCCACCGGCGCCGGGACCTCGAGGCGCTCGGCGAGTACCTGCACGCTCGGTACCGCGCCGCGATCGAGCGGCACGGGATGGTTGGCCGGGCCGAGGTCGTCGACCACGTGTTCCGCTGGGAGACGGACTTCGACTTCCCCTGGATGGAGGGGTGGGCGAGGAACGAGCACGCGTCGTCCGAGCGGAACATCGTCGTCATGATTCCCGGCCGCGACCGTGGGCAGGCGGTGGTCATGGCCGACCACTACGACACCGCCTACATGGAGGACGTCTTCTATCCGGAGAGCGGCGGCGATGCGCTGCGGGCGCCCGCCTGTGGCGCCGACGACAACCACTCGGCGACCAGCGCGCTGCTCCTCGCCGCCGAGCAGCTGCTCCCGCTCTCACGCGCGGGAAGGCTCGCCCGCGACGTGTGGCTGATCCACCTGACCGGCGAGGAGTTCCCCGGCGACTGTCTCGGCGCCCGAGCGCTGGCCCAGGCGCTGGTGGAAGGGCAGCTCGGCTTCCGGGCCGAGGACGGACGGCCAGTGGACGTCTCCGGGGTCCGCATCGCGGGAGCCTTCGTCCTCGACATGATCGGGCACAACGCCGATCGCGATCGGGACGTCTTCCAGATCGCGCCGGGGGAGGGCGCTGGCTCGGCGAGGCTCGCCCGGAGGGCACACCTCGCGAACCTCCGCTGGAACGGCCTGGCGGGGAGGCTGAACCAGGCACCGGAGCGAAAGCACGCCGGCCGGGCGCGGAGGATGAAGGGACTGCCTCCGCACGAGGCCCCTCCGCTCTTCTCGCACCTGGCGCTGCACGGAGAGGTGCGCGTCGAGTGGGAGCCTCGCTCGGCGCTGTTCAACACCGACGGTCAGATCTTCTCCGACCTGGGGATCCCGGTGGTCCTCTTCATGGAGAACTACGACATAAGCCGCAAGGGCTATCACGACACCCACGACACCCTGGAGAACATCGACCTCGACTACTGCGCGGCGCTCACCGCCATCGCGATCGAGACGGTGGCGGACACCGCGTGCGCCGCCGAACCCTGAGCCCTCGGCTCACTCCCGAGCGTCCAACTCGATGGCGGCAGCACCCTCGCCGCGAACGACGATCCTGCCCCGCATGTCGCCGGATCGTGTCGGCATGCCCGACCCCTGAACATCTGGAGGAGTCGAGGTCGGCGCAGCCCCAGGCCCACAGTGTGCGCGCGTCGAGGCGTCGAGCGGATGCGCGCTCCCTTGAATGCGACCCGGCCCGCTGGCGTCGGATCGCATCATGAAGCGTTCGATCATTGCCCTCGCTGCGCTGGCCGCGATCGGGGTCTCGGGATGTGTCGTGCACGAGCGGGAGGTCGTCCGCGCTCCGCCTCGCTGTCCCGGTGGTGTCTGGATCGAGGGCCACTACGGCCCGCACGGGTACTGGCATCCCGGACACTGGCGCTGCCCGGGCGTGGCCGAGGAAGAGGTCGTCGTCGTCCGTCCCTGAACGGGATGACCTCCGGGCCTCGTCCGCGACGCCGGCGGCGGTGGCGGAAGCTGTCCGCTACCCGCTCGATGCAGTCGTTCGCTCCCGGCGCGTGACCTGCCCGGTGCCGGACTCGCTGAGCACGAGATCGGCCTCGGCGAGGAACAGTCCGTGTCCGACGACACCCCCGAGCGCGTCGAGCGCCGTGGCGAGCTCCTCGATGTCCAGGTCGGAGGGCACCCGGGCGTCGATCACGGGGTTTCCGTTGTCGGTCTCGTAGACCGTGCCGCCCTCGGTCAGCCGGAGAGGACCGTCCAGGCCCAGGCCCCGGAGCGCCCGGCGGATGTGGGCCAGGCCGAACCGCATCACCTCGATCGGGAGCGGAGCGGTCGTTCCCAGGCGCTGGACCAGCTTGTCGTCCTGCACCAGGTACACGCGCCGCGCCGAGGCCTGCGCCACGATCTTCTCCCGGGTCATCGCGCCGCCCCGTCCCTTGATCATCCGGAGCCGGGGGTCGACCTCGTCCGCGCCGTCGAAGAGGTAGTCGACCCTCTCCACGCCCTCCATCGGTTCCACCCTGAGCCCGAGCCGTCCCCCGAGCTCGGTCGACGCCGCGCTCGTCGCGACGCAGCGAAGCTCCAGGCGTTCGATCACGACCCGCTGGGCGAGCGCCTTGATGGCGCGGACCGCTGCCCGCCCCGTTCCGAGGCCCACCGTCATCCCGCTCCGGATGTCCGAGACGCCCGCCTCGGCAAGGGGATCCGCTGGTGCGCTCATGCCTTCCTCCGTCCGGGACGCGGCTTCGGGGCGCGGGGCTCGGCGCGAGCCTCGGCCGGCCGGGGAAGACCGGGCGCCGAGTCGACGATGAGCACGGCGACCCGGAGCCGGCTCACCGTGAGGTCCTGAACCACGAGCTCCTTGAACGCCGCCCTGTCGATCGACAGCTCGCGAATGGCCATCCTCCGCACCGCGAACACCCCGATGACGATCGCGCCGATCGCGGTCGCCCCGATCGCGGCCGCGGCGATGGCTGTGCTGGCTGGCGGGCCACCGAACAGCGCACGGATTCTCATCGGAACACCTCCTCCCGCAGTCTCCATGCCTCGCGCGGGCCCTCCGTGCAACCTGGCAGCGCATGCGCGGGGAGCAATGCGCGCGAGCTCCGATCTTGTCGCTTGCGCCCCGGGCGTGGCGGTGCTCGGCGGAGCCTCGACGACCAGGCCCGGGCTGGCGCAGCGGAGCCCCCGGGGATCCCGTGGATCGCCGGATGCCCCGCGGTCACACTTCCGGGGCCCCGGGACTCCAAGCACTCCGGCGGCACCATGAAGGAGAGCACGGTTCTCGTACAGCTGGTCCAGGCCGCCGTCGCCGGTGACCGGTTCGCCGCCGAGGAGCTCCTCTGCGCGGTCCAGGACGATGTCTACCGTCTGTCGCTCCGGATGCTCGGCCATCCCCAGGATGCGGAGGACGCGGCGCAGGAGATTCTCCTGGTCATCCTCACCCACCTCGGGTCCTTCCGCGGCGAGAGCAGCTTCCGGACCTGGTCCTGGCGCATCGCCTCGAACCACCTCGTGCGCGCACGCCGCGGCCGGCTGGAGCGCGTCACCTTCGAGTCGCTCAGCGAGCTGCTCGGACGCGAGCCGGAGGCCGACGCGCCCGCACCACCCGAGGCCGAGCTGCGGCTCCTCGCCCTTGAGGTCCGGCTCCGCTGCACGGAGGCGATGCTCCTCGCGCTCGACCGGAACCTCCGCCTCGCGTTCGTCCTCGGTGAGATCTTCGCGTTGAGCGGAGACGAGGCCGCCGCGATCCTCGAGGTCGATGCGGCGACGTATCGCAAGCGCCTGTCCCGGGCGCGGACACGGCTGCTCGGCTTCCTTCGCGCCCAGTGCGGGGTCTTCGATCCCGAGAATCCCTGCCGCTGCGAGAAGCAGGTGGGGCCCGCCCTTGGACGCGGCCAGCTCGTTCCCGGAGAGCTGCTCCTGGCGAGCCACCCCAGGCGGTCCGGGGGACCGGAGATCGAGCGCTGCGCGACCGAGGTCGACCGGCTCCTCCGGGCGTTCGCGGTCGGCGCTCCGACGGACGTGGTGCGAGAGGTCGGGGGCGCCGATCCCGAGACGTTCGAGACCATCGTGCGCCGGTACGTCCGAGGTTCTCCACTCGTGCGCCGGACGCTGCGCGGGCGGACGCGAGCCCTCGGCGGGATCCTCCGCGCGATCCTCACCCGCGGATCGAGCATCGAGGCGATCTCCATGCGGCTCGAGCATCGAGGCGATCTCCATGCGGCTCGAGCTTCCTCGATTCCCCGGGGCAAGGCTGGCCCTGGATTCTCCCCGGTGGAGGAGCACGCACGCGCCGGAGAGTCCACGCCCGGCTCCCGCGGCTCCGGAGGCGGCGCGCCCACAGCAGACGACAGCGGAGATCGCGAGCACACCGTCGCTTTCGACGTAGCGCGGATCACGCCCAGCGCTTGCAGCTGCAACTGGGCAGGCAGGTCGTGATGCGTCGGCGATCGGAGCGAGACTTGTCCCCGTTGCACGGGTTCGAGCGCCACGGTGGGAGGAGTTTGATGCGCGCTCTTCGATGTCTCTCGCTCGTTGCCCTCGGCGCGATCGCGGGCTGCACGCACACCGAGAGCGCGAGCGACGGCGGAACGACCGATGGTGGGAGCGACGGCGGCCCCGGGTGGGGGCCGATCAAGCACGTCGTCATCATCATGCAGGAGAACCGCTCGTTCGATCACTACTTCGGGACCTTTCCCGGAGCGGACGGGATCCCGATGGACGACGCCGGCGTCCCCCTGGCCTGCCTGCCGCAGCGGGACGGCGGCCCGTGCGTCCGTCCCTTTCACGATCCCAACGACGTGAACGGCGGAGGGCCGCACGGGGAGGCCGCCGCCATCGAGTGCGTCGACGCCGGCGCGATGGACGGGTTCCTGGTGTCCGCACAGGGAGCGCAGTCGGGCTGCACCGACCCCAACAACCCCGCCTGCCTCAACGGGAAGCCCATCGACGCGGTGGGCTGGCACGACGAGCGCGAGATTCCGAACTACTGGGCGTACGCCCGGGCGTTCGTGCTCCAGGACCGGATGTTCGAGTCCAACGCCTCGTGGAGCCAGCCGGCGCATCTCTACCTGGTCTCGGAATGGTCGGCCCGCTGCACCCGGGCCGGGGACCCGACGAGTTGCGTGAACGCGCTCGAGACGCCGAGCCCGGCGGCGACCGGCCCCTATGCCTGGACCGACCTCACCTACCTCCTCCACCGCGCGAAGGTCAGCTGGCGCTACTACCTCGCCGAGGGAACCGAGCCCGACTGCCGGCCCGATGGGGAGGACACCTGCGTGCCGCAGACGCAGCTCGCCGCGGTCCCGAGCATCTGGAACCCGCTGCCGAACTTCGACACCGTCAAGGGCGACGGGCAGCTCGGCAACGTGGTGCCGTTCGATCAGTTCTACGTGGACGTGAAGAACGGCCAGCTCCCGGCAGTGGCCTGGATCATCCCCGACTCCGAGGTCAGCGAGCATCCGCCGGCCAGGGTCAGCGTGGGCCAGGCCTACGTCACGGCGATCATCAACACGCTGATGCAGAGCCCCGAATGGAACAGCATGGTCATCTTCCTGACCTGGGACGACTGGGGCGGTTTCTACGACCACGTCCCACCGCCGGTGGTCGACTTCAACGGGTACGGGCTTCGCGTGCCCGCGATGGTCATCAGCCCCTGGGCCAAGGCGGGGTACATCGACCATCAGATCCTCAGCTTCGACGCCTACGTGAAGTTCATCGAGGACGTCTTCCTCGGGAGCGAGCGGCTCGATCCGGCCACCGACGGGCGCCCCGACCCCCGCATCTCGGTGCGCGAGAAGCTGTCCATCCTCGGCGACCTCCGGTCGGACTTCGACTTCGCGCAGGCGCCACTCCCACCGCTGCTGCTGCCCACCGACGCCGGACCGTGAAGCGCGAGGAGGACCGACGATGAGGCTCGCTCTTTCCACGCTCCTCGCCCTGACCCTCCCTGCTTCGGCTCAGGTGGCGGAGGATTGGCAACCCTTCGTGCTCTCCACCGAGGCGCAGACCCTGAGGCAGGGACGGGTCGCCGCCGAGACCGGGGGCGGCTACGACTCGACACCCGAGGGGCTGACGCCGCGGCCCCAGGACGCGCAGGTGGTCGATGCCTGGGTCGCGGCCTCGGTCGGGTTGTGGGACCCGGTGGAGCTCGACGGGCTCGTCTCGTTTGGCCAGACGCCCGGGAACGGGGTGGGGTTCGGCAGTGGTCGGGCCGAGCTCCGCGTCAAGCTCGTCGATGCGCCGGGTGGAGCTCCGGTCTGGCTCAGCCTGGCCGGTGGCTACCAGGTCGACTGGCAGCTGCAGCAGGCGGCGGAGATGGGCCTGATGATCTCCGGCGAGATCGGCCGGGTCCGGCTGACGGCCAACGTTCGCGCAGCACACTACTTCCACGCCGACCGGGACCCGGTGGACCTCTACCTCTCGGTGGGCGCGCTGGTGCGGGTCGCGCGCTGGGCGCAGGTCGGCGTGGAGTACCTGGGCGAGGAGCTGGAGGGCATCGCGGGGACCGACGTCGACGTCGGTCCCGGCGGTCGTCAGTACGTCGGTCCCACCCTCGTCTTCAGCGGCTTCGGGCCTTGCCGGCTGAACCTCACCGCAGGCCCGGTCTTCAGTGGTGGAACGACGGGCCTGCTGATCCGCGGCTCGATCGGCTTCGTTCTTTGAAAGGGAGAGAAGGATGCGTCGAGAGCTTCACCATGTTCTGGTCGTGTTCGCGGCTCTGGGTGCCGGGGCAGTGGTCGTCTCCGCCGCCTGCTCGAACAGCTCGAGCAGCGCGAACGTCACGCCCGCCCAGGCCTGCGCCGACCTTGCTGCGGTGCGCTGTCAGAAGATGCAGGAGTGCAATCCCCAGGGCATCGTGAACACCTACGGGGATCTGGCCACCTGCGAGTCGCGGCAGTCGGCGACCTGCGTGACGAACCTGTCCGCGCCGCAGACCGCCAACACGCCCGGGCACACCGAGGACTGCTCGACGGCGCTTCCTGCCACCTCCTGCAGCGACTTCGAGCTGGGTAACGTACCCCCGGCCTGCCAGCCGCCGGTCGGCCCCCGCGACGCGGGAAGCCCCTGCGCGGTCAGCGGCCAGTGCGCCACCGCGTACTGCCTCATCCCCAAGACGGCCAGCTGCGGGACCTGTGCGCCTTCACCCGTGGTGGGAGCCTCGTGCGTGAACAACGCCTGTGGCCCGGGGCTGGTCTGTGACGCGAAGACGCTCTTCTGCGAGGTTCCGATCGGGGCGGGGGGCGCGTGCGACGACAACTCGGCCTGCGCGCCCGGATTGACCTGCATCGGCAACACCAACACCCTCGATGGAAAGTGCGTGGCTCTGGCCACCGCGGTGGGCGCCTCCTGCGACCTCACCGACGGAGGTACCCGGTGCGACGGCCGCCTGGGACTCTACTGCAACGTCCCCCAGGGTCGGGTCTGTGCACAGGTCGCGAACGCGGCGGCCACCTTCGCCTGCGGGACCATCGACGGCGGCGTCATCGACTGCACCGCCGGCGCCTTCTGCCAGAAGCCCGGCTCTGCCAGGGCCGGAATCTGCGTCGCTCCCGCCGCCGACGGAACGGGCTGTGACGAGTCCAACGGCCCGACCTGCAGCACGCCCTCGCGCTGCGTGCTGAGCAGCGTGGGAGCAACGACCGGGACCTGCGTGACGACCGATCCCGCCACCTGCAACTGAGGCCGGCACCTCAGGACCGCAGCGAAGGTCCGGTGTGCCGGAAGAGCCAGCCGAGGCCGGAGAGCACGCCCACCGCGGGCGCGCCCACCAAGAGCAGGAACATCCCCTGGTTCACGCTCATGCCCCAGAAGGGCGCGAGGAGCACCCGGGCGAGGATCGCGCCCCAGGCCAGCCAGACGACGAAGGAGAAGAGCTTCATGTCGAGACGACCTCCGGCCGCACACCGATCGCGGCCACCGACCGCGCGCCCCGCGCCGGACGCGCTGTCGTCCGGGTATTGAGGGGAGGCCGTCCGGTCCGTCACCGGGTGATGCGAATCGATGTAGGTCGCCTGGCACCCTCTCCCGACGGGCTTCGGTGCTCGTCCGGGGCCGCCGGCGCGGGGAGCGCATCCCCGGCCAGCGACCCCGTGACGTCGATTCGTCAGTCGTCGTCGCCGTCGCCGTCCCGGTCGTGCCCGATGGGCTGCCCGCTGGACGGGTCGAGGAAGAGGCGGTGCTCACCGCTCTGGCGGAAGTCGAACATCTGCCAGAGGGAGGCGGCCTCCGCGTCGAACGAGCCACCTCCCAGCTGCCCGAGGTCGAAGTTGTCCTCGATGAAGCGCAGCACCGACGACTGCTGGGTGAAGGTGTGGTCGACGAAGTTCTTCTTCGCCCACGGCGAGATGACCAGCAGCGGCTGGCGCGGGCCGACGCCGCAGCGCCCGTTGGTTCCGGCCGGGGCGCCGGACTTCCGGTTGCCGCAGAGCCCCGGCCCGGCGAGCGCGTCCTTGTCGGTCGCCGACACGCTCACCAGCGGGCCCATCTGGTGGTCGTACCAGCCGTCCGAGTCGTCGTAGAGGATGATGACCGCGGTGTGCCTCCAGTCCGAGCGCTTCTGCAGCGTGTTCAGGACCTGCACGAGGAAGGCCTGCTCGGTGAGCGGGTCGGAGTAGCCGGCATGGCCGTCCTGGAAGCCCGGCGCCTTGAGGAAGCTGACCGCAGGGAAGTTGCCCGCGGCCAGCGCGTCGAACCAGTCGGCGATGTCGTACTGGTGGTTCGCCTGGTCGCTCCAGCCGATCTGGTGAACCGAGCTCGGGGGAAGGTGATGCTGGTTGGTGGTGCTGGCGAAGTACTGGAAGGGCTCGTGGTGCGGGATGTAGTCCCCCTTCGCCAGCCCGTCGCTGCCGGTGTGGCTCGCAGCGCAGATCGCGTGGCCGCTGGCGTCGCGGGACGTCGCCCGGAAGCCGCCCTGGAACCAGCCCCAGCTCACGTGCTTGTCGTTGAGGAGGTTCCCGACGTTCTTGCCGCTGAGGACGAGCTGACCCGCGCTCTGGCCGCCGCCGGGCGAGCAGTCGTCGAGGTAGGGGCGCGCGTCCCCGCTGACCGAACCGTCGGCGAGGTTCGCGTCGGCACCCCCCTTGGGCGCGCTGGCGCCCGCGGTGTTCCCGGCGACGAGGTTGATCGCCCCGGGCGACGAGGGGCCGAAGGTGTCCGAGTAGCTGTTGTCGCTCATCGCGAAGTGCTGCGCGTAGTTCCAGAGCGCGGTCACCGTGTTCCCGTCGTAGTAGCCCATCACGTCGGTCGCCTTGCAGATCAGGTTCCCGTCCGTGCCCGGGCCGTCGCCGAGGGTCTCCACGAACAGATCCATGGCTCCCTTGTCGTAGGCCTTCTGCTCGGCGGTGTAGTCGTGATCCTGATCGCAGGTGGCGGGTTGCGACCGGGGGAACCGGAACGGGTTCACCTGGTTGGGATTGGCGAGCAGGAGCGCCGGCGTGTAGCCGTTCACGGTCGGAGTGCCGCTCCGCGCATGGAACTGCGGATCCCCCTTGGGGTTCAGAGCGTTCGGATAGGTGCCGAAGTAGTGATCGAAGGAGACGTTCTCCTGGAAGATCACCACCACGTGACGGATCGGACTGTCGACGTCCGCGCGAGCGGCCGGGGCCGTTCCGAGCGTCAGTGCGGCCAGCGGGGCCGCCAGCAGGGTGAGGACACTTCGAGACGACATGCATGACTCCTTGCGGACCTCTCGGCCGCGGCAGGATTGAAGCGGCGCGGATGGTCCGCGCAGCGGAACCCGCGTTCAACGAGCGGTGCGCAGCGGAGCGGACATGTTGCACGCCACCGCGCCGTCATCGACGTCGCGCCAAATCGTCACCGGAGCGCGCGCCACGCTGATCCGCTGAATTCACGCGAGAAGTGATCGGCCTCGGGGCGTTGCGTGTCGTTGGCCGCGGAGATCCTGCCGCTCGCGGAACGCTCTGCTCCCACGACGTGCCCGAGGTGAACGCGCCGGGAGATCCGGATCGAGGGCATCGGCGCAGACGCCAGTCGCTTGCAGCGAGCGCGCGAACGCTCTCGTCACCGACTTGTCCGGGAAAGAGTCACGACATCTTGCCGTCGACTCGCTCTCGCGGGCGACCTCGGCCGGTCGGGTCAACTCGCGTGGACGGGAGTCGCCGGAGAAGGGAAGGGGCTTGCCCGAACGGGTCTCCTCGCGGTCCCTCTCCCCGATGTGGTTCACGACGACACGGTGCACTCTGCCGCTCATGTTGGTCGCCGCCTCCGGCTGTGGCTCCGCGCAACCCGGGCCTCGGGACACGGCCCAGCGGTGGCTACGCCGTCGACACTCCCGAGGTCGTGTCCTTCCGGGACGTTGTGCACACGGTGCACTGCGGACCGTGAGCGAACCGGGACCCCGGCTTGACAGAAATTCGTTTCGGGTCTACTTCGCCCGGCTCTCGTGAGGTCCGCCGTGAGCACGCAAACCGCGATCGATTGCTTGTCGAGGAGGCTGAACCGCTCCGGGCATGCGTCCGGTCGCGTGTTCCCCGCGTACCTCCGACTTCGGGGAGAGCCAGTCTCAGGCTGATCGTTTGAGGCTGCCGCTTCCGGAGGCCGGGTTCTCGCGAGGGAATCCGGCCTTCGAGCTTCAGGGACATGGCGGTGCGCCCCAGCGGCGCCGCAGTGCATCCGGGAAGCACCCGCGTTCACAGCGCGGGCGTCCTCCACCCGGGCTCGCACCTCCGGTTTGCCGCACATCGGGCTCCGCTCGGCGATGGGAACGGCCGCAGACGGTTCTCGACCGCTCTTGAAAGGAGCACTGGACTGGCAATCCAAGCCAGGGGTTCGACTCCCCCAACCGACGTTGGACACGTCACCGAGGTGCCGGCGCGAGCCGGCGTCCGACTCCGGCCGCGCGAGGCGACCGGCCAGCACCGACCGCCACGCCCCGGTCATCCCAAGAGCGCACGTCACCGCCGCCGGGTGACGGCCCTCCCCCGGACCGCCGGCGCGTCGCGCCGGAGCACGCCGGCCGACTTCGCACGGAGGGGGACGGACCAGGACGCCCGCAAGCGTCCGGCGCCTCTCTCTTTCGTCGCGACGTCCGCGTCGCCTACTTCGAAGCCTGTCGTTGCAGCACCCCAAGAGGAAGGAGGTCAGTCGTCATGCGAATCAGCGTTGCCCTCAATGAGCGAGCCCTCGTGCTCGTCGACCAGCTCCCGGTCCGATACCTCGGTCCGGGACGTCACCGGACCCCGACCCCGCTCTGGCGGGAGGTCGAGGTGCGCCGGTACGACACCGAGCGTCTCCTGGCGGAGCTGCGTCCGGAGGAGCTCGCGCTCGTCCCGGACCGTGACCTCGCGCGGCTGACCCTCACTCGGGATCAGCGCGCGGTCGTGAGCCGCCGGGGACGGCCGATCAAGTGGCTCCAGGCGGGAATGCACCTCGTCTGGACCGTCGATCCGACCGTGACCCTCGAGGTGCTGGACGTGTCGGGCATCGAGGCCGCGCCGCTCCGCGACGAGGTCAAGGCGCTCGTGCCGGCCAGCGACTACGTCGAGGCCACCGCGGCCGAGGGGACCACCGTCCTGCGGTACGTGGACGGGGCGCTCGAGGCCGTGCTCGGCCCGGGCCGTCACGCCGCGTGGACCGTTCGCCGGAAGGTCATCCTCTCGGTGATCGACCTCCGCGAGAAGCAGCTCGCGGTGAACGGGCAGGAGGTCATGACCCGCGACCGCGTGTCGCTGCGTCTGAACCTCGTCGCGGCCTGGCGGGTGGCGGACGCTCGCCGCCTGGCCACCGTGGCCCGGGCGCCGGACGAGGTCCTCTACGTGGCGGTGCAGCTTGCCGCGCGCGAGGCCGTGTCGACCCGCACCCTGGACGAGCTGCTCG
>Ga0335083_10004979_pt1 | contig 16833 bp, 8 predicted proteins | sample Lox_Sample_42_FD_206716 | JGI IMG/M metagenome (GOLD analysis project Ga0335083, IMG submission 206716) | Soil microbial communities from Loxahatchee National Wildlife Refuge, Florida, United States - Lox_Sample_4.2 | ecosystem: Environmental > Terrestrial > Soil > Wetlands | place: USA: Florida... | reverse complement strand
CTGCTCCGCACCATGTCGCTTCTTCATCGCGAATCCTTTCCGGCCCAATGGGCCGGCTGGATTCTCTCATATTCCCTGGATCAGTTTTCGGGAAGGGGGTCAATTGGAAGTAATGCGAATCGGTACCTTCCGAGTTTACAAAAACGTTATTGTAATCTTGCCTGCTGCCGGTGTTGCCCTGGGCACGTGTGGTCATGGTGTTGCTGAATTGCATTTTTTGATTCGGCTATTTGCAGTGGCTCCAGTCACATCGTTCTCTGTTATTGCAGCAATGACTTTTGGTAAAATGATCTTGGTGGGCGAATTGCTTTCCATATATGTGTGGGAGCCGCAACCACCATTTACTAACTTCGTAGAGGAGAGTTCCATGGTTGATATTCAGTATTCCCTAAGTGCGGGCCCAGTTTGTTTTTTCGATTGTGACATTTGTGGTCGCAGGATAACTAAGCCAGATCAAGGTGGTATTTTAATGGATCAGCAGCTAAGGCCGGCTTAGGTTTTTAGAAAAGAGTGCGTTTAACCGACATTCAACGCTTTCGGCGCATTTCTGGCATCAAAATGATTTGCGCCCCAGAGTTTTTCGAATCACCAAACCAAGATTTGCTTGGGCACTCTCAACCTAGTAGAATTGTCTCTCAAGCTCTCCGCCATTCTTACAGCCTTGATTGACTGAGAACCAATCGCCTATCAGTCAGAATTTCATAAAACAGTTGATTTTATTTCGTAAATTTCGACCGCAGTCCACGATAACATACAGGGATTTTTCGTAGTGTGCATAGTGGGGTTCATCGCGCAATGTTGGGAACCACTTGGGGGGATCAGGTTGGCAGTATCACAACTGCCAGAAAGTGATCCGTTTGTGGTGGCTGAACGCTGGCAAGTATTGCCCGTGGGGGAATAGGTAGCGGCATGGGGAGTGGGATTCGAATATCTAACGGCTCGTGGCGTACAGCTTCATGGTTGTAGCAAAGGGTGCGTTTCATCTTTGGCTGGCGGCAGACGAGTGTGTACCGTATGCGCCCTGATAAGGCCCACAGTGGGAAAACAGTTCTTGGCAGAGGGTTTTTGCAACCGTCGTCTCCGGCGGGGGGTTTGAGAGAGGACACATCAATGTTCGCCGCACCTTTTGTCTATGTTCGGAAGGGAAATCAGGAATCCAGCGAATGCGAGCTGCGTCCGTCGCCCCGCACCTTTGGCCCCGGGCAGCCGACTGCAGTTCGAGTTGGTTTTACGCTCGTCGAGCTGCTGGTTGTGATTGCGATCATCGGGATCTTGATTGCGTTGCTTTTGCCCGCCGTGCAGGCCGCCCGCGAAGCGGCGCGCCGCACTCAGTGCACCGATAATTTGAAGAACATGGGCTTGGCCTGTTTGAATTACGCTTCGGCCAAGAAAACCTTGCCTCCGGGAAAAGTTGTGGGCAGCACAACGGCCAGTGGCACTTATTGCGGGTCGACAACTCTCGCGGATGGCTTGCATGCCTGGTATACCAATTGGGCCTTGGAAATTCTTCCCTACGAGGAAGAAACGCCCTTATACCAACGTTATCATTTCGAGGTTTCCAATTTGGACCCGTTGAACGATCCAGTCCGCCAAACGATGTTGCCCGTGCAAACGTGCCCGAGCGATCCCAATCCACCGTCGCTGCAAACCGGTCAGGTCTCCGACGAAAACGGTCATATCATTATGACCAGTTCCTACAAAGGTGTCGCTGGACGTGGATTTTTTACGCCAGCTAACCCTGCCGAGGCCTATTGGGATAGCTATCAAGCCGGCAAAGGGGGCGAAACCATGCGCACCATTGACAAAGGACCCTTGCCGGTCGTCGTGATTAATCCTGCACCCACTGGGCAAAAGCCCAGTTACGGCAGCTCCCCTGGTTGTACGATGGGGCAATTAAGTAAGTTCCCAGTCAAGATCAGTCAAATCACCGATGGCACTTCCAAGACTTTACTCATCGGTGAATACACTACGGTCACTCAACCAGCCGGCACACCCCCCATAACTCGCTCTGCCGCCTGGGCGAGCAGTGTGTTCGGTATGGATTTGGGCGACGTCACACTGCCTGCAAATGTTGCCATTACAGCAGGAGATTGCCGCAGCAGCCCGCTAACCTGCAATGCTTCTTCGGTTTCGATGGTCATGGATTCTGATTACTTGAAATGTGAAGCGGTGTATCCGAACAGCAATTTTTATCAGCCCTGCGAGCGCGCTTTTGCCGGCGTCCACGGCGGCGGCGGAGCAGTTAACTTCGCCTACTGCGATGGCTCCGTGCATGTCTGGAACACCACCGGCGACATTCGCATTCTGGCCGCCATGGCTACTATCCAAGGCGGCGAAAGCCCGAGTATTCCGTGATAGAAGTTTTTCGGTCTGGTACGCGCCGCTTACTGTTGCGCGTGCCGAAAAATATCCCCAGTCGTCCGTGACCGGGGAGTTGCTTAGCACTATCCAGTTCCCACTAAGGAACTACTGTTGCCCCGCCTCGAGCGTTTGGTACATCCGCTCGGAGTGTGCTGCCCGGTCGTACTTGGCCATCACGCCGGCTTGTTCAAACTCAGCCCGCATCTTGACCGGCCGGCCATAGCCGTTGTCGCTAAGCGACTCCGGCGTGAGACGAACCGCAAAGATTTCCAGCACGCGCCGGTAGCATTTGCTTATTTATTATGGTACCGGCTTGAGTATTACTTCGAACAAGCTTATCTCGCCGGGGTTCTTCGGTCTGAAGTGCAATTCTTGCTGGCCGGCAGGGAGCGCCAATTGACCGAGGTGAACAACCGCGTTGTTCTTTGATTCAATGGCAGTTACAACGGCGCTGACGGAATGATCGCCAGCCTCGACGAGTAAATCGGTGTTGCTTCCGGCGCTGTATCGTACGGAAACATCGAACGTCGCCGGCGCGTTCAGGCGAATGGGCCAGGCCAGATAGTCTTCGGCCTTGGTGAAGCCGGCTGCGAAGTAACGTCCCGCCTTGCCGTCGCCATAGCTGAACTTGCCGTGTGGCGTGGCGTCGAAGGCGAGCAATTGGTTCTCCGCGACATTCGTGGCCAGCAGACGCCCCTTGGCGCCCTTCACGGGGCCGTTCATCTCCAGCACGACTACTGTATCGAACGGATCCGCGGGGGCAGCGGGCACGGTTACTTCGATATCCGATTCGTTCAGCCGCCGCGTTTTCAGCGCGTGCAAGTCTCGATCAGCCAGGGAATAGGCCCGGACCACTTCCCCTTGCAGATTACCGACGACAAGTTTGCCGTCGGTTGGCCACTGGAAAACGTGGAGATAGAGCGTGTTGCTTTTGACGGTGGAATCGCCCCAAGCTTGACGATCCAGTGGGGTGTGGCTGGTGCCATGAATGGAGTCGCCATTGACGGCCATCCAGCGGCCGATGCCTTCCAGGATGCGCGTGGCGTTCTCGTCAATCATGCCATCACCCTTTGGGCCGATGTTCAAGAGCGTATTGCCCCCTTTAGCCGCAATTTTGGCGATCAATTGAATAAAAAACTCGGGTATTTTGTAGTTGTTGTCGAACTTGTTGTAGCCGTAGGAATTGTTTACCGTCGGAATTGCTTCCCAATCGCCTTCGGCTTCGCGCACTTCCGCGGGATTGTCGGCCGTGTCCACGTAATCGCCGAAGTTTATTCCCAGGCCGCGGGCCGCGCGGCCGTTGATGACGACATTGGGATCGGCCGCGCGCACGGCCTTGACGATCCGCAACTGCTCGGATAGAGGCAGTTTGCCTGATACATCAAACCAAAGAATTTCGGGATGGTACTTCACGATCAGTTCCTGGAGCTGTGGAATTGCCTTCTCATCCACATATTTCTTGGCCTTCTCGACCAACTCAGGATGCACGTCGTACCACATTTTGTAGCCGGCGCCTTGTTTCTCGTCGAACAAGTGCCTGTCGCCGCCGGGATTTTTATAGTCCCAGTCGTTGCCTGGCGCGTCGGGATGTTCCCAGTCGAAGGCGTGCGAATAGTAAAAACCGAAATGCACGCCGTTGGCTCGGCAGGCGTCGGCCAGCTCTTTCATCGGATCGCGTTTGAACGGTGTGGCGTCGGTGATGTTGTACTTGGTTACGTCCGAAGGATACATCGCAAATCCATCGTGGTGTTTGGCCGTGATCACCAGATACCGCATGCCGGCGTCCTTGATCAACTGGACCCAAGCCTGAGCATCGAACTTTTCCGGGTTGAACTTGGCGACGACCTCGTCAAGGTATTCCTGACGCGGAATGGTCAACTGCCGCATGATGTGCTCGGAATACGCACCTCCCTCGCGGCCCTTGTACTCGCCCGCCAAATTGGAATAGACACCCCAATGGATGAAGCAGCCGAATTTCGCGTCGCGCCACCAGGCCAGCCGTTCGTCGCGATTTTTAAGCGCGGCCGTCCACCAACCGTTGGCGGCCTCGATGGCGGCCGCTTCGTCACGCCGGCGTGCCTGCTCCGCTGCCGGCATGTTGTCGGTTTGAACCTGCGCGAGGACACCGGCTTGGCCGAAGTGCAATACACACACGCCAAAAGCACATAAAATCGTTGCGGTAATTCGAATCATTGCGTAAGGCAAGGCTGGAATTAATCGGGCGACGCATTAATAAACACAAGATACATGTTGCATTCTTCGGCCTGCGTCTGATCGGTGTTCGAACCCAACGTGAAGCTTCTTTCTGTTTCTACAATCCGTCGGTACACTTTCATGGGCTTTCCGCCAACGACCAAGCTCATTTCAGTTGGCTCGAATTGCTGCCTGAGCCAAGCGGGACGATCCAAACGATTGTCGTGTGCGACGTAAATTACCGAATGCGCAGGCACCGGAATTTCCATCAAATCGACGGCGCTATAGAGGCGATCGGCGAAGGCTGCTTGAATCCAATCGCTGCGGCAGAGCGCCTGGGGCATGTCGGCAAATGTTTCGTCATGATCGACGTACACTGTTTTGCCGGCCTCCGCATCCGACTCGATATGCACTCCCTTTGACGGCCCAGAATAAGAAAGGTTCATGAGATACTTGCCATGATGAATCGTCGGGCGAGCGAAATCGGAGGTCAGGATTCCGGAGTTGTTGATGCCCATCGCCGCGCCTGCCTGTTGGCTCGACAACTTCACGATCGGCATGGCTGGCAGCGACGGAGTTGTGCCCCCTTCAATTTTAACGGGCCGCGAAATGAGTGTTGCCTCAGCTGGGCGAAGTCCTGCGCTGGTGGCACGAACGACAATTTGGCCTTCGCTGAGCGTGGAGCGAATCGCCACACGATTAATGCCGCATTCCAAATCGAGATAGGAATTATTAATCGACTTGATTTTCCCGCTATTGTAGCCGCCGCGCCACACGCCAGGCCCCTCCATTTCAAAATCAACGCGATTTTGAAACGTCGGGCAGCGTTCCCCTTGCTGGTCGACCGCCTCAACGTCGATGAGCGCTACGTCAGAACCATCGGCATGCAAACCATCGGGACCGGTGATCGGCGTCATTTTTAGCGCGATCGGCGCGCCAACGGTGTGCTTTGTTTGCGTGGCCACAACCGTGTTCCCGACGTAAGCGAGGGCCTTGATTTCGCCGGATTCCCAGGTCACATTCGGAAACGTGAACAAATACCGGTCGGTCGGTTTTGTACGGCCAAGCGATTTGCCGTTCACGAGGAATTCCACTTCTTCGGCATTCGACACCACATACATTGTTTTGCGAGTGCCCTGGGGATACGTCCAATGGCCGATGATATGGACTTGCGGATCATCACGGAACATTGCTTGGCACACATAATATGCTTCCTTGGGCAGGCGAACCCCGTCGACTTCGCCACCGGCCCTGGCAACCTCGCAAGCAACGCGTCCTCCGCTGGTGGTATCGGAGAAGATCCAATTCGCGCCACCGCAGTGATAGTCAGCCCCGATTTTTCCCACATACTGGCTGACTTGGTTGACGGCGAATTGCTCAGAGTTGAGCTGATAGGTCTGTCCTTTGGCTTCCGGATAGCCGAAATTCGGCGGAGATTGATCGTCCCACACGCGGCGTGGGGACTCTTCGCGATCGTATTCTGCTTCCACAACCGGCAAGGTCTGAATTTCCCTGCCGCCTTCGGTGCCCAGGGCGATCTGCATGAACTCCGCCGTGGTATTGTCGGCCCGCCGATGAGTGTAAACTCGACCGCCGTGCGGATCATATTGGTCCATGTATCCACGCAATTCTGCAGCGTGGTCGCGTGTTACTTTTTGATTGCCCCCTTCCCAAATCAAGATGGATGGATTGTTGCGAAAGTAAATCAGCACGTCGCGAAAGGCTGCGGCGCGCAATTTCCAAGCGGCGCCGACCGTGTCCGATTCACCATCAACTCCAGGTTGATCGAAAATAATTCCCAACCGATCGCCCGCGGCAATGCACGCCGGGCTTGCCGCGCAATGGCCCCAACGAACAAAGTTAGCGCCGGCATTTTTCATCAATTCAAGCGTGTAAAAGTGCATCCAATCCGGTTGCGCCGCGCCAAGGCCTGGCCATTCATCCGTTGGCTTCTGGCCCCAGCCGTGCAGCTTCAGGTGCTGGCCGTTTATGAAGAATCCATGATCTTTGTCCCACCTCACTGTGCGGATCCCAAATGGGAGTTCGCATGTATCGCAAACTTGACCGCCGACCCGCAGCGTGCAGACGACGCGGTAGAGATAGGGATAATCCGGCTCCCATAATTGTGGTGCTGTTAGTTCAGTGGATAACTTGAATAACGCAGTTTTCCCGGAGGCGACTTGCTCATCGTGCTTCAGTGTTGCAACGGATTGTCCGCCGCGATCCAGCACGTCGACGAGAAGTTCGACGTGTTCATCCCCCGTCCGTCCATTCTCGACCGGGACTTCCACAGAAAGTTTTGCCGATTTGTCGGAGACGTCGCTGGCATAGATATACGGCCCGGCTGTTTGCAAGAAACTGTACAGAGGCAACTCCACATGCAGTGGATCAGTGACGACCAAGCGCACGTTGCGATAAATCCCACCGTGAGCAGGATGCCAATGCGGATTATTCCAAGGGATTTGATCTGCTTGCAGTTGTTCAATGTCTTCTGGAATCTGCGCGTTGACTTTCTTCATTAAATTGGCCAGCTCGCCTCCAGGGCCGGAATCTCTCTTCGACGACGTGATGCCCGCTTGATTGGCGGCATCGATCGATTTGGGATCGTCCGGATCTTTCATGAAGCGATTGTCGCACATGACGGCCAGCACATTGTCGCCACCAAAATGGAGCTGTGGAGTCAGGTCGAAACCAAAAGGAGTGAAGCCAGTTTTGCTTACGCCCAGCAGCTTGCCGTTCAAATACACTTCTGCAACCTGGCGCACGGCTTCAAACTCGATGAAAATTTTCTTTCCTTTCCATGACTCCGGCGCGGTAAATGTTTTTCGATACCAAGTGCGGCCCCCCCATTGATTTTGTTCCCCGCGATGGCCAGCCAGCGACCAGTCGTCAAACGTGTCGATGTCGTTGTACGTGTGGGGCACTGATACCGTGGTCCAGTTCCGATCGTCAAAATCGGGCTGCTGAGCGCCGGTGACGTCGGCCTGCACGAATTTCCAGTCCGGATTGAAGTTCAGCGTGAGTCGCTCTCCCGCTTTGACGGCGGGAGAGGCGGCAAGCAAGCTTCCGACCAAACCGAGTAACCAACAATTCGTTATCCTATGGTGCATCGACGAAACCATGTTGACTTTGTTTGGATTTGCCCAAACCGCTTGGAATTCACGACCGTTATTTTTCCTTAATGAATCGCAGTCAGCGTCACACTGCGCAAGTTCATCACGTATCGATTCGCGGGCACGTCATCAGCCTTAATGGTGAAATCAACTATGCCGGGCTGACTGATTTCGATTGAACCCAGCTTCATCTCTTGGTAATTGTTGGCGTTTTTCGTCGCTTCCACGACGCCGTGCAGTGCTTGATCGCCCGCGGAAAACGTAACGGTGGCTCCGGCTCGATCTTCTGACTGCGCGTATAACAAAGTCACCTCGAATTTGCCGGGCTGATTCACTTCGATTTTCCAGCTCACTGAATCTTTGGTTGTTCTCCAGTGGCCTATGTTCGGCGTGGTTTCTCCTTCGACGCCTGCCCCCCCCAAAATGTCGGCGTCCGCGGGCAATAACCGAATGGTCCCATCGGCGGCTTGCTTGGGGAGCGGCACCGGGGCGAACTTCAGCGTACCTTCCGGCTGAAGAATGATTACGGTGGCGTCGGAGTCTGGCGCTGAAGTGGGCACATCAATCACCAGTCCCTGCTCTGTGGCAGTTACCGGGAGCAATTTGCCGGGTTCCGTGAGCAGCGCGGCCGAGGCCTTGGCGTTGAGCAATGGCACTAACAGCTTCCCGTCTTGAGGCCAATCGAAAACGTGTAAATAAAGCTTGCTGTTTTTCTGCGTGCAGCGACCCCATTGAAGTTGCTTTTCGAAAGGTCCGGCGGAAGTGCCGTAAATTGCTTCACCATTCACCTTCAGCCATTGGCCCATTTCGCGCAGTCGCTCTTGTTCAGGCTCGGGGATTTCACCCTCAGAGGTGGGCCCGACATTGAGCAAATAATTGCCCCCTTTGCTGGCAATGTCGATCAGATTGCGGAGCAATCTTCTTGTGGATTTGAAGTTGGTGTCGTACGACTTATAGCCCCACGTATTGTTGATGGTCATGCAGGTTTCCCAGTCTCGGCCTGGAAAACCCTTGGCGGGGATGGTTTGTTCCGGAGTTTCCGTGTCTCCTGGAATCATCGCGTCGCCATGGATCAGCCGATTGTTGCTAATGATGCCTGGCTGCAGCTTTAGTAATTCAGATAACGGCGCAGCGCGTTCGTGAGTCATCATCACGGGCGTATCCCACCAGAGAACTGCGACGGGGCCATAATGAGTTAAGATCTCTTTTACTTGCGGTATCGCAATCGTTTGCAGGTAGTCGTCAAACGATCCTTCTTGTCCTGGATCCCACCAGTCGTGCTGTCGGTTGTTACGCCGGGCTTGCGCTCCGCCTGGATGGTTCCAATCTTGGGCTTGTGAATAGTAAAAGCCCAATTTGATGCCTTGCTTCTGGCAAGCCTCGGCTAATTCCTTGAGCGGATCGCGCTTAAACGGCGTGGCATCGACAATATTGAACGGCGAAGCCTCGGATTTGAACATGGCAAAGCCATCGTGATGCTTGGAGGTAATGACGATGTACTTCATGCCGGCGTTCTTGGCCAGCGAAACCCATTCGTCGGCATTGAATTTGACCGGATTAAAATGTTCGGCGTACGTGGCATATTCGGCCATCGGAATTTCAGCATTGTTTTGAATCCATTCGCCGATTCCGGCAATTTGCTTGCCCTGGTACGTGCCCGCCGGCACCGAATAGATTCCCCAATGAATGAACATGCCGAAGCGTGCTTCGCGCCACCATGCCATGCGCGCATCGCGTTGTTCGGGAGTTTCTTGGTCGGCCGAGGCGGCGGGAGTGGAAGCCGACGTGCCGACGGCTTCGGCACCGTGAGCCCGCCTGCCGACGTTCGCACAATTCTCGACAAGCAATGCCAGCAACAGAATTGCGGTAGTGCGAAACATCTGGTTCAAGTGCATGGCGGCGTCCTTTAAAGATTGGTAACGGTGGTGCAAGTCATGTTTCGGTCGTTCCTGGCAATGCAGGCTCATTTTTATCAAATTGGGCAAGAATCACTTCAGAGTTCAAGTCGCTGACACTTTTTTTGTTCTGGTATTGTGGATCTAAGGGGCTTTGCCCAATAAATCATGTCAAGCCACTAAATCGGGAAGCGGTCTGACGTTGCAGTCGCAAGCATTTGTGCATGCAAAGGACTTTTTGGGCAAAGCTGGATCTAAGGCAATCATTCGTTCAATCGACCCACAAAAGCGGATGGCGAATCGGCAAATTGCGGATGACTTCGGCATTGTTCGGATTGGCTTCCAGCATTCTCCAAAGTTCCAAATATTTGGGTTCGTGGTACGCCAACCCGCTGAACAGCAACAACGGAGAGCGAACTGGCCAAAAATCCCAGCACATGATGTCGTGCTGATAGGGCCATTTCGATTTGTCCTGCAAATATGGGAAGAGAAATTCTGTGGCAGAGCGCATGTTGCGACCCTCGGCGGTGGTATACGTCCACAAATTGTCTTGTGGCGTGGAAAGGATTTGACAAATCGTGGCCATCGCGTCGGCGTTGAACAAGGAATAGCCGTAAGGCTTTGTGCGCCGCAGCTCCCGTGGAAAGCTCCCGTCGGCAGCCATTTGCTCGGGCAGCAAAACTTCCCTAAACCGCTTGCGGCAAGCGGCAAGTTGTTGCTCGTTGCCGATAAAGTCGGAAAACGCGGCCACCTGCATGACCCAGCACGTCCCATGGTTGTTCGCAGCCTTCATTTCTTCTAAACCATTGGGCGACGTGGTCAGCCACTGCACGTAATCGGCAAACCATTTTTTTGTACCGCTCAGGCACTCCCCTTGTAGGGCGCCGGCATGCTCGAGGACTTGGGCACTGCGGGCTACTTCGATCAATTGCACGGTGTCGATGATGCCGATGCCGCGTCCCTTGCTGATTCCCTTGATGGCTTGGGCATATTGCAAATTGGGATTCATGCGTGTTGATTCGTCGATGAACCACGCTTGAAAGTGTTTGTTGGCCTGGTTGGCATATTTTTGCTCACCGGTCAGTCGATAAGCGCTGGTCAGTGTGCCGACGTGAATGCTGAAGCGGATCATCGCGTTCCGATGATCGACGAAGTTATCGGGATTCGTCATGCCGTCGCGCTGAACGTACGGACCATCAGGATTCTCTGAATTTGGCCACCAATAATCGCCTTCCGAATAAAAATCGTGCAGTCCGCCGGAGCTGCGCGGACATTGAGTGGCGGTCACGGTGATGGGGTCATCTGGCAGGAGCCGCTCAGCGGCCTCCATTATTCGATCGTGCTCCAATTGCTTAATGTCGAAGTCCGCGCCAGTTCCCGTGCCAGTTGCTTTGCTGGGCTCCTCCGCATGGACCAACGCCAAACTCAAACCAACCGCGACGACCGTGAACAGTGGCGATAGCCATCGCACCAAGTCCCCCTGGCCGATCGTTCGTAGTCGAAACAGTATCGAAACGATTTTTAGAAAATACACATTTCCGAACATTCGGTCATCCCATGAAATGTAATGGTGGTTGGAGGTGCGCTAACGCAGCAAGTCATGCCAGTTCGTGTTGTTGTCTCTCATCGAAAGTTTCGCGAGAACGGCAGAATATCGCTCGTCGGAATACTTGACAGCAGCTTGACGCAAGATTGAGGTAAAGCCCCCCGGCGTCCAGCCACCGAGTTGCTGGTAAGTCCATTTCTTTTCGCCCGCGGCGAAGGGCAACAAAAAATCGATGGCCTGGCGAATGCTTCGACCATCGGCCGTGTGGAAATTCCACAGATCGACGTCCACGTGTTCCGCCAATTTGGCCAGCGACATTAAACCGGACAAATTGACGGTGCTATAGCCCCAGGCTTTGGTGCGAACCAATTCCAACGGTTCGCGGCCGTCGGGTTCAATCTGCACGGCAATGCGTTTGGAACCCACCTGCTGGATCACCGATTTAGCAAGTTCCACTTTGCCGAGGAAAAAAGCATAGCAAACCACTTGCATGTCGTAATACGTGCCATGATTGTTCTTGGCGGCGGCTTCATCGCAGCCGTTTTTGCTTTCCAACATCCACTTTAAAAACTTTCCATACCAATCTTCCATGCCGCGCTGATTATCGTCCGTCCATGCCTTCGATCCGTGCAACACTCCGATGTCATCGACCAATCGGGCCAGACAAATCGATTCGATCAATCCTGTGCCGCGACCCGTATTGGTTCCAGGAACGGCCTGGGCGTATTGCAAATTAGGATTCATCTTGGTCGACGGCTCAAGAAACCATACTCGCAGGAATTGCGTGGCTTTGCCGGCATAAGTCTCGTCCCCAGTGAAGTAATAGGCCAGCGCCAGCGTTTCGACCATCCCGGCCATGCGACTCATGTCCTGATGGTTTCGATACATGTTGATTTCCGGATTCCGTTCTCCGTCTCGGCGAATGTAAGGGGAACCATCCGGCAGATTGGGGTCGGGCCAAAAGTAGGGCGCCTGGCTCATATAGTCGTGTTTATCGCCACTGGGGGGCGTGTTGTCCTTGTCGACCACAGAAACCGGGGTTACGGTCAACAGCCGTTTGGCGTCTTGTTCCAACCGACTCACCGCAGCAACCAATATCGGGTCGCCGCCTGCGCGAAACTTTTCTTTCTCGGATTGCAATCGTTGTGCGTCGAGCAGAAAGACTCGGGGGAGCTGCGAAGCGGTGGCATGTTCTGTTGTCGGAGAAGAAGGCGACGCCGCGGTTGCATTTTCCGTCGTGGCCGGCTGTTCTTCCCGGACAGCATGTTCGCTCGAGTCAATCTTATCTGATGCGACGGCCGGCAGATGAGCTGGAAGTTGCCCGAAAGCGGCCTCCTGCGCCCAAACTGGCATGAAGCCAATGACAACACACGGAATCCACAAGCCATGCTGAACGACTTCGAAGCGAATGACCTTCATGGTAATACTTGTGCCCGTATCATGGCTAGCAGGGCACTATGCATTTGCGAAAAAGGTACCGGAACTCACAAAAAACTCGCCGAGCCCGCGCTGGGTTCGGGGGGGTAGAAATCCAGTCGGGCTCGGCGTCAGAGACTAAAAACCCAGGGATGATGATCATCGCCGCTGAGGCTTTGTTCAGTCACGATGTTATGGGCAGGCCTTTTACTTTTTTGGGACGATGAAACTAGAGAATACGAACTTTTCTGCGAGCGCGCCCCGCGAAAAGCATTGCGCTACCCAATCCCAACAACAGGAAGCTTGCTGGTTCGGGTACGGTCGATGTGTTTCCCTTGCCGGACTTAAGGTCGCTCAGCAGCGATTGCAGGTCGGCATAGGTGATATTCCCATCGCCGTTAACATCAAAGATATTCAGCATGTCCTCGTTGGACAGCGTTACATGCAAGGAATTGCCTTGATTTTGGTAACCGCTAAGGTTGGCCAATGCCTGTTCCATTGCCAAAATGTCGCTGGCGTCCACATGATTGTCGAGCGTCACGTCGCCAAGATGGTAGGGCGAAACCGAAGCGGGCACCACTTCGCCGGTGTTTGCAGTCAAAAACTCTGCACCGTTATAGCCTTGGAAGTGGATCAGGCCGAGTTGATTCGACGTAAGCCCGGTGCCGCTACCGTTACCGAAAAAGATCGGATCGGTGCTGCTGCCGCCGGTTAAGCCGGTGACCCCGGTCCAATTGTCGATCGAAATAATTTTCCCATACGGGCTGACGACGCTGCTCCAACTGGAACTCAGCGCGCTACTGTCCGCGAAGTGCAGGGTGCTGTTTTTGTTCAAATCGATGCTAGAAACACCTGTCACAGCCAACGGCGTAGTAAAGGTTTGCGAAGCGCCGTTCAGTAACATTTTTCCTCCGGCCAAGGTCACATTTGTACTGGACGAAAGTGAACCACCGGAGGACAATTGCAAAGTTCCACCGCTGATGGTGGTGTTTCCCGTGTACGTGTTGGCGCCGGTAAGAGTCAGCATGCCAGGGCCGCTCTTGGTAAGCGACAAGGCGCCGCCTCCAGTGCCGTTTTGCACTACGCCGCTGAAAGAGTAATTACTGGAGTTGTTGACCGTCAGGATGGCCGGCATGGCGTTGGCGTTTTCCACAATCGAGGCAGTAGCGGCGCCCGTGTTTTGCAGGCCGGCAATCGTCGCGCTATAACTATTAAGTTGGAAGTCGCTGGTGAATCCTGTCGTGGGGTCCATCGAGAGGACGTTGGCGGCACTGAGTGCCGTGTTGCTCCCCAATTGCACGGTGCCGGTACCTGTGGTAATGGCCGCACTGCTGGGTCCGGTATCGATTTCCACGCCGCCGGTAAAGGTGTTGTTTCCCGCGAGCGTTACCATGCCAATGTTGTTCTTAATGATTTTCCGAGGGGTGGAGTCTTGGGTAATATTGCCGTTCAGGGTTAAATTGTTGTTTTGGAAGTTTTGATATGTCGACCGGAAGGTGAGATTGCCACGTAGGTTGATGTTGCTGCCGACGTTGCTCGTGCCACCCCCCAGCGCCATAAACGTGTTGCTATTGGACAATCCATCGCCCATCTCGACGGCCCGCGTGAGATTTGCCTGCCCATTGGCGCCGGGATTCCAAAACTGCAGCGTAGCGCCATCCCCCACCAGGATTTTGCTGGTGCCGTCATCCTGAAAAACCGTGGATCCTTCCAGGGTAAACGTGTTGCCGAAGTTTGCACTGCCCCCGCTGGCATTGGTTCCCGCAACGATAATGTTTCCCGCACCGCTGACGGTTACATTGACCAGATCGAGGAAACTGTTGCCGAACTTCGTCAGATTGTGGCTATTCAAATTGAGCGTAGCCGCGTTGGGGGTGGGACTGACGACAGCGGGGCCACGAATGTCGATTCTGCCCAGTTGAGCGGCGCCGGTCGTTTGGTCCGGGCCTTGACCCGGGCCGCCCACGCTGGCATCGCCATCCAAAACCACATTCTGCAACGCTCCGCTTGCGTTTTCCTGTGCGGCGCCGCCGGTAGCTCCGGTAGGATCGCTAACGTAATTGCGGTTGGTGAGCGCGCCTATCCCGCCTACCCCGTTCCCGGAGATATGGAACACTTTTTGGCCAAAGTTCAAAGAGTTGGCAGCGGCGTAACCGCCGATGTTGAGCGTGCCGCCAGCGCTGACGATGACATTACCGCCTGTAATGGCGCCCAGAGAAGAAGCTGAGGTGCCGTTGGCGCTGGCCACGCTCACGATGCTGCCGCTGCCGATGGTAGTGTTACCAGAGTAGGTGCTGGAACCCGTGAGGTTGACTGTGCCGCCGGTGAAAGAAAGGCTCCCAGGTCCATTATCGTTGATCGAACCGCTAAATGTGCCGTTGCCGCTAATCGTGAGCGTGCCGGTTTCATTCAGTGCCCCGCTGCCGTTAAGGGTGGCAATGGCTTGGCTGGCGTTGAAGGTCACCGTGCCGTTGTCGACGAGGTTCGTCGTGGTGGGAATCAAGCCGCCGGAGGCGACGGTCATGCTAGCGCCGCCGGCAATGTTGACATGCGTGCCTAAAATCGACCCGCTGGGATTAACGTTCAGGTTTCCGCCATTCACGTTTACATTGCTGCTGGCGATCGATCCGCCCGAGCCAAGAATCAACGTGCCGCCGCTCACCGTGGTATTGCCGGTGTAGGTGTTGGCGCCCGTCAGCGTGAGCTGCCCGCCGACGAGGGTAAGGCTGCCGATGGCGGCGGCGTTAGTGCCGGTCAAATCGCTGATCACGCCGCCGAAGCTGGTGGTGGAACCGCCTGCGCCAACAGTCAGGGTGGTCGCCGCTGGCGACGCCGTGTTGCCTAACACCACGCTGCTGGAGCCCGCCCCACTACTAGACAGCGAGGCGATGGCCGGGGCGGCACTGGTGAATTTAACCGTTGCCGTGCCGCTGCTGGGATTGAGGACCAATCCGCCGGCCGCCGAGGTGCTGTCGCCCAATGCTGAATCGTTGCCGGCGACCAACGTGCCGGAACTGACGATGGTGCCCCCAGTATAGGTGTTGACCGTATTCAGCGTGACGGTGCCGGTGCCGTTGACTGTCAGGCTTCCGCTGCCCCCAATGCCATTGCCGTTGCTGCTGTTAATGGTGTAGGGGTGGGCGTTGGAGTTGCTGAAAGTCACCGCGCTGGGCTGCACCGCATCCCGAATGTCGACAGTGAAGCTGTTGCCATTGACGTTGTCATCGAAAACGACACTGTCGACTTGATAGAATTGATACGGGTTGCCAGACGTAGCCGCGCTGTCCCAATTCTGGTTGTTTTGGATATCCCAGGTGTTCAAATTTCCGCCGTTGTTCTTCCAATGCAGCGTGGCCGGGCTGCCGGCGATGGTGACAATGATGGAGTTTCCACCAGGTCCGCCTTGTTCCGAAGGGGTGAGAGTCATGCGGCCGACTGTGGAGGGACTTATACTTGCCAAATTACCCAAATCCATAATGGGATTTGTGGTGGTGAGAACCGTGTAGGTTGAGACCGTAGGCGCGGCGGCAAACGCGTAGCTAAACGTCGGTACCGTATTGAATGTCGCGTCGGTTGCAGCAATTTTACTGCTAGTGGTGGAACCCAACGTGACGGCCAACGTGCCGCCGCCGTAGTCGTAGTTGAATAAGCCGTTGGCAGTTAGTGTCCCCAGCGGGCTGGCCGTAGAGCCGGGCTGGACGGTTGCCGCTGCGCCGTTCAAGTCGATGCCTCCGACGGTGCCGGTGCCGGAAAGCGTGCCACCAGTGACCGAGGTCGTATTGGCTCCCGCCAACGAACCTGTGACAGACAGCTTGCCGCTGGTGATGTTGATAGGTCCACTGAAAGATGGGCTGCTCCCGCTGAGTGCGGTCGTGCCCGTGCCGCTTTGCTGGATGGTGCCCGAACCACTGTACACGCTGCTGTCGTTAATGGGGGTGGAAGCACTGAAATTGAGTGCGCCGTTGCCGCCGAAGCCGCTGCCGTTGACACTGACGTTGCCGCCGCTGGGCAGAGAGCCCGACTGGGTAGCACTGCCGATCTGCAGCGTGCCGCCGGAATTGATCGTGGTGTTGCCCGTATAGGTGTTGGCGCCGGCCAGAATGAGAATGCCGGTGCTCCCGGTCGACAGGCCGGCGTTATTGATGCCGCCGCCGCCGAGATTGGCCAGGGTGGCAGTGCCGCTGTTCGTGACCAGATTGACGAGGCTGATGGCCAAACCGGTGTTTCCGGTGCCGTCGCCGCCGATGGCGTGGCCGTTCATGTTCAACGTTCCGCCTTGCAAACTCAACGTAGTGTTGCTGCTCCCTTG
>Ga0335083_10004978_pt1 | contig 16833 bp, 13 predicted proteins | sample Lox_Sample_42_FD_206716 | JGI IMG/M metagenome (GOLD analysis project Ga0335083, IMG submission 206716) | Soil microbial communities from Loxahatchee National Wildlife Refuge, Florida, United States - Lox_Sample_4.2 | ecosystem: Environmental > Terrestrial > Soil > Wetlands | place: USA... | reverse complement strand
CGGTGTGGTAGCAGCGAATTCGGCAGCTTGCCGCGTTCGAAATCGTCGGGAATGAGCGGATAGTTCGCGGCCTTCACGCCGTATTGCATGGCGAGATAGAGGCTCGTCGGCGTCTTGCCGCTGCGTGAGACGCCGACGAGGATCACATCGGCGTCGGCGAGGTTGCGGTCGGACTGGCCGTCGTCGTGCGCGAGCGAGAAGTTGATTGCCTCGATGCGGTTCTTGTATTCGTCGGTGTCGGCGTTCTGGTGGCCGCGGCCCATCGCGTGGCTCGACTTGAGCTCCAGCTCCTGCTCGAGCGGCTCCACGAAGGTCTGGAACATGTCGAGCACGAGCGCGTTCGCGCGCTTGACTATCTCGTTCGAGTTGCTGTCCACGAGTGTCGTGAAGACGATCGGGCGGCGCCCTTCATGTACGGCGGCTTCGTTGATCTTCTCGGCGGTCGCGTAGGCCTTGTCGGTCGAATCGACGAAGGGCAGGCGCACGAGACGGAATTTCTGGTCGAACTGCGACAGGATCGAATGCGCGAACGTTTCGGCAGTGATCCCGGTACCGTCGGAGACGATGAATACGGTTGGCGGCATCGGTTGAGGCTGGGTACGTGAGCTGCTGGGTCGCTCGGGAACGGGCTTGGGCACCCGGAAAGCGCCGTTCGGCGGGACCGAGGCGCAATTCTCGCCGACTGGCACAAATTCCAGAGGCGGCACGGTAGAATAGCGGCAACCTGTTGGATAAGCAATTGCAGTGCAACCACGCCAAACGGCCGCCTATCGCGGTGCTTTCTGGTGCCAATTTGCAGCGATTCCGTCTAACTCCGCGTAATCGCGCGCATCTTCGTGCTTTTCCGCTTTGTGGAAATTCGCTCGCTGCATGTGAGCGATTGTTTCTCCAACAGGTTGCGCAAGACGCGAATCCGTTTCCAATAAACAGACCGCGTTCGAGCCCACTTGCGCAATCGTGAATTTTTTTCACACTTAGGGGCTTGTATGACTAACACCGTTGCAAAGGATCAGGCGTATGTAGTGCCTTTCGAGCAGTTGCGGATGACCGATGTCGAGGTCGTGGGCGGCAAGAACGCCTCGCTCGGCGAAATGATCAGCCAGTTGGCTGAGGCAGGCGTGCGTGTCCCCACGGGTTTCGCAACGACTGCGCTCGCTTTCCGCGACTTCCTGAAGCACAACAACCTGACCGAACGGATCGCCGCTCGTCTGGAAACGTTCGACGTCGACGACGTCAAGGCGCTGGCCGAAGCGGGCAAGGAAATCCGTCAGTGGATCATTGACGCGCCACTGCAGCCGAAGCTCGAAGCGGACATCCGCGCGGGCTTCGAAACGCTGCAGAACGGTTCGCCGGCTGAGCTCTCGTTCGCCGTGCGTTCGTCGGCGACCGCGGAAGACCTTCCCGACGCATCGTTCGCCGGTCAGCAGGAAAGCTACCTGAACGTGGTGGGCATTGAAGACGTGCTCGATCGGCTCAAGCACGTGTTCGCGTCGCTCTACAACGACCGCGCCATTTCCTATCGTGTCCACAAGGGCTTCACCCACGCCGAAGTCGCGCTTTCGGCTGGCGTGCAGCGCATGGTCCGCTCGGACTGCGGCGCCGCCGGCGTGATGTTCACGCTCGACACGGAATCGGGCTTCAAGGACGCCGTGTTCATCACCTCGAGCTATGGCCTCGGTGAAACGGTCGTGCAGGGCGCGGTGAATCCGGACGAGTTCTACGTCTTCAAGACCACGCTCGCGCAGGGCAAGGCCCCGATCATCCGCCGCTCGATCGGCTCGAAGCTCATCAAGATGGAGTTCACGCAACCGGGCGAGCCTGGCCGCGTGAAGACGGTCGACGTTTCGCACGAAATGCGCAACCGTTTCTCGATCACCGACGAAGACGTGATCGAGCTCGCGAAGTACGCCGTCATCATCGAAAAGCACTACCAGCGTCCGATGGACATCGAGTGGGGCAAAGACGGCCGCGACGGCAAGATCTTCATTCTCCAGGCGCGCCCGGAGACGGTGAAGAGCCAGGCTGCGGGCAAGGTCGAGCAGCGCTTCAAGCTGAAGGGCCAGTCGCAGGTGCTCGCAACAGGCCGCGCGATCGGCCAGAAGATCGGCGCGGGCCGCGTGAAGGTGATTCACGACCCGTCCGAAATGGAGCGCGTGCAGCCGGGCGACGTGCTGGTCGCCGACATGACCGACCCGAACTGGGAGCCGGTGATGAAGCGCGCTTCGGCGATCGTCACGAACCGCGGTGGCCGTACCTGCCATGCGGCGATCATCGCGCGCGAGCTGGGCGTGCCGGCCGTGGTGGGCTGCGGCGACGCGACCGACGTGCTGAAGGACGGTGCGCTCGTGACCGTTTCGTGCGCGGAAGGCGACGAAGGCCGCATTTACGATGGTCTGCTCGAAACCGAAGTCAGCGAAGTCCAGCGTGGCGAGCTGCCGGCGATTCCCGTGAAGATCATGATGAACGTCGGCAACCCGCAGCTCGCGTTCGACTTCTCGCAACTGCCGAACGCTGGTGTGGGCCTTGCGCGTCTCGAGTTCATCATCAACAACAACATCGGCGTGCACCCGAAGGCGATTCTCGAGTACCCGAATGTCGACGCCGACCTGAAGAAGGCTGTCGAAAGCGTTGCACGCGGCCACGCGTCGCCGCGCGCGTTCTATGTCGACAAGCTGACCGAAGGCATCGCCACGATCGCGGCGGCGTTCTATCCGAAGCCCGTGATCGTGCGTCTGTCGGACTTCAAGTCGAACGAGTACAAGAAGCTGATCGGCGGTTCGCGCTACGAGCCGGACGAAGAGAACCCGATGCTCGGCTTCCGCGGCGCCTCGCGTTACATCGCCGAAGACTTCGCGCAAGCGTTCGAGATGGAGTGCCTGGCACTCAAGCGCGTGCGTGAAGAGATGGGTCTCTCGAACGTCGAGATCATGGTGCCGTTCGTGCGCACGCTCAAGCAGGCGGAGCGGGTGGTCGGCCTGCTCGAGAAGTTCGGCCTGAAGCGCGGGGTGAACGGCCTGAAGCTCATCATGATGTGCGAAGTGCCGTCCAACGCGATCCTTGCCGAAGAGTTCCTGCAGTACTTCGACGGGTTCTCGATCGGCTCGAACGACCTCACGCAGCTCACGCTCGGCCTCGACCGGGACTCGGGCATGGAACTGCTGGCCATCGACTTCGACGAGCGCGATCCGGCCGTGAAGTTCATGCTCAAGCGCGCGATCGATACCTGCCGCCGCCTGAACAAGTACGTCGGCATCTGCGGCCAGGGCCCGTCCGATCACCCGGACTTCGCACAGTGGCTCGCAGAGGAAGGCATCGCGTCGATTTCGCTGAACCCCGACACGGTCGTCGAGACGTGGCAGGCACTGGCGAAGTCGCAGGCGAAGTAAGCGCCGTGTCGAGGGCGCGAGCCCTCGCCGCGCGCGAAGCTTGATGTGCGTTCCCATGCAGCTTTGCATGGTGCGGAAAAAAGTGTCAGCTTCGTGCTATAACACCCCGGTCAAGCCGGGGTGTTTTACTTTGGGAGGTCGCCGTGGGTCCGCATGGTGTGTTCTGGTGGATAGCCGCAGGCGTGCTCGTTGTCGCGGAGTTGATGACCGGCACGTTCTACCTGCTGATGATCGCGCTCGGCTTTCTGGCGGGCGCGCTTGTTTATGAGTTCGGCGCGCCGCTCGACGTGCAGATGATGGTCGCGGCGGCCGTGGGCCTCGCAGCCGTGATCACGCTACGGCGCTCCCGTTTCGGCCGTCGCCGGCGCATGACCGACGCCTCGACCGATCCCGGCGTGAACCTCGATATCGGCGCGACGCTTGCCGTCGCCGCCTGGCGTGACGGCCGCGCGCGCACGATGTACCGCGGCGCCGAATGGGATGTCGAGCTCGCGCCCGGCGAGCCGGAAGACGCCCCTCTCTATGAAATCAAGGCGATGCGCGGCAGTTGCCTCGTCGTGGCGGCGAAGCATGAGCGACGCGCGCACAAGGGGCCCGGCGCAAGCGACGCCGCCCGCCACGCGTGATCCGCCCAATACAAAAAATCGCGCCTTACCTGCTTTGAGCGCGCAAGCCAATCACACTGAAGCGAACGGAGGTTCCGAATGCAAGTCCCGGTTGTCGGCCTGATTCTCCTTGTGATCGTCGTCGTGCTGATCGCGCAGACCATCAAGATCGTGCCGCAGCAGCATGCCTGGGTGCTCGAACGGCTTGGGCGCTACCATGCCACGCTCACGCCGGGGCTGACGATCGTGCTGCCTTTCGTGGACCGCGTCGCCTACAAGCACGTGCTCAAGGAGATTCCGCTCGACGTGCCGAGCCAGGTTTGCATCACGCGTGACAACACGCAGCTTCAGGTGGACGGGGTGCTGTACTTCCAGGTGACCGACCCGATGAAGGCGTCGTACGGGTCGAGCAATTTCGTGTTCGCGATCACGCAACTGTCGCAGACCACGCTGCGTTCCGTGATCGGCCGGCTCGAACTGGACAAGACTTTCGAGGAGCGCGACTTCATCAACCATAGCGTCGTCTCGGCGCTCGACGAAGCCGCATCGAACTGGGGCGTGAAGGTGTTGCGCTACGAAATCAAGGACCTCACGCCGCCGAAGGAAATTCTTCACGCCATGCAGGCGCAGATCACCGCCGAGCGCGAGAAGCGCGCGCTCATTGCGGCCTCGGAAGGGCGCAAGCAGGAGCAGATCAATCTGGCGGCCGGCGCGCGCGAAGCGGCGATCCAGAAGTCGGAAGGCGAGCGCCAGGCGGCCATCAACCAGTCACAAGGTCAGGCAGCGGCAATTCTCGCGGTCGCCGAGGCGAACGCGCAGGCCATCCAGAAAATCGGTGCGTCGATTCAGGAGCAGGGCGGCATGGACGCGGTCAACCTCAAGGTGGCCGAGCAGTATGTGAATGCTTTCTCGAATCTCGCGAAGCAGGGCAATACGCTGATCGTGCCTGGCAACATGGGCGATCTGAGCACGATGATCGCTTCGGCGCTGACGATCGTGAACCGGGCGGGCATCCGCGAGGGGCAGATCAGCGCGACGACGAAGGGCGCGTAAGCGCAGAACGAGAGGGACGCGCAAAAAAACAACGGGCCGCACACATGCGGCCCGTTTGCTGTCTGAACAATACCGGACGGATCAGGTGGGCGAGCGCATCAAGCGCGCCTTCTCGCGCTCCCAGTCGCGCTTCTTCTCCGTTTCGCGCTTATCGTGCAGCTTCTTGCCCTTGGCGAGGCCGATCTCGCACTTCACCCGGCCGCCCTTGTAGTGGAAGTTCAGCGGCACGAGCGTGAAGCCGCGCTGCTCGACCTTGCCGATCAGCTTGTCGATTTCGTCGCGTTTCAGAAGCAGCTTGCGAATGCGTGTGGGGTCGGGCTGGATGTGCGTAGAGGCTTCGGGCAGCGGGCTGATGTGCGTGCCGATCAGGTACAGTTCGCCGCCCTTGATCATGACGTAGCTTTCCTTGATGTTGGCGCGGCCCGCGCGCATCGCCTTGACCTCCCATCCTTCGAGCACGAGCCCAGCCTCGTGGCGTTCTTCGATGAAGTAATCGAAGAACGCTTTTCTGTTGTCGATGATGCTCATAGGAAAATGGGAACGGCCCAACTCGTTTAAAATTGCGATTCTAGCAAAGCGGGCTCGCGAAAGCCCGTGGCGCCTTCACCCTTGCCACGCATTGCGCAATTTATGGCGGATGTCCAGAAAACCGTGTTGATTCGCCATTCGGCGGAACAGATGTTCGACCTCGTCACCGATGTCGCCGATTACCCCAACTTCCTGCCGTGGTGCGGTGGCGTCGAGATTCGTCGCCAGGACGAGACCGGCATGGAGGCGAAGATCCACATCAACTTCAAGGGCATCAAGCAGCATTTCGCCACACGCAACACGCAAAAGCGCCCCGAGCGCATCGACATGGAGTTCGCCGACGGCCCGTTCCGCAAGTTCACGGGCTACTGGCGCTTCACGCCCTTGCGCGCCGACGCCTGCAAGATCGAGTTCGCGCTGCACTACGAGTTCGCGAACATCATTCTCGAGAAGATCATCGGGCCGGTGTTCCATCATATCGCGAACACCTTCGTCGATTCCTTCGTGAAGCGCGCAGACCAGCGCTACGGCAAGCGATGAGCGCGAATCTCTCCGTTGACGTCTGCTACGCGCTGCCCGACACGCAGACGCTCATCAGCATCGAACTGCCGCCGGGCGCGACGCTCCAGCAGGCCATCGAGGCGAGCGGCATCCTCGCGCGCCATCCCGAGATCGATCTCGCGAAGCTGAAGGTGGGCGTGTACGGCAAGCTCAAACCGCTCGACAGCGTGCTCGCCGACCATGATCGCGTGGAGATCTACCGTCCGCTGATCGTCGATCCCAAGACGGCGCGCCAGCGCCGCGTGGACAAGAGCCGCAAGGAAGGCTCGATCGAAGGGCGCAAGTGGCTGCCCAAGGATTCGCGCTAGTGCGTCCGCTCAGGCTGTAGTGCTGCGCTGCTGCGCGCCTGCGTCGCACTTGGTGTGACCGGTTTCGCTGCCGAGGCCCGGCAGATCGCCTTCCGGCACGATGCCGTCGCCGTGGGCCGTGTCCTCGGGGCCACCCGAATGCTGACGTACCGACCAGCTCACACCCACCACCAGCAGGCCGATCGCCGCGACTTCCAGCGCGCGGGGCAGCCGGTGGTCGTAGATGAAGCCATAGAGCAGGGCGAACAGCGTCTCGAACACGATCATCTGACCCGAGAGCGTGAGCGGCAGTCGCTTGGCGGCAGCGTTCCAGAGGCCGTTGCCGAGCCACGAGGCGCCGATCGCGAGCACCAGGTTCAGTTGCCAGAACGTCGTCCAGCGCGCGGCGCTCACGCTTTCCTGCACCCAGCCCGATGGCAGGGCGAGGATGCCGAGCCAGAGCACACCGCCGAGCGCGCCCGTCACCACGCCCCACAGCACGGACCATTCGTTGCCGCTGAAGTGCGCATTGCGATGCAGATAGCGGGCGTTCTCGACCGCGAACCAGGTCCAGCACACGAGCGCGCCGACCGCGCAGCCGATACCCGCGACGCGCGTGAGCACGCTCGCGTGACTGCCGGGGTCGCCGGCGGCGGTGAACACGTCGACGTTGATGCAGACGATCCCGGCGGCGATCATCGCGAGCGGCCAGGCGAGGCGTGCGATCGGCACGGCTCCGTGGTCGCGGCGACCGAGCAGCGTGACCGTGACGGGCAGCACGCCCACGATCAGCGAGGCGGGAGCAATGCCCACCAGATGGATCGCACTTGCGAGAAAGAGGTAATAGAGCACGTTGCCCATGAGCGCGAGCTTCACGAGCGCGACGAGGTCGGCGCGCGTGAAGCGCGGCCAGACGCGGCGCAGCATGGGTAGGAGGGCGGCCAGCGAGACGAGGCCGTACATCACATAGCGCCCCGAGCTCAGGAGCAACGGCGAAAATTCCGCCAGCTGCCGGGGTACGACGAACACGGTTCCCCATAACGCGCCGGCGAGCACGCCGTACAACACACCACGCTGCATTTCGATTCTCTCCAGAAACTTCGTACGGCCCATGCGGGCCATCTAACAGGATGGCTCGAAGCTTAGCTGGCAGCGCACAGGGCCGTCTTGTTCAATCCTGCACCGCGCAGCGGCGCTGCCCGGCTGCCATGCCAAAAATTCGGGTCGGAGGCGTGGTTCGGCCACACCCATTTCGCTGACATGGCCCGAGCGTGGAAATAATCCCGAAAACGGCGCTAAGCCTCTGTTCATACTGATGATTTCCAGGGCGCTATCGCGTATAATCTGCTTTTGCGCCTATAGGATTTGCCATGCGTCTGATCCAGAAAGCACTCACGTTCGATGACGTGCTCCTCGTCCCCGCCTTCTCCGACGTTCTCCCGCGCGACACCAGCCTGAAGACCCGGCTGACCCGCAATATCTCCCTGAACATTCCGCTCGTGTCGGCCGCGATGGATACCGTCACGGAAGGCCGTCTGGCAATTGCCATGGCGCAGCAGGGTGGCGTCGGCATCGTCCACAAGAACCTCACGCCGGCCGAGCAGGCGCGCGAGGTCGCGAAGGTGAAGCGCTTCGAGTCGGGTGTGGTGCGCGATCCGATCACCGTGCCGCCGCAGATGAAGGTCGCAGACGTGATCGCGCTGTCGCAACAGCATGGCATCTCCGGCTTTCCGGTCGTGGAAGGCGCACAACTCGTCGGTATCGTCACGAACCGCGACCTGCGCTTCGAAACGCGCCTCGACGAGCCGGTGCGCTCGATCATGACGCCGCGCGAGCGCCTCGTCACCGTCAAGGAAGGCACGCCGCTCACCGAAGCCAAGGCGCTCATGCACAGCCACCGCCTCGAGCGCGTGCTGGTCGTGAACGACGCGTTCGAGTTGCGCGGCCTCATGACCGTCAAGGACATCACCAAGCAGACCGAGCACCCGGCCGCATGCAAGGACGAGCACGGCAAGCTGCGCGCCGGCGCGGCTGTCGGCGTTGGTCCGGACAATGAGGAGCGCGTCGAACTGCTGGTGCAGGCCGGCGTGGACGTGATCGTCGTCGACACGGCGCACGGGCATAGCAAGGGCGTGCTCGAGCGCGTCCAGTGGGTCAAGCGGAATTTCCCGCACGTCGAGGTGATCGGCGGCAACATTGCCACGGCCGACGCGGCGCGCGCGCTCGTCGAGTACGGCGCAGACGCGGTCAAGGTCGGTATCGGCCCGGGCTCGATCTGCACGACGCGTATCGTCGCGGGCGTGGGCGTGCCGCAGATCAGCGCGATCGCCAACGTTTCGGACGCGCTCCGGGGCACGGGCGTGCCGTGCATCGCCGACGGCGGCGTGCGTTTCTCGGGCGACGTTTCGAAGGCGCTTGCCGCGGGCGCGAACGCCGTCATGATGGGCAGCATGTTCGCGGGCACCGAAGAATCGCCTGGTGACACGTTCCTCTACCAGGGCCGCCAGTACAAGTCGTACCGCGGCATGGGCTCGGTCGGTGCGATGAAGGACGGCGCCGCGGACCGCTACTTTCAGGACAACTCGGCCAATATCGACAAGCTCGTGCCGGAAGGCATCGAGGGCCGCGTTGCCTACAAGGGCCCGGTCAATGCGATCCTCTTCCAGCTGATCGGCGGCGTGCGTGCCTCGATGGGCTACTGCGGCTGCCGCACCATCGACGAACTCCATGAAAAGGCTCAGTTCGTCCAGATTACCGGTGCAGGTTTGCAGGAGTCGCACGTGCACGACGTGCAGATCACGAAGGAAGCGCCCAACTATCACGTGGACTAAATCCCCATGAAGCCGCTGCTGCGCGTGCTGCTGTTTGTCGATGCGTTGACGTTGCTGGGGTTCGGCGTGCTGTTTGTGCTCACGCCATGGACCTTGCTCTACAACGCGCTGCAACTGGTGCAGACGCAGCCGGCGCTCGTCGGGCAGGCGTTCGGCGTGGTGCTGATCGGTTTCGCGTGGCTCACGCTGCACGCGGCCTTCAACGGGGCTTTGACCGTGCCCGTCGGTCGTACTGCGGGCCACGTCAACTGGATTGCCGGCGTGCTGATGCTGGTCTGGCTGATCGCTCTGCGCACGCCGCGGCTCACGGGGCTCGGGCAGTTGTCGGGTGGTGCGGTTGGCGTGTGGCTGATCGTCCTTGGGCTGGCGGGCGCCCGGCTTGCAGGCGCGGTTCGCAAGCGCGAGAAGGCGCAGGCGGCTGGAGGCACCGTGCAGCAGCGCGGCGCGCGCAAGGCAGCAAAGGAGCGGCGCGACGAGCCGGTGGAGTATGCGAAGCCAGGCTTTCTGCGGCCGATGCCGTGGGGTGGTGCGCGTGAGGCGCAGCGGCCCGCCGCTCCGGTCGAACCCGTGGTGGAAGTGCCCACGTTGACGCCTGCGGCGGTGGCTCCCGTCGCGCCTGCGTCGCCATCAGCGGCGCAGTCCGAAGAGGCTCGCCGCGCGGCCCGCGACGAAGCGGCCGATGCATCGAGGCCGCCGCTGCGTGGCTGAAGCCGCGCGCAAACCCGGCCTCCGAAACGCCAGACGCATTGCGCCCGAAGCACATCCAGAATTGCGCTATCCGGCTCCGCCATAGTGCGGCGCTCTGGTCCTGATGAATCCATGCTGCGGGCTTTCTCGGGCCACGCGGCTTTCCGTATCCGTTCTTTTTTAGGTCTCGTCCGCAGCCATGCACGACAAAATCCTGATCCTCGACTTCGGCTCGCAAGTCACCCAGCTCATCGCGCGCCGTGTGCGTGAAACCCATGTCTACTCGGAAATCCACCCGTATGACGTCGACGATGCGTTCGTTCGCGAATTCGCGCCGAAGGGCATCATCCTCTCGGGCGGCCCGAACTCGGTCACCGACTCCGATACCCCGCGCGCGCCGCAGGCGGTGTTCGAGCTGGGCGTGCCGGTGCTCGGCATCTGCTACGGCATGCAGACGATGGCCGAGCAGCTCGGCGGCAAGGTGGACGGCGGCCATCTGCGCGAATTCGGTTATGCCGAAGTGCGCGCACGCAACCATACGAGCTTCCTTGAAGGCATCGAAGACTTCCGCACGAGCGAAGGTCACGGCATGCTCAAGGTCTGGATGAGCCACGGCGACAAGGTCACGGAAATGCCGGCCGGCTTCCAGCTCATGGCTTCGACGGAATCGTGCCCGATCGCCGCGATGGCCGACGAAGCACGCCACTTCTATGGCCTGCAGTGGCATCCTGAAGTGACGCACACGGTGCAGGGCCGCGCGATGCTCGAGCGTTTCGTGCTCGGCATCTGCGGTGCGAAGGCCGACTGGGAGATGGGCCACTACATCGACGAGGCCGTAGAGTCCATCCGCAAGCAGGTGGGCAGCGAGCACGTGATTCTGGGCCTCTCGGGCGGTGTGGATTCGTCGGTCGCGGCGGCGCTACTGCATCGCGCGATTGGCGATCAGCTCACCTGCGTGTTCGTCGATCACGGTCTCCTGCGTCTGAACGAAGCCGAGCAGGTGATGTCGATGTTCGCGGACAACCTCGGCGTGAAGGTGATCCATGTCGACGCGAGCGAAGCGTTCATGTCGAAGCTCTCGGGCGTGACCGACCCGGAAGCGAAGCGCAAGATCATCGGCGCGGAGTTCGTCGAGGTGTTCCAGGCCGAAGCGGCAAAGCTGACCGACGCCAAGTGGCTTGCGCAGGGCACGATCTATCCGGACGTAATCGAGTCGGCGGGCAAGGGCAAGAAGGCTGCGCACACGATCAAGAGCCACCACAACGTGGGCGGTCTGCCGGAAACGCTGAATCTCAAGCTGCTCGAACCGCTGCGCGAGCTTTTCAAGGACGAAGTGCGCGAACTGGGCGTGAAGCTCGGCCTGCCGCACGACATGGTGTATCGCCATCCGTTCCCGGGCCCGGGTCTCGGCGTGCGTATTCTCGGCGAAGTGAAGCGCGAATTCGCGGACCTGCTGCGTCGTGCAGATGCGATCTTCATCGAGACGCTGCGCAATACCATCGACCGCGAAACCGGCAAGTCGTGGTACGACCTGACGAGCCAGGCATTCGCGGTGTTCCTGCCGGTGAAGAGCGTGGGCGTGATGGGCGATGGGCGCACCTACGAGTACGTCGTCGCGCTGCGCGCGGTGCAGACGCTCGACTTCATGACCGCGCACTGGGCGCACCTGCCGCACGAACTGCTCGGCCATGTGTCGAATCGCATCATCAATGAGGTACGTGGCATTAATCGTGTCGTGTATGACATTTCGGGCAAGCCGCCTGCGACGATCGAGTGGGAGTGATTTAGGATCCTCTGCACAGGCCATCCTGGAGGAGCACGGCTGGACCATCCACCGGATATGGAGCACTGACGGGTTCCAGCGCCCGATCGAACAATTGGACGTTCTGATTCGTCGCATTGAGGCGCTCAAGTCTGAGTTCGATGAGTGCGGGAAGATACTGCGCTCACCGAACAACTGGATATTGAGGCGCCTTATGTAGAGCGGGAGACTGTAACGGACAAGGAAGACGCTGCTGGTTTCGCACCCTACGAAGAAGTGACCTTGCTACGGTCGCACCATCTCACCGGCGAGTTGCACGAAGCGCCACAGGGCGCGTTGACGGAGTTGGTGGTTCAGGCAGTCCAGGTGGAAGGGCCCGTGCATCGCGACCTGATCGGACCTCCGTCACCTGGCATCGCGTGCGGTTCGAAGTGAAAGCGAGTTTTCCGCGATGCGGTCGAGTCTCGAACGGAGCCAAGCCGGACGGCGAGCTCGAAGTCAGCTTTGGGGTGCTGAGACATCGGCTCTAGATTTCAGCTTTGAGTCGACAAGACTCATTCGCCGCTCGGGTGAGCGGACCATTTCCTCCTGTCCTTCGCGCAAGCAGTGATCGATGTGCAAAGGCGGCCGACGAAGCATCCGCGAGCGTGCCCGCGGCTTCGTTAGGGGGAAGGTCAACTATTGGCCCGGCGCCCCGTTGCTCGCAGCTCCTGGTCATCAAAAAACTTGCTCGCGGTGATTGCGATCCATGTCCGTACGACGTCAAGTTGCTTAGTCAATTCAGGTGGAGTGCACGAATTGCTATCTTCGTGATACATTGAGTGGCATAGTGACTTGCGAAGATAGCAAAAATGCCAACCCCTCACGCTCCTTCCGCCGGCGTCCGGCGGGCGCTGCGAAAACTGGGCGCCGATATTCACGACGCGCGTCGCCGTCGCCGGTTGACCATGGCGGTGATTGCCGAGCGAGCTTTTACCTCGAGAGCGACTTTGCAGCGCGTGGAGGCTGGTGATCCTGGCGTGAGCATTGGCATCTATGCTGCCGTGCTGCAGGCGCTTGGGCTTCTGGATGGACTACTGGAGGTTGCCGACGCCGCCCGGGATACAGTGGGGCAGTCGCTTGCAACCGCGGCATTGCCTCAGCGCGTCCGGCTGCGCCGTGGTGGTGGAGGGAAGGGTGACCATGACTGATGTTGAGGTCTATATCGATCTCGACGGCTCGCCGCGACCGGTAGGCCTGCTCAGGCGTCATGCGTCGCGCCGGGAAGAAACGGTCACGTTCGAATATGACGAGACCTGGCTGGCCGACGCCGGGCGCTTTTCGATCGAGCCTGCGCTGGCGTTGACGCGCGGTGTCTTCCCACCGCCACCTGACCAATCCATCTTTGGTTCGATCGGCGATTCGGCACCGGATACCTGGGGGCGCCGCCTCATGCAGCGCGCGGAGCGTCGACAGGCCGAACGGGAAGGACGGCGCGTCCGCACGCTCGGTGAACTGGATTATCTGCTGGGCGTAGCTGATGAAACGCGCCTGGGCGCGCTGCGATTCCGCTGGAGCGGAGAAGACGAATTCCAGGCGCCGGTGCCCGCCGGCGTCCCTGCGCTGATCGAACTGGGGCGGTTGCTGAAAATCACCGAGCGCATCTTGCGGGACGAGGAATCCGATGAGGATTTGCAACTGATCTTCGCGCCTGGGTCGTCACTCGGTGGCGCACGTCCCAAGGCCTCGGTCGTCGATCAGTACGGCCATTTGTCGATTGCCAAATTCCCGAAGGAGACCGACGAATACAGTATCGAGGCCTGGGAGGAAGTCGCCCTGCGATTGGCTGAACGCGCCGGCATTCCCACCCCGCATCACGAACTGCTGCAGGTAGCGGGCAAACCAGTACTGCTGTCGCGTCGCTTCGATCGCGCGGGGAGCATTCGCATTCCCTTTCTCTCGGCCATGTCGATGACGGGATCGCGGGACGGCCAACGCGGCAGTTATCCCGAACTGGTTGACGCACTGACGCAACACGGAGCGAAGGCGCGCTCCGATGCTGCGCAACTGTATCGCCGCGTGACCTTCAATGTACTCGTCTCCAATGTCGATGATCATCTGCGCAACCACGGTTTCCTGTGGGTGGGGCGCGATGGCTGGGTATTGTCACCGGCCTATGACCTCAATCCCACGCCAACTGATGTCAAGGCGCGCATCCTGACGACTAACATCGATCTCGACGAGGGAACGTGTTCGGTCGGCCTTCTGGAAAATGCGGCAGAGTTTTTTGGCTTGTCGCTGAAACAGGCTCGGGCCACGATCCGGGAGGTAGCCGACGTGACCCGGACATGGCAGGCGTTTGCCCAGGAAGTCGGTTGCAGGCGCGCAGAAATCGCACGCATGGCAAGTGCCTTCGAGCACGACGATCTTAATGCAGCACTGCGGTTGTGACGGTATCAAGGGCCGCGTTCGAACGAGCCTGACGGTATCAACGACGGTATCGCGCTCACAAATCGTCCTGAGACGGCCAGTGTTCTCGATTTTTCAAACGAGGCGTGCGTTGACCCTCCGATGCATTCCGACTACAGCCGCCAACTGCTGGGCGTGATTTTCGGCATCGCTGACGGTATCGACGCCCGCATGACCAGGCGGAAACGCCGTCCCCAAAGGTCCGAGCCACGAGATTGATAACCGAGTGGGAGTGAAAATCCCCGTTAAATCAGGGATTTAATCGATTCTCGAAGTGGCGCATGCGTTGATGTTGAATAGTTCGCAACCGGATTCCTGGTTCAGTTCGTCCGCCGTCCAGGCTCAGATCTGGACAGGATTTGGACAAGAAACGGCTTGGCGATTGCCAGGCCGTTTTGCGTTGTAGCCCCGTTTCGGTCTGCACAGGCCAAGCCGGCCGTGGGCAAGAACACCCGGGAGAATTGTGTCGTTGCATTGAATAAACTAACGGGCGGCTCTTTGCTTTGTTCACCCGGACTGACGATCTCGATCTCGTCGAATTTCTCGCCAATGGACGTGTTGAGAGGGTTGCGCCGGAAAGCAGCTCCTTCTGTTCGGCAATGCAAGGCTTGCCGGCGCATGGCAGACCTACGGCAGCGGCCATCTGCTAGCCCTGCAACTGGATGACCGTGAGTTGGTCGGCTACGAGCGCGACGACCTGTACCGCCAGGTGGCGCGGAGCTTCGGACCATTCCGGGCAAAGTGCGGAAGGTGTGCACGAAGCTCCGCTAACGCTTAACGTACCGGAAGCGGCGCCAGCCCTCGCTCATTACGAACGTTACGCCAGTAAAGCCAGACGCTGATGGCCAACGTCACCATCTCGGTGATCAGCAGCGTGTACCAGATGGCCGCGCCACCGAGCCACGCATTGAGCAACCACAGCGTGCCGAGCAGCAGCACCCAGCTACGCAGCATCGCGATGGCGGCGGACGGGCCTGGGGCCTCTACGGCCGTCAGAAAGCCCGCCACGATCAAATTACCGGCTGCAGGCAGGATTGCGAGTGCGCACCAGAGCACCGCATGCTCGAGAATCGACCATGCTTCACCGCCCGCCGGCAGAAACGCGAACGTCAGCGGCCGCGCCAACGTCGCCATCGCAACGGCCACCAGCATCGAGAACCCCATCACGGCCATCACGCCAAGCCGGAACGACTCGCGCTGCGCGCGCATATCGCGGGCGCCACGATGGAAACTGATCATCGGTTGCATGCTTTGCACGAGCGCGACGATCGTGACCGTCGCGCCGAGCGTCATGTACTCCAGAATCGCGTACGCCGCGAGGCCCGGTTCACCGAAATTTGCCAGAATCACGCGGTTAAAGGCGAACACCGTGACCGCGGGCGCAATGGCGTCGAGGAATTCCGACGCACCGTTGTACATCGCGCGCCAGACATGCAACGAGCCGCCACCGAACGCACGGGCCGCAGGTACGACCTTGTGCGCGAGCCAGACGTGATAGGCCAGCATGGCGCTGCTCGAGACCATCATCGAGATGCCGGTGGCGAGCGATGCCCCGTACAGCCCCATACCGCGCACGGCGATCAGCCAGTAGTCCAGTGCCACGTTGGCAAGCGCGCCGAGAAACATCGCATACAACCCAAAGCGCGCGGCGCGCGACCCTTCCACGCGCAGAAACAACTCCATCGCGTAGAGACCGTTGGCGAACAGGATGAACCAAGCCCAGCCCGACAGATAGGCCACGATATCGTTAGTGATGGCCGCTTGCGCGCCCAGCGCGGCCGCGATCTCGTGCTTGAACACCAGCACGCCGGCGCTCATCGCGATACCGGAGGCGAGCATCACCCACAGCACCTGAGAGAAGGCGCGACGCGCCTCGGCATTACGCCGCTCGCCTAGCAGACGGGCGATCAACGTGGCGCCGCCCACGCCCACCATCACACTGAATGCATAAGGGATGTAGAGCAGCGGCACGACCAGATTCAGCGCGGCCAACGCTTGTTGGCCGACGTAACGGCCGATGAAAATCCCGTCGATCAATGTATAGATCGTGTAGACCCAGCCCGACAGGATCGTCGGAATCGCGAGCGACGTGAATTGCTTGAGCAGGGACGTCCTCGCGCCCTGCGGAGTATTGCAGTGATTGGATAGAGACATGGTCCCCCCGATGACTAATTGCCGCGTCGTGTCGGGACGCAGCTCACCGTGGCTTGCATATCGAAATTCTTTGAAAACTTCGAAGGAAAGAGGTCGCCGCCCACGCGCAAGCGATGGCGTGAGCACTCCGCCCGAGACGTCCGCGCGGATAGACAGGCGAGCGTTAGCGGGCCAGAGAGACTGACCGCGAAGCGGGCGGCGGAAACATCGCCTGGTGCAGATGCAGCCAGACAACGCCTTGCCGGGAAACGGAGAAAAGGAGGAAGTTCATGGTGTCTCGTGCATGACGCGCTTGCCAGGGGCATCGCGCCAGTCGTCTGACGTCATGGGAGGGTGGGGCGGGATGCCGCCGCTGCGCCAGAACATCACGCCCGGATTGCCAGACGCATAATACTGACCTGCGGACTTGGGGCGAAGTTCCCAAGTGCTTGTTTTCCATGTACGACGCGCATGCGGTCGACCCATCGGGAAAGACGGTTTCGCGAGACTCATGGAACATTCAGGGCGGTGTCGAAGAACTTCAGTGCTGCA
>Ga0335083_10004977_pt1 | contig 16834 bp, 18 predicted proteins | sample Lox_Sample_42_FD_206716 | JGI IMG/M metagenome (GOLD analysis project Ga0335083, IMG submission 206716) | Soil microbial communities from Loxahatchee National Wildlife Refuge, Florida, United States - Lox_Sample_4.2 | ecosystem: Environmental > Terrestrial > Soil > Wetlands | place: USA... | reverse complement strand
CATGGCGCGCCTTGTTCCGGAGAGCATCATGAAAACCTACTCGGCCAAGCCGTCCGAGATCGAGAAGAAGTGGGTCCTAATCGACGCCGAAGGGCTGGTCGTGGGCCGGCTGGCCTCGCTCGTGGCGCTGCGCCTGCGCGGCAAGCACAAGCCGAGCTTCACGCCCCACATGGATTGCGGAGACAACGTCATCGTGGTCAACGCGGCCAAGGTGCTGCTGACGGGAGACAAGCTGAAGAAGAAGGTCTACCACCACCACACCGGCTATATCGGCGGCATCAAGGACCGCACCGCGGGCATGATCATGCGCGGCAAGAACCCCGAGCGCATCGTCGAAAAGGCGGTGGAACGCATGCTGCCGCGCGGGCCGCTGGGCCGGCGCCAGCTCTCCAACCTGCGCGTCTATCCGGGTACGGAACATCCGCATGCGGCGCAACAGCCCGAGACGCTGGACATCGGCGCGCTCAATCCCAAGAACCACAATTATCGCAGAACGGCGGCCTGACCATGGCGGACGACGTCAAGAGCTTCGGCGAACTCAAATCCACGCTGATCAAGGCCAAGCCCGCCGCTCCCGCGGGCCAGCCGCAGGAACAGGGCACGGCCAAGCGCGACTCCAAGGGCCGCGCCTACGCCACCGGCCGACGGAAGGACGCGATCGCGCGCGTCTGGATCAAGCCCGGCCGCGGCCAGATCATCGTCAACGACAAGGACGAGAAGATCTATTTCGCCCGCCCGGTGCTGCGCATGATCCTGCGCCAGCCGCTGATCGCCACCAACCGCGACGGCCAGTTCGACGTCGTCGTCTCGGTCAAAGGCGGCGGCCTCTCCGGCCAGGCGGGCGCGGTGCGCCACGGCATCAGCCGCGCACTGGTGGCCTATGAGCCCGGCCTGCGCGCCGCGCTCAAGCCCGGCGGCTTCCTCACCCGCGATCCGCGCGCGGTCGAGCGCAAGAAGTACGGCAAGCCCAAAGCCCGCAGAAGCTTCCAGTTCAGCAAGCGCTGATCCGGACATTTGCGTTCGCCCTCGCAGGCAGCGGCCTGGAGCGATCCGGGCCGCTGTTTTGCATCTGGCCGGCGCCTTACCCGTCGGCCAGGAATTCCGCCAGCGCTTCGGAGATCGGCAGACCCGTCTGGATTTCGATGTAGAGGAACTGCCCTTGCGGATTGAGTTCCAGAAACACGTGCTCGCCATTGTCCGCCAGTTTGAAATCGATCGTAGCGAAGACAAGTCCCAGGCTCTCCATGAGCCGCAGGCTCGCCGTCAGGATATCCGGCGGCAATTCGTACGCCGCGCAGGGCGCATCCTGATCGAGACGGGAGTCGACGCCGGCGCGCCCCAGCGAAGTTTCGATGCGGGCGGCGAAAATGGCCCTGCCCACCACGGTCGCGCGGATGTCCCCTGGTCCGACGATCCTTTCCTGCACAATCGTCGGACAGTACGAAAGGTCTGCCAGACGGCTGTCCGCGAGGCTATCCCAGCCGCGGGTTTCCAGAAAGCGGTGCGACGGCGCCGTCATCGCCTTGTGCACGATGGCACCGCGATGCTCCGCCACGAAGCCGGCTGCCCGCGCCGGATCGCTGGTGATCAAGGTGCGTGGAACGCGCAACCCCGCCTGCGCGGCACAGGCCAACTGCACCGGCTTCGTCGCTGCGCGCTGGTTTGCGGGCGGGCTCACGTGACGACGGAACGGCGCTGAAAGAAATGCGTCGAGGGCCGTCGTCCATTCGCTCTCCATGAAGGCGCGATCGCGTTCGTCTCCGGTTCCGGGATCGATCTGGATCCGGCCCGGGCGGCGGTGCCACACCGTCGAGACGTCCTGCGGCATCAGATGCGTTCCGTCGCCAAGAGCGATGACGCCGGAACGAGCCTCCGGCCGAAAAGTCACAGAGGCACCGTTGCCGAAATCGGCCTTCGAAATCGTGACGTTGTCGTGTCCGCGCCGGTGCAGCAGGGAAGCGACATGGCGCGCATGGACGTCGGCCGGGTTGGAGAGGATGAGAATCATGTTCGTGTCAGCGAATGGCGCTCGAGAAATTCGCGCTCGCGCTCGCGAAATCCCGGCGAAGGGCCGAGGCGCAAGATCTGTGGCCGGGTCGAAAATGCAAATGGCGTGCGCGGCGCCGACTTGCCGGCGACAGAGCACGGACGAGCGTCGAGGAGAGCAGCTCCCCGGCGAATGGCCACGCGTACGCTTCCGGGCGGCAGCAGATGTCCCGGTTCGTCTTCCGCGGCGTCGATCAGGGCAAGCAAGTCGCCGGAGGAAAAGGACAGACGGGTCTCGGCCGCGACCAGGTGAAATACACCATCCGCGATTTCGGGGAGACGTCCGATCAGCACCAAACCATCCGTGCGCTCCTCATCGGCCAGAGGAAGCCTGCCTAGCCAGCTTTCGATATCGAGCGCCATCGCCGGGGCCTGTAGGAATGTGCGAAACGATCGCCTCGGTTTTGCGCGACAGGATCGTTCACCCGCCTAGATCGTCGGGATGTTCGTCGTTGTTGCTGACGCAATCGTCGGAGGCGTCGGGTTGGCCGTCCCCGCCCGTGATCGTGTCCGTATCCGTCGTGGTGTAGGTGGCCGCGCCCATCTGCAATCTGGTCACCCGATCGGTGTAGACTATGTCGCCGTCGCGCGCTTGTTCGATCGCGCCACCGCTTGCTCCTCCGGTTCCGGAACCGCCCGGTCGGGTCAGCCGCACGCGCAACAAGGGCTCGATCTCGTGGGGATTCCGCACCACCATGCGCACCATGTCGGGCTGGGATGCGACCGTTGAAACTACCTCCTCGATGTTGGCAATGGGCACGGCCACGATGCCACCCGACACTGCGACGTGGACGCTCTTGGCACTGCGGCTTAGGGCTCGGCCTTCGAGTACCTTCAAAGCGACGCGATCGTCGGATTTTTCGGCAAGACGGCCGAGAAGTTCCTGGACCGATGCGGGCGAACGTGTGGGGTTTGGCATCGCTGTCTATCTCCTGCTTCGCCAATTGAGCTGGCATCGTCTTGCTCGGCACGACAGCCGGCCCGCGCGCTGCACATTTCGTTAGAAAGTTGAAATAATATCATCTCTACCAAATGGTGCAACAGTTGGAAGGATTGCGGGCGTTTTGGCCTTGCGACGCCTCGAAAACCGCTCGTTAAGGCAATCTCAACGTGTCGAACCTGTAATCAAGCGAACAGCCGTCTCAGTGCGCGACCGAACCAAGCAGATCCGATGGTCATCCACATCTCACAAGCAGCCACGATGCGTAGCGAAGACCTGGATCGTCTCGGTCCGGTCAAGAAGCCCTTGAGCGAGCCCGCGTCGCGTCTGACCGGCCGCAAATATATCGATGAAGCCGAAGGCATCGATTGCATGGGCATCTGGGAATGCTCGCCGGGCCGCTGGCAGCGTACGATCATGCACGAGGAGTTCGCGCACTTCGTCACCGGCAGCGCGACGTTCATTCCGGAAGAGGGCGAGCCGGTCGAGATCAGGGCGGGCGACACGGTCTGGTTCCCCCGCAACTCGCGCGGGGTGTGGGAGATCCACGAGGACGTCCGCAAGGTCTATGTCGTGATCGACCGGCCGAGCCTGTGGCGGCGCCTGCGCGCGGCCCTCAGAAGCGGGTTTCTCAGCCTCGATCCCCACCTTGCGGAAAGCAGGAAATGCGCGCCGATCCAGGGCGCGCCGGAGCTTCCCGTCCTGGAAAACGGCAAGCGCCGGGCGACAATTTAATTTCCTGTCGTTGGCGCAGGCTTTCGGCTAGAGCATCGCCATGCTCGTGATTTCCTACGGCATCCCGAAGTCCGGCAGCACGCTCGCCTACGAACTCATTCGCCGCGTGCTCATCAGCGCCGGCCATGACCAGGAATTGCTGCACCACAGCCGGGCTCGATCGATCAACCCCGATCCGAAGCGGAATTTCATCGGCAGGACGCAGCGCGACATCGTCGCCGCGCTGATCGAGAAGATCGGTCCATCGCGGGTCATCGCGATGAAAACCCATGGCAGGATCGATCCTGCGAACTTCACCTGGTTCGAAGAGCGTCAGCGCGCCGGCGATATCCGGGTCATTGCGTCGTTTCGCGATCCGCGCGACGTGGCTCTGTCGCTGCTCGATGCCGGCAAGCGCGCCGGCGGCCGCGGTCCCTTCGCGGAGATCGTCGATCTCGAGATTGCGCTCGACCGGGTCGAGACGCGGCTCAAGGATTTCCGGCTTTGGGCCGCGCTCGAAGGCACGTTGCGTCTCAACTACGAAGATCTGGCCTTCGCGCCGGACAAAGCGATTTCGGCCATCGAGCAGGCTCTCGGCGTGAGCGCGGATCACGAGGAGGTCATCCGCTACGTCTTCACCGAAGCGCGCACGCTGCGCAACAAGGCGACGCCGCGTCGCCACGAAACGGAACTCGATGCCAAACAGGCGGAAGCGCTGCGTCAGCGCTTCCACCGTTTCCTGAGCAACGTCATCGAGTCCGACAGCCAGGCATGGTTCGACAAATATCGCAAGAGAACGTTGCGCCGCTCCGCTCGCGAAGCGGCGTCAACCAAGAGTTAAAGGCGCGCGAAGATCCCTAGGCCGGCGACCAAGCGGGCGGCGGCTCGCCATAGGCATTCGGTCCCGCTTCGCCGGGCTGGGCGCAAAAGTAGATGATCGCGATCGTGACGACGAGCATCGCCAGTCCCGCCAACGAGAGCAGCGGCCAAAGTCCGAAAAATGCGAGAACGCCCCATGGGCCGCTCAAAGCCATCAGCAGCACCACCACGTCGTAAAGCGCGCCGACGATGATCCATATCCACACGAGCTGACCGCTGCGGCCGGTGTCCTGCATGCGCCTCGCCGCTGCACCGCCGATGGGCAGAAGGAGCGCAAGCCCGACGATGGCGCGCAGCAAGCCGTACGTTGCGATCGCGTCGATGACGGACGCGGCGAGCAGGACGCCGAAGCACACCAGCATGAAGTACCAGAACTTCGCGCGTCCCATGCGGCCGCCGAAGTCCATGTAGTGGTTCTGGACCATTTCCATGAAGTTTTGCCAGAGCTTGTTGAAATCCATCTCGCTCTCCCTTGCGCGCAAATCCGCGCATGCTGGTTGAAGCGGCCCAGGGCCGCGGAATCGGCACTTCCGGGGAGCTAAGAGCCGCCGTAATATCCTGTCAATCTGCCGCAGGGCTTTGAGTCACAACCAAGAATGGCCACAACGATCTTTATCGACGGCGCGGCCGGGACGACCGGCCTCGAGATTCGCGGACGCCTTGCGGGCCGGCACGAATTCCGGCTGCGGGAACTTTCGGGCGCAGAGCGCAAGGACGTCCGGGCTCGTAGCGCCGCCCTCAATGACGCCGAAATCGTCGTTCTGTGCCTGCCGGACGAGGCGGCGCGGGAGGCGGTGGCGCTGATCGAGAATCCGGCGGTTCGCGTGATCGACGCCTCAAGCGCGCATCGCGCCGCGCAAGGCTGGGTCTATGGCTTCCCGGAGCTGGAGAAAGACCGCCGGGCGGAGCTCGCGGCCGCGAAGCGGGTGAGCAATCCGGGCTGCTGGCCGACGGGGTTCCTGGCGCTGGTCCGCCCGCTGGTGCGCGCCGGGCTCATCCCTGCGGATTTTCCGCTGACCGTGACCGGCGTCTCGGGCTACTCCGGCGGCGGCAAGGCCATGATCGAGGAGTTCGAGGCCAAGGACTCGCCACGCTATGTCGAGACCGTGGTGCGCACCTATGGCCTCACGCTGTCGCACAAGCACATCCCCGAGATGCGCGTGCATGCGGGGCTCACCCATGCGCCGGTGTTCTCGCCGAACGTAGGACGCTTCTATCGCGGCATGATCGTCGAGGTGCCGCTGCAGCTCTGGGCGCTGCCCTCGAAACCAGGCGTGTTCGACATCTATCGCGAGATCGCAGACGCCTATCGCGGCGAAAAGCTGATCGAGGTCGCGGGCCTCGACAAGTTCGATATGCTGTCGACGCTGAAGACCGCGGCGCAGGCAGGGCAGATGCCGCGGGCGGACGGTGTCCTGACGCAGAGTATCGACGCGGAGTCGCTGAAGCTGACCAACGGCATGAAGCTGTTCGTGTTCGGCAACGACATGACGCAGCAGGCGCGGCTGATCGCGGTCCTGGACAATCTGGGCAAGGGCGCCTCCGGCGCCGCGGTGCAAAACCTCAACATCATGCTCGGCCTGCCGGAAACGGCGGGACTGGTGTGAGCGCCACCGCGCGTGCCATAGCGATGTATCGCCCCGGCGTCTTTGCTATCGACGAACCTGCGGTATTGCGCGACGTGATGCGCCGGCGCGTGTTGGCGACGATCGCCGCGACGGTCCGCGGCAGGATCGCGTTCGCCTATGCGCCGCTCGTGGCGGACGAAGGCGGCGTCCGGTTTCATCTTGCCCGGGCCAATCCGCTGGCGGCACTCGAAGATGGCGCGCGGATTTCCGTCTCGATGGTCGCTGCGGATGCATACGTCTCGCCCGACTGGTACCGCACCACCGTGACGGTGCCGACCTGGAACTACATCGCCGTGGAAGCGGAAGGGCCGGTGAGCAGATTGTCCGCTGAAAACCTGCGTACGCTCGTTCTCGAACTCTCCGCGCAGGAAGAAGCCAAGCTCGCGCCCAAACCGCCCTGGCTGATCGACAAGGTGCCCGAAGCGCGCGTCGATGCGCTGCTCACAGGCATCGTCGGATTCGCGATGTCCTTCGAGCGCCTCGAAGGCAAATTCAAGCTGTCGCAGGACAAGTCGCCGGAAGATATCGCGGGCGTGATCGAAGCGCTGGAAGCGCGCGGCGACGCCGCGAGTTTGGCTGTGGCAAAGGAGATGAGGAAGGTTCGGCAATGACGATCAGAGTCCCGGTTCTGCTGCTCGTGAGCCTGTTGGCGGCACCGAACGCCCGCGCCGCCGATTATCTCCCGCCGCCCGGCGACACGTGGAAAACCGAAACGCCCGCGCGCCAGGGCTTCGACGCCGCCAAACTCCAGGCCGCCATCGATTTCGCGGTGGCGCATGAGACCAAGCTTTCGCCCGCGCTCGACGGCGTGATCGACCAGCGCGACCTGCGCCTCACCATCCCGCTGCAATTCGCGCATGAGCCATTCTCCGATCCCATCGGGCCGCTCAAGCCGCACGCGCCCGCCAACGGCCTCGTCATCCGCCATGGCGTCATCATCGCGGCGTGGGGCGATACCCACGCCGTCGACATGACCCATTCGGTGACCAAGACGTTTCTGTCGGCGGTGGCCGGCATCGCCTTCGACCGTCACATGATCCGCGACGTCAACGACCGCGTGATCGACGATGTGCATCCCTCGCCGGACTTCGAGCTCGCACACAACCAGCCGATCACCTGGGACGAGATGCTGCGCCAGACTTCCGGCTGGGTCGGCACGATGTGGGGCAAGCCGTGGTGGGCCGACCGTCCGGGCAAAGATCCGTGGGACGAGCTCGCCGCCGGCCCGCCGCCGGTCGGGCAGCAGTGGAAATACTCCGACGTGCGCGTCAATGCGTTGGCGCTGGCACTGACCTATCTGTGGAAGCGGCCGCTGCCCGACGTGCTCAAAGAGACCGTGATGGACCCGATCGGCGCCTCCAATACCTGGCACTGGGAGGGCTACGACAATTCCTGGATCGAGCTGGACGGCAAGCGCATCCAAGTCGTGCCCGGCGGCGGACATTGGGGCGGCGGCATGTTCATTTCCGCGCGCGACCTGGCGCGCATGGGTTTGCTCGGGCTGCACGAGGGCCGTTGGGGCAGCCGCCAAATCCTGTCGAAGGCCTGGATCGCGAAAGCCCGCACGCCGACGCCGCAGAACCCGCAATACGGCTACATGAACTGGTTCCTCAATACCGGCCGCAAGCTCGCGCCGGCGGCGCGCGACGACAGCGTGATGTTCTTAGGCAACGGCGACAACATCGTCTTCATCGACTACCAGCACGACATCGTCGCGGTGGTGCGCTGGATCGACGACGCGCAGAAGGCGGAGTTCGTGCGGCTGCTGGAGGCGGCGGTTACGCGTTGACTGCTCGTCCCTCGACGTATGCAAGTCCTTTGGCGGTGACCGTCACGACGGCGATTCCGTTGCGCAGGTTGCGCGTCACCAGTCCCCGCGCGTTGGCCTCTTCCCACACCGGCAAGCGCGGGCAAGAGGTGCGCCAAGCCTCGATCACCTCGGCGTAGGTGCGTTCCTCTTTCGCGATCCAGGCCAGCAGGTCCGTGATCAAGGGTTCGATGGTTGGGGACTCGGCAGCGGCGCTCATTCCGGCACTCTAGCACGAGGTTCTTGACCTCCATTAGTGTCATCCGCGAGCTGCGGTCCATAACGACGGCGTATGGACGCGAGGGAGGGACTTTCGCAATGAGCACATGGATGCGCCAGATTCACCGCTGGCTGTCGATCATCTTTACAGCGACGGTGGCCACGAACTTCATCGTCATGGCGACGGGCAAGCCGCCGATGTGGCTGGTCTATTCGCCGCTGCCGCCCCTGTTCCTGCTCATGTTCACAGGACTCTACATGTTCGTACTGCCTTACGCGCGGCGGCGGGCACGGTGAGCGCATCTATGCGGCCAAAACGGCCTTGCGTACGGCCAGCGGGAGGTCCACCGGCATAAAAAGGAATTTGGGATAGAGATAGTCTTCACCGGACTCATCGATCACGCGCAGCATGCCGTGCCGATGCGCCGCGGCATCGTGAAGAGCAATATAAATCTTTCGCAGTTCGAGCGAGGCCGGATATCCGTCGTTATCGACGCATACGACGAGCGCACGGGGTCCGTTTCGTTTTTGCGTCCCAGCCATCAGAGTAGTTCCTTGATCTTGAACTCCTTGCGTCCAATCCCGCTCGCTTCATACCAGTGTAACTCGGCGAGACAAATTGCGCCATTGGATAAACGGATGCGCGCAATGCCTTTGCGTTTGCGCCAGCGAGCTGGTCCGTAGAGCTTACGCAAACGCGCCACTTCACGAATTGCCGAACCTGCGGCGATAGTTTCGGCCTGCGAGATTTCGCCCAAAATCTCGAAAGCCATCGGCCTACCCCGCCTTCACCTTGACGTACTCGCCGGGCGCGTCGCCGAGGACCTTGAGCTTGCCGTCGCCGGGTTTGCGCGCGGCGACCTTCTTGCCGGAGAGCTTGGAGAGCCACGCGTCCCAATCCGGCCACCAGGAGCCCGGATGCTCGACCATGCCGGCCTGCCATTCCTCGACGGTGGCAGGGAAGGGGGCCTTGACCTTGCCGTCGCTGCCCGCGCCGACCCTGTCGTTGGTCCAGTACTGATACTTCTTCGCGCTCGGCGGATTGATCACGCCGGCGATGTGGCCGCTGCCCGCGATGATGAAGCGCACAGGCCCGCCGAAGAGATGCGTGGATTTGTAGACCGAGCGGAACGGCGCGATGTGGTCTTCCTTCGCGCTTTGCAGATAAACCGGCGTCTTCACCTTGGCGAGATCGAGCTTGACATTGTCGAAGCTCATCTTGCCCGCGGCCAGCGCGTTGTTCTTGTAGAATTCGCGCAGATAGAACAGATGCGTCGCCTCGGGCATGCGCGTGGTGTCGGAGTTCCAGTAGAGCAGGTCGAAGGGCGCGGGCTCCTTGCCGAGCAGATAGTTGCTCACCACGAACGACCAGATCAGGTCGTTGGCGCGCAGCATGTTGAAGGTGGTGCCCATCTTGCGGCCCTCGAGCACGCCGCCCGACGCCTGCATGGTCTGGCGCATCGACTCGAGCTGCTCGTCGTCGATGAAAATCTGCAGGTCGCCGGCTTCGCTGAAGTCGGCTTGCGCGGCGAAGAAGGTTGCGGAGTTGACCCGCTCGTCGCCCTTCGCCGCCATGAACGCGAGCGTCGCGGACAACAGCGTGCCGCCGATACAATAGCCGATGGTGTTGATCTTCTCGACGCCGGTCGCGTCCTTCACCGCATCCAGCGCGGCGAAAATGCCTTCGCGCATGTAGTCCTCGAAGGTCTTCTGCGCGAGACGGGCATCGGGGTTCACCCATGACGCCACGAACACGGTGTAGCCCTGCGCCACGGCCCAGCGGATGAACGAGTTCTCTGGTCGCAGATCCAGGATGTAGAACTTGTTGATCCAGGGCGGGAAGATCAGCAGCGGCCGTTCGTAGACCTTCTCGGTCGTGGGATCGAACTGGAGCAGCTCGATCAGCTCGTTGCGGAACACCACCTTGCCCGGCGCGGTGGCGATGTTTTCGCCGATGCGAAACGCGTCCGCCGACTGGCGGATGGTAAGCTGGCCTTCGCCGCGCTCGAGATCCTCGAGCAGGTTCTTCAAGCCTTTGACCAGATTCTCGCCATTTGTCTGTAAGGTCGTACGAAGCACTTCGGGATTGGTGAGAACGAAGTTGGTGGGCGCGATCGCGTCCGCGAACTGCTTGGTATAGAACTCGATGCGCTTGCGCGTCTTCGGATCGAGCTGACCGCTGGTCTTGGCCACCGTCTCCTGCATCCAGTTCGCAGTCAGCAGGTAGCTCTGCTTGATGAAGTCGAAGATCTGGTTGTCCTGCCAGTCCTTGTCCTTGAAGCGCTTGTCGCCCGGTGCCGGGTTCACCACAGGCTCCGGGGCGCCGCCGAGCATGCAGTGCGCGGTGCGCTCCCACAGGCCCATATAATCCCGCCAAAGCTGGAACTGCGCTTCAAGCACCACCGCAGGATTGGCCATCATGCTCTTGAGAAGGGCCGAAAAAGTACCGGTGAGGTTCAAGGGATCGAGAGGCCCGTTGCCGGCCTGCGAAGCCTGGCGCTTGGCGAAGTCGGCGAGCAGCCGCTGCGATTGCTGGGCGACTTCCATCATGTTGCGGGCGAAATGGGCGGGATCGCCGAGGCGGTAGCGCGTGTCGGTGTCAGGCTGCGGCATGGTTGAAGGCTCTTGGAAAGGGCGAGCGTGAATAGCTTTCTTGCTGCGCTGCCGCAAGAAGGCGGTTTATCACAATATTTCATGGATTTGCGAGGCGTCTTCGGCTTGGAAGGCGCGGTCCGTGCCTGTATATGGGATCGGCTGACTCGCAGTCGGCAGTGCGACGGAGGCACCACGGAATGAGGGACATCGGTAAGTTTTGCGTGCGCGCGGCCGTCATCGGCATAGTCGCCGTCGGCGCGAGCGCTTGCTCCTCCGTGCCCGACTGGGTCGACCCCACGACCTGGGTCGGCGGCAGCGATGGCCCGCCGCCCGAAATATCGCAGGACAACTCCACCGGCGAGACGCCGGATCTCGCTTCGATTCCGGATCGGCCCGCGGCTTCGACCACCGATGCGCAGCGCGAGCAAGTGGCCTCGTCGCTCAAGGCCGATCGCAGCGACGCACAGTACAGCTCGGACGCGCTGCGCGCAGGGACCGAGCCGATTACCGCACCGCCGCCGCCTCCGGCTCCTCCGCCCGGAGCGAAGGTCGCGGAGAACACCGAACCGCCGCCCGCGCCCGCTGCACCAGCGCCCACGCCTGCTGCGCAAGACCAAGCGGCAACGCCGGCAACGGATTCCGGCGATGGCGACATCGATACGCGCACCGGAGACGTGAACGCACCGTCCGCGCCTGCGGCTGCACAGTCTTCTCCGCCGCCCGCAACGGCGGCAACGCCGCCGCCGGCACAGGTCGCGTCCGCCGAGCCTGCGCCGTCCTCCGCGCCGGCTGAAGCTGCCCCGCAGACCGGAATGCCGACGCAGGCTCAGATCAACCCCTCCGATGCCGCGCTCGGATTCAAGCCTTCGACCGCGCCGCCGCTCGATGCCTCGATCGCGCAGTTCGTGCCGCGGCCGATCCTCAACCGCTACAATCAGACCGCGCCGGCGCCCACGGCCACGGATATGCGCATCGCGGAAGCCTCAACGGCTGCGCCGCCCCACAAGGGCGGCAAGGCGATGGGCGGGCCGGACATGAGCGGTGCCGTCGTCGCCAATCTGGAAACCTTGCAAACGCTGTCCGAAAGCACGCCGCCGAGCGTGTACGCAAACGCGCAAGGGCTGCCGCCGACGGCCGTCGTGTTCTTCCCAGGCGACGGCACCTTGCTCAGCGCCGAAGGCCGCGAGCGCGTCCGCGCGGCCGTCGCGGAATTCAAGCAGCGTGGCGGCACGGGCTACATCCGCGTCGTCGGCCATGCCTCCAGCCGCACGGCGAACATGCCGCTCGAAAAGCATCTCGAGGTGATCTTCGACAAGAGCCAGGACCGTGCCGACGCGGTGGCGAAAGAGGTCATCAAGGATGGCGTGCCGGCGGACCGCGTGCTGGTGGAGGCGGTTGGCGACACGCAGCCGGTGTATTACGAGTCCATGCCGAAAGGCGAAGACGGCAACCGCCGCGCCGAGATTTTTCTGCAGAGCTAACCCGTTCCACTTCGTCATGGCCGCCCTCGCCGGCTTCGCTGGAGCTCTGCCGCGCCTTTGAGACTCGCTTGCCCCGCCGAAGTGAAGCGTAGGCGGGCGGCCGCCCATGACCTCGGTGGCAGCAGAACCATCGCAAATCGGGATTATGGTTGGCCGGGACAAGCTCGGCCATGACGGTTATGTTTGGAACCGGGATTCGATTGGAAATCCGCGATGCAGAAGCTGCACCAGATCAAATCCGCACCATGACCCGGCCCCTGCGCATCGCGATCGCGGGACTGGGCACCGTCGGCGGCGGTGTCGTCAAAGCGTTGACTGTGCGCAGGAGCGAACTCGCTGAACGTGCCGGCCGCAGCCTCGACGTCGTCGCGGTCTCCGCCCGTGACAAGAGCAAGCCGCGCGGCGTGGACGTTTCGGCGATCGATTGGAGCATCGACCCGGCGGCACTGGCGCGGACGAATGCCGAGGTCGTCGTCGAGCTGATCGGCGGCGAGGATGGCGTGGCGCGGGCGCTGATCGAGGCCGCGCTCGATGCCGGCAAGCACGTGGTCACCGCCAACAAGGCGCTGCTCGCGCGTCACGGTGCGGGGCTTGCCGCCAAGGCGGAAGCAAAGGGACTTGCGCTCAAGTTCGAGGCCGCGGCCGCGGGGGGCATCCCCATCGTCAAGGCCTTACGCGAAAGTCTGATCGCGCACGGCATCAATTCCGTATGCGGAATATTGAACGGCACCTGCAACTTCATCCTGACCGAGATGGAAAAGAGCGGCCGCCCTTTCGCGGAGGTGCTGAAAGATGCGCAGGCACTCGGCTATGCCGAAGCCGATCCCACCTTGGACGTCGGCGGCGGCGACACCGCGGACAAGCTGGCGCTGCTTTCGAGCCTCGCCTTCGGCACCGTTCCGGATCTCGAGCACATGCATGTCGAGGGCATCGCGCACATCACGCCGGAAGACATCCGCTATGCCCGCGAGTTCGGATTCCGCATCAAGCTGCTCGGCGTCGCCCGCCGCATCGACGGCGGCATCGAACAGCGCGTGCAGCCGGCGATGGTGCGGGCCGGCACGCCGCTCGGCGAAGTGAGCGGGCCCTTCAACGCCGTCGCGGTGGATGCGGGCGAAGCCGGGCCGTTCTTCTTCGAAGGACGCGGCGCGGGCGCAGGGCCCACGGCGTCCGCGGTGATCGCCGACCTCGTCGACATCGCGCTTGGGTCTTTCGAACCCGCGTTCGGAAAGCCGGCGCGCACCCTCACGCCGCTCGTGCCGGCAGCGCCCACGGCCGCATCCTCCGCCTATTACCTTCGCTTCGACGTGCTCGACATTCCCGGCGTCGTCGCGGAGATCGCGGGCCATCTGGCGCAAGCAGGCGTGTCCATCGAAAGCATGCTGCAGCGCGGCCGCAATCCCGGCGAAGCGGTCTCCATCGTGATGATCACGCATGAGACCCCACAGGCTTCTGTCGCGCGCGCCTTGAAGGCCATCGCCACCTCGGACAAGGTTCGGGGAAGGCCCGGAATGATTCCGATGGAGGCGGGGTAGATCGCCAAACTCCGTCATCGCCCGGCTTGTCCGGGCGACCCATTTTCCAGACTGGCGGAAAACAAATTGGATCGCCCGCATGAAGCGGGCGATGACGTCTAGAACGGAGAGACTATGTCCAAACCCCTCGACCGCGTTTTCGCCCTGGAAGCGGTGCGCGTCACGGAAGCCGCAGCCATTTCGGCCGCGCGCCAGATCGGCCGCGGCGACGAACATGCCGCCGATCAGGCCGCCGTGGAGGCGATGCGCAAGGCCTTCAACATTCTCGACATCGACGGCACGGTGGTGATCGGCGAAGGCGAGCGCGACGAAGCGCCGATGCTCTATATCGGCGAGAAAGTGGGTTCGGGCGGCGTGCCGGTCGACATCGCGCTCGATCCGCTCGAAGGCACGACGTTGACCGCCAAGGCGCTGCCGAACGCGCTCGCGGTGATGGCAATGGCCCAGCCCGGAACGCTGCTCAATGCGCCCGACACCTACATGGACAAGATTGCCATCGGTCCCGGCTACGCCGAGGGCACCATCGATCTCGACGCCGACCCCGCGGACAACATCGTCTCGCTTGCGAAAGCCAAGGGCGTGCGGCCGGGCGACATCACGGCGCTGATCCTGGATCGTCCGCGCCACGAAAGGATCATCGCGTCGGTGCGCAAGGCCGGCGCGTCGGTGCGTCTCATCACCGATGGCGATGTCGCCGGCGTGATCGCGACAACCGACCCCGCGACCGGCATCGACATCTATATCGGGCAGGGCGGCGCGCCGGAGGGCGTGCTCGCGGCGGCGGCGCTGCGCTGCGTCGGCGGACAGATCGAGACGCGGCTGGTGTTCAAGAAGGACGACGAGCGCGCGCGCGCCGCCAAGCTCGGCATCACCGACTTCAACCGCAAATACCGACTGATGGATCTGGCGTCCGGCGACGTGGTGTTCTCCGCCACGGGCGTCACCGACGGCTCGATGCTCGAAGGCGTCAAGGTCGGGCGCGAGTACATCACCACGGAAAGCGTGGTGATGCGCTCCTGGACGGGGACGGTGCGCTGGATCAAGGCCCGGCACCGCAGGCAGGATGTGGGATAACGTGTGGAGTTTGCTTTGGATGGGTCATCCTTCGAGGGCCGCTACGCGGCCGCCTCAGGATGACGTGTTTGGGTTTATCAGTAGGACCGTCACCCTGAGGTGCGAGCGTAGCGAGCCTCGAAGGGCGATGGTCCGGGCACTTCGGTAGCGATGCCAGTGCACGCCGACATTTCCGAACGTCCGCCCGCCCTCTGCGTCTCCCGCTCCTTCAGCGGACGGCGCTGGGTGCTGAAGGAGCCGGATGGCGAGGCTGTGCGCGCATTGATGCGAACGGCGGAGCTGTCGCCGGTGCTGGCCGCGCTGCTGGCGTCGCGCGGCGTTGCGCCGGAAGCGGTGCAGGAAACGCTCTGGCCGACCCTGAAGACGCAGATGCCCGAGCCGTTCGCGCTCATGGGCATGGATCGCGCCGTCGAGCGCGCGCGAAAGGCAATAGAGCAAGGCGAAGCGATTGCGATCTTCGGCGACTATGATGTCGACGGTTCGTGTTCCGCGGCGCTGCTGCACGATTTCTTCCGCGCCATCGGCATCGCGACGCGCATTTATGTTCCGGACCGCATGACCGAAGGCTATGGGCCTTCCGCACGTGCGATGTCGAAGTTGAAGGATGAAGGCGCGCAGCTCGTCATCACGGTCGATTGCGGCGCGGCGGCGACCGAGGCATTGAATGGGGCGCGTGCGGCAGGTCTGGACGTCATCGTTCTCGACCATCACCGCGTCGAACACCCCGCGCCGGCCTTCGCGCAGGTCAATCCCAACCAGCCCGTCGACGGTTCCGGCCTGAACCATCTTTGCGCCGCGGGCGTGACCTTCCTCTTCGCCGTGGCACTCAATCGCGCGCTGAGATCGTGGTATGCCGCCAACAAAATCGCGGAACCGGATCTGCGCCGGGTGCTCGATCTCGTGGCGCTGGCGACGGTGTGCGACGTGGTTCCGCTCGCCGGCGTCAACCGCGCCTTCGTGCGCGCAGGGCTGGCGCAGCTTCAGGCGCTTTCGCGGCCGGGGCTTGCCGCTTTGGCGCAAGTGGCGCGGGCGCAAAGTCCGTACACGGCCTATCATTGCGGCTTCATTTTCGGTCCGCGCATCAATGCCGGCGGCCGCGTCGGGCGCTGTTCGCTCGGTGTCGATCTCCTCACCGCGCAGACGGCCGAAGACGCTCTGGCGCATGCCGAATTGCTCGACCTGCACAATCGCGAACGCCAGTCGATCGAGACGGCGATCCTGGAAGAGGCGTCCGCGCTCGCAGCGGCGCAGCACGACCGGCCCTTCATCTTCGCCGCCAAGGAAGGCTGGCATCCCGGTGTGGTGGGTATCGTGGCGGGCAGGTTGAAAGAGCGCTTCGGCAAGCCGGCTTTCGTGGCGGGCTTCGAAGGCGGGATGGGACGCGGCTCGGCGCGCTCGGTCGCGGGCGCCGACATCGGCGCGGTGGTGCGCGCCGCGATGCAAGCGGGGATCGTCGAAAGCGGCGGCGGACATGCGATGGCGGCGGGCTTCGCGCTCACGGCCGAGCAGCGCGGCGGCTTCGAAGCGTTCCTTGCGGCCGAATTCGCGCGCGGACTGCCCGAAACGGAGCTCTCGCTCGATATCGACGCGCTCGTCTCGCCATCGGGCGCGAACGCAGCGTTGGTGCGCGACGTGGCGTTGGCCGGACCGTTCGGCGCGGGCAACCCGGAACCCACTTTCGCGCTGGCCGATGTGCGCGTCGCCTTCGCCGACATCGTCGGCAAGGATCACGTCCGTCTCAAGCTCACCGGCGGCGGCGGCCGTCTTGATGCCATCGCCTTCCGCTGCGCCGGCGAGCCGTTGGGACAGGCGCTGTTCGCCGCGCGCGGGCGCACGATCCATGCCGCGGGACGGCTGCGCGCCGAAACCTGGAACGGCAATCTGCGTGTCCAGCTTCATCTTGAGGATGCGGCGCC
>Ga0335083_10004976_pt1 | contig 16836 bp, 14 predicted proteins | sample Lox_Sample_42_FD_206716 | JGI IMG/M metagenome (GOLD analysis project Ga0335083, IMG submission 206716) | Soil microbial communities from Loxahatchee National Wildlife Refuge, Florida, United States - Lox_Sample_4.2 | ecosystem: Environmental > Terrestrial > Soil > Wetlands | place: USA... | reverse complement strand
ATCTCCACCCATTGGCCGACAATGTTCTTTACTCGTTCGGTTGGGAATGCGCCCGCATTTCGCTGGGCGAGCAGCGTTAGATCAGCGGGTGCGACTTTAAGGGCGCCGACGGCGGGACCGTTGCCTTTGCCGTCTTCGCCGTGGCAAGCGCTGCAGCGGTTCATATAGACTTCGCGGCCGCTGGGCGAAATCGCGGGGTTCTTCTTGGCAAGGACTTGCGGGATCAACAGAATGGTGAGCCCGACGAGAATCATAAATCGCCAAAGGGAAACGCCTGGTGTGGACATGTTAACGCTCCTTTGTCCGGTCGGATCACTGCGTGAGGAGCAATTTGCGAGCCAAGCCGGGGGGCGGAGGAAGTCCTCGAGGCGGGCGTTAACCGGCGCTGGTGGAAATCGAACTGCACGCGGAAACCGCAGTGGCCAAAACGTGGCTGCACAGGGGCGGGGAAGGAGTGGGATGCGATGAAGACGATTGAGCTGATTCAGCGCAAGGTTGTCATTCCACCGATCGGGCTGCATGGGGACTTGGTTATTCCGGCGAATGCGGCGGCGGTGGTCGCGTTTGCGCACGGGAGCGGAAGCAGCCGGCACAGTCCTCGCAATCAGTACGTCGCTCGCGTTTTCGAGCAAGGCGGGCTAGCTACGCTGCTGTTCGATTTGTTAACCAGCGACGAGGAACGCATTGACGCGCGCACGGCACACCTGCGGTTCGACATTGCGCTGCTGGCGCGGCGGCTGGTGGCCGCAACGGCATGGCTGAAGAGAGATGCCGATACGCGAGACCTACTGGTTGGGTATTTTGGGGCCAGCACCGGAGCGGCGGCGGCGCTGGTTGCGGCGGCCGAGCGTCCTGAAGATGTGTACGCCGTAGTATCGCGCGGCGGGCGTCCGGATCTGGCGGGTGCATCGCTCGGGTCGGTGAAAGCTCCCACCCTGCTGATCGTCGGAGGCGACGACACCCCGGTGATCGCCATGAATCGGGCCGCGCTGGAGCAACTGCGCGTGTCCGACAAGGAACTGGTGATTGTCCCCGGGGCAACACATCTGTTCGAGGAGCCCGGCACTTTGGAAGAAGTGGCCGCGCTGGCGTCTGACTGGTTTCAAAAAGAATTGAAAGCACCGCGGCGTCCGTAATCTCAAGGCGCTTTGAGGGATAGCGCGCACCCGGATTGCGCGCTTCCGGCCACTTTTTCACCCAACAGTAGGCAGGCTCTGCTCGCCGGTTAGCAGGCAACCTCATCACACTCAGCGATCAGCGTTTCTTGGTAAACAAGCTGCCGCAAATATATCGAGAGTTGGTCTGCTCTTGGCCTGGAGAGCTGAGTGTGGACAGAAAGGACAGAGATTTATATGAACCGTTTTCTTATTGCAGTTGCATCCATCGGGCTGTTTGCGATTGGGTTGACTCCTAGCCTGCGAGCGGACCAATGGGACAAGAGAACCGTAATGACGGTCAATGAGACGATTCAGGTTCCGAATAAGGTGCTTCCACCCGGAACATACGTGGTAAAGTTACTCGACTCGCCTTCGAATAGGCACATCGTGCAGATCTTCAACGCCGATGAGAACGAGTTGATCACGACCATACTGGCGATTCCGAACAATCGGCTAGAACCGACTGGGAACACGGTGTTCACGTTTTGGGAGATGCCTCCGGGCCAGCCCAGAGCGCTGAGGGCATGGTTCTATCCCGGCGACAACTTCGGGCAGGAGTTCGCATATCCGAAGACCAAGGCGGTAGCGATAGCGGCCGTCTCGCATGTTGAGATTCCTACGATCGAGGCGGAGAAGCCCGCTGAACTGGAGACTGCACCGATCGTTGAGCTAACTCCGGAGGCGCCGGTTGCGGAAGTTGCGCCGGCTCCGATGGTGGTGCCCGCAGAGGTAGCCAAGGAGGCTCCGCCGGTAGTTGTGGAAGAACTTCCGAAGACTGCCAGCCCATATCCGTTGGTCGGATTGATGGGTCTGGTTTCGCTGGTTGTTTTTGCGGTGGTGCGAACGGTTCGCACTTCCTAGCGTTGCGAAGGTGAAGTCATGAAACGACGCTGCGACGCGTTGGGGTGGGTGTTGGCAATGGCCTGCGCCGGCTGGCTGTGCGGAAGCCGGTTGGCCGGCCAGGCCCAGGAATTAAGCCAATACACCATCCGAACGACGTCGCGGCTGGTTTTGCTGGACGTCAGTGTGAAGGATGCTGCCGGCGGACTAGTGGCTGGACTGGGCAAAGAGAATTTCGAAGTACGGGAAAACGGTAAGGAGCAGGCAATTACTCAATTCGCGCACGTCGATATTCCGGTGACAGTCGGCTTAGTGGTCGATGAAAGCGGCAGCATGCTGCGCAAGCAGAGGGAGGTGATCACGGCCGCTTTAGTATTCATCGGGGCCAGCAATCCGCAGGACGAGACATTCGTTATCAATTTCAATGAGAAGGCGCGGCGCGGGCTGCCCGATATACAGTTGTTCTCCGACAATGTGGAGCAATTGCGGACAGCCTTGTGGCGCGGTGCGCCGGAGGGGCGGACGGCTTTATACGATGCGATCGAAATGGCGCTCGACCAACTGGATTTCGGCCGGCGCGACAAAAAGACATTGATCGTGATCAGCGATGGAGGAGACAACGTCAGTTCGCACACGCGGGAGGAGGTGATGGGCGATGTGCTCCGGTCGGCCGCGACCATTTACACGATTGGTGTTTTCGACGAGGATGACCCCGACAAGAATCCGGGAGTGTTGAAGAGAATCGCGCAGGTCAGCGGAGGCGGTGCGTATTTCCCGAAGAAGCTGGATGAGATTGTGCCGATTTGCCGCGACATCGCAAAGGATATTCGGACGCGATACACGATCGGGTACGTTCCCGCGGCCGGGGAGGGGAAGGCGGAGCGGCACATTAAAGTTATGGCGTGGTCGGCGGGCGGCCAAAAGCTGGTGGTTAGGACACGCGCGAGTTACCTGTTCAGTGCAGACGCGAATGAAGCAGGCGCGAGATGAGAGCGCATGCACTATGGAGCGATTCAGAACCGCGGGAGCCGGGTTGGGTTCGGACGCTGGCGGGCGTGGAATGGATTTTTCTGTTGTTCGGGCTGGCAGCGCTGGATCTGTATATCTGGAACAACGCCAGCTCGATGGTGTATGAATCGTACGAAGATTGGGCGTTTGATCAGGACGTGCGCGGGCTAGAGCCATCGCCTCTGAGATTTGCCTTAGATGAGCTGCGCGTTCTGGTAAGCCGAGAGCATCGCAGATCGGGGACGCAGGCGCTTGCACCGGTGAAGAGCGGGCCAGGGCCCCGGCCAAAAGCAATGGACACAGGGCCGCGGGCGCGCTCGGGGGTTATCGGGCGGCTAGAGATTCCCAATTTACACCTGGTGGCAATAGTTGAGGAAGGAGCCGATGCCGGCACGCTGCGCCGCGCGGTGGGCCATATTCCAGGCACGGCGCTTCCGGGTTGGCGAGGCAACGTGGGTTTGGCGGGCCATAGGGATACGTTCTTTCGTGCGCTGCGCGAAATTCAGGTGAACGATTCGATCGAGCTCAAAACGCAGAACGGCACTTATCGGTATCGGGTGAACTGGATGCGGATTGTGGGGCCGCGCGATGTTCAAGTTCTGAGGCCGTCGACGGCTGCGAGCCTGACGTTAGTGACGTGCTATCCGTTTTATTACGTCGGCTCGGCGCCGAAGCGTTTTGTTGTGCGCGCGGGACTGGAGCCAGGGGTTCCGAGTAATTCGCCCTCACAACTGACGCAGTGAGGATGGGAAAGCCATCTGACCGGCATGTAAGAACCAGCGGTCCAGCAGGACTTGGCGCGCGAACCAGCGGCTAGAGAGGAGCGGGTGGCTAAGCGCGCGGATCACTCCCGTAGGAAGTCGGCGTCCCACGCGAGTGGCCCAGTGTTCGTCGAGCGAGCCGAATCTTTGCCGCAGAAGATCGGGATAGGCGCTGAGCTGTTCCTGGCTGAACGTACCTTCGGCGGCGAGTATGGTTTGTGCGGCCAGCAATCCGGATTCGACGGCGGGCAGGATTCCTTCGCCGCTTTGCGAATAAGCCAGGCCGGCCGCATCGCCGATCAAGAGCAGTCCGTCGTCCACGAGTTTTCGCGGGGATCTTCCGTACAAGAGGTACGCGTGGCCGCACATGGACGCGGGCAGGTCGAAAGAGATGCGGCCAGCCGATTTCAAGAACCGCAGGAATCCGGAAACGTGGTCGGAAAGGCGGTGCGGGTCCATCCTACCGAGGCCGATGTTCAAGAAGTTGCGCTTGCGGAAGCACCAGCCGTAGCCTTTCATGTCCGGGCAAAAGTAGAGTTCCGGGGTTTCGGGTTGGACGCGGCAGGCGGCGATTTGGGACGCGTCCATTTCAAACTCGGCTTCCTGGGCGACCACGACGGATTCGGGCTTGGGTTTGGCGGCGGTGAGGCGGGCGACCGGGCAGAAGTGTCCGCCGGCGCCGACGATAACTCGGGCGCGGATTTGTCCGTTGGCAATCCAGTGCTCGCCGGATCGTTCGAGAGTGGTGAGGTTAACGCCTTGAATCAGGCACGCGCCGGAGCGCTGGAGCAAGTAATGGTCGAATTCCCGGCGGCGGATGCCGTAACTAACTACTGCGTGGTAGTTGGTTTCTACGGCGGACCCCTGAATGCAGCCGGTTCGGAAGGCCGTGATGGTTTGCAGCACGTGCTGGCGCGCGTATTCGGCGGGATCGATTTCGAGTTCTGAAAGAACTTCGGGTGTGATCCATCCGCCGCAGACCTTGTCGCGCGGGAAGACGTGCCGATCCAGGATCGCGACGTTGAGGCCGGAGCCGCGCAGCTTCCAAGCGCAGGAGGAGCCTGCGGGACCGCCTCCGACGATCAGGACATCGCAGGCGTCCATGTCTCGTGCTCGAGGGGGGAAGCGTCCGGCAGGTACAAATGATCGCGAGTCCGGGAGATGGGACGGCAGCGCGAACCGGTGAAGACGACCTGGAACAATTGCAGGGTGCCGGTTCGGAAAGCGGCCAGCGAGCCGGCCAGGTAGAGGCGCCACATGCGGACGAAGCGGGAATCGTACATGGATTCCACCTGGCGCTGCGATCTTTCGAATCGTTCCAGCCAATGCTCCATGGTTTTCGCGTAATGCCAGCGCAGATTTTCGACGTCCTGAACCGCGAAGCTCCAGGGCTCGAGCACGGTCAAGGCTTGCCGCAAAGTGGGGATGAAGGCGCCGGGGAAAATGCGTTTCCGGATCCAGCGGCTGAGCGGCGCGGGATAATTCCGGCCCAGGAAGTGGAGAAAACCGCGCCCGCTATCGCTGATGGACCGGTAGATGATATTACCCAGTTCCCGGTAATGTTCGATTCCCACGTGCTCCAGCATGCCCACCGAGACGAAGACGTCGAATTTGCCGGACACGTTGCGGTAGTCGTCTTCGATGAACTCGACCTGGCCGTCCAGTCCTTCTTCGCGGGCACGCTCGCGCGCGTAGGCGATCTGTTCATGCGAAACGTTGAAAGCCTTGACGGACACGCCGTAGTTGCGAGCCATGTGCAGCGCCAAAGCGCCCCAACCGCAGCCGGCTTCGACGACGGTCTCGCCGGGTTGCAACCGGAGCTTGCGGCAAACATAATCCATCTTGGCGGACTGCGCGGCTTCCAGTGTGGCGGAGGGCGAAGGAAAGTATGCGCAAGTGTAGACCAGAGCACGGTCCAGCCAGAGCTTGTAAAATTCATTTCCCAAATCGTAGTGGTGATGAATGTTGTCGCGTGAGCCTCGCAGACTATTGTGTTGCCATAGCTGCATCGAATTAGACGCGAGCCGGGAATACCAGCTCCGCGCGGCGGGCGCGTTCGCCATGGAGCGATAAACGGCTTCGAGGAACCGAACCAAGTCTCCCTCGACGCGAAGACGGCCGTCGCAGTAAGCCTCGCCGAACGCAACCTCCGGATCCACGATCAGGCCGGCTAATGTCCGGCGATCGCGGATGGTCACCGTGGCCACGGGGTTGACGTTTGGCGGGCAGAAGCGTTCGTCTCCTAGAACAAGTTGAATGGGGGCTGCGCCGATGGTTTCGGAGATTCGCCGCAGCAGGCGCGCTTGGAGTGAGTTAGAACCGGTCTGCATAGCGTTTCTCAAGCCAGCTTACTACTCCCGGAGGTGCTTCGGTTGCCGGCCGTTGTTAGATGCACGTAAGTGCCCACCTGCTTCGTAACAAGATTGAGCTGCATTGTTTGTAACTGGCACTTAGACCAGTAAGGGGATGTTACAGGCTCGATTAAGGCTTGCAGGCAGGGCGAGTTTCTACGCGGGAAGCCAGAAAGCCAGCCCTCCCATGGCGATCCAATACGTCCAATCGGGGATCTTCATCGCAGGTGGCTTTAGTCTACTTGAAACCGGAAGCCGTCGGAGTCGCGCACGATGTGGCCTGCTACCGGGGCGGCGAAATGCGTGCCAATTACCAAAATGCCGTCTTCGGCGCGGCGAGCGATGAAGGCGTGGCGCGTGGCGCAGGCCTGATGCGGATCCGAATCGGCTACTGAGTTCCATTCAGGGTGCGCGATCTGGCAGGGGTGGTGCATCAAGTCGCCTGTGATGACTGCCTGTTCGCCGTTGGATGAGATGCGAACTGAAACGTGGCCGGGCGTGTGGCCTGGGGTCGGTTCGAGCCAGAGTTCGTCGGTGATGCGATGATTCGTTTCTACCAGCGTTTGAAGTCCGGCGTCCAAAATCGGCTGGATGGATTCTTCGATCAGCGTGGGCGTCCATTTCTCGCGGGTGCGGTCCCAATGTTCCCATTCGATGCGGCCGAACAAATAGCGCGCGTTAGGAAATGCCGGCTGCCATTTTCCATCCACCAGCATGGTGTTCCATCCGATGTGGTCCATATGGAGATGCGTGCAGAGCACGGTGTCGATGGACTCGCGAGGGTAACCGGCAGCGGCGAGATCTTCTAGAAATGGTCCTTTGCGATTGGCCCATCGGCGGATGGGCAGCTTTTTATCATTGCCGAGGCAGGTGTCGACGATGATGCGCTTGCCCTGGGACTCGACGATGAAGGCTTGAATGCTCGCGATGGCTTCGCCCTCGGGCGTAATGAAATGAGGGGCGAGCCAGCGGATCGGGAGCAGATTGTCCGGAATTGCGTCGGGCAGGACGAAGCTGAGGCCCGGCATTTCCAACTCGACGATGCGGGTGATTCTGACGTTTCCGACGGACAGCATCTAGGCGCGCGACGGACGCGTGGGTGCGGGGGCGCTGTGGATGGACTCCACATCGGCCACCATCAGCTCGCCGCAGATCTGGCTCATGGCGGCCATTTGATTGACGAAATGGTCGGCATCCAAATAGTCGATGCGGGCTTTAGTGGTCCAGTAGCCGGTCATGGAGCCCATGGTGGACGCGCCCGCCACTCCGATGCGTCGGGCGATTCCGCCCAGGCCGTACCAGGGGCCTTGCTCGCCGCCGTGGATTCCTTTACGTCCTGGTGCTTGAACCTGAACGCGGCGGTAGCGGTTGTCCTTGGCGGCTTTGATCGCGAGGTCGACCAGGTGCTGATTGGGAGTGACCCAGATGGAGGAAAATTCCACTTCTTTGGTTTTGTGGAATGGTTTTCCGTCGCCTTCTTCCACTTTGATCTGGCCGAGGTGTTCGATGCCCATGGCGGCGATCACTTTTTTATAGACGTCGGGATGGGTGGCGGCGTAATCCTGGGCGGCGAAAGCGCGCTCGGCGCCGGGCATGTAGTGACGGCAGTCGTAGAACAGCATGATGGTGCGGGGGCGCTCGGCCTGCGGGATGTGCGAGAAATATTTTACCATCGCGAGAATGCCCAGGCCGCCGTTTTCCTGAGAGATGGAAGGGCCGTCGGTGTGGGTGATCAAGAGGATTTGCTGGTCGTTCGGTTTTCCATAGTCGCGGCCGGGCAAGTAGCCGCAGAGTTGATAGGCTTCGGCCTGTTCGGTTTTGGAGATGAGGCGCAGCGTGGCGGTCTTACCTGCGCCGGCGGCTTCGATCATCTGCGCGCCGGTATCGCGGTCGAGATACAAGCTCGGCATGTCGTGCAAGGCGGGGACGCCAAAAGTGTAGACGCCTGCGAGCACGTCGTAGGAGAGAGGCATCACAATCAACGCGCCGAGCGCGCCCGCATCGATGAGTGGCTTCTGGGCTGCTCCCAATCCCATGATGGGGAACGGGCTGAGCGCTCCTTCTTCCGAGCGCGGGATCAGAGGGTTGGGAAAGGTTTCGGGATCCGACAAAAACTCGTAGTCGTCCGAGCCGTTGCTGCCGCCGCGTCCCTGCGCTTTGACGACGATTGCGATTTTGCCGCGCAGTGCTTCGGCGGGCATGCCTTCCTTGTACACGACTAGCGGGCCGGTGACGCCGTTCGCGGGCGTCTGGCCGGAATTGCAGCCGTAACTTGCGACCTTGATCTTGTTGCCGTCGACGTGCAGGGACCAGTTGGAATCGTCCGGGTATTCAGTGGTCGACCAGCGCGTGAAGGTGAAGGAGTTGCGGAAAGTATCGGTCACGCCGGCTTCGCGCCAGCTCTTTTCGGCGAACTCGACGTAGTTTTTCCAGGACGGGCTTCCGGTCATGGTGGGGCCGCCCTTGGAGTCCTTGACGACGTGCCAGTCATGCACTTCTTTGGGACTGACCATGAACTTCGGATTGATTTTGGTGAGGGCGGGGTGGGCGGCTGATTCCTCGCGCGCGGGGGCAAATGCGAAACCGGGAGCGAGCGAAACCGACGCGCCCATTCCAGCGATAAATGTTCTGCGCTTCATGCGGGTGCTCCTTTATCCCAGCGGACTGGTTGGCTGCGGCATTTGTTCCCAGAACTTGCGGATCTCGCCGCGCGGGTCATTTTCGATACGCGTATCGTTGTCGAAAATCATGGTCGCGCGCTTGGCGGTCTCGTAAGCCGGCCAGTTGGGAGTTTTCGGGTTGTTTGGATTGCCGGTTTTGGCGAAGGACACCCAGGCGGAGGCGAAGGTGTTCCACAACGCGCGCTGTTGATGCGAGCCGGTGCCGCCGATGCCGTCGCGGTAGTTGTTGAAGGACGCCGAGACGTCGGTGCCGTGAACGGCGCCGAATTTCCCGTCGAAGCCGGGGCTGGCGTAGGTCCATAGATACATGTACGCGGGTGCTTTTCCCAATGCGGCTTTGCGCTCGGCCTGCGCGATGGCGCCGCGGCGGAATCCGCTGTCGGTGAAAATTTGGGCCTGGACCAGGTACGGTGTTTTCTTCTCGGTCCAACTGGAGCGCTTGTAGAGGCCGTAAATTTCGTCGCCTTTGTCCTTGAAGCGCTGGTTCAGCAATCGCTTCAAGCCGGCGTCATCGAGGTCGAAATTAGTGAGCGCGAGGGCTGCGTCCTCGAGCGTGGTGGAGATGATCACGGGGACATCGGCCGATTCGGGCGGTGCGACCGGATCGAAGGGATGGTGCGGTAGCACTTTGCCGTCGACCACCGGCGCGAATCCGCCGAGCCCGAATCCCAGCGAGCTTTGCGCCTCCAGGATTTGTTGCCAGGAAATTTTCTGAAGATCGGCGATGTTGCTCTTGGAGATGCCCAGTTTGGAGAGCAGCGCCTCGGCCATTTTGGTGCCTTGTTCGCGCGTCGTGAGCCGGAGAGTGGAACCGCTTTGAACGCCGGCGCAGTGGAACAGACCCTTGGCTGACGGCATGGCTAGCACAGTGGAGGTTTTGGCGCCGCCGCCGGACTGGCCGAAAATCATGACGCGGTTCGGATCGCCGCCGAAGCGTTCGATGTTGTCGCGAACCCATCCGAGCGAGGCGGCCAAGTCCATCATTCCGGTGACGCCCGCTTCGGCGAATTCGGGCGGTGCGCCGAGGTCGGCCAGATGCAGATAGCCGTAGGCCGCCAGGCGGTGATTCACCGTAACGACAACTACGTCGCCGAAATGGGCCAGTTGCGCGCCGTCGTAGCCTGGGGCATTGCCGGAGCCGGTGGCGAATCCGCCGCCATGGAACGACACCATGACCGCGCGTTTGCCGCCGTCGTTGACGCCGGGCGTCCAGACGTTGAGCGTGAGGCAATCCTCGCCGAACCCGCCGGACTGCAGGTCCCACTGGATCATCATCCCGTAGTCGCCGCGCAAATCCGAGAGCGTTTGCGGGCAGACTTGGCCGTAGTTGTAGCACTCGCGTACGCCGGTCCAGGAGGCGGGTTTTTTGGGCGGCAGGAAACGATTCTTGCCGCCGGTGGGCGCGCCGTAGGGGATACCCTTGAATTCCTTGATTCCGGTGTTGGCGATTCCCTGGACTTTTCCGCTAGTGGTTTCGACTTCCCAGAAAAGCTGGCGGTCGGAGCTGGCGCCGAGCGCTGATGGCGCGCGGGAAGGAGCCTGTGAGGCTTGCGCGAGAGCTTTGGAGGCCGTTGCGGAACCGGCAGAGACGGCGGCAGCGGCTAAAGACGAGCCTTTCAGAAATGCGCGCCGGTTGGATTTTCCGGCGAATTGGTCGCGATTTTCGATGTCCACGTGTCCCTCCTGGGCGATCGTTTTCCCAGGCCATTGTAGCGAAACGAGCCGGAAGCCACGAAGGGAGTGAGCGTAGCCTAGATTGACGCCCGCTTGTGCTTAGGAACGTAGGCCAGGAAACGGCGCGGATTGTCAACCAGAATGCTGTGCAGCGTTTCATCCTTGACGCCGGCTTCGGTCAATTTCTTACCCCAAATGGTCACGGTTTTTCCGTAACCGCCTCCGCCGTTGTGCTTGATCTGATTGGCGCTCGAGATGTCGGCTGAGAACATCAGATTGCCCTCGTATCCGGCTTCGAGGAGGGCCAGGACCATCGGAACCTGACGCGCGTCGCCGGGGCCACCCTGGCGGTCGAATCCTATAAAGGCGCCGCGTTTGCAAATTTCCTTCTGCACCTTGACATCGGGATCCACCAAATTGCCGAGATGGCCGATGACGATGCGGTTGGGCTTCACGCCGCCGCCTTCCAGAATGTCGAGCTGCTCCATGGCGGATTTTCCGGGAATTCCAGTATGGGTGAAGATGGAGAGGTTGGTTTGGTGATGGGCTTTGGCGACGGCGCGAAAAACCTTGCGCTCGTCGTCGGTGATGAAGTCCCAGCTTCCGATTTCGCCGTACACGCCGATGGGCTGCGTTTTCGCCTGTTTCACCATTTCCTCGGCAATCCGGTCTTCGCTCCACTGGGAGATCTCGGGCGGGTAAAAAGGCTGGGAGTAGAAGCCGCCGCCGGCGACGATGGGCATGCCGGACTTTTCCGAGAGTTGTTTCAGAAAATTCAAATCGCGGCCCATGTCGGCATGACCGCCGTCGACGATGCAGGCCACGCCTTCCTGTGCGGCGGCTTTCACCTCGTCGGTCATAAGATCGAGGTCCGCCATGAAGAAGGGCTGATTTGACTGTGCGGGGGGCGCGGGCGGCCGGGGTGGGGTGGCGTTGCCGCGCCCGAACGCTTGGGGATTTGACCGGCGCGAGTTAGCGACCCAGCGCTGCATGAAGTCGGGCGCTAACGACAGGTGTTCGTGGAACAGCGTTGCGCCGCCGGCCAGGGCTTCGGGAGGCAGGTCCTTCAGGATGGTCCGGATGATGGCGCCTTTTGGAAACTGGGGCGTAGTCGCGGCGGGCAGTGATGCGGCTGCGGCGCCTAAGCCCAGCATGCCGAGCATTTCGCGGCGCGTCCACCCAACAGAACGGGGATGGTTAGACATAACAAACTCCTGGTTATGGATCAAGAACAGATTATCGCACCCACGGCGCGCGAGAAGCCCTGGGTAGCGCGCTAAATATTAGCGCACTACCCAGCCCTGTTACGGCTTGAGATGCCGGTCAAAAAATGACACGATGCGGGCCTTGGCGTCTCGCGCCGCGGGCTCGTCGTATCCGATGCGGTTGAGTTTGCTCATCAGGACGAACAGGAATGGAACGTCCGCGGGGTCGTGGTTATTGAGGAACGCATGTCCGGCGTCGGGGTATTCCTTGACGTCGTGATCCACGCCGGCCGATGTGAGTGCCTGCTCCAAGCGCTGGGCGGCGCCGCGCATTGGACGATCCTTCGCGCCGAAACTTCCGACGATGGGGCAAGCGCCAGCCAGGAGGCTCGCGGCATCTTCGGGGACCGTTCCGTAGTTGACGCTGGAAGCGGAGAAGCCGTGATCGGGCGCCAGCAGCAGCGCAAAGCCGCCGCCCATGCAAAATCCGATCACTCCGACCTTGCCGCTGCAGTTGGGCAGGGACGCCAGCCAGGAGCGCGCAGCTTCTATATCGTCGAAGATTCTTCCGCGGCGCGCGCGCATGTCATGGAAGACGGTTCGGAGGCAAGTCATCTTGCGGCCCCAATAAAAGAAATTGGGCGCCACGGCCAGGTAGCCTTCGCTCGCCAGCCAGTCGGCCTGATTCCTGAGGTCGTGGGTCATTCCCAAAACATCGTGAATAACAACCACACCCGGGCAAGGTCCGGTTTTCCGAGGCGGGGCAAGATAGGCCGGCATCTGGCCTGAGGGGCTGGGGATGGTGACTTCGGGCATCGGGTCTCCATGGGTAATCTTAGCCCGATGGAGGCGCGAGAGGTTGGTAGTCTTGCGAGGCGGCTCAGCGGCTGACGCGCTGTTCAGCCTGGTTAGAGTAACGGTCAGCTACGATCTTCAAAGCTAGCAGGGTGCACGACACGGCTGCGCTCAAAGGAAGCGAGAGCTTGTGTTCGGAGAAGAACGAGAAGCCGGTGAATCCCAGCGATACCAGGAACAGAACGTTACTGAACCAGGAAATCTGCTTTCTGGTGGACGCCAGGCTGGCGTAACGCGGGACCCTCTCTCCGCAAACGTAGCAAACCGAGTCCTTCTTCGTTATTACGCTGTAGCAAGCATTGCATCGGCTCATGTGTCAATTGAAACCCGGAAAGGGATTGGCGTCGATGGCACAGGGGTACCTTTTCGATTGAAGCCACTGTACTGTTACGGACGGACTGGTTTTAGCGTGTTGCGCGCGGGGACGGCGGATTCTCGGGCGGACGTTGCAAGTCCTTGAGATCCAGCGTGTTGACGCCGTCGATGATCATGGCGTAGGCGCGGGTGATGGCTTCCAGGCCAGTCCATGGCACTTGGTCGGCGCTTTCGTGATCGGAATGGAAGAAGACGTTATAGTCCGAAGCCTGGACGCCTGGCACGTAGGGCCAGAGACGGCTCATCTCGCCTCCGGGCGCGGCTCGCTCGGGAGTGGCGTAGGTGACCACGCCGGCTGCATGGAAGGCCTTGACGGCGATGTCCTGAAGCTTTGGCCGCCGCGGGCCTCCGGCGTACCACAACATGCCGGTATACATGTTGGCTTCGCGAATGTCTTCGCCGAGCAAGTAGGTTTGGATGGTTGACGTATGTTCGCAGTTGATCAGCAGCGCCGAGTTGGCAAACACTTCGTCGCGATGGTCGAGCAGCCAGGTGCCGCTCATGTTGCCGCCATTGTGATGGCCTGTGGATCCGATGAAGACGATTGTGCGGCGACGCTTCTCTTTGGGGATTTTGGAGAAATACTCGGCCAGGCCGAGCATGGTGGCGACGCCTGAAGCGTTGTCGGTGCCGGACTCGAACCAGCCGTCGCGGTGCGCGAGGATGTCGACGGTTTCTGAAGTCATGCCCGGCAGCATGGCCCAGACGGTGCCGGTCTTCAAGCCAGCCTCCATCTTTACATCCAGGCGAACCTTGACGTGCACGGGCTGCGAGGCCGATTGGCCGATCAAGTCGCGAATGGCGTAACCATCGTCCATGCCCATGGAAAAGGTGGGGACGTTGGTTCTGGTGGGGTAGAGCTGGGTGCGGATATTGCCGGGCAGCGCGATGATGGCGAAAATTGCGGCGGCGCCTTTGGCTTCGGCGCGGCGGAGTGCGTCTTCGGCGGTCGCGGTATGGCGCCAGGATCCAGGAAGCGGCATGCTGAAAATGAAGACGGCCTTACCGCGCACGTCGCGGCCCGCGAAGTCGGCTTCGCTTCCGGTACCTACATAGGCGGCCTCCAGGTCCAGACCCTCGGGCGTGGTGGCCTTGGTTTGATAGGCGGGCTGGGCCGAATCCAGGTGCAGCGTTTTGCCTGAACCGGATGCGACGATCTCCCAGGATTGGGGCATCCACTGCGGCGGCAGATCGAAGGGTTGGACGTGCACGTCCGAGAGGCCGAGCTTAGTGAATTTTTGGACCAGCCAGTCGCGCGTGTCGGTGTCGGCCTGCGTGCCGATGATCCTGCCCCAAAATTGCGGGTGGCCGCTGTCGCGATACTTGCGTGAGATGGCCGTGAGGTCCTCGACGTAGGTGTGGATGCGCTTCCCGTCGATGGCTGAGTAGGCTTTGTCCTGCGGTGCGAGCTGCCATTCCAGGAACGCGTCGTCGAGCTTGTAGAGAGGAGCGGCGGGAATTTGAGCCGAGGGCCTGGGCTTTGGCTCCGCTGGATCGGTCCCTTGCGCGAGCAGCGCCGCAGTGGCGGCCAGCGCGCACGTTGCGTAGAACAAGCTTTTCATCGTGAAACCTCCGGGCAGAGTGCGTCTGAACGACGATACTACAGAATTCGGGGGATGCGTGGGCTGGGCGTTCAAGGCGAGGATTTGGCAAGGATTCTCGGCTATACTCAGGACAGAGAAGTGGCATCGTTAACCCAAGAGCAAAAAATGGAAATCCGGGAGGAAGCGTCCCGGATTCTAAAGCAGTCGGGCGGAGCGTCTTCGGCATCAATTGAGCCGTTAGTGCGGGTCATAGCCCGAGCGGTTGAGGTTCTTGGAAGCAGCGAAAAGGCCCTCCGCTGGGTAAATGCTCCTGTTCGATCCCTTGGCGATCTGACACCAGTGTCGCTGCTGAGCACACCGGACGGCATCGCCCGTGTCGAGGATGTTCTCGGACGCATCGAGCGTGGCGTCTGGTAGGTGACCGTCTACCGAATCGGCAGCCGCCGCCATCCTGCTAACGATGGAATGGGTGCGAGCCTCTACGGAGGCCGCTGGAATCACAAAGGAACGCCGGTCATCTATAGTGCCGAGACCCGCGCGTTATGCGCCCTGGAAGTGCTGGTGAACTCTGCCGAGCTCGCCGACGACTACGTCAGCATTTCTATTGACGTTCCAAGCGATATTGCTATCAAGATCGTGAACATCGGCGATCTCCCGGTGGGTTGGAACTCCAACTCTGCGATCGATGCCACCCGCGACATCGGAACAGATTGGGCCAAGGGGCTCATGACCACCGTTCTCTCCGTGCCCTCGGCCGTGATTCCTCGAGAGCGTAACTATATTCTGAATCCCGCTCATCCGGACTTCGCGCGGATTCACTTTTCCAGTCCGGAGCCTTTCTACTTCGATGAGCGGCTACGATGATTGGCCGGACACCGCCCGTTTAGGCAGGCCGGTGCGCGCGGAGGAAGGAACGGATTTGGCGCACCGCCAGGGGGATGCGCTCCTTGGGTTCCTTCCAGGGGAAGATGCTCACTTCTGCATTCGGGGCGAGCATCGCGGCCTCCATGGCGACGGCGTACGGATGCGGGGGAATATCGTCGGGCAGGATCAGCACGGGCGTCTGGCAATGGCGCACGAAGTCGCGGGTCACGGTGAAGACGAAGTCGGGGTTGGTGCGGTACATCCTGGTCAGAAATTTGTCCACCATGTCCATGGTGATCTCGGGCCGGCGCTTGACCAAGTCCGGGCCCCAGCCCTTGATGTTGGTGTCGTAGAAAAGGTCGCGCATTTCCGGACGCGAACCGCTGGGCTGCGCGAGCACGCCTGCGACCACGCGATCGGGCGCCCGCCGCAACAGGTTCCAGATGAATGGGCCGCCAATGCAGAAGCCCAGCACCATGAACTTTTGGATGCCCAGATGATCCATGAGGCCGAGATGGTCGTCGGTATATGCGTCCCAGGGCCGGTCGATTTCCAGCGGGCCGGAGGACTGGCCGGGGTTGGCGTTGCGCAGATCCGCCGCGATGCAGCGGTACTCGCCCTGGAACTCCTGGATGGCGTTAAAGGGACTGGTCAGGCCGGAGATGGTCGAATTCAACCCTCCGCCGGCGATGAGTAACAGCGGGAAGCCGGAACCGGTTTCCTCATAGTGGATGCGAACGGGGCCTTTTTCGTAGAAGGGCATGGCAGCTCCTGCGGGTTCAGTCTGCTAAGCAAACAGGCGTGCGGCCATTGCGGTCGCTACGGACGCCTGTTGCCAGTATATTGCGTCGGATCGGATCTATTCTGGCATGAAAAGCATTCACATTCGCTCCCGTTCGACCGAGATGTTAATAGGGCTTTTTGGGCAGGCCGAATCCGGAGGATGGGTATGAGACATAAAACCAGCGTGGGCACGCGACTATGGGCTGTTATCGTTCTTTGCCTGGGTGTGGGGGGAGGCGCCAGCGGCGTCCTGATCCACGAGTTAAGATCGAACGTCGCGAGCTACGAGAGCACGATACAGGACTTGCAGGCGCATGGGCGGCAGCAGGACGCTGCCCGGGTGATGCAGGTCAGCTTCAAGAAAGAGGTCCAGGAGTGGAAAGACGTGCTGCTGCGCGGATACAACGCCTCGGATCTAGAGAAGTATTCCGGGCAGTTCCACACGCAGGCCGCGCACGTCCGGGAAGTGGGAATGGAGCTCAAAGGGTCGCTGGCGGACCCGGAGGCGAGCGGTGCAGTGGGGGAGTTTCTCCAGGCACACTCGGCGCTGTGCGAAAAGTACGAAACGGCTTTAAAAGCTTTTGCACAGGCCAAGGGGACAAACGCGCACGAAGTGGATGCGCTGGTAAAAGGGCAAGACCGCCCCGCCACGGACCTGATCGATAAGATCGTGGATGCGTCGGTCAAACGGGCGCAGGTCGCAGTCGCATCTCAGAAGGAGGCGGTGGCCACGCGGAT
>Ga0335083_10004974_pt1 | contig 16843 bp, 15 predicted proteins | sample Lox_Sample_42_FD_206716 | JGI IMG/M metagenome (GOLD analysis project Ga0335083, IMG submission 206716) | Soil microbial communities from Loxahatchee National Wildlife Refuge, Florida, United States - Lox_Sample_4.2 | ecosystem: Environmental > Terrestrial > Soil > Wetlands | place: USA... | reverse complement strand
GTCAGCGGCCATGGAGGACCTTGGCCTTCTGGCTCGCCCTCTTCCCGGCCTCGCGCGATCACCAGCAGTTTCCCGCCCGGCGCAACGAACTCCGAAATCGCATCGACGGCCTTTGCGCGCAGTTCGCCGACGAACGCCTGCACCGTGTAGATCTCCAGCACGAGATCGAACGCGCGGATCCATGCCTGGGGCGGTCGAAACAGGTCCGCCACGACGTACTTGACCTGCGACTTCGAGTATCGCTTCCTCGTTCTCTCGATTGCCGTCGGCGAGATGTCGAAGGCAGTCGTCGCGAATCCCCAAGCCGCCAGTTGCTCAGCGTCGTCGCCCAATCCGCTGCCGACCACGAGCGCGCGCTTTCCCACTGTCTCCTGGGGATGCGATTTCCAAAACTCGAGAAGCCGCGGATTCGGCTGCATGTCCGCCCACGGAATCGCCGCGTCCCCCCGTTCGGCTTCCTGATAGAGCTTTTCGAACCAACCGAGCTGGTCCTTCCTGGCGATGTATTCCGCTGCCAGTTCGCGTACGCGCGCCCTTGGATCCGTCATCCGCGCATTCTACCGGGAAAGTAGCGGCAAGGAGCAGCCAACGTCACTGAGTCGTGACGTCCCAGCCCGCTTCGGGACTATCGGGAGACGCGGCCTTTGAACCGATCGGATGAGTTGCGCCGCTGATAAAGGTGAAAAGTAGTCCAACCAGCATCAGCAGGCAGAGAAAAATCGCAACCTTGCCGATTCTTTGCTTCCAGCTCGGCTGGGATGTGCTCATCGACTCTACGGAAGAAAACCCAAGACCGCGGCGAGTGTCCATGGCGCCTCCTCTCAAGAGAGTAGACACCGGCGTCGAGGAATTGTGCCTCGCCGAAAAAACGACAGCCCCGGCCGAAACCGGGGCTGTTGGCAAATCCCGCCAGGTTGGAGAACTCGGTTAGTCGCCGGCCACCGTCGCAGCTTCGGATTCATTCGCCTTCGCTGCGCCGTTGCCGTTTCCGTTCGCGGGCTCGATGCGCTTCACCGTGGCGCCCGGAACAGCCGTCAGGATTTCGTTGATCGATCCGATCTGGACGATCGGCTCGGAGCTCTTCTTTAGCACGAGCTCCTCGTAGATCTTGCGCACTTTCGCCGCTTCCTCGAACGCCTGCTTGCGGCGGATGCGGTCCTCTTCGGCTGCGGTCAGCGGAATGTCGTGCTCCAAATGGCGCACGCGCGCCGCATCTTCGGCGTCGATCTTCAGCGAGTGCTCGTAGGTCGTCAGGTCAACCTTCTTGCCCTTGGCGTAAATCTGGTGTTTGCCGTGGCCCTTGTACCACTCGGCGACCGTCGCGTTCTTGTACATGTTCTCGATGATCTTCCGCCAGCCGATGCCCGTGTTGTACGCGCAGAAAGAGATTTCGCCCTGCTGCGTGGCGTACGGGATGATGCACATTTCGGTGCGGCGGAAGTCGTAGTTGAAGAGATCCTGGAACCACATGCCGGCGATGAAGAGGAAGTTCCACGGATCCTCGCGGCGCTTCATCGCGTCCTGGAAGGTCCTGTTGGGATTCGTTCGGCCGTACTTCTTGTCCGAGTTCTTCGAAAGCGCCCAAGTCTTGTCGAACTTCGCCCAGAGGTCCTTCAGCTTCAGGCTTGGCGGCGCCTGGAATGGCTTGTAGTTCTTCAGCAGCGCCATCGCCATCATGAAATTGGAGAAGCCCTTGCTGCGGGCGGAGTCGGTAATGGTGTTCACGTCCTTGGTCAACTGCTGCGCGTCCAGGAAGCGCGGCACCGGCGCCCACTCCTTGGTGTCCTTGTTGATCATCACCGCCGTGCCGACGCCGCAATTCGGGTGGCAGCCGCAGGAGAGCGAGCCCCATTGTGAATCGGGTCCGTGCACAAGGTCGGAGAAGTTGGCGAACGTGCTGATGAACGAAATCGGGAACCAGTCGCGCGTCGGCTCGATGCGGCCCACCTGCTGGCTCACGTCCTGGGCCAGGTGCGAAAGCGTGTAGCGCTGGCGCATCCGGCGTTCGGGTGTAATGTCCTCGTCGCGCCCGGTGAATGAAACCGGCTGGAAGGAAACGAACGAAATCTTCTTGGGGTTCTCCATCGCGAACTTCACGATCGGTCCCACCTGATCGTTGTTCACGTTGTTGACGATCGTGGTCACGAGCACGATCTCAATTCCCGCCTCGTGCATGTTCTCGATCGCGCGTAGCTTCACATCAAACAGGTTGCCGACCTGCCGGTGGCTGTTCGCGTCGTTGCCGATGCCGTCGAATTGCAGATAGGCATAGCGCATTCCGGCGTCGAAAGCCTTCTTGCAGTATTCCTTGCTCTTCGCGAACTCGATGCCGTTCGTCGCCGCCTGCACGCTGTTGTAGCCGACCTTCCGGGCGTACGCCACGGCGTCGACGAACCTCGGGTGCATCGTCGGCTCGCCGCCGGAGAACTGCACCGACATCTGCCGGCGCGGTTTGATCAGCAGCGCGTTGTCCAGAATCTCCTGAATCTCTTCCCAGTCCAGCTCGTGGACGTATCCCACCTGGTTCGCGTCCATGAAGCAGGGGTCGCACATCATGTTGCAGCGGTTCGTCAGGTCGACGGTCAGCACCGCGCCGCGCCCGTGCCGCACCGTGCTCGATCCGTGCCGGTGCAGCTTCTCGTCGTTGTGCGCGGGAATATCACGCCCGGGGAACTGGCTCTCGATCCACGCCAGGAACTTCGAATCGACGGCCATCAGGTCTTCGTACTTGCCGTGCTGCGGGCACTCCTTCACCATCCAGACCTGGCCGTCGCGCTCGATGATTTGCGCCTTGATCTCGCCCACCTTCTCGTGAACGAGGTCCATCCAATCCTTCTTGCCGTTCATGATGGCGTCGCGCGCTTCCTTCACGCAGTCGGGGCACAGCGAGTCCGTGGTGCGCGGCCAGCCGAGCGTCGGTTTCGATTTCTCCCATGACTTGAGCAGTGGCTTGTCGGACCATTTCGGCGTGAACGACGGATTCGGTGCCTTCATGCCGTTGAAGAACTGCACCGTGTTGAACGTTGCGGCAGCCGTCTTGCACAGCGTCCAGTCGAGTGATTTCCAGATGCGATTGCCGACTGTGATCGACATAGTCTTGTGCCTCTCCTCAGTTGGTGTAGCTAGTAAGGAATCGCCCCTAGTGCCCCGCGGTGGCTGGACCACACAAAAGGCCGAACGACCCGTAAACGGTTACGGTACCAGAGTTTGCCCGGAATTTACCCCTGCGTCTAGGACCGTGCACCCAAAGGGGTATATGGGGGGTTGAACGGCAATCCGGCGCATCCAACCGACCGCCTTTACCAGGGGCAGTCCAAGGTGAACCACCGGGGGTTGATCCCAAATTCCTCCCGGGCAGCCCAACCGCTCAATCCAGGTTAAGGGGTGTGCGGAGAACCGCGATCGCAAAATGCGCCAAAAGCGGAGCGTCGTCGTCCAGCTGGATCCAGCGGACGCAGCAGTGGTCTTTGAGATACTGGCTCACCTTCGTTTCATTGATTCCGAGATTTTCCGCCAGTTTCGCCTTCAGGCTTTCTTCGGAAGGGCCTCGTCCCCGGCCGCCCTTTCCGCCGCGCCCGCCACGCGCCAGAATGCCCAAGCCGACGCGGAGAGTCTGGCACGCCTCGATGTAGTAGGAAGCCGTCTGATCGGATTCCGAAAGAAGAAACACGCCGGGCCCCGCCGGCGCTTCGTCGGCCTCATCGAGCTTGTGCAACGGGCTGCCAAGCAACCTCCGCAAGAGCGATTCGAGCTGAGCCATCCGTGAAGCCACTGCGGGATCGCTTCGCCCATGTGCCACGCGCTCGGAGGGCAGTTGCGGCGGCGGCATCTCGGCTGTCCGCAAATGCTCGCGCGACGGCGCTTCGGTTTCGACTCGATCGTAAGCTCGCCGCTCGATGACTGGAGCCGCGCTCGCTTCCTTCTGCGAAGGGACCTGCACCGGTCGTTCCGCAAAAGCCTGTGTGGGAAGACCCGGGGCGCCGGCCGCTTCCTTGCGCCTGCGTCCCCTGCCGCCGCGCCGCCCGCGACGCCGTCTGCGGCGCCCCTGCTCTCCGCCTTCCGCTGCTGGTTGAGACGATTCGCCAGCCGCCGAGGCCGGCTCAGATTCCTCCGGGGCTTCGCCCAGGCCGAACGATTGTTGAGAATCATCGGGTTCGGCGGGTGAGCTTTCGGCGGGCGCGTCGTTCGCTTCCTCGTGGGAATGCTCCGCATTTTCCGCCTGCGGTGGCAAAGGCAAGCCGAGCCGCGTCAGAGCTTCCTCAGCCTTTTTCTTCCAGTCAGAGCGCCGAAAACGTTGCGCCGCGATGGTGTACCAATGCCCGGCTTCGTCCCTATGCTCGGCCTTCTCTTCGATCGCTCCCAGCTCCCACGCGACCATGCCGTCGCGCGTGCGCTTGAAAAGCTCGGAAAGTTTCGACACCGCTTCGGGACTGTTCTTCGCCTTGCGAATGCGGGCTTGTATCTGACGCCAATCAGTCATGTCGCGACATTGTAGCAGCCGACCGACCGATAGGCCAATGAACTGTCGATGGGGTAGAATCGCGCGAGCGCTCTTTCGAGCGAGGAGGGCCCGTGAAGGCGAGCCGCGCGCTTCCCATTGCCGCACTGCTTCTTCTGCTGCCAGGCACGGCCGCGGCGCAATCCGCCTTCGAACCGCTGGACCGCTGGAAAGTTGCGCTTCAATCGGGAAATGAAGCTTCGATCGCCTCTTTCTATTCGAGATTCCCCCCGGCCCAGGTCCAGACGCCGGAAGGAACGGTGCAGGATTCCGGGGCCGAAGCGCGTTATTGGTCCGCCACGGTCACGAAAGGCGCGAGCAGCATTAATCCCAAGGTTCTGACGGTCGAGTCGAGGCCACAGGGCTTGATGGAGACAGTCTTGCGCATTGAAGTGATGCTGCGCACGTCCGCCGGCGATCAGCCCTGGGTCGCCGCCATGCATCAACTCTGGCAGCGGCAGGGCAACACCTGGCTGATCGTCTTCACGCGCCGCGACGACTTGGATCCGAACCCGCCGCGCCGCCTGCCCGAGCCGGCCAAACCCAAGATGGACCTGTATGCCCCTCCGGAAGACGCGCCTGCCGAAATTGCCGAGGCTCTCGCCGCCGCCGCCAAGGATCACAAGCGCGTGATTTTGGTCTTCGGCGCCAACTGGTGCTACGACTGCCACGTGCTCGACACCGCTTTTCACTCCAAGGCGATCGCTCCCCTCGTCAACTCGAACTACCACGTTGTGCACGTGAACGTCGGCGACGAGGACAAGAACCTCGATCTCGCGCAGAAATACGGCGTTCCGCTGAACAAAGGCATTCCGGGACTCGCGGTCCTGAACTCCGATGGGTCGCTCGTCTACAGCCAGAAGCAGGGCGAGTTCGAAAACAGCGTCCGCATCGGCCCCGCCGACGTCACTGCGTTCCTGAAGAAATGGGCCCCCTCCCACCAAAGCTAATGTAGACGGCCACAACCTCGTTGGACAGTTTCTTAGGGGGTCGGAGCTTCAGCTCCGACATTAACGCTCGCCTCTTCAAGTGGGCTTCAGCCCCTGAGGCTCGTCCTCGAGCGGTAAGCCGCGTGCAGGATCCCCCTCGATTCGTGTAGATTCACCCGCAGGCGCTGCCAGGCGTTTTGTCGCCTGCAACGGAGGACGCTTATGGGCTCACCGACGAAGATTGCCATCATCACCGGCGCAGGCAGCGGAATCGGCAAATCTGTTGCCGTCGCTCTCGCGCAGAACGGCTACGCCGTGGTTCTTGCCGGCCGGCGCAAAGATCCCCTGGAAGCAACCGCGCTGGAAACTCGGCAAGCCGGTTCTCAGGCGCTCGTTGTCCCCGCTGACGTCACCGATCCCGCCGCAGTGCGTGACCTCTTCGCGAAGACAAAAGACGCTTCGGCCGGCTCGACCTGCTGTTCAACAATGCAGGCATCTCCGGCCGTGCCGTGCCGCTCGATGAGCTCACCTACGAGCAGTGGAAGTCCATCGTCGATACGAACCTCACCGGCGCGTTTCTCTGCACGCAGGAAGCGTTCAAAATCATGAAGGATCAGGACCCGCGCGGCGCGCGCATCATCAACAACGGCTCGATTTCCGCGCACGCCGCGCGCCCGAATTCCGCTCCCTACACGGCGTCAAAACACGGGATCACGGGCCTCACCAAAGTCACTTCTCTCGATGGCCGAAAGTACGACATCGCCTGCGGCCAGATCGACATCGGAAACGCGTCCACCGAAATGACCGGAAGGATGAAGAAAGGCATTCCGCAAGCGAACGGCGAGATCATGGTCGAGCCCACGATGGATGCCGCAGACGTTGCGCGCGCCGTCGTCTATATGGCTTCGCTGCCTCTCGACGCCAACGTCCAATTCATGACCGTCATGGCCACCAAGATGCCCTTCATCGGCCGCGGCTGATGGGTAGTGTTCACCCTGAGCTACCTCCTGATGACTGGGAAGCCTACATCCGGCACGTCACTATCCACTTGTCCCGTTACGGCTGCGGGCACTACTCCCGTGGCAGAGGGTTTTCCTTGCTGTTTCTTAAGGTGTCGGCTATTGAATATGTATGCGAACTCGCCAATTAGTTGGACTTATAGTGGCTTTGTCCGTTTCGCCAGTGGGCGTTCTGTCGCAGAAACTTGGCGATTCGGTAGCGACGAACGTTGTCGCCCCCTCAACTCACGCGAACACGACGGAGGGTTTGAAAGAGCTCCTCTTGGAAATGCGCGCAGCGGCACAAGGCGGCAACCAAAATGAGTTGGCGGCGCTTGTAAAGCAAACCGAAATTCCGAACTGCGACGCCTGGCTTCACAAAATGTACGATTCCGAGAAAGCGGACAGTTGGATGGAGCTGTGCGACTCGAATGCGGTCGGTGCCAAAGAAGCGTCTATGCGCGAATCGTTCAAGCGTCTGGCGAACGCGGAGGGGCGATTCTTGACGCGGAATGTGAATCAAAATCCGCAGCCTGGGCGAGGATTGGAGTGGGGCTGGTTGCAAGCCATTAGGCAGCCCCTCGACATTTATTGGGCGGGTTGGCTACCTGCCAGTGAATCTAACGAGTCAAAGGCTGAGCCAATCGGCTACTTCATGTTTATTGAAGGAAATTTCAGGTGGGACAGCACCATTCAGTTCATGAGCATGCGATTCCAGGATCAACGCAATCCCGCAAGTCTTTCGGATGCGGCGCCGCTTTCGCTGCCTGTCACCATTGCTCCACCGCCACCGCGTCCCAATCCCACGCGCATTCGCGTTGGCGGCAACGTGGCGGCAGCAAACCTAATTCATTCAGTGCCACCAACGTATCCACCAGGTGCTCTGTCGCAGCACATAACCGGTACGGTGCTTTTGCACGTGATCCTTGCCGCAGACGGTTCGGTGCAGAATATTGACGTCGTTTCTGGGCCGGACGCGCTTAGGCAGGCAGCTCTGGATGCGGTGAAGCGGTGGCGGTATAGGCCTACTTTGCTGAACGGCAAACCGGTCGAGGTTGACACCACGATTCAGGTGATCTTTAGCATCGGGTAATCCGGGTCGTGCACATCGACACTCCGTGAGTTGCTCTGCTAACGCCCATTTCTGTGGCAGGTCCCGATTGGTCGGCTTACCGAACATCTTCGGTTTGAATGTCTCCGGGACGCAGCAACCGAACAGTGCGCGGCCGCAGCTTGGCGATGGTCGCTGGTCTCCTCAGTATCTGATCGGCACGTCCCAAACTGTAGGAACACGCACGTTGCTGGACGAGCTAAGCCGTGCAGACATAAAATGAGTCCGATATGGCCGTCAAGCTCCCCGTCTACATGGACAATCACGCGACCACGCGCGTCGATCCGCGCGTGCTGGAGGCGATGCTGCCGTATTTCACCGAAAAATTCGGCAACGCCGCGAGCCGCAACCACGAATTCGGCTGGAAGGCGGAAGAGGCTGTGGAGACCGCGCGGGGCCAGATCGCCCGGCTGATTCACGCCAGCCCCCGCGAGATCGTCTTCACCAGCGGGGCAACCGAGTCCAACAACCTCGCCATCAAGGGTGTGGCCGAGGCGCATCGTGCAAAGGGCAACCACATCATCACGCAGGCCACCGAGCACAAAGCCGTCCTCGACACCTGCAAGCGCCTTGAAAAGCACGGTTGTGAGATCACCTGTCTTCCGGTGGATAGGGATGGCCTCGTCGATCCGGAAAACGTCCGGCGCGCGATCACGACGAACACGATCCTGATCTCGATCATGCACGCCAACAACGAAATCGGCGTCATCCAGCCGATCGAAGAGATCGGCAGGATCGCCAAAGAAAAAGGAATCCTGTTTCACGTCGACGCGGCGCAATCCGTCGGCAGGATTCCCGTGGACGTCGAGAAATGCGGCATCGATCTCCTGTCGATTTCCGGGCACAAGCTGTACGGTCCCAAAGGAGTCGGCGCGCTCTACGTGCGCCGCAAAGATCCCCGCGTCGAAATCGCTCCGCTCATCGACGGCGGCGGGCACGAGCGCGGCTTGCGCTCCGGCACGCTCAATGTTCCCGGCATCGTTGGTTTCGGCAAGGCCTGCGAAATCTCTCAGAAGGAAATGGCGGAGGAGGGCGAGCGCCTTGGCCGCCTGCGCGACAAGCTCAGGCGCGCGATTACGAGCCAGCTCGATGACACATTCTTGAACGGCTCGATGGAGCACCGCCTGCCCAACAATCTCAATCTCAGTTTCGCCGGCGTCGAGGGCGACGCGCTGCTGATGGGCATCAACGACGTAGCGGTGTCGAGCGGCTCGGCGTGCACGACTGCCACGCTAGAACCAAGCCACGTCCTGCGCGCACTCGGCGTCTCCGAAGACCTTGCGCACAGCTCGATCCGTTTCGGTCTGGGCCGCTTCAACACGGAAGACGAAGTCGATTACGTCGCCGGCCGCGTGGTTGAAACGGTCAAGCGCTTGCGCGAACTCTCTCCCCTCTACGAAGCAGCCAAACCGCGCGCCAGCCGCTGACCAGCCAATTTGGACATTGCGTCGCGCGGATTGAGCGCCCACACTCGCTCTCTCCAACCCGCATAATGGTGTCGTCCCGAGTCCCCAGGCGAGGGATCGGCCGTTGGTTCTTCCGCAATGGAGGCGTCGCATGAGCACGGACTTGCGCTATCCCATCGGTGAATTCCAGCGCATCGAGAAACTGACGGACGATCAGCGAGCCGCTTGCATCGCTCAGATCGCGGAAATGCCCGCTCGACTCGCCTCCGCCGTCGCCGGTCTGACTGCCTCACAGCTCGATACGCCCTACCGTCCCGGCGGCTGGACCGTCCGGCAGCTCGTCCATCACATCGCCGATAGCCACATGAACGCCGTCACGCGCTTCAAGCTCGCGCTCACCGAAAACGAGCCCCTGATCAAGACCTACGAGGAGCAGCTCTGGGCGGAACTGGCCGACTCGAAGACGCCGCCGATTGCGCCGTCGCTCGCGCTGATCGAAAACCTTTACAAGCGCTGGGTGATTCTGCTGCGCTCGCTCGGTCCGTCCGATTGGCCGCGCGCGTTCCGCCATCCCGGCTGGGGTCTCGCCAATGTCGATTTTCTGCTCGCGCAATACGCCTGGCATTGCCGCCATCACGTCGCCCACATCACATCGCTCCGCGAAAGAAACGGCTGGCACTAAGGACAGGAGATCAAAGAGCGAAAGCTCTCTTCTGCGCCCCATTTCAACCGCTGCCGGGATTGTTACGTTTTGGCACAGCACCCGCATGCGCAGCAACTTCCTGCCTCACTAAGTGTTTAGAATTGTGCGATCGGACCTTGGAATCCGATTTGCACCAGTCGGTGTTCAAAGAACTTCGGGAAACGGGAGCGGTCAATAAGCCCGTATCCCTCTGGGGGTTGTCTATGGCTCTGCGAGAGTGTCCATTTTGCGGAAAACTCGTTTACGATCAACTCACCCAGTGCAGCCACTGCCGTGAAACGCTGCCGCTGCAGCGCGTCTCCAGGTCGTCTGGCTCGCCCGCCGAGGGCAGCGATCGGATTCGCCGCGGCCTGCTCTTCATGCTGATGGCCGCCGTCGTCGCCTATTTCGCCAGCGGCGCAAGCATTTGGAGTCTTCCCGTTCCCGTTCCGTCGATCCTGGCGAATTATCTCTTGCCGCTGCTCTTCTTGAGCGGCCTCGGCTTGAGCCTCTACGGCGTCTACGCGCGCCATCGCAGCTCGCACTAGCCGGGGGCAGGCTCTTCCGATTCGCGCCTTGGCGCCTTGCTACGCAGTCTTCTTCTTCCACGCGCCCAGAATCGTGCCCATCACGAAAAGTCCCACCAGCGGATAGAACTGGTCGACCGCAAAAAGCCCCTTGGGCCGCATCTCGTACATGTACGTTGTGTAGGTGATGGGCCCGACGAAACCGATCCAGAGCAGAATTCCCACGGCGCCGCCGCGCGCGGCCGTGTTCGCATTGCGCCAGATGCAAACTTGCGCAAGAACGAACGCGATCACCAGATTCAGGGCAAGCGTGACCACGTACGGCGAGATCGGCCCGAAACTCGCGATCTGCTCCGGCGTGAAGCTCACATACGAATTCCATTGCTTGGTAAACAGCACGTCGTACCAGAGAGCCCCGAGCAGCCAGTACACGATCGCGCATACAATTACCGCCGGGTAATTCGTCTTCATCGCGTCCTCCTGGAATGGATACCTACTGGGTCTTCACCGCCTCGATCACGCCGAAAGGCGACGCAGTGCGCACCACGCGCGTAAGCCGCAAGCCTGACTTGGAGAAAAGCTCGGCGTACTCCGCTTCGGTGCGCTCGCGCCCGCCCGCGATCGCCAGCATCTCGATGTCGATCCATTTCGCGACGCTGGGCTCGTTCGCCGCGCCGATCACCATCTCGAGCAACACGACCTTTCCGCTCGGGCCGCGCATTGCTTTCGCGCAGTTTTTCAGAATCGCGATCGCGCGGGCATCGTCCCAATCGTGGATGATCGACTTCATCACGTAGCTGTCCGCCGGCGGCACGGCCTCGAAGAAACTTCCTCCCACCACTTCGCACCGTGGCGCGAGCCCGAGCGATTCGATTCGCTGCTTCGCGCCCTCCGCCACGTTCGGCAGATCGAACGCGATCCCTCGCAGCCCTCGGTGCTTCTGCAGAATCCCCGCGAGCAGCGCGCCGTGCCCGCAGCCGACGTCGGCCAGCGTCCCCGTCTCGCCGAAATCGTAGGCCTGAAGCGCGGGCGGCAGAGAGCTGGCGCTGATCGACGTCATCGCCGAGTTGAACAGGCGGTTCTCCTCCCCGTTTTTCCGGAAGAACTCGAACGGCTCCATGCCCGCGACCTTCTTGAACGCCGGCTCGCCCGTTTGAACCGAGTGGACGAGCTCGCCGTAGACTTCCATGTGCAGCGCGTCCGCCGTGAAGAGGACCGCGGCGTGAGCCGAGCCGGGAACGTCAGTCCGCAGGATTTCCGAAATCGGCGTGTTGACGAACGTGCGCGGCGCCGTCTCGCGAAACACGTTGATCGACGCGAGCGCCCGCAGAACGCGATAAAGAGCGTCTTCGTTCGCCTTGCTTTCGCGCGCCAGCTCCGATACCGGCCTCGCGCCGCCCGCCAGCAGGTCGGCGACATTCAGTCTCGCGGCGGCGTGAAGGCATGCCGAGGTCGCATAGCTTCTGGCCAGCATGATTACCTGCGCGAACAGACTGGGATCTGGAGCGCCCTGCGCTGAAGGTCCTGACATGCTGCCTCCCTCTGGGGATTACCTCGACGGTTGCGGCGCATCATAGTACAAGCCCGCCCCCGCCGCCACCCGGGGTGCAGCTGCCGCGGTGCCACGCAACATTTCGAGCGGAAAGGTGTTCTAATGAATGGAGAGGTTTGCGCCGCGCCCGGCAGGCGTCTTCATACTCGAATCGCGGCGCATCTTATTGGAGTGATTGATTCCCGGCCGGAATGCCGGGCTAGAGGAGAGTCGGCAATGACACCTAAGAAGTCGTTCATACTGGCGTTTGCGGTCCTGTTTCTGGCGTGCGTTGTACCGGTGGGCAGCGCTGAATCACAGGCAAGACAAATCAGGCTGGTGCTTTCACCGCGTTCGACGGTCGATCCGGTCGAAGTCACGAAGCACTTCAGCCAGAAGTGCCCCAACGTGACTCTGACTACCAGTTCCAAGAGGTCCGACTTCATGCTCTACGCGGGCGGCTGGTCGGGCGACTACCACTTCATGGTCATCGCGCACGGTGGCGACATGATCTACGCCACCGACACGGCGATGCTCAGCAACGCGGTTAAAGACGTCTGCCATTTCCTGAACACGCAGCCGGCCCCGGGTTCGCCGCAGCCGTACTGACGGCCTTCGGACACAACTCGGCCGATCATTCTTCGCCACGGCTGCCCTGCATCGGATGGGGCAGCCGTGGCGAATCGCGGCCGTTCCCTTCCTCGGTGCGGCGCCGGGCCGACTCCCTGTTGACATGCGCGCTCGAAGGCGCAACCCTTGTGCTTCGCCAGGGAGTGCCCGATGCCGCTCGACCGCAGGCAATTCCTGAAAATCGCCGCCGGCACAGGCGCGGCCATCGCGCTCGGCTCGCATCTGCCGGCACTGGCGGAGCCTGCCGGCTCATTTGATTTCGTCTTCTTCACCGACACCCACATCGAGCCGGAGCTGAACGCGGCGCAGGGATGCGACGCCTGCTTCCGGAAGATCGCGGGAATCAAAGGCGACTTCGCCATCATGGGCGGCGATCACGTCTACGATGCGCTGCAGGTGGGCAGCGCGCGCGCCGGACTCGTCTTTGATCTCTACCGGAAGACAGAGCAGGCGATTCACAAGAAGCTCTACAACGTGATCGGCAATCATGACGTCTTCGGCATCGAGACCAAGAGCGGCGTTTCGCCCGGCGAGCCCGGCTACGCGAAGAAAATGTACGAGGATCGGTTCGGCGCGAGGACCTACTACTCGTTCGATCATCGCGGGTACCACTTCGCGGTGCTCGATTCGATTCAGCCGACCGAAGACCGGCTGTGGGAAGCGCGCATCGACGACGCGCAGATGGACTGGCTGGCCGGCGACCTGAAGCAGGTCGCCCCGAGCTCGCCGGTGATCGTCGTGACGCACGTCCCGCTGGTCACCGGCTTCACCACCTACGCGACGCTCGACGCGCCGAACTCGAAATACAACACGATCACAGTGGCCAACACGCCGCAAGTGCTCAAGCTGCTCGAAGGCCGCAACGTGATCGCCGTGCTGCAAGGCCACACGCACGTCACCGAGACGGTGAGCTACAAAGGCACGCAGTACATCACCAGCGGCGCCGTCTGCGGCAATTGGTGGCACGGCCCGCGCATGGGCACGCCCGAAGGATTCACGGTCGTCAGCTTGCGCGAAGGAACGATCGACACGCGCTACGAGACGTACGGCTTCCAGAGCGTCGATCCGCGCGAAAGGTTCTGACCCTCGCCGCAATCCGGAACGCACGTCCAAGACCACAACTCGAGTTCAGACCGCCGCGATGACTTTGTGCGGGCTGGGCGCGCCGATCTTTTCGAATGGGAGCGTCAGCGCGACGCCGAGCCTCGGATCGTATTGAAGCCAGTACGTCTGGCTGCAATCCTCGCAGAGCCAGAAATGTTGGACCGAGTGAGTGTTGGCCGGAAGGCCGTCGGAGATGGGAGGTTTGGGAAAGCGGAACAGCATGCCCTTCCGGTGATTGAATTCCGTTGCGCAATTGGGATTGGCGCATTTGGAGATCATGGAATCTTTACCCAGTTGGTTGGATGCCGGTCGCGGGACATGCGATGGCGCGTTCTCACGGAAAAGATTTGAGCCGAAAGGTCCATGAAGGTCGGCGCGCGAGCAGCCCGAGCGCCGCTTTCGAGCGCTGCAATTCTGCGGAAAAGGCGCGGCGGCTGAAAGAGTTCTAATGATTAGAGTTGGATCGCAATCGGGCCAGCGCGAGGCGCGGGCCCGCTCTAGCTGCGATTCTTGTCGTAGAGCGTGAACTTGCCATCCGCGACGTTCGCCAGGTAGCGGCCCCTTCGCGCTCGACACATCGCTCTGAACATGCCATCGCCGCTGCTTACGACAACGAGCCTCTGACAAACCGATGTCCGAGTGCTAGCGTGAGAAACAGAAGTGTTCGATGAAATTGGGAGACGAGTGAGAGAAACGTGAGGAAGAAACTCGGCCGGAAAAGAATGTCGCTGCCGAAAGAGGTCGTTCGCACCGCTCGCGGGTTTGCCGGAGCAACACGGCGGTCGCGCCTACGAATTTCTAATCGCCAACTTCCGTTATTAGAATCGCTGCAAGTCTTTCAAAACTCTAGGTCGAGACCGCTTCTAATCGCCAATTTTCGAGGTTTTCGCCAAGGCGGTTTCTCCGAGAAGTCGCGCAGCAATCGCACGCGAATTAGCAATGGCGCGATCGCGCCAGGGATTTGCGCCGGGCACAGGATGCCGTGACACGAGAAAAACCGTGTTGACTTTTCTCGGCGGTCCTGTAGAATTGGTGTTTGCCTGTGGTTCCTTCCAGCTGGCCTGGGAGTACCTGCTCTTTGACAATCGGATGAAACAAGCCAGAACCCGTTTGGTTTGCCTATTTGTCTGAGGAATCGGACGGATAGGAATTTGAGTTACTTCGCCCCAGTGTATGGGGCGATGGATAAACCGAGCGATTTAACAGTTCGTTCCGATCGTGGCGCGAGTCACGGTCGAAACATCAGGTTTCAAACGAGAGTTTGATCCTGGCTCAGAGCGAACGCTGGCGGCGTGCTTAACACATGCAAGTCGAACGAGTGTAGCAATACACTCGTGGCGAACGGGTGCGTAACACGTGGATAACCTTCCTTCAGGTGGGGAATAACCCAGTGAAAATTGGGCTAATACCGCATAACAAGACGAGGGCACATGCTCTTGTCTTCAAAGGCGCAAGTCGCCAGAAGAGGGATCCGCGGCCGATTAGCTAGTTGGCGGGGTAACGGCCCACCAAGGCAATGATCGGTAGCCGGACTGAGAGGTTGGCCGGCCACACTGGAACTGAGACACGGTCCAGACTCCTACGGGAGGCAGCAGTGGGGAATCTTGCGCAATGGGCGAAAGCCTGACGCAGCAACGCCGCGTGGGGGATGAAGCTTCTCGGAGTGTAAACCCCTTTCGACCCGGACGAATGCCCGCAAGGGCTTGACGGTACGGGTATAAGAAGCCCCGGCTAACTACGTGCCAGCAGCCGCGGTAAAACGTAGGGGGCCAGCGTTGCTCGGAATTACTGGGCGTAAAGGGTCCGTAGGCGGTGTGGCAAGTCGGAAGTGAAATCTCTGGGCTTAACTCAGAGGCTGCTTCCGAAACTGCCGTGCTCGAGTGTGAGAGAGGCAAGTGGAATTGCGGGTGTAGCGGTGAAATGCGTAGATATCCGCAGGAACATCCGAGGCGAAAGCGGCTTGCTGGATCACAACTGACGCTGAGGGACGAAAGCTAGGGGAGCAAACAGGATTAGATACCCTGGTAGTCCTAGCCCTAAACCATCAGGACTTGGGGTTTGCCCTGTACGGGGCAAGTCCCGTAGCTAACGCGTTAAGTCCTGCGCCTGGGGAGTACGGTCGCAAGGCTGAAACTCAAAGGAATTGACGGGGGCCCGCACAAGCGGTGGAACATGTGGTTCAATTCGACGCAACGCGAAGAACCTTACCTGGGCTTGAACCGCACAGGACCAGCTTCAGAAATGGAGCCTTCCCGCAAGGGACCTGTGTAGAGGTGCTGCATGGCTGTCGTCAGCTCGTGCCGTGAGGTGTTGGGTTAAGTCCCGCAACGAGCGCAACCCTTACTCATAGTTGCTACCCGCAAGGGAGAACTCTATGAGGACTGCTCCGGATAACGGAGAGGAAGGTGGGGATGAGGTCAAGTCAGCATGGCCTTTATGTCCAGGGCTACACACGTGTTACAATGCGCGCCACAAAGCGTTGCAAACCCGCGAGGGGGAGCTAATCGCAAAAAAGCGCGCTCAGTTCGGATTGCAGTCTGCAACTCGACTGCATGAAGCCGGAATCGCTAGTAATGGCGCATCAGAACGGCGCCGTGAATACGTTCCCGGGCCTTGTACACACCGCCCGTCACATCACGAAAGTGGGTTGTACTAGAAGTCGTCGTGCCAACCGCAAGGAGGCAGACGCCCAAGGTATGACTCATGATTGGGGTGAAGTCGTAACAAGGTAGCCGTAGGAGAACCTGCGGCTGGATCACCTCCTTTCTAAAGAAAAAGAGTGCACGGCCTGTGTCGGTAACAGGCACGGCGCTCCAACGGCCTCTCACGGGGCCGGCTCGGCGAACTCAAGAAATCTACGGGTTCTGGCCTGGTTCATCCGACGTCAAAGAGTTTCAGACCCGCCCACGGCGGGCAGGCAAACAAGAGCCCGGTTCCGATTACAAATGGAGCCGGGCTTTTCCGTTTTCGGTGAGATAATCCGCCGAACCGATCGGATTCCAACGATGCCGCAACAGCCAGCGATGACGACCGAGGGCACGCTCCGAATTCTTCGCATCATCCACGGAGCGCTGTTCGCGGCGCTGCTGCTCTACGCGGTGGCTATCTGGACGGTGCCTTCGACGACTCCGGACAAACCACCGATGACGGAAGTGTCCGCGCTGGCTGGGATCAGCGTGGTGCTGCTGGCTGCAGGCGCGAGAGTGCGCCGCAAGAACATTGAGTCCGCGCTTGAAACTCTGCGGAGCAAGCCGGATGATTTCGTAGCGCTTCAACGGTGGAGAAAAGGCGCGGTTCTGAGCGCCGCGATGGCGGAGGCGGTAGCGCTCTTCAGCGTTTCACTGCACTTCATGGGCGGCAGCCGCTTGCAAGTGGCCGGCTTCTGGATCGCGGGCGCAATCGCGATGCTGCTCTGGTGGCCGCAGCG